>Ga0156223_173_pt1 | contig 87323 bp, 85 predicted proteins | sample RifCSPlowO2_12_FD_107871 | JGI IMG/M metagenome (GOLD analysis project Ga0156223, IMG submission 107871) | Acidobacteria bacterium RIFCSPLOWO2_12_FULL_66_21
CCGGGTATTATTTCTGCATCAAGCGCGGTGTCCAATGGAGAGAGAGTTTCTCAGGGCACGGGTGATCGCCCGATCATGTGGGGTTGCAGCCGACGGCGCGCCAAAAACTGCACGCGCCGCGGCTGAAGCCGCGCGTTAGACCGCCGCAAATACACCCTGCTGACTGGCGGTCCTTTTCAGATATGGCTATAATGTAGCCAGAATGCCGTTCGAGATCATCCTTGCGCCAGGGGCCGTGAGGTCGTTGCGCAGACTGCCCGCGCACATCAAAGCCGAGGTGAAGGACGCGCTCGAGGTGCACCTGAGACATGAACCCACGAAGGTCAGCAAGAGCCGGATCAAACGGTTGCGGGGCTTGAGTCAACCGCAGTTTCGGCTGAGGGTCGGCGACATCAGGGTGTTTTATGACGTTACAGAAGCGGCGGTTGAGGTCCTCGCCATCATTGAAAAAGCCGAAGCGCAAGCCTGGCTCGGCGAGAAAGGCACGCGAGCCCAGGGCGGTGGCATTGGCTGACGTCAAAGACGATCTATCGAAGTATCTCCGGCTCGCGGAACAGGAGGAGATCCTCATTACTCGGCACGGCCGTGCGGCGGGCGTGTTGATCGGGTTCGAATCGGAAGACGCGTGGTTCGAGTATCGTCTTGAGCATCATCCTGAGTTCTTGCGCCGCATTGCGGAAGCGCGTGCAGCACTCCGTCAAGGTGGAGGAGTCCAACTCGAAGATGTGTAGGGCGAGCGGCGTGCGCACGAATGGAGCCGTCGCGCCAACGGTCTTGTGCGATCATGTCGCGGCGGCGCGCGGCTCATTCGGCACGTTAGGCCGTCAACGGAGCGTTAGCCAATTGGCACACCTAAGATTAGGACGAATCGGGATCGACGGCACGACGGTGAGCCCGAGCGAGTCGTTCGTCGCCTTCTCCGTGGGATTAATCGTCGGGACACCGAGTCATTGATGCAACTCATGACGAATGATCATGTGCTCATCGATTCGCTCGGCCATCGACTGTCAGGAGGGCCTGGGGCGCTGCGAGCGGCTTGGGCGGGGTACTTCGGAATGGTGCCGGACTATCAGATCAAGGCGAAAGCAATTTTCGCTCAGGGTAATAGTGTCATCATTGTTGGCGTCGCTTCCGGGTGCTACCTGCCGTCCACGAACATGGAGTCTCTGGGCACGTGGGAGACTCCTGGCGCATGGCGCGCGGTCGTTCGGCGCGGGCGGGTTGCCGAGTGGCAAGTGTATGCCGACAACGAGCCGATTCGAGAGCTCATGCGACACGCTAGTACGAGAAGAGTCTGAAAGCGACTGCGCCTGGCGTCCCGCACGGACGGCGGTACTGTCACGTTCTAGCCACAGCGCGTCGTCCACAACTACGCAATGGGTGATATCGCAGCGCGGCCATCGTCAATTGAAGGAGTGGGCATCTTCGCGGTCCGGGCTTTCCGGGTTGGAGACCGCATCACGCCAGTGCACATCGTGCGGGAGATCACACCGGAGGCGCCGATCCGCGAAGATCTCGGGGAGCGGATCGACCACTGCGCCTATCCGGATGGGAAGGTGGTTCTCATTGCCTTCCCTGAACGGCACGTGAATCACTCGTGTGATCCGAATGCTTTTGAGTACTTTGAAGGACACACCTCCTATCTTGTTGCCCGCCGCCACATCTCAGTCGATGAGGAGATAACGATCGACTACAACATCAACATCAGCAATGGCAGCACATGGCCGTGCCACTGCCGCGCGAAGCGGTGTGGCGGTCAAGTCGTGGGAGACTTCTTCCGGCTTCCAGTGGAGCGGCAACGCGAGTATCGACCGTTGCTGGCCGAGTGGTTCATTCACCGACACCGCCGCCGGGTCGAAGCCCTGGATTCTTCGCGCGAAAGTCGAGGGGCGCCGCCATGAGCCACGACGGCGTAACACGCGTATCTGGACTCCTCCGTTCGTTGCCAGGATGATCGACGGGAAGTCGGTGCTCCTGAACCGATCGACGGAGTCCTTCGATAGTGTCGCGGCCGGCTGCGTTTACCTTCTGAACGACTCAATACCCGATCGCGAGCCCGTCCTTGCGCGGATCGGAGCCGCCCATCATCACGCCTGTTTTCTGATCGAACAGGATCCCCTGGAAGCCTCCGAAGGTGCCGATCGTGCTGATGATCCTGTGGCCGCGCAGATCGAGGCCGAACCTCGCCTCCGGTGAAATCGCGGACTCGAGCGCCAGCCCCGCGGCGGAATGACGAAACCGGGGCGCCTCGCCGGCCTCCTGCACGTTCATGCCGAAGTCGATGAGGTTGAGCAGCACCTGCACGTGTCCCTGGGGCTGCATGTCGCCTCCCATGACGCCGAACGACAGCCACGGGCGCTTGTCCTTCAGCACCATCGCCGGCACGAGCGTATGAAACGGGCGTTTGCCCGGCGCGAGCAGGTTCGGGTGCCCGGGGTTCAGCGAGAACAGACTGCCGCGATTGTGCAACGTGATGCCGGTATCTCCCGCGACGATGCCGGACCCGAATGCTTCGTAGATCGATTGAATCAGCGACACGACGTTCCCGTCGCGATCCGCGGCCGTCAGGTAGATCGTGTCGCCGTGCGCCTCCGGATGGTCTTCGGGGCGCGGCCGGGCGTCCAGCCGAAGCGGCTCGTACGCGCGCGCCGCATGCTGCGGATCGATTGACTTCGCGCGCGCGGCGCCGTACGCCTTCGACAGCATGCGCGCGAGCGCGTCGGGCGGAACGGACCGCGGATCCGCCAGCCATGCGTCGCGATCCGCAAACGCGATCCGCTTGGCTTCGACGAGCAGGTGAAGGTACTCGGCCGAGTTCTGCCGCATCGACCTGATGTCGAAGTTCTCGAGGATATTGAGCATCTCGAGCGCAACGACGCCGTGCGTGTTGGGCGGAAGCTCGAGCACCTCGTAACCGCGGTACGTCGTCGAGATCGGGTCAATCCAGTCGGAGGCGTGCGCGGCGAGGTCCGCCTCGGTGATCAGTCCGTTCCGGCGGCGCATGTCGGCGGCGATCGCTTTCGCGATCGTCCCTTTGTAGAAGGCGTCCCGGCCCCCGGCCGCAATCTCCTGGAGCGTCGCGGCCAGGCGTGGATTGCGGAAGACGTCTCCGGGTGCGGGCGCATGGCCGCCCGGCAGGAACGTGGCGGCCGCGGCGGCGTCGCGCGCGAGGACCGTCTCCTGGTCGCGCCATTGGTACGCGATGATCTCGCTCACCGCGAAGCCGTCGCGCGCGTAGCCGATGGCCGGCTGCACCGCCTGCGCCAGCGTGCGGGTGCCGAAACGCGACAGCAGCGTGTTCCAGCCGTCGACCACGCCGGGCACGCTGACCGACAGCTCGCCGCGGTAGGGAATCGCGTCGAGACCACGGCGTCTGAATTCCTCCGGCGTCGCCGCCGCCGGCGCGCGTCCGCTCGCATTCAACGCGTGCACGCTCTTCGTCTTCGCGTCGTAGACGATGGCGAACAGGTCGCCGCCGACGCCGTTCATCGTGGGCTCGACGACCGAGAGGACCGCGGCCGCGGTCACCGCGGCATCGATGGCGTTCCCGCCGGCCTGGAGGACCTTGAGGCCCGCGGCCGACGCCAGCGGCTGGCTCGTCGCGATGATGCCGTTCCTCGCGAGCACCACCGACCGCGTCGCGCGCGGATTCGCCGCCGGGCGGTCCCCGGGCGACTGCTGCTCAGGTACGAGAGCCATCAGGATCACCGCCGCTGCCGGAAGTCGCATCGATCGACACCTCAGATGAACCTTTTGGAACCTCTTAGAACCTCAGAACCCTGGAACCCTGGAACCTTGAGAACAAGAACTCTTCCTGGGCCCGCATCTTATCCGATCCCCAAACGTTATACTTTCCCCATGGGCGTCCGCGACCGTGTGGGACGGCTGCTCTCGGAGCTGCCGCCGGAGCCGCAGTTTCCCACGCAGGGAGCCACGGTGTTCGTCGATCTCGAGCGGCGTGAGGTGCGCCGCGCGTACACACCTCTGCGCATCGTCAAGACCTTCCTCACCGGCCGCGGCGCGAACATGTTCTACCTGCACCGCCTGATCGACGAATCGCTCGAGCCGCTGCATCCCGACATCCCGCTGATCTTCGGGTCGGGGATCCTGACGGGCATCGTCCCGAGCGCCGCGCGGGGCAACGCGACCTCCTGGTCCCCTGAATCGGGCGTGATCATGGACTGCAACGCCGGGGACTATTTTCCGTCGTTCATGCGGATGAACGGGATCGATCACCTCGTCCTGTACGGGCGCGCGCCGCAGTGGACGCTCGTTCACCTCCGCGAGGGCCGCATCGAGTTCCTCGACGCCGCCCCGTATGTCGGTCTCGACAACATCGACCTGAGAGATCGCATTCCGGCGGATTTCGGCGGGGCATGGACGCGCGACCTCGCGATGGCGAACATCACGCGCGCCGGCGAGCACCTCGTCCTCACCAGCGCGATCATGGCGGGACCGAAGGCGTGTTACGCGCGCGGCGGGCCCGGGGCGAAGATGGGCGCGCTCGGTCTGAAGGCCATCCTCGTGCAGGGGCAGACACGGGACTTCGAGACGGCGCAGCCCTACAAAGGCTACAACCGGACCATCGCGCAGCAACTGCTCGACACGTCCGTCGTCAAGCACGCGCTGAGAACCATGGGGACGCCGTTCCTCTACAAGCCGAGCCGGCTGCTCGGAGCGATGGGGACGAAGAACAACCAGGACACGACGTGGACGGAGCGCCTCGACGCCGAGCACATCACGCCGTACCGCCCGGGGATGGCGGGCTGCTTCCGCTGCCCGGTGAACTGTCGTCCCCTGAACGACATGCGCACCGACCCGTCGGACAGGTACGGCCGCGGCGACGGGCCCGAGTACGTGACGCTTGGCAAGTTCGGCCCGAATGTCGGAGTCGATCGCGTCGAATCGGTCATCAGGCTGAACAACATCTGCAACGATCTCGGCCTCGATACCGCCTCGACCGGCTCGGCCATCGCGTGGGCGATGGAGCTGTTCCAGCGCGGCATCATCACCACGAGCGACACCGGCGGGATCGTGCTTGCCTGGGGAGACGCCGCGACGATCGAGCGGCTGCTGTTCATGATCGCGGCGCGCGAGGGGTTCGGCGACGTGCTGGCCGACAGTACGCGGGCGGTGGAAAAGGGCCACTACCCGGCCGAAGCGCTGAAGTACCGGATGGCCGTCAAGGGGCTCATGCAGAGCGACCCGCACGACGCGCGGATCCTCAAGGCGTTCGCGCTGGGCCTGGCGGTCGCCACACGGGGCATGGATCACCTGCGCAACCGCGTGACCCTGGAGATCAACGCGCGCATCAACGACGATCCGGCGTTCAAGGAGCGGCTGTACGGCGGGCCCGTGAGCGCGGCGCCGAACAGTTACGAGAACAAGGAGCGCGCCGTCCGGCAGTGCGAGAACATCTTCGGCGTCGGCGACGCGGTCGGCATGTGCCGTTTCACGACGAAGCTCTTCAACAGCCCGTCGCTCCCGGGACTCGAGGAGTTCGCGGCGCAGATCGCCAATGTCACCGGCCTCGAGTTCTCCGGCGGCGAGCTCGATCGGATCGGCCTGAACATCATGGGGGTCGAACGCTTGGTCAACCACCGTCTCGGCGTGCGCCGGGCCGACGACACCTTGCCCGAGCGCTGGTTCGAGGAGCCGATCAAGGTCGGCGGCTACACAGGAGAGAAGATAGATCGCGGCGAGTTCGACGCGATGCTGTCGCGCTTCTACGCGATCTCGCAGCTCGACGCCGAGGGCGTCCCGATGGCCGGGTGGCGTAAAGAGCTCGAAGCCACGATTGGCTCACGCCAAGCGGGATAACGCCAAACCTCAAACTTCAAAGGAGTTTGGAGTTGTCGTGATCACAGTTAGAGTCCCCACGACCCTGCGCGTTGACCAGGGCGACACGCTCGTCATCGAGGAGCCCGTCGCGGACGTCGCGGAGCTCGTGGACGCGCTCGACAGGCGCATCCCCGGATTTCGCGATCAGCTGTCCGACGGCGTGTTCAACTTCGCCGTGAACGACGAGGTGTTGCTCTATCGCGCGCGTGAGCGGGTGTTGAAGACCGGGGATGTGGTGGAAGTCATCCCCGCGATTTCAGGCGGGTGACGCGCGCCGGGCGCGCCCGCCGCTCGTTAGAGGAGAACGACGACGATCGCGAGTGTCAGCAGGATTCCGACGATCGCGTCCGCGTGGGTCGAGAGATCCCAGTCGTGCATGGTCTGCATGGTGTCCGTCCTTCCTTCTGAGAGTTAGACGGCCCGCCTCCCGCAAAGGTTTAGTGCGTCGCGATTAGTGTCCGATCGTCCCACGAGCGGCCACATAACTCTTGCGCGCCCGCGCCACCATCCCCGGTTTCTTCACACGGACCTCGAGTTTGTGCAGTTCGCCGTCGAGCACCTGAGGCGAGAACCCGAGCACGTACTGGCTGTGCAGCTCCTGCGCGATCCGGGTGAACGTCGGCCCCAGCTCGTCCGTCCGCTTCAACAGGAAGAACCCGCCGCCCGTTTCCTCCGAGAGACCCTTCAGGCCGCGGTCGGGGGTGGACCGCACCCGCTGCGCGCCGTTGAAATAATCGTTCTGCAGCCCGATCGAGTAGATCATCACGTCCTCGAGGCGCGCCCGGTTCGTCACGCCTCCCGATCCGATGTGACTGGCGTTGTCGTCGCCGTCGGTGAATGCGAGCACCACCTTGCGGCCCTGCACGCCCAGCAGCTTCGAGAGGCTCTCGTCTATGGCGTCGTACAAGCGTGTCGGGTTACCGAAATCCAGATCCTTCAGCGCGCCGATCAGCCGATCGCGGCTCCCGATGAACTCGTGCTCCGGGTGGAACTCGATCTTGTCGTTGAAGGCGCCAACCATCCCTCGGTCCTCAGGCAGGAGCCGCATCAGGAATTCCTCGGCACCCTGCTTCACGCGGTCGAGCGCCAGCGTCATGCTGCCGCTCGTGTCGAGCATGACGATCACCGTGATCGGCAGCGGCTTGTTGTCGAATTGCGTAATCACCTGCAGCCTGCCGTTGTCGTAGATCTCGAAATCGTCCTGGACCAGATCGGGCACCAGCCGCTTGGACGAGTCCATGACCGTGGCGTACATCGCCACGCTCTCCGTTGAAACCTTGAATTTCTGCTGGTCCTGGGCGGCAAGCGTCGCGAGCGACAGGACTGCGGCGATGAGGGCTGCGGATGTTCGTCTGGGCATCTGTGGATCAACCAATCTTGCACGAAGCGTTCCCGGTTCGGGGCCGCTACGGACGACGAAGGACGTTCTCGAGCGCGGGTCGAATCGCATCGGCCATTCGCCGGTAACCGGCGGCCGAGGGGTGCAAGCCGTCCGGCGATTCGATCAGTCGATCGCCGTCGTCGGCACCCGCCACGGCCGCGCGAGTGTCCACGAACGCAATCCGCCTGTCCTTGTCGGAGGTCTCCCGGATCCAGCGGTTGACCTCGTGCATGCGGGCGTTCTGGTCGGCCGTGGCGGAATCGTACGGAAGGATCGTGCCCGCGACGACGCGGATACCGGCCCGCGCGGCGCGGTCGTACATCCACGACAGGTTGCCGGTGACGTCCCGCGCGGGACGTCCCTGGTAGATGTCGTTGACGCCTGCCACGATCACGACGGCCGCCGGCCTGGCCTCGACGACGTCGCGGTCGAACCGCGCGCGAATCTGGTCGGTGCGCTCGCCATTGACGCCGCGGTTCAGCACCTCCCAGTCGGGATGCGCCTTCATCAGCCAGTAGGCATACTGGCTGGTCTCGTCCCCCGCACCCGCGGGCGGCGACTCGACAGGCGATTTCCACCCCGGCGTCCCGGCCGTCGTCGAATCGCCCATCGCGACAATGCGTGTCGTGGAAGGCATGAAACTCAGAACGCAGAATGTAGAACCTAGAAAACAAAGCCGAAACGAAGATGCCGGGATCGAGCATTCTACGTTCTACTTTTCCGCGAAGAGGAGCGTAGACGGCCCTCGTTCCGCCTGCAGCCGCTTCGACACCTTCTCGGCCTCGCGCATGACGCGCAGGATGTTGAGGCCGAGGATCTTCTTCACGTCCTCGTCCTTGTACCCGCGGCGGAGCAGCTCGGCCGTCAGCGCCGGATAGGTGGACACGTCCTCGAGCCCCTGCACGACGGTCTCGATGCCGTCGAAGTCTCCACCGAGGCCGACGTGGTCGATCCCGGCGACCCGGCGGAGGTGATCGATGTGACCCGCCGCGTCCGCGATGGTCGCGCGGGGTGCCGGGTTCGCCCTGGTCCATGCCTCGACACCGCTCTTCACCGCCGCGTCGTCGTTCGGGTGCCGCTTCTTCAGCCGATCCTGCTCGGCCGTCTGCAGCTTGTTCCACGCGACGACCTTCGGCGAGAGGAACCCGGGGACGAAGGTGACCATCACGATGCCCCCGTTCTTCGGAAGCGACCGGAGGATGTTGTCGGGCACGTTGCGCGGCACGTCGTTCACCGCGCGCGCCGACGAGTGCGAGAAGATCACCGGCGCCTGGCTGACACGGATCGCGTCCTCCATCGTGTCGGGCGAGACGTGGGAGAGATCGACCAGCATGCCGAGCCAGTTCATCTCGCGGACGACTTCCTCGCCAAACGGCGAAAGGCCTCCGAGCTGTGGTTCGTCGGTCGCCGAATCCGCCCACGGCACGTTCTTCGAGTGCGTGAGCGTCATGTAGCGGGCGCCGAGCCGGTGGAACATGCGGAGCGCGGCGAGCGACTTGTCGATCGAGTGGCCGCCCTCCATGCCGATGAAGGAGGCGATCCGGCCGTTCTTGAAAATCCGTTCGGCATCATCGGCGGTCAGCGCCAGCTCGAACGTATCCGGGTACCGGCGCACCATCTGGTGGACGGTGTCGATTTCCTCCATGGTCGCGGTGACGGCGGTCTGTCCCGCCAGATCCGCGGGGACGTAGACGGACCAAAACTGCCCGCCGACGCCCCCCGCGCGCAGGCGCGCGATATCCGTCATGATTGACGGCTGCGGCTTCGAGATGTCCAGCTTCTCGAGATCGCGCTGCGCCTTCTCGCGCAGCGCCCATGGATAGTCGTTGTGCCCGTCGATGAGCGGCACCTGCTTGTGCAGCGCGCGCGCGCGTTGGAGCAACGCGCTGTCGGCGGACTGCTGTGAGTGGAGTGTCGTCATAGGCAGAAGAACCAGTACGGCCAGCGTCAGTTTCTTGAGCATGGAACCCTCATAGTAATCCACTACTTCGGCAACACCTGCACCCTCGCCTCACCGCGGGGACTGGCCCGTGTGTAGAGCGCGAGGTAGAACCGCCCTTCGCGGAGCGTGGCGTGCTCGGCCGGCGGGAGCATGACCGTCCCGGCGCCGAGCAGCTCTCCGCGCGCGAGCACCTGATAGAGGGCCGGGCCGCGCTCGCCGGCGCCGCCGCGCTGGAGCCACGCGGCGCGGACCTCATCGGCTGCCAGCCCCGCAACCGCCGCACGGTACTGCAAAGCCCCCGTCAGGGGATCGAAGATGAACCTGACCACGAAGGACGCAGGGCGGGCGGAGGCCTGTCCGGGGATGGCGGCCGTGGACTCGAACTCGATCGGCGACGGCGGCTTTCGGCCGCTGAGCGCGGGCGTGCTGAACGGCGGCCGTCTCACGTGCGCGGCCCGTTCGAAGGAGTACGCCAGGGCCAGCAGCCGGGCCTCCGCGAACGCCCGGCCGAGAAGCTCGACGCCGGCCGGCAGCAGGTCGCGTGTGAAGCCCGCGGGCACGGTCAGCGCCGGCAGCCCCGCCGTCGCGCTGAGCTGGCACGTGCTGCCCGCCTGCGACTCGCCTATCCGCGCCGCCTTGCGCCGCACCGTCGGATACGCGAGCGCGTCGAGACGCCGTTCGTCCATCGCCGCCGTCACCGCCTGCCGCACGGTCTCCCGTTTGATGAGCGCCCGCCTGTAGGAGTCCGTGTCGCGGCTCGCGACGGCGTTGCGCCGCCGCATCGACGCCTCGATCGCCGAATGATAGAGGCCCAGATCGAGGATCTCGGCGAGCGAGTGAAACGGCGCGTCGGGGATCTTCGCGAGATAGTCGGCGAGGTCGAACTTGAACTCCGCATCGATGACGCTGCTTCCAGACAGCAGCTCGTCGAGTCCAGGGACGCTGACGTCAACGACTTCCGCCCCTTGCTTCTTCATCTCATCGAGCGCCCGCCGGACGATGGCGCCCATCTCGTTGTCTTCCGGCGCCGTGCCGAACAGCGACGTCAGCACGCCGATGCGGGCGCCTTTCAGCGCGTCGGCGTTCAGCAAATCGCGGTAGCTCCGGGGACGACGGCCCTCGCCGCGTTTCGTGACCTCGTCGGCGGGATCGACGCCGGCCGTCGCGTCGAGCAGGATGGCCACGTCGGTGACCGTGCGCGCGAGCGGCCCCGCGATGTCCTGCGAATGCGACAGCGGCACGACGCCGTTCCGGCTCGACAGGCCGAGCGTGCTGCGCAGCCCGACGAGCGCGTTGTGGGACGAGGGAATGCGGATGGACCCGCACGTGTCGCTGCCCATGCCCGCCGCGGCGAGATTGGCGGCCACCGCCGCACCGGTGCCGCCGCTGGATCCCCCCGGATTACGCGTCAGGTCGTACGGGTTGCGTGTCTGCCCGCCCATGGAGCTGATGGTCGTGATTCCAGAGGCGAGCTCGTGCAGGTTGGTCTTGCCGAGGATCACCGCGCCCGCCTCGCGCAGTTTCCTGACCTGCGTCGCGTCGTCGGCGGGATAGATGCCGGCGAAGGCGAGCGTGCCGGCGGTGGTGGGCAGCCCGCGGACGTCGAAGTTGTCCTTCACGACGACGGGGATCCCGTGCAGCGGGCCACGCGGCCCGCGCGATGCGCGCTCGCGGTCGAGTGCGGCGGCGTCTTCCGGCGCGTGCGGGTTCAGCGTGATGAACGCGTTGATTCGTGGACCGCCGCGATCGTAGGCATCTATACGCGCGAGATAGACGTCCACGAGGTCGCGCGATGTGATCGCGCCGCTGGTCATCGCGTCCTGCAGCTCGGGAATCGTCTTCTCCATCACGTCGAAGCGATCGCCGGCCCACGGAGCGGACCGCGGGGGCCGATCCTGTCCGGCGGCAGCGACGATGACGGGCGCGGCAAGGGCGACGAGGGCGGCGCGCGCGAGGCGTAAGGGTGCGTTCATGACCTCTCCTGTGGCGGGAGGCCCATCATACGGCGAGATCGCGCGGGAAGAGCTTCGGGGCGCCGGGAATCCTGACGGCGCCGAAATGACGCAGATCGAGCGTGGCGATGGCGGTGGCCCGCCGGCGGATGGCGATCGCCATCACGACGGCGTCGACCAGGCCCATGCGGAGCGCACGGTACTGGCGCGTGAGCCGTGCGGCCATCTCGAGGTCGCCGTCGTTGCCCCATTCAACGCTGTACGATCCGTCGGCGAGGTCGGCGAGAAAGGCCCCTTGCGCGGACACGCTGACGTGGGCGCCGAGCAGGTAGTCGACTTCGGGGAGGATCGCCCAGGGCAGCAGCCAGTCATCGGGCGCTGCCGTGAATGCGGCGCGAAGCGCGGCGTGGTGGCGGTCGTTTCGATCGACGAGGGCGATGACGGCGCCGGTGTCGGCGACGATCACTGTCGGTCACCGAAGCCGCCGAGCAGATCTTCGGCGCGTTCGCTGATGTCTCCGCGCCGGCTGCGACCGGCGCCAAGGCTGCGGGGCTGTCGGCTCGGCCGCTCCCGCGCGGCGTACTCGGCGACGGCTTCGCGCACGAGCGAGGCGGTGCTGCGGCCGGCGGCGCGGGCGAGCGCCTTGAGCCGGCGGTAGTCGGCGGCGTCGAGGTAGACCGTGGTCTTCTGGGGGCTCATGCCATATATGGTAACACCCCTGGATGCCCTTCCGCGGTGCAGGATGGGGGCGGGCCGATATCGGACTTGACCGGTCGGACATCGCCGGATAGGCTTGAAAACGCGATTGGTCTCACTTTGAAGGGATGTCGGGTTCATGCTCCAGGCGTTTGTCATCACCCTCCGGGAAGGGCTCGAGGCGTTCCTCATCGTCGCCATCAGCCTGGCCTATCTGAAGAAGACCGGGCGGCGCGCGCTGCTGGCGGCCGTCCACTGGGGAATCGCCGCGTCGGTCGTGTTGAGCGCGGCCGCCGGGATCCTGCTGGCGCAGGCCAACAACCAGGCCCTGTGGGAGGCGGTGCTGGCCGTGACCGCGGCCGTGCTCGTCGCCTCGCTGACGGTGCACATGTGGCGCGCGGGCAGGCGAATGAAGCGTGAAATCGAAGGGCGCCTCGAGGCTTCCTCGATCAAGGCGGGACGCGCCGCGTTCCTCGGTGTGTTTGCCTTCACGCTCCTGATGATCACGCGCGAAGGCATGGAGACGGCCCTGCTGATGAACTCGCTCCTCTTCCAGGTGCGGTCGATGCAGATCGTGAGCGGCGCCGCCGCCGGCACGCTCGCCGCCGCGTTCGTCGCGTGGCTCTGGTCCCGCTACGGGTACCGCGTCGACCTGTCGCGCTTCTTCCAGGTCACCGCCGTGTTTCTGCTGGTCTTCGTCGTCCAGCTTCTGATCTACGGCTTTCACGAACTGACCGAGGCCAACATCCTTCCGAACAGCCGGCCTCTGCACGACGCCACCGAGCCGTTCGGCCCGGACGGCGTCTACGGCCAGTACCTCACGTATCTGCTGATCGCGCTGCCGGTCGGCTGGCTCGCGATCTCGAGTCTCTTCCGCCGCACTCACCTGTCCAAGGCGGCATGAACAGAAAGTTTCCAGTTTCCAGTTTCCAGTTCGCAGCGCTGGAAGCTGGAAACCGGGAACTGGAAGCTTGCGAGTAGAATGTCCGCAATGGCGGACTCATCCACACCCGCGAAGCCTCCCACCGACGTCGAGCTGATCTGGGAGCACGACCTCGTGTTCTCCGGCAAGTCGGGCGACGTCCGCATGACCCTTGACAGCGCGTCGGCCGCGGGACCCTCGCCGATGCAGGCGCTGGCCTTCGGCCTCGCGGCCTGCATGGCGATGGACGTCGTCCACATCCTCAGGAAGGGCCGCCACGACCTGCGCGGATTGCGCGCGGATCTGAAGGGCACCCGTGCGGACGGGGAACCTCGGCGATTCACTGCCGTGACCCTGCACTACACGATCACCGGACAGATCCCGCCCGAGCAGGTGGAACGTGCCATCGCGCTCTCGCGCGAGAAGTACTGCTCCGTGTGGCACTCGCTGCGGCAGGACATCGCGTTCACGGTCACGTCGTCCATCAGCAACGGTGTCTGAGGTGAGCGCTCCTGGTCCGGCCGAGGGGACGCGCCGCGCGCGCCGCGGCTACCTCGATTGGATGCGCGGCCTTGCCGTGCTCATCATGATCGAGGCGCACGTTGTCGACAGCTGGACGCGTGCCGCGGACCGCGACTCCTGGAAGTACGGCTGGTCGACCATCCTCGGCGGCTTTGGCGCGCCGCTGTTCCTGTTTCTGGCCGGATTGTCGGTGGTGCTGTCCGCCAGCGCGAAATTCAGGAAGAGCGGCGACCGCGATGCGGCGTGGGCCGCGGTGATGCGGCGCGGCTTCCAGATCTTCGTGCTGGCGTTTGTCTTCAGGGTCCAGGCCTGGGTCCTGGGGATGGCGCCGCCATGGACGCTCTTGCGCGTCGACATCCTGAACATCATGGGGCCGGCGATCATGGTGACGGCGGCGATGTGGGGGATGGCCCGGACCACGCGTGGCAGGTACTTCACGTTCGCCCTCGCGGCGCTCGCGATGACGTTCTTCACGCCGATCGTGCGCGCCACGGCGCTGCTCGCCGCGCTGCCCGATCCCATTGAAGCCTATATTCGGCCGATCAAGGGGCTCACCAACTTCGTGTTCTTCCCCTGGGCGGGGTTCGTGTTCGGCGGCGCCGTGATCGGGCTTGCCATCGACGGCGTGCGGACGGCGGCGTCCGAGGCGCGGCTGAACACGCGGCTGTTCCTGACGGGGGCCGCACTTGCTGCCGGCGCGTGCGTCGCGTCGTTCCTGCCGTCGCCGTACCCGCGCTCCGATTTCTGGACGAGCTCTCCTGCCTTCTTTCTGCTTCGCACCGGGCTGATGACCGCGGCGATTGGCGCGGCGTACGCCTGGGAATCCTGGGTCAAGCTCCCGCGATGGAGTCCGATGCAGCAGCTCGGGCGCACATCTCTATTCGTGTACTGGATCCACGTGGAGATGGTGTACGGCCTCATCACCTTGCCGATTCACAGGGCCCTGTCTCTCGGTCAAGCATGGATGGCGTTCGCCGCCTTCTGCGTCCTCATGCTCGTCTGCTCGATCGCGAAGAGCCGCGCGGTCGAGTGGTGGCGCTGGCGCCGGACGATCGCTCCCGCCGAGGCCGGCGCCGCCAGCCAGTCCGGCTGATTTCACGAATGCGCTTCTCACACCGGTGGCGTGTGATGCCCCGCGACGGTCTCACGCACTCGAGGACCTGCAAGTCGTTGGCAACTACTTTGGCGTCGATCGACGCGGTCGCGCTGCCGACCTCGTGGGTGCTCGTCGGGATGGCGGTCGTCCTGGTCGCCGGCGTGCTGGTCGATGGTCTTCTGCGCCGCGCGACGGGCTGGCGCTAACATTAGTCCCTGCAGCGAGTTACGAGCAATCATCAGATCCACGTGCAAAGCAGTGGGATTCTGCTGCCGACACAATATAAAATCGGCGCGGTACTCCCGCCTTTTCGCGGGGACCGATTGCCCTAACTCCTGATACGCCTATGATTAGCGTCGCCGCGATTCGAATGCAGCAGTTCGGCGTCCAGTTCTACCAGGCCTCGCTGACGGCGAACGACATCGACAAGCTCGTCCGGTTCGAGGTCCTCAGCTACGGCGAGCAGGGTCAGCCGGTCCGCGGCAAGAACAAGGAGCCCGCACCCACAAAGGTGAACTGGGATCTGCTGGAGCGGCGCATCGCGGCGTCCGAGCGGGCCTATCAGCGGCAAATCATCCGCAAGAAGATCGACGAGCTCGTGCAGTACTACGAGCAGTGCCGTCAGGCGCGCGATCTGCCGTCGATTCCCGGCGCGGTGATCATCTCGTGCGACGAGCCGCTGCGTTTCGAGCCGGCGTTCGAGGGCGCATCGATCGGCACGTTGAAGGTTCCCGAGCGCGAGGGGATCCTGCGCGCGATCGACGGACAGCACCGGCTGCTCGCGCTGCACGCCGACATCGATCGCTTCGGGGGAGAGATGTTCACCGTGCCCGCCGTGATCTTCGATCGGCTGCCGGACGATCACGTCGTGCAGATGTTCGTCACGATCAACGCGAAGCACACCCGGCTGAATCCGTCGCATCTCGTGTCGCTCTCCGGCCGTCAGTTGTACAGCGACGAAAGCCTGGCCGCCGCCCACGACATCGTCCGGGCGCTGAACGATCGGGAGGATTCGCCGCTGTACGGTGAGATCAAGCTGCTCGGCGTGGGCAAGGGACGCGTCGCGCAGGCGCCGCTCGCGCAGGAGCTGAAGAAGCTGTTCGCGTCCGATGCGTTCGGCCCCGGGCGCAAAGGCGAGGCGTTCCGCGAGGAATCGAAGCGCTTTTTCGTGAACTACCTCAAGCAGGCCGCCCAGGTGTTTGGAGCGGCGTGGAACGGCCGCAAGTACAGCATCAAGAGCGCGACGGCGCTGCGGGCGTTCATCCGGGTCTCGCCCGACGTCGTGCGCCGGCTGGATCAGGAGCACGCGGACCGCACCGACTTTCGCGCCATCGGCCGCGTCATCGCGCCGTGGGGGCGGCGGATCGGCGATCTCCGGTTCGAGACGGAAGGGGCGTGGAAGCGGAGCGGCACCACCGTCGAGTCGCTCGCGAAAGAACTGCGGCTCGCGCTGCAGTATCCCGAAGGCGCTGTCGTCTGAAGCCCGGGGTTCGAGGCAGAGCCCGAGCCGGGGTCCGGGGCAGAGCCCCGGTTAAGGTTGGAGCGGCGCGGGGGCGGAGGGGCCCCCGCAAGCGACCGAGCCGGGGTCCGGGGCGGAGCCCCGATAAAAAAAGAGGGCATCGCCACGGATGACGATGCCCATTGGGTTTTGCGGGCGACCCGGCTCCCCAGCAACTCACGGCTCCCTGCCGCAAATATTCAGGCCGCCTGCACCCATGAATAGAGCAAGCGGTGTACCGCGCGTTTTCCTTGAAAATCCCTTCACTCGCATGCCGCCGAGCCAACGAAAACGTGCCGCGGATTACAGATTTGATCTGGTTGTCTGTTGTCTTTTTCTACTGCACGCCGCTGTTGCGTCCGCCTGGCCGTCGGCGCAGTCGGGTGCGGGATCGATCAAGGGGCGCGTCGTCGACGCGCGGACGGGCGCGGGCCTCGAGGACGTCCTCGTTTCGGTCGAAGACGGCGGGCCGTCCACGGTCACTGACAGCACCGGCACGTTTCAACTGGATCGCGTGACCTCAGGTGTACGCCATTTGTACGTGTCGGTCATTGGCTACATCCTGGTGCGGCGCGATGTCCGGGTGGTCGCGGGCGCGGCCGTCGAGCTGACCATTCCGTTGAGCGAAGGCACGGGCACCTACACGGAAACCGTGACCGTCACGGCCGACAGATTCCGTCAGACGGAGCCCGGCGTGGCGACTCAGCAGGTTCTCGGCAGCGCCGACATCCAGAACCTGCGGGGAGTGCTGGCCGACGATCCGCTGCGCGCCGTCCAGGTGCTTCCCGGCGTCGCCACGACCGACGATCTGCGCAGCGAATTCAGCGTCCGCGGGAGCGACTTCGCGCACATGGGCTTCACCGTGGACGGGTTCTCGACCCCGCATCTCCTCCACACCGTCCGAGCCGTAGAAGACAAATCCGGAGCCGGCTCGGTCGCGATGATCAACAGCGACATCCTCGACGACGTCACGTTGCTGAACGGCGGATACGCGCAGCATTCCGGCGATCGGACCGGCGCGGAAGTGGACTTCCGCCTGCGCGAAGGGTCGCGCGAGCGGCGTCAGGCGCGGGTGGCAGTGAGCGGCACGAACGCGTCCCTGGTGGCTGAAGGGCCGCTCGGCCGCGTCCATCGCGGCTCGTGGCTGCTGTCCGCGCGGCAAAGCTACCTGCAGCTCCTGATCGAACGCATGTACCCGGACGAGCAGGGCATCGATTTCAGTTTCACCGATGCGCAAGCGAAGCTGGTCTACGACGTGACGCCGTCGCAGCGTGCGGAACTGACGCTGATCGGCGGCCGCTCGAAGCTCCACGAGCAGGACCCGGACACCGCGGATTTCTTCACCGGCCGCAACGCGTCGGCGATCGCCATTCTATCGTGGCGCCTGACCACCTCGCGCGGCGTGCTCACCGCGCGATCGCTGACGGCGCTGAACAAGTACAGCAATGTGACGACCGACGACGTCACCCTGGATCGCGGGCACGATACGCAGGCCGCCGTCCGCGCCGATGCGAGTGTGCGGCTGTCGGCCACCGTGCAGCTCGATGCGGGCGCGCAAGCCGAACAGATCGGCCAGACGCGGATGCGGCAGCGGTTTTCCGCCGGCCGGTACAGGCCCGTCAACGACTTTTCCGGCGACGGCGTCCGGTCCGGGGGATTCGCGGCGGTCCGCTGGACGGCGGGCCCGATCGCGCTGCTGCCCGGTGCGCGGGCGGATCACTGGAGCGTGACCGGAGAGACCACCGGCTCCCCGTGGCTGCAGGCGGAGTGGAAGATCGTTCCGTCGCTGGCGGTCCGCGGCGGTGCGGGCATCTACCGGCAGTTCCCGGATTTCGAGCAGACGATCGGGGCGCTCGCGGCCGCCGATCCGAGGGCACAGCGCGCGGCGCAGTACGACCTCGGGATCGAGAAGCGGATCGGCGACTCGCTGCGATGGCAGGTCACGGTTTACGATCGCGAGGAGGACGGCTTCTTCAGGCGTCCCGCGTCGGAGACGCGGCTCGTCAACGGGCGAGTCGTCCGCGGTTCGGCGACGGCGGAGTACCGGCAGACCGTGGAAGGCTACGCGCGGGGTGTCGAGCTGCTCGTCCAGCGAAAGAGCACGCGCGGCGTGTCGGGATGGTTGTCGTACTCGTTCGCGCGGAGCCACTACACGGACACGGCCAGCCACGAATCCTACTGGGGGGATCTCGATCAGCGCCACACGGTCAATCTGTACCTGTTCTACCGGCTGTCGGATCGCACGAGCGTCAGCGCCAAGGTGCGCGCCGGCAGCAACGTCCCCGCGCCGGGATACTACACGCAGCGCGGCGGGGACCATTTCGTGTCAGGGGTACGCAACGACCTGCGGTTGCCGAGGTACTCGCGGGTGGACCTGCGCGGCAACCGGACGTTCAACTGGTCGCGCAAGCGGCTGACGCTGTTCGTGGAGGTCATGAACGTGCTGAACCGCGACAACGTCCGCTTCAATCCGCCGGGCATCAATTCCTCCACGCAGCGCGCCTCTGGTATCTTCGAGCGGATGATTCCCATCGTGCCGTCGGCCGGCATGCTGATCGAGTTCTGACGGAGCGTCGTATGCCCACGAGACAAGCGGGTCGGGCGGTGCTGGCGGCGTGGCTTGCCGCTTCGATCGTGAGCGCGCAGCCGAATCTGCGCGCGGCCGTGCAGGCCTGGGTGGCGTCGCACCAGCGGCCGATCGTGACGGAGCTCGTCGAGCTCCTCGGGATCCCGAATTTCGCGCCCGATCGCGCGGGCATCCGGCGAAACGCCGGACATCTCCGCGGGATGCTCGAGCGGCGCGGGTTCGCCGCGGAGCTGCTCGAGACCCCTGGCAATCCGCTGGTGTACGGCGAGTTGAAAGTGGAGGGCGCGTCGAGGACGCTGCTCCTCTACGCGCACTACGACGGGCAGGCGGTGGATCCGAAGCGATGGACGCAGCCGGACCCGTACGTCCCCGTGCTTCGCACGGCGCGCGTCGATCGCGGCGGGCGCGACATGCCGCTCGGCGGCGTCACGAAGTTCGAGGACGAATGGCGGTTGTACGCGCGATCGGCCTCCGACGACAAGTCTCCCATCGTGGCGTTGTGCGCCGCGATGGACGCCCTGAAGGCAGCCGGCCTCGCTCCGACGTCGAACATCCGCGTGATCCTCGACGGCGAGGAAGAGGCGAGCTCGCCGAGTCTCGTGCCGGCCATCGGCCGGTACCGCGACCGGCTGCGCGCGGACCTCATGGTGATTCTCGACGGCCCCACGCACAGCAGCGGGCGTCCGACGGTCGTGTTCGGCGCGCGCGGGATCGCGACGTTCGACCTCACCGTGTTCGGCCCGCGGACCGGCGTGCACAGCGGCAACTACGGCAACTGGATCCCGAATCCGGCGCAGCGGCTCGCGTCCCTCCTCGCGTCGATGAAGTCCGACGACGGCCGCGTGCTCGTCGCGGGCTTCTATGACGGCGTGGCGCCGCCCGGCCGGGAGGAGCGGCACCTGCTCGACGCCGTGCCGGACGATTCCGGACGAATCCTCGAGGCGTTCGGGGTGGCGGCGCCCGAGCGCGCGTTCCCGAAACTGCAGGACGCGCTCCAGGCGCCGACGCTCAACGTCCGCGGCCTGGCGGGCGCGCATGTCGGCCCGACGGCCAGGACGATCATCCCGGACAGCGCCACGGCGGCCATGGACATCCGGCTCGTCAAGGAGACGCGCGCCGATGCCCTGCTCGAGAAAGTGAAGGCGCACATCCGCGCGCAGGGCTACCATCTCGTCGACGGCGAGCCGGACGACGCGGCGCGGGCCGCGTACTCGAAGCTGGCGCGCGTGGCGGTGTCGGAGACCGCGATCAACGCGTTTCGCACCCCGCCGTCCGACCCGCTGGCAGGCGGTGTGGTGGCGGCAATCCAGCGCACGTACGGGGCGGCGCCGGTGCAGCTGCGCACGCTGGGCGGCACCGTTCCCATCGCGCCATTCATCGACGCGCTCGGGTTCCCGGCCGTGATCGTGCCCGTCGTCAACTTCGACAACAACCAGCACGAAGAGAACGAGAATCTGAGGCTGGGGAACCTGTTCGACGCGATCGTCACGTTCGCGGCGATCCTGAGGATGCAGGTGTGAACGGAGAGGCGTCGCTTAGAATGTCGGTCTTCGTCGGGCGTGTCCCGCTGCACGCGCTGACGGCTTTTCCGCACGAAGACCACGAAGGCCACGAAGGACACGAAGACAGTCGCGACGAGGCTGTGCCGTCGAGCCGCGCGCAGCGCGGCAAGGACAGTCGGAACCCGCACACGCAAGCAGCATGCGATCCCGAGCTGTTTGCGTGTGCCGGTTCCGGCTGTCCTGCACCGCCGGCCTCGCATGTCATGCGGCCGGCGCTCGACGGCGCAGCCGCGTTTGACGTTCCGTCGAACGACCGCACCTGAGGGTCTTTCGTCGTGGCAGTCTTCGTGAACTTCGTGTGCTTCGTGATCTTCGTGAAACGCCGTGGGCCCGTCTCAGCGCGGTTTGCTAAGAGATCATGTCATGTCCACCATCGATTTGAACTGCGACATGGGGGAATCGTTCGGCGCGTACACCATCGGCGCCGACACCGAGGTGATGCGGGCCATCACGTCCGCGAACGTGGCGTGCGGATACCACGGCGGCGATCCCGGTGTCATGCGGCGGACGGTGCGGCTCGCGCGCGAGTCGCGCGTGGCCGTCGGGGCGCATCCCGGGCTGCCCGACCTGGTGGGATTCGGGCGGCGCGACATGAAGGTGACGCCGCGCGACGTGGAAGACATGGTGCTGTACCAAATAGGCGCCCTGGCCGCGATCGCCGCCAGCGAAGGGGTGCGCCTCCAGCACGTCAAGGCGCACGGCGCCCTGTACAACATGGCCGTGCGCGATGCCGCGCTGGCCGATGCCATTGCGCGCGCGACGCATGGCTTCGACCCGTCGCTGATCCTGTTCGGGCTGCCCGGGTCGGAGATCGTCCGCGCGGGACGCGCGCTCGGGCTGACGGTCGCGTCCGAGGGATTCGCCGATCGCGCGTACGAGCCCGACGGATCGCTGACGCCGCGTTCGCGAGCCGGAGCCGTCATCCATGACGCCGACGCGGTCGTCCGCCGCGTGCTTCGCATGGTCACCGCGGGGACCGTGACCGCCACGGACGGGACGGAGATCGCCATGCGGGTCGACACGCTGTGCACGCACGGCGACACGCCGGGCGCGCACCAGCTCACACGCCTGCTGCACGACGGCCTCGAGCGGGCGGGGGTGACGGTGGAAGCGATCGGGGGACGCCCGCGATGAACGCGCTCTTCGGCTGGTGGCGCGAGGGGACGCCCGACGCGCGGCGCGCGCTCGTCGCCGCGTCGCTCGGCTGGATGCTCGATTCGTTCGACGTCATGTTGTACGCGCTGGTGCTCGCGTCCATCATGGTCGATCTCGGCATGTCCAACCGGGTGGCGGGGGCGCTCGGATCCGTGACGCTGCTCGCCTCGGCGGCGGGCGGTCTCCTCTTCGGCATCCTGGCCGACCGGTACGGCCGCACGCGCGCCCTCATGGCGAGCGTGATCATCTACTCGATCTTCACGGCCGCCTGCGGCACCGCGCAGACGGTCCTTCAGCTCGCGGTCTTCCGGGTGCTGCTCGGTATCGGCATGGGAGGGGAGTGGGCGAGCGGTGCGGCCCTCGTATCCGAGACCTGGCCCGCGGACCATCGCGGCAAGGCGCTCGGCCTGATGCAAAGCGCGTGGGCCGTCGGCTACGGCGCGGCGGCCATCGTCACCGCGCTCGTGCTGCCGCGATGGGGCTGGCGCGCGGTGTTCTTCATCGGCATCCTTCCGGCGTTCTTCGCGCTCTGGGTGCGGCGCACAGTGGCGGAACCGCCGCTGTGGCAGGCCAGCCGACGGCGTCCCGCGTCCGCCCGCGGTGGATTCTCCGACATCTTCCGCCGGGGCCTGCTGGGCCTGACCGTCGCCGTCACGCTGATGAACGCTTTCACCATGTTCGCCTGGTGGGGATTCAACCTCTGGCTTCCGCGGTACCTGTCGCTCGCGGCGGACTCGGGCGGCGTCGGATTGACCACCACCCAGATGTCCTGGTTCGTCGTCCTGATGCAGGTCGGGATGTGGTTCGGATACGTGACGTTCGGGTTCATCAGCGACGCCATGGGCCGGAAGCGCGCGTACGTCCTCTACCTGGTGACCGCGGCGATCCTGATCTTCATCTATATCTCCATTCGCGTGCCGATCGCGGTACTGCTGCTCGGGCCGTTCGTCGCGTTCTTCGCGACCGGGTACTTCAGCGGCTTTGGCGCGGTGACCGCCGAGATCTACTCGACCGGCATCCGCGCCACGGCGCAGGGGTTCACGTACAACATCGGCCGGATCGCCAGCGCCGTCGCGCCCTACGCGGTTGGTTCGCTCGCCGACACGCGGGGCTTCCACGTCGCGCTCCGGCTCACGTCGGTCGCGTTCCTCCTCGCGGCCATCACCTGGTTCTGGATCCCCGAGACGAAGGGACGGGAGCTCACTTGAGTTCAGAAGTTCTGTAGGTTCTAGAACCTCTAGAACCCCCAGAACGACGGGTGTACACTTGATCTTGTGCTGAAGGGGACCCGCGTGGCGATCGTGAAAAAGATCCAGCCGGTCAGCATCCACGGCCAGATCTCCCTCGACGTATACGTCGTCGATCCCGACGATCCTGACGGGCAGGTCAGCCTGGCGCGGGTCGGTCCGGAAGCCGTGCCGGGCGATCTGGAGGCCGGCGATCGCGTGGAACTGCACTACCTGCTCGGTGCGGTGACCGGTATCACCCGAGCGGCCTAATCGCTTGCAATCCCGTCCGTCTTTGCACAAGATGATGGGGCCCCCGCCTGAACTGAGGAGTCTCCCTGAATGCGCAAGATGAATCCTGTGCGCGGTCGTGCCTTTCCGTCCGCCGTCGCGGCGACGCTCGCCGCCGCGGTGCTTGTTGCCGGTCACGTGTCCGCCGCCGGACAGGCGACTGAGACACGCCCGCGTCCCGCAGCTCAGGCCGCGGAGGCGAAGATCAGTTTGCCGTCCGCGCGGTCGGTGATCGACAAGCACGTCAACGCGGTGGGCGGAAGGAAGGCCGTGCTCGGCCACAGGTCCAGCCACGCAACCGGCACGATCGAAATCACCGGCAGCGGCATGTCCGGCACCTTCGAGATCTCCGCGGCAGCCCCGAACCGGGCGCTGCTGCGCCTGACCATCGGCGGGATCGGAGAGATCGTGGACGGGTTCGACGGGACGATCGGCTGGAGCATCTCCGCGCTCCAGGGCGCTTCGCTCACACAAGGCAAGGAGCTCGAGCAGAAGCGCTTCGATGCCGACTTCTACAGCGACCTGCACGACCCCGCCCGCTACAAGTCGATGACGACCGTCGAGAAGACGACCTTCGAGGGCCGGCCGTGCTATAAGCTCAGCCTCGTCAAGACGGACGGTACCGAGGACTTCGAGTACTTCGACGTCGAAACCGGGTTGAAGGCGGGAATGACCGGGACGCGCGAGACGCCGATGGGGTCCATCACGGCAACCCAGATGCAGTCGGACTACAGGAAGTTCGGCGATCTGCTGCAACCGACGACCCTCAAGCAGCGTGCGATGGGCGTCGAGCACGTGTTCTCGATCACGTCCGTCGAGTACGACAAGGTCGATTCCTCGACGTTCCAGCCGCCGCCGGAAATAAAGGCGCTCATCAAGTGATCCGACGCCTCCAGGCGATTGCCGCGCTCGGTCTTCTTGCGGGCCCGCTCGTCTTCGCGCAGGCGCCTCGCGGCGCCGAGACCTTCGACGCGGCGTGGACGATCATCCGGGACACGCATTTCGACAAGTCGTTCAACGGCCTGGACTGGAACGCCGTCCGTGCCGAGCTCGCGCCCCGCGCCGCCGCGGCCCAGACGCCCGGTGAGCTGCGTGCGGTCATTCGCGGCATGCTCGAGCGGCTCGGCCAGTCGCATTTTGCGTTGGTTCCGGCGACCGCCGATTCTCCCGCGGCGGCCGCGACCGAGAAGGACGGGCGCGTCGGTTTCGACGTAAGGCTGGCCGGGCGCGATCTGCTTGTGACGCACGTCGCGGCCGGCAGCACCGCTGAGAAGGCGGGCGTGCACGCCGGGTGGCATCTCGTCGAGATCGACGGGGCGAGCGTCGCGGCCGTGCTCAAGGCCCTTTCCGATGGAGCGAACGACCGCCTGCGGAACGTCGAAGCGTGGCGGCTCGCCGAAACGCGGCTGCGCGGACCCGCCGGGTCGACGGCGAAGCTGTCGTTCGAGGACGGCCGCGGCCGGACGGTGAAGTTGGAGGTCGAGCGCCGGCACGAGACCGGCGAACCCGTCAAGGTCGGCAGTCTACCGACGATGTACGTCCGGGTGGGGAGCGAGCGGCGGCGCACGCCCGCGGGCGCCACTGTCGGGGTGATTGGCTTCAACGTGTGGATGACCGCCGTCGATCTGCCGTTCCAGAAGGCGGTGGACGAGTTCCGGAACGCCGACGGCGTCGTCCTCGACCTTCGGGGAAATCCGGGCGGCCTGGCCGTGATGGTCATGGGCATCTCCGGCCACTTCGTCGCCGAGCGCAAGGCGCTTGGCGTGATGAAGACGCGCGACAACGAGCTGCGCTTCGTCGCGAACCCACGCCTCGTCAATCCCGCCGGCGAACGCGTGTCGGTGTACGGCGGACCGGTGGCGATACTCGTGGACTCGATGACCGGAAGCGCGTCGGAGTGCTTCGCCGGGGGCATGCAGTCACTCGGGCGCGCGCGCGTCTTCGGGCAGACTTCCATGGGCCAGGCGCTGCCTGCCTTGTTCGACCGCCTGCCGAACGGCGACGTGCTGATCCACGCGTACGGAGATTTCGTCACGGCCGACGGCACGAGGCTCGAAGGCCGGGGCGTCGTCCCCGACGAGATCGTGCCTCTCGGCCGCGAAGCGCTCCTCGCCGGAAAGGATCCGACGCTCGATGCCGCGCTGGCCTGGATCGACTCGGCGCGGCGGCCGGCTGTTCGCAACCTGCCGCCGGAGTGGGACTTGCGGGAATTACTGTTGCGCTTCGCCGGGCCGTCTGGTAAACTCGCAAGACCTACGCCGACGGCCTCTTTCCAGCCACATCACGGACAATCGGGAGAGTTTTGATGGAGCAGCGCAGGCTGCGTCTCGGTGACACATTGGACGACTACTGTCCGCGCGAGCGGCGCGTGACCAACCATGCGATCGTTGCGATGATCGAAGACGCCATCAAGCAGACGCGTTGCACGACCTGCGACGCCGAGCACGCCTACAAGGGCGGCAAGCTGCCACGCCGTCGAAAGAAGGAAACCATCCCCGGCGCGCCCGTGCTCGCGCCCTCCGCTCCTGAAACCGACACCGAGATCGACGAGCCCATGCCCCATCAAGAAGAACCCGCGCTCGAAGCGGCGCAGCGCGACGGCGACACCGCGCCCGCTGACGACCGCGCGAGCGGCGAGGACGACGTCTATCCCGAGCTGGCGCCGGATCCTGTCGAAGAAGGTCCCGTGCACCGGCCGCTCATTCGTGCCACGCTGCCGAGGCCCGAGGGGCAGAAGGAAGAGCGCCGGGCGCCCGAGTTCACCATCCGGCAGCCCGGCGGCCGGGGCGGACACTTCCGGGGCGCCGGCATGAAGCGGCAGGGCCAGGCCGGCGGCAACGGCAACACGGCACGGCCGCACGGCGGCCCCCGCTTCGCGGGCGCGCGTCCTGCGCCGCCGGGACGCGGCGCGTTTCGCGGCGGTCCGCCGCGTCACGGCGGCAAGAAGCGGTCGCGCTAAGGTCTCCTCATTCAATTCCCCGCCAGGTTTCGTGATTAAATCGGCAGGATGCGCGCGGCTGCGCGCGTATCAGGGAAGGTGGAGGAATGACCGATCTCCAGGGGAAGACCGGCCTGATCGTGGGCGTGGCCAACAAACGATCGATTGCGTGGGCAATCGCGCAGGCGGCCGCTGAAGCAGGTGCGCGCCTGGCCATCACCTACCAAGGGGAGCGGCTCGAGGAGAACGTCCGCGAGCTCGCCGCGACCCTCGTCAACCCGCTCATCCTCCCGTGCGACGTCACCGACGATGCGCAGATCGCGCATCTGTACGAGGCCATCGACGGGGAGTTCGGCGGGCTCGATTTCCTCGTGCATGGCGCGGCCTTCGCGCCGCGCGAAGAGCTTTCGGGGCCCTTCGTCCAGACCAGCCGCGAAGGATTCCGGCTGTCGCTCGACATCAGCGCGTACTCGCTGGTGGCGCTGGCGCGCGGCGCGCTGCCGCTCATGGAGCGCCGGGGCGGCGGCAGCATCCTCACCCTGACGTATCTCGGCAGCCAGCGGGTCTTCGACAACTACAACGTGATGGGAGTGGCGAAAGCGGCGCTGGAGGCCTGCGTCCGCTATCTGGCGGCGGACCTGGGCCCGAAGGGCATCCGCGTGAACGCCATCTCGGCCGGTCCCATCAAGACGCTCGCTGCGTCCGGCATCTCGGGCTTCTCGGCCATCCTCCAGCACTACCGCGATCGTGCGCCGCTGCATCGCACCGTTGAAACGGCTGAGGTTGCGGATGCCGCGATGTTCCTGCTGGGTCCCGCCGGACGCGCCGTCACCGCTGAAATCCTGATGGTCGACGGCGGCTATCACGCGACCGGCATGTGACCGACCGGCACACGGCTTGCTAAAGGCTGAGGCGGAGGCGTTCCATCATGAAGAGATTCTCGAAGTCTTCGTCACTGTTGATCGTCATCGCGCTCGTCGCGCCGCTGCTCCTTGCGGCGTGCGGCAAGACGATCGGCGAAACGATCGACGACGCGACCATCACCACCCGTGTGAAGACCGCGTTCATCAACGACCCGACCGTGGGCGCGTTGCGCATCGACGTCGATACGTTCAAGGGCGTCGTCACCTTGTCCGGACGCGTCAAGAGCAAGGACGAGGAAGCGAAGGCGATTCAGCTCGCGCGCGCCATCAAGGGCGTCACGGACGTGAAATCCACGCTCCAGATCCAGCCCTGAACACGTGCAGCGGGACAGCGGGATCCACTGCCTACTGCCTACTGCCCGCTGCCTGCTGCCGAGCGGGTTACGCGAACCACCATTCCTCCACTCTGACTCGCGCGGCTTCGACCCCGAGGCTGCGCAGCATCGGCGGGACATCGTCTATCATGGCGGCGGGCCCGCACACGAAATACAGCGTAGCGGGATCGCCCAGGAGTGGTGCGAGATGGCTCGTGCCAATCCGTCCCCTGGCGCCGCTCCACCGCGGCGTTCGCTCGCGCGTCGCGGTCAGAATGAGCTGGATTTCGCCTCTCCGCGCAAGCGCGCGCAACTCTGAGAGGTAGGCGAAATCGCTCGGCGATCTTGCGCTGTAGAGAAGATGCCGAGTGCCGGGCGGGTGGCCGGTGAGAATCGCGTGCTGAATCATGGCACGCAGCGGCGCGATACCCGTGCCGCCGGCGATGAACACGAAGCGTCGCTCTCGCGGATGTTCCGGCAGCACGAACGATCCATACGGGCCGTCGACCACCATCGAGGATCCGCGCGCCAGCGGACCAAAGTGCTCGCCCCAACGTGCGCTGCTGTCCACCTTGATCAGGAATTCGAGCTGGCCGCTCTCTGAGGCTTCCTTCGGCGCACCTGAGATCGAGTACGGCACGCGCACGTCCGTGCCGCCGGGCCCGATGAGGACCGACTGTCCCGCCTTATACTTGAAATCTGCACCGAGGAGATCAACACGGACGATCCGCGCTGACGGCGTCGCGCGTCTCACGCTGACGATACGGCCCGTCACCTCCACAGTCGGATCTTACTCCGCGGCTCGGGGCTCGGCGCCGGGACTCGGGGTTCGGCGCTCGCCGAGTGACGGCGTGCAGCGCGACAGCGGGATCCACTGCGTGCTGCCTGCTGCCTACTGCCTGCTTCAGATGACCCCGGCCGCCGCCCGCTGGATGTCGCTCTCGGTGATGTGGGGGAATTCCGAGGCGGCGATGACATCGTTGCGCATCGCCGGCTCGCGCGAGCTGCGCCGCTTGCGCGTCGCCTTGTCCTGATACATGCGGCTGTCGGCCGTCGCCAGCAGCGACTCGTAGGATTCGCCGTCCTGCGGGAAGACCGCCGCGCCGACGCTGATCCCGAGCTGCACGCGTTTGCCCGGCCGCGCCTCGAAGTAGACCTCGTCGATGTTCTTCTGCAGCTCCTGGCGCTTGTGCTCCGCCTCGTCGGCGCCGCAGCCCGACAGCACGACGATGAACTCGTCGCCGGCGTACCGGACGCAGATGTCGTACGGCCGGATCGCGGTACGGAGCACGCGCGCGACCTCGCACAGCGCGCGGTCGCCGACGTGGTGGCCGTGGCTGTCGTTGATGTCCTTGAAGTTGTCGAGGTCCATCACCAGCAGCGACACCTCGGACTTCAGGCGCTCGGCGCGCGCGAGCTCGCGCGTCAGGTGCATGAACAGGAAGCGCGTGTTGGGCAGGCCCGTCAGCGGATCGGTCAGGGAATCCTCCTGCGTCTGCTCGAAGAGCATCGAGTTGTTGATGACGGCGGCGGCCTGCTCCGACACGCGGTCGAGCAGCCGCCGGTGGTCGTCGCGGTAGAACGCGGCATCCACGTGGTACACCGAGAGCGTGCCGATGAAGCGATCGTTGAACAGCAGCGGACAGACGAGCGCGGACTGGAGGTGCGTGTAGAGCGACACCAGGCCGGCCGCCTCGAGATCCGCGCTCGGCCGCGCGTTCACGAGCGCGCGGCGGTTGCGCGCGACCCATCCGGTCAGCCCCTCGCCCGAGTGCACGGCAATCTGCTGGATCACCTCGGCGTCCACGCCGGTGGCGAACCGGCAGCGGAGCGTCTCGGTCTCCTCGTCGAACAGGAACAGTGCCGCGCACGAGAACGGGACCAGGTTGCTCAACTTCGCCGTGATGAGCGCCATCGTGTCGGACACGCCGAGGCTGGTGCCCATGGCCTGCGCGATCTCGTACAACGCGTAGATCTCGCGGTGGGCGAGCGCGATGTCGTCGAAGACGTTCTTCTTCTGCGCGTCCGGCAGCAGGCCGGTCGCGGGCTGCCCGACGACCGGGCCGGTGTCGGGCACCGGCCGCCGGATGACCTGCTCCAGTTTCGCCGCCTCGATCTGCAGCGAGGGCAGCGAGTCGATGAACTTCTCGACCACCGCCGGATCGAGAGCCTTGCCCGCTTCCTGCTGCAGCAGGCCGATGGCCGCCTCGAAGCTCATGGCCTTGTGGTACGGCCGCTCCGCCATCAGCGCGTCGAAGTAATCGACGACCGACAGGATGCGCGCGCCGAGGGGGATCTCCTCCCCTTTCAAGCCGGCCGGGTATCCCTTGCCGTCCCATCGTTCGTGATGGCTCAGGATGAGCGGCGACACGGGATACGGGAACGGCACGGCGCTGATGATGTCGGCGCCGACCTTCGGATGCGCCCGGATCTTCTGGAACTCTTCGGGCGTCAGCGGCCCCGGTTTCGACAGGATGTGCTCCGGCACCGCCAGCTTGCCGATGTCGTGCAGCAGCGCGGCGGTCTTGACGCCCTGGATGTGGTTCTCGCTCATGCCGAGCCCGCGCGCGAGCGCGGCGGCGTACAACTGGACGCGGCGGATGTGCGACTGCGACGTCTGATCCTTGGCGTCGATCGCGAGCGCCAGCGCCTCGATCGTCGCCAGGTGCAGGTCGGCCATCTCCCGCACGTGCCGCTGCTCGTCGTCGATGCGCCCGAGATAGACCTTGTAGCTGCGATAGGTCGCGTAGAGCGGCGCGGCGAGAAGCGGCACGAGCCACTTCAGCGAGATCGTCGTCACCCAGACCGCGCCCGCGGCGACGAGCGCGCCGACGAAATAGCTCGGCGCGCTCCACAGGAAGTTCTCGTTCCAGACCTTGAGGATCTTCTGGCGCGTTGACAGCGCGATCGCCGCCGCGACCATCGCCGTGTTGATGACGTAGTAGGTCGTCGCCGCGCCGACCAGCGGCTTCGGCAGCGTCCAGATGTCGAAGTGCCCCGGATTTCCGCCGAGCGCGATGTACACCGCGCCGGCCGCCTGGACGGTGATGACCAGGCACATCATGCTGAACAGCGTGCGGTAGACGGGGTTCCGTTCCTTGATCCGGAACGTGCACTGGCTCCACGCGCTGATCGCCGCGACCACCATCGTCTCGTGCGGCCCGAGCAGCAGCAGCGACGCGAAATCCACGGCGTAGGACACGGACATCGTCGACCCGCTGCGCGCCAGCGGCAGGTTGACCTTGAATACCGAGGTCACCGACGACAGCGCCATCAGCAGCAGGAAGAGCCAGGGCGAAGCCGGCGAGGGAAACGGGAAGAACTTGACGAAGAGAGTCAGGCCGAGCCCTATCACCGCGCAGACAACAAGGCGCGCGCCGATGGGGAGGGTCTTCATGCGATCAGAGGTCCCTCAGCCTCAGGAGGACCTGGCGACGCCTGGACCGCGGCCAGACGATCTCCTCGCACGTCGGCGTGCGCGCTTCGCAGCTCGACGCCTCCACGCCCGCCGCGTCGAAGGGCATCGCGGTGAATCCCCAGAACGTGTTGCCGCAATCGCCGCCGTCGCACGTGGCGCCCCAGACGATGTTCACGTCTTCGCTGGTGCCCCACGCGACGCTCTGGCAGGCGTCGTCCGCGCAGGTGGTGCCCCACACGTCCTCGCGGCTCCCTTCAGGAGCCCAGATGACGTCGGTGCAGTCCGCGCCGGAGCAGACCGACCCCCACGTCACGCGGTCGCCGGTCGCCGTTGTCGCCGCGCCCCACGTCACGTCCGTGCGCCAGGCGGTCGCGCCGGACTTGAGCATGCCGCCCCCCAGGCGATGGTTCCCCCAGTTGATGTGGCGGTTCCACTTCGTCGGATCGGCAGGCACGGGGGAGGCCGTGCGGTCGCCGAGGACGCGGGCGAGCTGCACGGCGCCGCGCGCGTTCAGGAAGCCGGCCCCCTGCGTGAGATCGTCGAGGCCCGCGTGATGTTCCGCCGTGTACTGGAGGATGGCCTTGACCAGGTTCGGCGACAGCGCGGGATTGGCCTCCAGCATCAGCGCCACCGTCCCCGCGACGACAGGCGCCGCCATGCTCGAGCCCGTGAGGCTCAGGTACGGCTGCGTTGCCGTCTGCACCGTGCCCGACAGACGCGCGGACGCGTGGACGGTGAAGAGCAGCGTCGAGGCGTCGGTGAGCGACTCGATGCCGACGCCAGGCGCGACCAGATCGGGCTTGGCCGCGTAGTCGATGGCCGCGGGGCCGCGGGAACTGAACGGGGCGATGATGTCGTCGGCGCGCGACACCGTGCCGTTGTGGCTGTTGGCGCCGACGGTGAGCACCCACGGGGCATTGCCGGGCGCCGTGATGCCGCCGTACTGCGGATGTCCGGCGGCATTGCGTCCGAAATTGCCGGAGGCGCAGACCACGACGATGCCCGCCTCGACGGCGCGCTTCGCCGCGAGGGTGAGCGGGTCCGTGTCGTACGATTCGTACACGCCGGCGGCAACCGAGAGGTTGACAACGCGGATCTTGAGCTCCGCACGATGCTGCACCGCGTAGTCGAGCGCCGCGATGACGTTGCTGATGTACCCGTCGCCGGCGCCGTCGAGCACCTTGAGCACGACGAGGCTCGCGGCAGGGGCAATCCCGCGCCGCGCGCCGCCCGAATCGTACCCGGTGCCGCCGATAATCCCCGCCACGTGCGTGCCGTGCCCGTAGTCGTCGTACGGCATCGGCAGGAAATCCACGAAATCAACGAAGCGCGCCACGCGGTCGGGCCCGAGGTCGTCGTGCCACGACGCGACGCCGGAATCGATGAGCGCGACGCCGACGCCGGTGCCGTCGAGACCGAGCGTCTCGCGGACCCAGGACGCTCCGACCGTGGCACCCGTCCGCTCCATCGTCCCGCTCACCCGGCGGTCCAGGCTGACACCGAGAACGGACGGGGACGCGGCGAGATTCTCGAGCGAGGCGTCGGGCATCAGCGCCACGCGCGCGTGGAGCGCCGGCAGGTCCCGTCCGGGCTTGCCGTGCAGCGAGCGGATCAGCGCGCTGGCGTCCGATCCCTCGCGCGTGCGGACGATGACGCGAGACCACCCGCGCGCCGCGTGCGCGCGCTGGCGCACGACGCCGTCGAACTTGTCGTCAGCGGCATGGCTCGCCGCCCAGGCGGGTGCCGCCGTGACGACCAGTAACGTGAGCGCGGCAAAAAACCGTTGGACCATGAACGCAGGTGTCGCCAAAGCGCCGAATGGACGCACCTGTGCAAAGGCACTGCCCATCCATTCCGGCATGCGGGAAACGTGCGTATTCTACTGTGTTACAGCCAGTTAGTGCGCACCGTTATCGACGGGGAATCCGCCCGTATGTCAGATTCTTGCACAGGGCCGTGTGCCGTTTTGGGACACTAATTACCAAAGAGGGCACTAAGTCGTTACGTTTGAACGATATAGCTCGTCAGTTAGCGTGGCTGCCCGAGGGGGTGGAAGTGCCGCCAGCAGGCCGGGGCTCGAGGCCATATTCGAGGATCTTGCGATACAGGGTGCCGCGGCTGATTTCGAGCACGCCGGCCGCCTGTTTCTTGTTCCACCGCACCGCTTCCAGGACCCGGAGGATATGCGCGCGCTCGGCTTCCGCCAGCGACGGCAGCCGCTGATTGCCCGGATCGGAGGGCTGTTCGCTCGCGTGCAGGAACTGGACGTCGGCGGCGTTGATGATCCGCGACGACGACGAGAGGGCGGCCCTCGAGACGGTGCTTTCGAGCTCGCGGATGTTTCCCGGCCAGTGGTACTGCATCAGCGCATCGGTGGTTTCTTTCGCGAAGGCCTTGCCGTCGAGCGGCAGGCCGTTGGCGGCGCAGTACCGGGCGAGGAAGCGCTGCGCGAGGACGGGGATGTCGCTCGCGCGCTCGCGAAGGGAAGGCAGGCGGATTGAGAACGCGTTGACGCGGTAGTACAGATCCTCGCGGAAGCGCGCGTCGCGCACGAACTGATCGAGCGGCCGGTTGGTCGCGGAAATCAGCCGGAAGTTCACTTCGATCGACTCGTTGCCGCCGAGCCGCTCGAAGCGGCGCTCTTCGAGCGCGCGCAGCAGCTTGGCCTGCGCGACGAGGGCCAGATCGCCGATCTCGTCGAGGAACAGCGTGCCGTTGTTCGCCATCTCGAGCCGGCCGGGCTTGCGGTCGTGCGCGCCGGTGAACGCCCCCTTTTCGTAGCCGAACAGCTCGGACTCGAAGAGTGTATCCGGCAGCGCCGCGCAGTTCACCGCCTGGAAGCGGTTCGTTCCGCGGCGGCTCAGCTCGTGGATCATCCGCGCGACGACTTCCTTGCCCGAGCCGGTCGGACCGAGGATGAGAACCGAGATGTCCGACTTGGCCGCGGTCCGGATCCATTCGAAGACGACGAGCATCTTCTCGTCGCGCCCGATCATCTCGCGGAAGCGCTGGACGGCGGGGGAGCGGTCCTCGTGCGTGACCGTCGCGCGCAGCTCCAGGAATTCGTCGAGCAGCTCGCGCACCGGTTCGACCGTCGGCTGCCGGAACTTGTAGCGTGGGATCCCGGGGCCGGTGACTGGTTCGGCCAGGCCGAAGCCGACGAGCTCTCGCAGGCAGTTCTCGATGTCGAGCCGCATCCGGCCGAACGTCTGCATCAGCGCTTCGACGTCGAACGATTCGTCGGGCCGCGCGCAGAGGAAGCGCAGGAGACCGGCGCGCAGCGGCGACTGCACGAGCGCCAGGAACCGTCCCTGGATGTCGTCGGGAGCGAGCCGCCGCGGCGTGACGGCGCGGTCGGCGTTCGCGCTCATGAGGCCTGCGACCCGCCCGGTCCGCGCTGACGGTAGTAGTCCGACTGGAACTGCTCGATGAGCCGCTTCATCTCCACGGCGTCCCGCTTGCGATGGCCGTGGCACCGGACCGGTTCCGCGCCGCCGGAGCTCTCGATCATGACGTCGGAGAAGAACAGGTTCCGATCGACGAGGACCGAGGCGATGTGCGCCACGTGGATCGACTGCTCGCGCCCGCCGAAGAACTCCGGCGTGTAGTGCACGACGCTCGTCGGGGTGACGCCCACCTGCGTCGGAAACAGCAGGTTGCCGCGGCTCAGTCGACTCGCGCGGAAGACGTGCTCGCCGGGCATGCGCCGGCCCTTGTGCCAGAAGAACACGAGGATCAGCACGACCACCGCGGCGACGGCCACGATCCACACGGTGGGGTTGCCGGGACTGAATCCGGACTCAGACATGTTCGGGCTCGAATTGACTGGGAGGCAGCCTACGTTCGCTCCGGAAGGCGTCAGGTGTCAAGGCATTTCCCGTGTCCGGGCGCGGAACTGATGCTAATCTTAGCGGAGTTGCGGACCGCCCGGATCGTCCACAGGTCCGCTTGCAGAACGCCGGAGGTCCGTCAGTGCCCCACCGCGCGCCCGGCTCTTCGGGCAAGAGCGCCAGTCAGTATCTCGGCGGGAAACCCATCAAGTATTACAGGCCGCGGGGGAGCGCCGAGGTCCGGCACCTGATCGACGGCGGATTCCAGGCCTTCAACGCCGGCCGGCTGTCCGAAGCCTGCCACATCTTCAGCGACAAGATGCTGGCGCCGGACAACGACACGACGATCGGCCTGACCCTGGCCGGGGCGCTCACGCCGGCGGGGCTGGGCGGCTGCGTCATCGAGCTGATGGACCGCGGCCTCGTCGACTTCATCATCAGCACCGGCGCGAACCTCTATCACGATCTCCATTACGCGCTGAATTTCACGCTGCACCGCGGCTCGCCGTTCCTCGACGACGTGGACCTGTACGACCAGGGCATCATCCGGATCTACGACGTACTGTTCCCGGCGACGGTGCTGCTCGAGACCGACGCGTACATCCGGGATTTCCTGGCGCGCTCGAAGCTGGCCGGGCCGATGCCCACCTCCGAGTTCCACTACCGCCTGGGCGTCGATCTGCTGGAGCGGCACCCCGGCTGTGACGAGTACTCCGTCGTCGCCCGCGCGGCGAAGGACGGCGTGCCGATCTACACGTCGTCGCCCGGCGACAGCTCGATTGGGATGAACATCGCGTACCACGAGCTGATGAACGGCGGCACGCTGATGATCGATCCGAACCGCGACGTCAACGAGGTCTGCGCGATCATCCTTGCCGGGAAGAAGAACGGCTGCGTGATTCTCGGCGGCGGGTCGCCGAAGAACTTCTACCTCCAGGGGCAGCCGACCCTGTGGGAGGTCTATGGGATCCCCAAAGGGGGCAACGACTATTTCATCCAGATCACCACCGACCAGGTCGTCTGGGGCGGGTTGTCCGGGGCGACGCCGGCCGAAGCGGTGAGCTGGGGCAAGGTGAACCCGGGTGTGCTGCCCGACACGGTCGTCGCCTACTGCGATTCGACCATCGCCTTCCCGCTCTTCTGCGAATACGCGGTCGGTTCGCCGCACGGCCGGCGGGCGCGCCGGGAGCTCGTGCACAAGCGCGACGCGCTCGTCGCGGACCTCCGCCGGCAGGCCGTGGAGAAGCGGCCGCCGCCGGACCCCGTGCAGGAGCCCGCCGGGATCGACCGCCACCGGTGAGATGGGCACGTTGTCGTCGGAGTTGAGCGCATTCGCCGGGCGGCTGGTGGAAGGGCCGCGCATCTATGCGGACGCGAACATGCCGAACGGCCTCGTCACGTTCATGCGGACGCGCCTCGGCTGGGATGTCCTGTTCGTCCTCGAGCACGACGATCTGCGGCGGGCGCGGGACATCGAGCACTACCGGCTGGCGCGGCAGCTCGGGCGCACGCTCGTGACGCTCGATCACGACTACATCGACGATCGCGAGTTTCCTCCCGCGGAAGGGGCCGGCGTGATCGTGTTTTCCGCGCCCGACGAGACACGGCTGCGCGGACTTCTCGAGAAGGCGGACGAGACGGTGTTCCGCGCCGAAGGGGCGACGGCCTTGCCGCTTGAAGGGCGCAAGCTCCTGTGGCAGATAGGCGAGTAGAGCCAATGCACGCACTCGGTCTGGATGTGGCCGGCCCCGCGGTGACGGCGGTGGTCGTTGACGCGCGGGGACAAATCGTTCGCCGCGGCGCGACCTCCACGGGCGCGCCCCGTGCCCTCATCGCGGAGCTGACGCGCGGCCTGTCGATCGGGGCGATCGGCATGGCGCTGGAAACCGGCGTGAACGAGCTCGCAGGCGCCATCCCTGAAGGGATGCCCGCTCCGGTGATGTGCACGCCGGGCGTGGCCGCCGTGACGGCCGAAACGTGGACCGGCACGGCATCCGGCGCGCGCCACGTCGTGTGCCTCGCGATCGGGGAGCGCGTGCTGGCCGGCATCCTGCTCGACGGCCGTCCCTGGAACGGGGCGCACGGGCTGGCCGGATCGGCCGCGTGGCTCGCGCTCAATCCCGTGGAGCGCCAGGACTACCGCAAGTTCGGCAGCCTCGCCGCGGAGGTGAGCAACAAGGGGATCGCGCGGCGCCTCTCGTGGCGCATTCAGGCCGGCGATCATTCCGCCGTGCTCGAACGGGCGGGGGATCTCGAGTCGATTACCGCGGCGCACGTGTTCGCCGGCGCCCGAAGCGGGGATGGAGTCTCCATCTCGGTCGTCCGCGACACGGCCAAGTACATCGGCATGGCGATCGCGAATCTCGCGACGACACTCGATCCCGAAATCGTCGTGCTGGGCGGCGCGATCGCGGACGCGGGCGACCTCCTGCTCGAGCCCGTCCGCCAGGAAGCCGCGCGCCGCATGCCGTCGGGCATGATCGACCGCGTCCGCATCGAGATGTCACCGCTCGGCGTGGACGCCATCGCGATCGGCGCCGCGCGCATCGCGTTGCTGGCGCAGACATGATCCTGCTCTCGGGCGGCGACATTGTGCTTCCCGATCGCGTGCTCGGCGGCGGAACGCTCGTCCTCGACGGCGATCGCATTGTCGAGGTCGACCGTGCGACGCGGTCCCCCGGCGGAACGGATCCCCACTTCGATCTCCGCCGCCACTACATCCTGCCCGGCTTCATCGACGTTCACGTGCATGGCGTCGAGGGCATCGACGCGCTCGACGGCGGCGACGCCATCGGCCGACTGGCCGAACGGCTGCCGCGATTCGGGGTCACCGCCTTCTGTCCGACGTCGATCGCGTGCGCTCCGCCGGCCTTGCGCGTGATGCTCTCGGCAGTGCGGGCCGCGAGGACGTCCGCCCCGGCCGGGGCGCGGGTCCTGCCCGCGCACCTCGAGAGCAACTTCATCAGCGCGGAGTACAGAGGGGCGCAGCCGCTCGAGTGCATCCGGACGCCGCGAGCGGCCGGCCGGCAGGGGGACTTCTCCGGCGATCAGATCCTGGCGGAGATCGCCGCGGCGCGGCCTGACGTGGGCATCGTCACGCTCGCTTCCGAACTCGAGGGCGCGCTGGATCTCATCCGCGATCTGACGGCGCAGGGCCATCACGTCTCGCTCGGACACTCCGCGGCCACCTACGAACAGGCGATGGCCGGCTTCGACGCCGGCGCGCGCCAGGCGACGCACCTGTTCAACCGCATGCCGCCCCTCGGGCACCGGGCGCCCGGACTGGCCGGCGCGGCGCTCGAGCACGACGACGTGATTGCCGAGCTCATCTGCGACGGCGTGCACGTGCATCCGGCGATGGTGCGGGTGGCGCTCTCGGCCAAACAGCCGTCGGGCGTGATGGCGATCACCGACGGGACCGCCGGATCGGGACTTCCGCCTGGCACGCGTACCCTGCTCGGCGGCCGGCCGATCACGGTCCGCGATACCGCGCGGCTCGACGATGGCACGATTGCAGGCAGCGTCCTCACGATGGATCGCGCGTTCGCGAAGCTGGTGACCGTCATGGGGTTAGGCCTCGTCGACGCGGCCACAATCTGCGCGACCACGGCGGCTCGGGCGCTCCGGCTGCAGGGTTTCGGCGCGATCGCGCCTGGCGCGGCCGCCGACCTGGTCGTGCTCGACGCGGATTTCGGGGTCGTTCACACGTTCGTCGCAGGCTCGCCGGTATGGTCCAGGCCACGGCGGTAATTCACCAATTCACCAATTCACTAATTTGGTGGGAACGGAGCCCTCCAGGCGGCCGTCTATGGGGGTATGAAGTTCACGTACGCGGCTGGCCTGGTCGTGTCGGCGCTCGCCGCCGGCTGCGTCACCGTCGATTCGCAGGGCCAGATCGTCCACGACGAACGGCGCTACACGGTCACCGGCATCCCCGATGTACGGGTCACGACCTTCGACGGCTCCATTCAAGTCCGGTCGTGGGACAAGCCCGAGGTCCTCGTGGAAATCGAAAAGCGCGGCGCGACCCGCGAGGCGGTCGAGGCGCTCGAGATCACGAGCCGGCAGCACGGCAACACCATCGATTTGGAGGTACGCCGGCCGCGGAAGGAAACGCTGGAGATCGGCGTCTTCGGAACACACCGAAACGCCACGGCGAGACTCATCGTCACCGTGCCACAGCGCGCGAACCTTCGCGCGCGCAGCGGCGACGGCTCGATCCGTGTCGAGCGCGTCGAAGGCGGCATCGATCTGCGTTCAGGCGACGGCGGCATCCGTGCGATTGACGTCACCGGCGAGCTGACGATCGATACAGGGGACGGGTCCGTTGTTGTCGACGGACTGGCAGGCAGTCTCGCGCTGCAGACCGGCGACGGCGGCATCGACGTGACCGGCAGGCCGACGGCGATTCGGCTGCACACCGGCGACGGATCGATTGTCGTGCGCGCGCAGCCGGGCACGGAAATGACCGGCGACTGGGATATCTCGTCGGGTGATGGTGGCGTCTCGGTGTATCTGCCGTCGGATTTCGGCGCCGACCTCGACGCGCACACCGGCGACGGCGTCATTCACAACGACCTTGGCCTGTCCGCCGAAAAGGGTGGCGAGGAGAGCCGGCGCACCCTGCGCGGCCGGCTCGGGACCGGCGGCCGCTCGCTGCGCATCCGCACCGGCGACGGCTCCATCAGGCTGCGCGCCTCGTGAATTGGTGAGTTGGTGAATTAGTGAATTGGTGAATTAGTGAGTTGGCTGGGACCGTCCGTCCGGACGATCCGAGCTGGTTGCCCTCAATTCACCAATTCACCAATTCACCAATTACAGACTCTCATCTCGCCGGCGTGTTCTGATAGCGCGTCGGATCCACGATCCCTGCCTCGAGAAACCCGTCGCGCCGTTCCCGGCACTTGCTGCAGCGGCCGCAGTGCAGTCCTTCGCGGGGCTGCATGCACGACAGCGTCGCGTCGAAGGGAACCTCCAGCGAGCGGCCGAGGCGAATGACGTCGGCCTTGCGCATGCCGGCGAGCGGCGTCTCGACGCGAATGGTCCACGCCAATCCGAGGGACAACGCGCGCTCGATCGCGCGGAAGAACGCGTCGCTGGCATCCGGAAACGGGTTGCCGGCGAGCGGGCCGAGCATCACGCGCGAGATCTTCGCGCGCGCCATGTACACCGCCGCCTTCGAGAGCAGGACGATGTTGCGCCCCTCGAGATAGACATCTTCGTCCGGCGTGTCAAAGCCGGGGGCCTCGCCGCGGATGGCCCAGTGGTCGGCCGGATAGACGTCCTGCATGTCGAGCCGCAGCGGAACGAGCGGGCGCACCCGGCTGCCGAACGCGCCGCGGGCGAAGAGGCGCATCGCCGCGGCAAGCTCTTCGCGTTCCCACGCCAGCCCGACGCTGACGTAAATAGGCTGCACCGCCGACTGCGTCGCCGCGTGCGCGACGAGCACCGCGCTGTCGAGCCCGCCGGAATACATCACGGCAACGGCCGGATCGCCGGCGGCGTCCTGGGTCATCGCGGGTCGTTCCTCATCGCGCGCGGCTCGGGGTAATATCGGTGGACATGTATGTCGTCACCAAACGCATCGATTTCTGCTACGGCCACCGGCTGCTCGACTACGACGGGATCTGCAAGCATCCGCACGGCCACAACGCCGTGGTCGAAGTCGACGTGCGCACCGACCACCTCGACAAGCGCAACATGGTCGCCGACTTCAGCGACATCAAGCGCATCGTCAAAGGCTGGATCGACCGCGAGCTGGATCACAAGATGATCCTGCGGCAGGACGATCCCCTCGTGGCGCCGTTGAAGACGCTCGGCGAGCCGATGTTCCTGCTCGAGAGCAACCCCACCGTCGAGCGCATCGCGCGGCTGATCTTCGACAAGGCGCGCGAGCACGGCCTCGACATCGTGAGCGTCCGCGTCTGGGAGACGCCCACGTCGGTCGCCACGTACAACGGCGAATAACGCCGCCTCAGCGATCGAACGGCAGCTCGTAGGACGCGTACAGGAACGCGCCCGCCCCGCGTCCGTCCTGCCACGTGACCGGCACGGCAAACCCGAGCACCACCTGCCGGTCGCCGATGGTCCATCCGCCCCGCAGACCCGGCGACATCGTCACCGCGCGATCCCGGGCCGTCCCCGCCGCGGCGATTGACTCGTCGAACGAGACGACGGTTTCGAGCATCAGGTGGAGCATCGGGCGGACGCGCACGATGGCGCTGCCGGCGACGAACGGCGTCACGAGATTCTCGCGGCGGGCGGCGGCGCCCTCCGCGCGGGCGCGGGGCAGCCACGTCAGGCCCGCATTCCAGTGCCAGTACCAGTCGCTCGTCCGCTTGCTGAACGGAAGGTTCACCTGAAGGCCCGCCGATCCGTCCCCCATCCCGCGGCTGGAGCTGCCGGTCGGCAGGATCAGGCTCGCGCGAGGAGAGAACGCGGGGCGCCCCGCACCTTCCATCATCGCCTGCCACCGGTAGTTGAGCAACGTGTCGCCGAAGCCGCGGCGCCCCGTCGCCGTCATCCACGCGAGCGTGTAGGAAAACTGGTGGCGCTGCGACACGACGGGCCATTCCTGGGTGAAGGTCGCGGCCCAATCGCCGTTCATGCGCGTGGCGCCGAAGATGTTCTGGAAGACGCCCTTCTCCTGGTTGAAGGCTTCCTCCACCAGGAAGGAGTTGTCCGAGATCCTGAAGGGTCCTGGCGCGGGCGCGGACTGCGCCGCCGCTTCCGCGGACACCAGCAGGGTCGTGGCGAGGGTTCCGGCCGCCAGGCGTGAGGCGATGTGCACGGGTGCTGTCTCCTGGTCCGGCCGAGCCGGAATCCGGGGGCAGAGCCCCCGTCCGATTATGATTGCAGAGAATACGATGATCTCGCGCGTTCGTTTACCGCAGGCGCTGAGTTCTCCCGAGACCAAACGGTCGTACGTCCGCCGGCTGTTCTCTACTATCGCCGGCCGGTACGATTTCATCACGGTGCTCCTGTCGTACGGCCGGGACCGCCACTGGAAGAGAACCGTGGCGGACGCGACGAGCGCGACCGACGAGACGAAAGCGCTCGATCTCGCCTGCGGCACCGGCGACATCGCCTTTGCACTGGCCGCGCGCGGCGCGCGTGTGACCGGCCTCGACATCACGCTTCGGATGCTCGAGCTGGCGCGGACCAAGCCGCACGAGCGAGACCGCGTCTCCTTCGTCCTGGGGGACATGATGGCGCTCCCGTTCGGCGCTGCCGGATTCGACGTCGTCACCACCGGTTACGGGCTGCGGAACGTGCCGGACATCACGGCGTCGATCGCCGAAATCGCGCGCGTGCTCGGTCCCGGCGGCGTGTTCGTCTCGCTTGATTTCAACAAGCCGGCGAACCCCTTCGTTCGCGCGATCTATCTGACATACCTGACAGCGGTCGGATCGACGCTGGGATTCATCCTCCATCGGGACCCGGACACTTATCGCTACATCCCTGAATCCATTCGACGCTACCCCGGCGCCGAGGGAGTCGTCGCGCTTTTGCGGAACCACTTCGCGGAAGTCGAGTACCGGCCCGTCCTTGGCGGTCTCATGGCCATTCATGTCGCACGGAAACATAGAACGTAGAAGCCAGGTTTTTGTCGACCGAGGTTCTCCCGGAACCACGTCAGGACTCGCGCCTGCTCTGGGCTGTTCCGTACAGTCTTCGTGAACTTCGCGAGCTTCGTGGTCTTCGTGCGTTGAGAGCCGTCGGCGCGCGCAGCGGGACACGACCGCTGGACATCTCGACACGCCAAACAGAGACGAAGGTAGAACGGGGAAGGCCCTGAGCCGCGAGCTGCGAACTGCGGGCTGCGTCACGTTCGAGCGTCTGCTACGATCGCGCGATGGAGGTCGATCGATCCGGATGGTCCGGCGACGGGGACTTCACCGCCCGGCTCATGGAGGTCATCGGCGCGCTTCCCTCCGTCCGCATGCTGAAGGTGGAGGATGCGCCCGCCTCGCGCGCGGATTCGGGGTTCAGCTTCATCAGCAACGAGCTGTTCGTGGTCTTCACCTCCAGCTCGCGTGTCGTCCGGACGCGGAAACTGGGCCTGATCCCCTCGTCCACGACCGTCGCGGAGCAATCGATGACCATCGCCGGACTCGGATCGGTGCTGGCCGGGACACCGGATATCGGCGAGCCGGATTATGCCGACGAGGGAATGTTGCAGTACCTGCGCGCGGAGCGGATCATTCCGCCATACCAGACGCGCGGGTATAAGCTCGTAGAGCTGGTCCGTATCTACGAGGCCGGCACGGCACCGCGCCGCGACGGCTAAAGCCTGAGCCTCGAGGAACCGAAAGATCAGCGGATACCTGCATTCAGCCATAACGCCTGTGACCCTGCTCGACACCCTGCTCGACGCGATCGTCCGCCTGGAAGGCGAGGCGCTCGTCATGCATGTCGGCGAGAAGCCGTATGTCGTGACGTCCGGCTCGATGAATTCGCTGCGGGGGCCGCTCTCGTGGGGGCAGGTCGAGCTCTCGTCCCGAGCGCTGACCTCGGACGCCGTGCTCGGCATGCTCGGGCAGATGCTGCCGGCTGACCAGTGGCGGCTGCTCGACGAGATCGGTGCCATCGAGCACGAGATCGACGCCCCGGGCCAGGGGGGCGAGCGTTTCGTCGTCACGGCCGCAAGGGGCGGCGAGGATGTGTGGGTGGAGGTTCGGCGCAAGGTCGAGCGCCCCGCCGTCGAAGCGCAGCCCGTTCCAACCGACGAACCGGCTGTCGTCGTCCAGCCCGAGCCGATTGCGCCGGAGCCCGAAGTCATCGCCGCCGCCGAGGCCGAACCAGTCGCGGCGGAGCCTGCGGTCATCGACTCCACCGAACCCGAGTCAGTCGCGCCTGTCGCTGAAATCGTCGTCGCGGAATCCGAGGCGGAGCCGCCGGTCGAATTCGAGACGCCCGTGTTGCTCGAGCCGGAACCCGCGGCCTTCGAGGAGCCCGAGCGCATCACCCTGGTCGACCCGGAAGCCATCACGATTATCGAACCGGAGGCGCAGGCATTCGCCGGCCCGGATCCGATCGCGCTCGCCGAAGCGCAGCCGATTTCGGTCGTGCCCCCGGAGCCGGTCGCGGAAACCGACGGGGACATCGTGTTCGAGCTGCGGGCCGACGCGGTCGAGAACTTTACGTGGACGCCGGAGTTCGACGAGGACGAAACGGCGGATTCAGCGAATGTCGCCGCCAGGTCCTGGGAGCAGGGGCACACGCTGCCGGCCGGCGACACGTGGGACGAGATTCCGCTGCCGGATGCGCCGGCCCCGGCCGCGCCGGTGGCCGCAGCGCCCGCGGCGAGCCCGATATCCCCGCCGGAGACAACCGCGGCGGTGCTGCCGATCAGCCGGCCCGCGCTCAAGCTGCAGCCCCCGCCGCTCGCCGCTCCCGTGAGCGAGGGCTCGCTCGTCGAACTGGTGCGCGCCGCGGCAGCGCGCGGAGCTTCGGCGCTGTACGCTGTTGCGGATTCGCGGCCGATGGTCCGTGTCGACGGAGGCATCGAGCTGCTCGGAACCGAGCCATCGGTGGCGACCGGGGACGTCGAACGGTTCGCTTTCGAGTACGCGCCGCGCGATCACGTCGAGGAGGCGCCGGCCGAGTGGACGTGTTCCATTCGCGGCGTCGGCCGCGTGCGGTGTGTCGCGTTTCACGACGATTCGGGCGCCGGGCTGATCGTCCACCTGCCGTCCGCGGACGTCAGCACGGCGGACGAGCTGGGACTGAGCGAGCGCGTGCAGGCGCTCTCCGCGGAGGCGGACGGCCTGGTCGTGGTTGCCGGTCCGCGCGCGAGCGGGAAGTCGACGCTGCTCGACGCGTTCGTCGATCTGATCGACCGCACCCGCAACGATCATGTCATCACGATCGAGTCGCAGGTCCGGACGGTGCACGAGAAGCGGCACTCGTTCATCAGCCAGCGGCAGGTTCGCGGCGATGGCGAGGCGGTCGCGACCGCAGTCCGCGCGGCGCTGCGCGAAGGCCCCGACGTCATCGTCATCGAGGACCTGAGCGCGCCCGAGGCCATTGCGGCCGCGCTCGACGCGGCGCGCGCCGGGCGGCTGGTGTTTGGATCGATTGCCGCTCCGTCGGCGCCCGTCGCGGTCGAGCGCCTCATCGGCGCGTTCCCAGCCGATCGGCGGGCACAGGTGCGGGCGCTGCTGGCAGGATCGCTGCGCGCGGTGCTCGCGCAGACGCTCGTCAGGAAGGCAGCGGGGGGCCGCGCCGCCGCGCGCGAGCTGCTGCTCGGCACCCCCGGCGTCGCGAACCTGATCCTGGATGGCGCGACCGCCCAGCTGGCCATTGCCATCGAGGGAGGCCGTCGCCTCGGCATGAACACGCTGATCGATTCGCTGGGCGCGCTCGTGCGCGAAGGCTCCGTGCAGGTGAGCGAAGCGTGCCGCGTCGCGCCGGATCGCGCAGCGCTCGTGGCCGCGCTGGAACGCGACGGCATCCAGGTATCCGACGCGGAGAGGCGCGCCTGATCTGATGGAGATCTCGGGCATCCGCCGCCGGCTTCGCGCGGCAATCGACCACGCGAAGGTCCAGGCCGCCGAACGCCGTGCCCGCGTGGACACCGCGGCGCGCGATTACGAGGAGTTCCTGGCCCAGCGCGCGGTGCCGCTCTTCCACCAGTTCGCGACCGCGCTCGGCGCGGAGGGCCACCTGTTCAAGGTCTTCACGCCCGCCGGATCCGTCCGGCTCGCCTCGGAGCGGTCGCCGGATGAGTTCATCGAGCTCTTTCTCGACGACAGCGCCGATCCCCCGGAGGTTCTCGGGCGCACCAGCCGCGGCCGCGGCCGCCGCATGGTCACGTCCGAGCGCCCCGTCCGCGAGCACACGCCCGTCGTCGCGCTGTCCGAGGACGACGTCCTCTCGTTCCTGACAACCGAGATCCTGCTGCTTCTCGAGCGCTGAAGGCGGCAGCCCTGAAGGGCTGCGCTACCGCGATCTTCGAGCCGCGAGCTGCGGTCTATCGGCTGCCGCCAACGACACCCTGATCGCGAAGCGTCGCGATCTGATCGGCGGACAAGCCAAGATCATGAAGGACTGCGCCGGTGTGCTGCCCGAGCGTGGGCGGGGCGTGGCGCACGGCGCCGGGGGTGCGTGAGAGCTTGACAGGAACGCCGAGCAGCCGGATCGTGCCCGCGACTGCGTGTTCGACTTCCGCAATCATGTCGCGCTCGTGCAGGTGCTCGTCCTGCAGCACTTCGCCGATGTCGCGGACCGAACCGCAGGGGACGCCGGCGTCCTTGAGGCGCCGCACCCACTCGTCGCGCGTGCGTCTGGCCAGCCGCTCCACAATGAGCGGCCGCAGCCCGTCGTAATTGCGCACGCGATCGCGGTTGGTGAGGAACCGCGCATCGTCGCCGAGCGCGCCCGCCTCGATGACCTCGCAGAACCGCCGCCACATCTCGTCGTTGCCGACGGCAACCACGAATTCCCCGTCGGAAGCCGGAAGCGTCTCGTACGGCACGATCGTCGGGTGCCGGTTGCCCATGCGCCGCGGCGTCTCGCCCGTCGCGAAATAGATGCCCGCCTGGTAGGTGAGGAGCGCGACGGTCGCGTCGAGCATCCCGATGTCGACGCGCTGTCCGGCGCCCGACCGCTCCCGCGCGAGCAGGGCCATCGCGATCCCCTGCGCGGCGAACAGGCCGCTGACGATGTCCGAGATGGCGACGCCCAGCCGGAACGGCGATCCGCCGGCCGCGCCGGTGATGCTCATCAGTCCGCCTTCTCCCTGCATGACCGCGTCGTATCCCGGTTCGTCGCGCCGGGGCCCCGTCTGTCCGAACCCCGAGATCGAACAGTAGACGATCCGCGGCCACCGCGCGGCCACCGCGTCGTAGCCGAGTCCGAGCCGCTCCATCGTGCCGGGACGGAAGTTCTCGACGAGCACATCCGCGCGATCGAGCAGTGCGTCGAGAATCGGCCGCGACTCCGGGCGCTGGAGATCGAGCGCGAGGCTTTCCTTGTTGCGATTGATGCTGAGGAAGTACGCGCTTTCTCCTCCGGTGAACGGCGGGCCCCACGCGCGCGTGTCGTCCCCGTGGCCTGGATGCTCGATCTTGATGACGCGCGCCCCCATGTCGGCGAGCTGCATCGTGCAGTAGGGGCCCGACAGCACGCGGGTGAAATCGATCACGGTAAGTCCGCTGAGCGGTGCGTCCATCGAATCGGTTGCCATCATGTGCTGCGGGATCTGCTGCTTCCCTTCTCCCGTTGCCGCCTGCGTATCGTGACGACGTCGCTCAGGAGCGCGTACGCCGTCTGTGTGAGGCTGCCGTCGAGTTGACAGATGGCGATCTCGCCCAGAAGGTCCGTCTGCAGCACCAGCGCGTTGGCCTGGCCGCGAAGCCCCGCCAGCAGATCGTCCGCGGAAAGTTCCACCGGCCCGACGCGCGCCTCGATGCGTCCATCGGCAAGACGCCGCGCGGCCGCGACGAGGCGCAGCCGTTTGCCGCGCTCGACGGCTGAAAGCGCCGCGGCTCCCGACGCCTCTGTCAGGCCGGTACGCTCGACCGTCTGCGGTGTGATGCGCGCGTCCATCAGCACGTTGGCGAGCGCCGCGGTCTTCGCCGCAGCGTCCCAGCCGTCCACGTCCAGCGACGGATCCGCCTCGGCGATGCCGAGCGCCTGCATGCGCGCCAGCGCCGGCCCGAACGCCTCGCCATCCTCGAGCGCTGACAGGATGTGATTGGTGGTCGCGTTGACGACCCCGCGAAACCCCAGGACGTTCACGGCCGGCAGCGTCTCGCGCACGAGGTTGAAGATGGGAACGCCGTCCATGACGGCCCCTTCGAACAGGAACGACACGCCGGCCCGCTCCGCCTCGGCGTGCAAGGGCGCATACGCGAACGCCGCCGGGCCCTTGTTGGCGGTCACGACATGGCACCCCGCCGAGATGGCGGCGCGCACGTGGTCGATCGCCGGCTGTCCGGCGGCGATGTCGAGCGTGGTCGTCTCGACGACGACACGCAGGTCCGCGGTCGAGGCGCGAAGGCGATCGATGAGGTCGATGGCCGATCCACCACCGTCGGCGAGCGCCACGACCGCGCCGTCGATCCCCTCGGGCCGCCACAGGGAGCCGTGGCGGCGTGTCGAGATCCCGACCGCGCGGCACACGAGATCATGGTCGGCGGCGAGCCTGGCGCCGTGCTCCTCGAGGAGCCGCAGGAATCGCCGCCCGACATGGCCGAATCCAATCAGAACGAGATCAGCCCGCATCGCCAATCCCGTCCAGCACCTCTCCGACGAGCGCGAGCGCCGCGCCGACGTGCGCGGGATTCGACCCGAACCCAATCCGCAGGTAGCCGTCCATGTCGAAGTGATCCCCGGGGACGACCAGCACACTTCGCTCGTCGCGCAGCCGCTCGGCGAGCGCGGTGGAGTTGATCGCGTGGCGATACCGAACGAAGGCGATCGCGCCGGCTTCCGGCGCGACGTTCGCCAGCCGCGGCGACCGCTTGTCGATCCAGCGGCGGACGACCGGGTAGTTGGCGCGGACGATGCCTCGCGTCCGCGCGAGCAGCCGGTCGCGCCTCGAGGGCGCGAGCGCGACGCGCGCGAGGCAGTCGCTCAGCGCGCCAGGCGCGATCGTCGTGTAGTCGTGCACGCCCCACAGCGATTCGATGGTCTCCGGCGGACCCGCGACCCAGCCGATGCGCAAGCCGGGCAGCCCATACGCCTTCGACAAACCGCTGGTGACAAGGACGCGCTCGTACCGTCCCCAGGCGCTGGGCGACTCGACGCCGTCCAGCTCCGCGCCGCGGTAAATCTCGTCGGAGACGACCCACGCGCCCGACGCCGCGGCGACGCGGCAGATGGCATCGAGCTCGTCCCCGGTCAGCCGCGCGCCGGTCGGATTGTTGGGCGTGCAGATGAATACGACCTTCGTCCTGTCCGTCACGAGCGTCTGGAGCGCGGCAAGATCGGGGCGCCATCGAGTATCCCCGGCCACCAGCGGCCACGCGCGAACCGTTGCCCCGAGCGCCCGAAGCAGTCCCGGCGCCTGCATGTAGTTCGGCACCATCACGACAGCCTCGTCGCCCGGCTCGATGAGGTGCCAGAGCACGATGCAGTTGGCCTCCGAGCCCCCGTTGGTGACCTGGATGTGAGCGGCCGACGCGCCGGGATACGACGCGGCAATCAGTCCTCGCAGCTCGCCGCTGCCGTTGGTCTGCGTGTAGCCGAGCGGCTGCGTAAGCAGCGCCGTGCGGTCCTCCGCCGTGTCCGCCAGCTCCTCCAGCCGGAGCGGTTCGACGCCGCTCTCCGACAGATTCCACGCGACCCGGTGTTCCCAGGTGGATTGGAGACGCTCCATCGCAAACGGGTCGAGCCTCATGCCAGGGAAGTGTACCCCGAAAAAAGTGCGCTATCCTGTTGCCTGTTACATGCGCGCATGAGTGACCTGCTCCCGGAACTGGCGCTCGTCCCAGCGGGCGAGTTCGTGATGGGCTCGGATGATGCCGACGACGACGAACGCCCGGCGCACCGCGTGTTCGTGGACCTGTTTTCAATCGGGGTGCATCCGGTCACCGAGCGCGAGTACGCGCGCTTCGTGCGGGCGACGGGGCACCGCGTTCCCGCCGTATACGAGCTCCCTCTGGTCGTGACCGCGGGCGGTCGCGAGCGCGAGCGCAACTTCCGATCGATGGGCCACCCATATGTCTGGATGGACTCCGAGCCCCCCGCAGCCCGCCTCGATCACCCCGTAACGCTCGTGCGCTGGGACGACGCGTTCGCCTACTGCGCGTGGCTGTCGAACGAGACCGGCCGGCTCGTCCGTCTGCCGACGGAAGCGGAGTGGGAAAAGGCCGCGCGGGGCGGATTGGAGGGCAAACGCTACCCGTGGGGCGATCGCCTCGACCGGAACATGGCGAATTTCCTCACGGATCCCTCGCAGAAGAACTCGCAGGGGACCACGCAGTGCCGCACGTACCCGCCCAACGGGTACGGCCTGTTCGACATGGCGGGCAACGTCTGGGAGTGGATCTCGGACTGGTACGATCCGCACTACTACGACATCTCGCCCCTCACCTCGCCCGCGGGCCCGCGCGAGGGCAACCTCAGGCTGCTCCGAGGGGGAAGCTGGCTGGTGGCCGACGTGCGGATGCTCGCCTGCAGCCATCGCCACAAGGTCCCGCCGGATACATACTCGTACGGGATAGGCTTCCGGATCGTCTGCGGGTAGGCGACCGGCCGTCAAGCCAGGAATCGGAGGGTCACCGTGAAAGCTCGTGTCAACGCGCTCCTTATGGCGCTCGCCGTCACCGCGGTTCCCGCCGCGGCGCAGCCCGCATCGCCCGTGAACCTGCCGGTGGTGGTGACGACCGGACAGGGCGTGGTCAAGCACGCGCCCGACCGCGCGTGGGTGAGGATTCTGGCGGAGTCGCGTGCCCGCAGCCCGCGCGACGCGCAGCGCGCCAACGCGGACGCGATGTCCGCGGTCATGCAGAAACTGAAAGGCGCGGGACTGCCTGGCGATGCGATCAAGACGACGACTTACGATCTGCAGCCGGAATTCGACTACAACAACGGGCGCCAGACGCTGCGTGGCTACGTCGCGCGCAACGGCGTCGAGGTGCGGCTCGACGACATCGCGCGCGTGGGAGAGATCGTGGACATGGCGGTGGGCTCCGGGGCGACCTCCGTCGGTGGCGTGAGGTTCGATCTCAAGGACCGCGCCGGAGCGGAGCGCGAGGCGCTGCGGCTTGCCGTGGCGGACGCGAAGGCGCGGGCGGAAGCCGCGGCCTCCGGGGCGGGCGGGCGGATCGAGCAGGTCATCCGCATCGAAGAGCAGCGCGTGTTCGGCCCCGAGCCGCGTCCGATGGCGATGATGCGGACGGAAGGGGGGATGGCGGAACAGGTCACGCCGATCGCGCCCGGGGAGGTCGAGATCAGGGCGACCGTTACGCTGACGGCGGCCCTCAGGTAGGTTCGGCGCCCGGCGGATCGGCGGGCACGAGCACCTCGGCGTCGATGAGCGACTCCTGCGTCGGCACCTGCAACTCCGGCGCCCGGGGCTCGCGCACCTCCAGGTGAATCGGCGAGAGGTCGGGCAGCTCTTTCGTGGCGCTGACGCCAAGCTCGCGGAAGCGGCGCGCCGACACGAGCACGCGCGCGTCGAGCGAGCCGACGAACTGATCGTAGGCGGCCCCGGCCCGTCGCAGCGACGTCCCCACGTCCGCCACGTAGTCCGCCATCGTCACGAGGCGGTCGTACAGCTCCATTCCGAGCGTGTGGATCACTTCCGCGTTCTGTGCGAGCCGCTGCTGCTGCCAGGCCATGGCGACCGTGCGAAGCAGCGCGACCAGCGTCAACGGCGAGGCCGGGATGACGCGCTGCTCGACGGCGTATTCGAACAGCGTGGGATCCATCTGGAGGGCCGTGCCGAGCAGCGGATCGCCCGGCAGGAACATGACGACGAGTTCCGGCGCCGGGGAGAATCGCGCCCAGTAGCTCTTGGCGCCGAGGGCCCTGATGTGATCGCGCACCTGCCTCGCGTGGTCGCGAAGCAGCCCCTCGCGTACCGTGTCGTCCGCGGTATCCGCCGCATTCAGGTAGGCGTCAATCGGGACCTTCGAGTCGATCACGATACAGGAGCCATTCGGGAGCCGCACGATCATGTCCGGCGTGAGACGCCGTCCGTCCGCTTCCGTGGATTCCTTCTCCACGTAATCGCAGTACGCGATCATCCCGGCGCGCTCCAGCACGTTGGCGAGCTGAACTTCGCCCCACCGGCCGCGCTGGTTCGGCGAGCGGAGGGCGCGCACGAGCTTGTTCGTTTCCTGCTGGAGCGAGTCGTGCGTCCGCGCGAGCGCGCGAAGCTGCTCTTCGAGCTTCGCGTGCGAGCCGGCGCGCACTCTCTCCACTTCATCCAGCGATTTCCTGAGCGGCTGCACGAGCTGTTCGATGGCCTGCTGGCGGCCCGCCAGATCGACTTTTGCGGTCTCCTGGAATTCGGCGAGCTTCGTGCTGGCGAGCTCGAGAAACGACTGGTTGTTCTGCCGCAGCGCGTCCGACGAGAGCGCGGCGAACGCCTCGCGCAGCTTGGCTTCGGCGTCGGTGAGCATCGCGAGCTTGTCGGCCGCCGCGCCGCGCTCGGCCGCGAGCTCCGCGCCGAGCCGGGCGCGTTCCTGCTGAGCCTGTGACAGCTCCTCCTGCAGTCGGGCGTTGTCGGCCTTCCGCTCCGCGGCCGTGCGGGCGAGCGCCCATGCCAGGGCGCCGAGCGCCGCGCTCAGGCCGAGGCCCGCGCCGAGGACCACCAGGGAGGCTGAATCCACGATGCACGAAGTTTAGGCGAAAGGTCGGGAGACCTCAAGGTTTATGATGGCGATTGGCCATGTCCCTGCCCGAGCTCACGCGCGACGAGGTCCTCCGCTACTCGCGCCACCTGTCCCTGCCGGAAGTCGGCGTGGATGGACAGCGCCGTCTCAAAGCCGCGCGCGTGCTGCTCGTGGGCGCTGGAGGACTCGGTTCACCCGCGGCGCTGTACCTCGCCGCTGCCGGCGTCGGCACGCTCGGCCTCGTCGATTTCGACAACGTGGATGTCACCAACCTGCAGCGTCAGATCCTGCACGGCACGCCCGACGTGGGCCGGCCCAAGCTGGATTCCGCGTGCGACCGGCTTCACGCGCTCAACCCCGCGGTCACGATCGAGCCGCATGCGAAGGCGCTCGACGCGAACAACGCCCGCGATCTCGTCGCCGCCTACGACGTCGTCGTGGACGGCACCGACAATTTTCCCACGCGGTACCTGGTGAACGACGCCTGTGTGCTCGTCGGCCGCCCGGACGTCTACGGCAGCATCTTCCGGTTCGAAGGGCAGGCGTCGGTGTTTGCCACCGAGAATGGCCCCTGCTACCGCTGCCTCCATCCGGAGCCGCCGCCGCCTGGACTGATTCCCAACTGCGCGGAAGGAGGCGTCCTGGGCGTGCTGCCGGGGATCATCGGCACGATCCAGGCGACCGAAGCGATCAAGCTGATTCTCGGTGTCGGCGAGCCGCTCGTCGGCCGCTTCCTCGTGTACGACGCCCTCGCCATGCGCTTCCGAGAACTGAAGCTGCGCAAGGATGCCGGCTGCCCCGTGTGCGGCGCGCATCCCACGATCCGTGACCTGCGCGCGTACGAGCAGTACTGCGCGCCGGCCGCGCCCCCGGAGGACCCGCGCGACATGGACATGACCGTCGTCGAATTGAAGGAACGAGTGGATCGCGGAGAAGCGCCGCTGCTGATTGACGTGCGCGAACCGCACGAGCATGCCATCTGCCGCATTCCGGGCGCGACGCTCATTCCGATGGGTGAGCTCCCGGGTCGGCTCGCCGAGTTCAATCCGCGGCGGGAGGTCGTGGTCCTCTGCCGCTCCGGCGCCCGCAGCGCCAGCGCGGTCGCCATGATGCGGCGGCAGGGGTTCGAGCGCGCGCGCAACCTCAAGGGGGGCATCCTCGCCTGGATCGATCAAATAGACCCGTCCCAGCCTAAATACTGAACACTCGGCCGTGGCTCGTTGCTCGCTGCTCGTTGCTCGCAGTTCCCGAGCCCCGAGCCCCGAGCCCCGAGCCCCGAGCCACGAGCCACGAGCCACGACTCCCCGTCGGGCCAAAGCTTGATTCGTGGCGGCGCTGCGCGGTAATATAGGACTCTTCTGGTCGTAGATAGGCGCCGTGAACTCGGCAGCTCATCCGCAGGCGCAGGAATATGGTGCAAATCAGCGAAAACGCGGCCCGGCTCATCAGGAAGATGACCCAGAAAAACGGCATTCCTGACGGCGGACTGCGCATCGGCATCAAAGCCGGCGGCTGCTCCGGGTTGAGCTACACCTTCGCCTGGGAAGCCGAGCCGAAAACCGGAGACCACGTGTTCGAAGGGGCCGAAGGATCCCGGATCTTCATCGATCCGAAGAGCTTCAGGTTCATCGACGGCACCACGCTCGATTACGACACGAGCCTCGTCAGCAAGGGGTTCATCTTCAGCAACCCGAACGCGAAGTCGACGTGCGGGTGCGGGACATCGTTTAGCGTGTAGTGTCCAGTCGCCAGCTTCCAGCTTCCAGAAAGCTGGAAACTGGAAACTGGAAACTGGAAACTGGAAACTGGACGCCGCTGGCAGCTGGAAGCTGGAAGCTGGCAACTGGAAACTTCAATGACTACTTCACCCCAAACCATCGAAGAACTCGCCACACGCGAATACAAGTACGGTTTCACGACCGAGGTCGAGACCGACACTATCGCCAAAGGCCTGAACGAGGATGTCGTCCGGGCGATTTCGCAGAAAAAAGGAGAGCCGGAGTGGCTTCTCGAGTGGCGGCTGAAGGCGTATCGCCTCTGGCTGTCGATGAAGGAGCCGACCTGGCAGAACGTCAAGTACGATCCGATCAACTACCAGGACATCGTCTACTACTCGGCGCCGAAGAAGAAGAAGGTGCTGAACAGCCTTGACGAAATGGATCCCGAGGTCAGGCGGACGTTCGACAAGCTCGGCATCCCGCTCGAGGAGCAGAAGCTGTTCGCGGGGGTCGCCGTGGACGCGGTGTTCGACAGCGTGTCGGTCGCCACCACGTTTCGCGAGAAGCTGGCGTCGGTCGGGATCATCTTCATGTCCTTCTCCGAGGCCGTGCGGGAGCATCCGGATCTCGTCCGGCAATACCTGGGGTCGGTCGTGCCTCACACCGACAATTTCTTCGCCGCGCTGAACTCCGCGGTGTTCAGCGACGGATCGTTCGTGTACATCCCGAAAGGGGTGCGCTGCCCGATGGAGCTGTCCACCTACTTCCGGATCAACGCGAAGGACACGGGGCAGTTCGAGCGCACGCTCATCATCGCGGACGAAGGCGCCTTCGTGAGCTATCTCGAGGGATGCACCGCGCCCATGCGCGACGAGAACCAGCTCCACGCGGCCGTCGTCGAGCTCGTGGCCCACGACGACGCGACGATCAAGTACTCGACGATTCAGAACTGGTACCCCGGCGACAAGGACGGCAAGGGGGGCATCTACAACTTCGTGACCAAGCGCGGCCTGTGCGCCGGGCGCGGCTCGAAGATTACGTGGACGCAGGTCGAGACCGGCTCGGCGATCACCTGGAAGTACCCCGGCTGCATCCTCCAGGGGGACAACTCGATCGGCGAGTTCTACTCCGTCGCCACCACGAACAACTGGCAGCAGGCGGACACCGGCACGAAGATGATCCACCTGGGGAAGAACACCCGCAGCACGATCGTCTCGAAGGGCATTTCCGCCGGCCACGGCCAGAACACCTATCGCGGCATGGTGCGCGTGGGGAAGAACGCGAAGCACGCGCGCAACTACTCGCAGTGCGACTCGCTGCTCATCGGCGACAAGTGCGGCGCGCACACGTTCCCGTACCTCGAGATCCGGAACACGTCGGCGCGCGTCGAGCACGAGGCGTCCACGTCGAAGATCGGCGAGGACCAGATCTTCTACTGCCGGCAGCGCGGTCTCACGACCGAGGACGCGGTCAACATGATCGTCAGCGGCTTCTGCAGGGAAGTATTCCGCGAGCTGCCGATGGAGTTCGCCGTCGAGGCGCAGAAGCTCCTCAGCGTCTCGCTCGAGGGGTCGGTTGGATAGAAAAAGGCAGGCCTGAAGGCCTGCGCTACGGGCGACACCCGTGGCGTCTGTAGCGCAGCCCTTTAGGGCTGCTTACAAGGAAACATGCTCGATATAAAGAGTCTTCAGGTCAAGGTCGAAGGCAAGCAGATCCTCAAGGGGATCGATCTGCGCGTCAACGCGGGCGAAGTGCACGCCATCATGGGTCCGAACGGCTCGGGCAAGAGCACGCTCGCCCGCGCGCTCTCCGGGCATCCCGAGTACGAGGTGACGGGCGGCGAGGTGCTCTTCGAGGGCCAGGATCTTCTCGAGATGGACCCCGACACGCGCGCGCGCGAGGGCGTCTTCATGGCCTTCCAGTATCCCGTCGAGATCGCCGGCGTGAACAACGCGTACTTCCTGAAAGCGGCGCTGAACGCGAAGCGGAAGCACCACGGCCAGCCGGAGCTGGACGCGATGGAGTTCATGCAGCTCATCAAGGAGAAGTCGAAGCTGCTCGACATCGACCAGAGCATGCTGAGCCGCGCGGTCAACGAGGGGTTCTCGGGCGGCGAGAAGAAGCGCAACGAGATCTTCCAGATGGCGCTGCTCGAGCCGAAGCTGGCCATCCTCGACGAGACCGATTCGGGGCTCGACATCGACGCGCTGAAGCTCGTTGCGAACGGCGTGAATGCGATGCGGAGCCCGACGCGCGCGATCATCGTCGTCACCCACTACCAGCGGCTGCTCGACTACATCGTCCCGGACCACGTCCACGTGCTGAGCGGCGGGCGGATGGTGAAGTCGGGGGGCAAGGAGCTGGCGCTGGAGCTCGAGAGGCGGGGCTACGGCTGGCTCGAGAACGGCGTGACGGCGGTCGGGGCGTAAGGGCATGCCGCAACTCGCCGAGCGAATTCGGCCCTGGCTCACGGCGGTCGACGAGCGTCCCCAGGGGGCGCCGCGCTGGCTCCAGGATCTGCGCGATCGTGCCGCGTCGCGCTTCGGGGCGCTCGGCTTCCCGACGGTCCGCGATGAGGACTGGCGGTTCACGAACATCTCGCCGATCGTGGCGGGGGAGTTTCGTCCCGCGGGTCCCGCGCCGGCGGCCGCGGGGGATCTCGCCTCCATTCCGCACGCCGGCGTCGGCCATCGCATCGTGCTCGTCAACGGGCGGTTCGCGCCGGAGTTGTCGCGGCTCGGGTCGCTGCCCCGCGGCGTCCGTGTCGCGTCGCTCGCCTCGGCGGTGACCGAGCAGGCGGACGTCGTCCAGCGCTATTTCGGCCAGCTCGCGGATTTCGGGAGCCGCTCGTTCGCCGCGCTGAATTCCGCGCTCGCCTCGGACGGCGCGTTCGTGCACATCGCGGACGGCCTCATCCTCGAGGAGGCGCTGCAGATCATCTTCGTCGCGGCCCCCTCGGGAGACGCGCGGCCCATGACGAGCGCGCGGGTGCTCGTCGTCGCCGGCGAGCGCGTCCAGGCCCGCATCGTCGAGACCTATGCCGGACCGGCCGACATGGCGTACTTCACGAACGCCGTCACCGAGATCTTCGCCGGCGAGAACGCCGTCGTCGATCACTACAAGGTGCAGCAGGAGGGGGCGCGCGGTTTCCACGTGGCGAGCATGCACGTCCACGCTGCCCGCGCGGCCTCGTTCACATCCCACTCCTTCTCGCTCGGCGCTCGCATCGCGAGGAACGACGCGATCGTGCTGCTCGACGGGGAAGGGGCGGAGTGCACGCTGAACGGGCTGTACCTCGCGGACGGCGAGCGGCTGGTCGACAACCACACGATGATCGATCACGCCAGGCCGCACTGTCCCAGCCACGAGATCTACAAGGGGATCCTCGGCGGCAGCGCCCGCGCGGTGTTCAACGGCAAGATCGTCGTCCGGCCGGACGCGCAGAAGACCGACGCCAAGCAGACCAACCGGGCGCTGCTGCTGTCGGACAACGCGTCCATCAACACCAAACCGCAGCTCGAGATCTTCGCCGACGACGTCAAGTGCACGCACGGGGCGGCGATCGGCCAGCTCGACGACGACGCGATCTTCTACCTGCGGTCGCGCGGGCTGCCGTACTTCGAGGCGCGCGACATGCTGATCCGCGCGTTCGCCGGCGACATCCTCGACCGCGTGAAGATCCCGGAACTGCGTGCGGGGCTCGAGCAGGAGCTGTACTCGCAGCTTGCGAAGGACCTGGAGGAGATCGACCGCCAGTGACGACCACCACGCCGCTCCGATCCGCGTCCGCCTCCATGACGCCTCCCCGTGGGGAGGCCGCGGTCCGGCGTGCGTTCGACGTGGAGCGCGTGCGCGCGGATTTTCCCATCCTCCGGCGCCAGGTCCACGGCCATCCGCTGGTGTATCTCGACAACGCCGCCACGCCGCAGAAGCCGCAGGCGGTGCTGGACGCGATCGTCTCCTATTACACGGAAATCAACGCGAACGTGCACCGCGGCGTGCACGATCTCAGCGAGCGGGCGACCACCGCGTTCGAGGCGGCCCGCGAGAAGGTGCGCGGCTTCTTCAACGCGCGCGAGGCGCGCGAGATCGTCTTCACGCGCAACGCCACGGAGAGCATCAACCTGGTCGCCTGGACGTTCGGCCGCACGAATGTCGGCAGGGACGACGAGGTCGTGGTCACGGCGATGGAGCACCATTCGAACCTGGTGCCCTGGCAGATGCTGTGCGAGGCGGCCGGCGCACGGCTGCGGGTCGCGCCGATTGACGATCGCGGCGAGCTTCTGGTCGACGAGCTCGAACGGCTGCTCGGGCCGAGGACGAAGCTGCTCGCCGTCACCCACATGTCCAACGCGCTCGGGACGGTGAACGCGGTCGAGGACATCGTGCGGATCGCCCACGCGCACGGCGTGCCGGTGCTCATCGACGGCTCGCAGGCGGCGTATCACATGAAGGTCGACGTGCAGGCGCTCGACTGCGACTTCTACGCGGCCACCGGTCACAAGCTGTACGGGCCGACCGGCATCGGCGTGCTCTACGGCAAGGCGGCGCTGCTCGAGTCGATGCCGCCGTTCATGGGCGGCGGCGACATGATCGCGTCGGTGACGCTCGAGAAGTCGACGTGGAACGTGCTGCCGTACAAGTTCGAGGCGGGCACGCCGCACATCGCCGGGGCGATCGGCCTGGGCGCGGCCATCGACTACATCACGGGCATCGGCTTCGACGCCATCGGCGCGCACGAGGCGGCGCTGCTGGCGTACGGCACCGAGGCGCTGTCGTCGGTGCCCGGTGTGCGGCTGATCGGGACCGCGAGGCGAAAGGCGAGCGTGCTCTCGTTCGTGATGGAAGGCGTGCACCCGCACGACATCGGCACCATCGTCGATCGCGAGGGTGTCGCGATTCGGACGGGCCATCACTGCGCGCAGCCCGTGATGGCGCGGTTCTCGGTGCCGGCGACCGCGCGCGCGTCGCTCGCGATGTACAACACGCGCGGAGAGATCGACACGCTGGTGCGGGCGCTCGAGCGCGTCCGCGAGGTGTTCGCCTGATGTCGGATCTGCGCGACCTGTACCAGGAAGTGATCCTCGACCACAACAAGCGGCCGAGGAACTTCCGCGCGATCGACGTGCCCACGCATTTCGCGGAAGGGTACAACCCGCTCTGCGGCGATCGCCTGAAGCTGTACGTCAAGGTCGACGGCGACGTGATCACCGATTTGGCGTTCCTGGGATCCGGATGCGCCATCTCGAAGGCGTCCGCGTCGCTGATGACCGACGCGCTGAGGGGGCGCACGGTGGCCGAGGCGCAGGCGCTGTTCGAGCGGTTCCATCACGTGGTCACGACGCCGCCGGATCAGCCGGTCGAGGATCTCGGAAAGCTCTCGGCGCTCGCCGGCGTGCGCGAGTTTCCCGTCCGCGTGAAGTGCGCGAGCCTCGCGTGGCACACCCTCAAGGCGGCGCTGGACCGGACGACGCTGACGTCGACGGAATGACCGTAGGGGCCGTTCGCGAACGGCCCCTACACAAATATCTATGAAACCGTTACTTATGGTTCCCAACGATGTTCCCGAGCCGCCGATGCCCACGAACGCGACCGCGTCGGTCGTACCCGACGCGGCGAAGACGGAGGAGCTGAAGCCGGCCATCGTCCAGGCGCTGTCCACCGTGTTCGATCCCGAGATTCCCGTGAATATCTGGGAGCTCGGGCTCATCTACGACATCGCGGTGAGCGACGCCGGCGTGGCGGCGATCAGGATGACGCTGACCGCTCCGGGCTGTCCCGCAGCGCAGTCGCTCCCGGTCGAGGTCGCCGCGAAAGTCAAGGCGGTTCCCGGGATCGCCGACGCCGTCATCGACATCGTGTGGGAGCCGCCATGGGACAAGGATCGGATGTCGGACGCGGCGAAGCTGCAGCTTGGAATGTGGTGACGCGCGTGCACACCCGGCCCGCGCCTGAACGAACATGTTGAGACTCTCGAAAAAATCCGATTACGCGCTCATCGCCATGAAGCACCTGGCGACGCGACCCGGCGCCGCCTCGGCGAGCGCCCGCGAGATCGCGGAGCAGTACGACATTCCCATCGAGCTGATGGCGAAGGTGCTCCAGCGGCTCGTGCGTCGCGGGCTGCTCGCGTCGCACCAGGGCACGCGCGGCGGGTACCGCCTCTCGAAACCCTCGCGCGACATCTCCGTGGCCGACATCATCCAGGCGATCGACGGGCCCTTGACGGTCACGGCCTGTTCGACCGAGGCGGAGAACTGCGGCCAGTTCGCGAAGTGCAGCGTCCGCGATCCGCTGTGGCGCATCAAGGATCGCATCCTCGCGTCGCTCGCGACGTGCTCTCTCGCGGAGGTCGCGGCCGACGCGGTCGAGGTCCCGCCGGCGCCGCTCGCCTTTACGCGCAAGTAGCCCCGTGGACCCACGCCGCCCCCTCTACCTCGACTACCACGCCACCACTCCGGTCGATCCGCGCGTTCTCGACGCGATGCTGCCGTTCTTCTCGGAGCGGTTCGGCAACGCGGCGAGCCGCCAGCACGCGTACGGCTGGGAGGCGCAGAAGGCCGTCGACGACGCGCGCGGGGAGGTCGCCGCGCTCATCGGCGCCTCCCCCGGAGAAATCGTCTTCACGAGCGGCGCGACCGAATCGAACAACCTCGCCATCAAGGGGGCGGCGCAATGGCTGCGCGATCGCGGCGATCACATCATCACCGTCGCGACCGAGCACAAGTCGGTGCTGGATTCGTGCAAGCGGCTCGAGAGCGAGGGCTGCCGCGTCACGGTGCTCGGCGTGAACGCCGAGGGCTTCATCGACCTCGATGAACTCCGCGCGGCCATCACCGATCGCACCGTCCTCGTGTCCGTGATGGCGGCCAACAACGAGATTGGCGTGATCCAGCCGCTCGCGGCGATCGGCGCCATCGCGCGCGAACGCGGCGTGCTGTTCCACACCGACGCGGCCCAGGCGGCCGGCAAGATCCCGATCGATGTCGCCGCGATGGGCGTCGACCTGTTGTCGCTGACCGGCCACAAGTATTACGGGCCGAAAGGGGCCGGCGCGCTGTACGTGCGCCGCGCGAAGCCGAAGTTGAAGCTCGCGTGTCAGATTGACGGCGGCGGCCATGAAAACGGCCTGCGCTCCGGCACCCTGAACGTTCCCGGCGTCGTCGGGCTCGGCCGCGCGGCCGCGATCTGCCGCGAGACGCTGCCGGAAGAGAGCGCCAGGCTCCGGCGCCTGCGCGATCGCCTCCTGGCGGGGCTGCGTCGGATGGATGGCGTCCGCGTCAACGGTCCCGAGGGCGATCGCCGCCTGCCGCACAACCTGCATGTCAGCGTCGACGCGATTGAAGGGGAAGCGCTGCTGATGGCGCTCGGCGATCTCGCGGTATCGACCGGCTCCGCGTGCAGCTCCGGCAGCCAGGCCCCGTCGCACGTGCTCCAGGCCATCGGTGCCGTCAACCCGCCTTCGCCGCCGGCTTCGGCGAGGCAGGGTGATGTCGCAGCGTCGATCCGCTTCGGTCTCGGCCGCACGACCACTGAAGAGGAGATCGACTACGCGATCGACCGCGTGACGACAGTCGTGCGCTCGCTTCGCTCACGCCGACGCCCTGACGAAAGAGCGAAGAGCGACGGGTGAAGGTGGGGCCCTTCAGCCGCGCGAATCGGCTTTTCAGGTAGCATGAGCACTTCGGTCGAGGCAGATCGCTCATGAGTCACACCCGTATCACGGTCGCACACAGCCCGGACTCCGACGACGCCTTCATGTTCTACGGGCTGGCGAGCGGCAGCGTCGAAACCCACGGCATCGGCGTCGATCAGGTCCTCGCGGACATCGAGACGCTGAACCGCGCGGCGTTCGAGGGACGCTACGAGGTGACGGCGGTGTCGTTCCACGCGTACGCACACCTGAGCGACAAGTACGCGCTGCTGCCGCACGGCGCGAGCATGGGCGACAAGTACGGACCAATCGTTGTCGCTCGTCATGACAGCGGCCCGTCGGCGGTGAAGGGCAGCCGCATCGCCATCCCCGGCACCCTGACCACGGCGTATCTGGCGCTGCGGATCTACGAACCGGAGTTCGAGTACGTGGTCGTTCCGTTCGACGAGATCCAGCGGGCGGTCCTCGACGGCAAGGCGGAAGCGGGCCTGCTCATCCACGAAGGGCAGCTCACGTATCAGGACGAAGGGCTGCGAAAGATCGTGGACCTCGGGGAATGGTGGGCGGAGCGCACGGGCGGCCTGCCGTTGCCGCTCGGCGGCAACATCATCAGGCGCGATCTCGGTCCGGAGATGATCGCGCGCGTGTCAAAGATGCTGCACGACAGCATCGCCTACGCGCTGTCGCACCGGAGGGAGGCCGTCGACTATGCGCTGCGGTTCGGGCGCGGCCTCGACCGCGCGAGGACGGACACGTTCGTCGGGATGTACGTGAACGACCTGACGCTCGGCTACGGCGAACGCGGCGTCCAGGCCGTGCAGCGGCTGTTCGACGAGGCCCGGGAGCGGCGGCTCATCCCGAAAGCGATCCAGGTGGAGTTCAGCGCCTGAGTGGAAACAAGAGAAGGGGAGAAGAGCAGAGCGGGAGTCCGCCAGGAGCGGGTCCGAGTACGACCCGCTCCGAGGCGCGCACGGCGCGCCTGCGAGGGAGCGGCGCGGGGCTCAGGGGCCCCCGCAAGCGACCGAGCCGGGGTGTGGGGCGGAGCCCCACGTAAACCTAGATCACGCGCCGCGGCAGGTCGGCGTGAAGGTGCATCAGGAGATCGTAGACGGAGCTCTTCGACGCCGCGGCGAAGTCGTCGGGCCGCGAGCCATCCCGCCCGTCGAAGATCGTGACCTCGTCGCCGATGTTGACGCGCGGCTCGCTGCCGATTTCGACGATGCAGTGGCTGGCCGATATCGAGGCGACGATCGGGTACGACGCGCCGCCGATCCGGACGCGGCCGCCCTGGGCCGCGCTTCGCGGCACGCCGTCCGCGTGGCCGACGGGAATCGTGGCGATCCACACCGGCCGGTCCGTCCGGTACGCGCGCTCGTAACCGGCGCTGTCGCCCGCCTCGAGCTGTTTCACGTACGCCACGCGCGCTTTCAGGCTGACGGCCGGCGTCAACTTCATGATGCCCATCGTCCGGAACTGCGGCTCGGAGTACGCGCCGTAGATCGCCATGCCCGGCCGGACCATGTCGAGGAATCCGTCCGGATGCTGGAAGAGCGCAAAGCTCGAGGCCGCGTGACGGCGGCCCGGATTGATGCGGTTGGCTTTCAGCTCCTGTAACAACGCTTCGAACCGCCGCAACTGCTCCTCGTCGAACGCGGCGTCCTCGGTGAAGGTCATCATCGTCCCGGCGATCCGGACCGACCGGCGCGCCGCGAGATCGCGGAAGAGCGGCGCCGCCTTGCGCACCGGGACGCCGACGCGGCCGATGCCGGTGTCCACGCAAACGTGCAGGGTGACCGGCCGTCCGGCACGCCCCGCGACAGCGTCCAGCGCGTCGCCAATCGGCGTGTAGACCATCGGCATGATCCGCCGCGCGGCGACGTCGCGGAGCTCGCGCACGTCGAAGGGACCCATCAGCAGGACCGGCTTCGTGATGCCGGCGTCGCGCAGCGTGACGGCCTCGTGCAGCTTCACGACCGCAAAGCCGTGAATGGCCTCGAGGCGCTCGAGCGCGCGAGCGATGTTCACGACTCCGGTTCCGTAGCCGTTGTTCTTGATGACCGCGAGGATCGGGCGGCCACTGACGCGCCGGTGAATCTCCGCCGCGTTGTCCCGCAGACGCGCCGTGTCGATCTCGATCCACGGGTCGACCGATGAATCGCGGATCTGAGGGGACACACGCTGCGCGGCTGCCGGCCGACCGGCCTCCCGAACCGAGCCGAGCGCGGGAACGGCGGACGCCGCCTTCAGAAAACCGCGGCGCGACGTGATCACGCGGCTCAGTATACGCGAGGTATGGTCACGCGGATTGAGGTCAGCGAATGGACAGAGAATCGCCGGCGCAGGCGACGTCTCGCCAAACGAAGCCGTCGCGTGCGACGGTCTCGCCGGTCTCCAGGACGAGCGCGCGCCGGAACATCGGCCCGTCGTAGACACAGGTGTGGAACTCGCCGTTCTCGCCGCAGGGATCGACACCGGCCGGCAGCTCGTCGAGCAGCGTGCGATCGAATTCCCGTCCGGCGAACTCCGCCGGGAGCGCGCGCGTATCGACGCATGTGATGCGGGCGCGCAAGCCTGACGAGATCATCCGCGCGGCGAGCTCCGCCGTGGGTAGTCTCCACACAGGAAACAGCGGCGTGAGTCCGGTGCCGGCGAGCTGGCGCTCGCGGTATTGCCTAACATCTTCGAGGAACAGATCGCCGAACGCGACGTGGGTGAACCCTTCCGCGACCGCGCGCGTCGCGGCTGTCTTCATGCGGGCTTCGTAGACGTCGTTGGCGCACGGGTGAGGCAGCGGTATCGTCCACAGCGGCAGCCCCGCGGACGCCGCCTGGGCTTCGGCAATCGCCCGCCTGACGCCGTGCATCGCCACCCGATCGACGGTCTCGTTGATCGTGGTGAGCAGCGCCGACACCGCACGCGGATATTGCTGGTTCAGCAGATGAAACGCCCAGGCGCTGTCCTTGCCGGTGCTCCAGGAGAGGAGGATCTTCATCGGGCCTTGTCCAATCGGTTCGCGATGATCTCGACGCCTTCCGCGACGCGAGGGCCTGGCACCACTGTTCGGTCGTCCGCGATCAGGTGGACATGCCGGTTCTTCACCGCTGGGACGCTGTTCCAGGCGCTCCACACGTTCATTTCACGTTTCAGCATGTCGGGCGAGAGCGGATCGGCGCGGAGCTCGATGATCACGTCGGGCCTCCGCGACAGGATCAGCTCCGCCGTGGCCTGGACCGCTTCCTTCTTCACGTCCGCGAACACGTTCGTGCCGCCGGCGGCCTCCACCATGTCGTGGATGAAGCCGACGCCGCCGCTCGCGTAGATGCCCCGCAGCGAGAGCGCCTCGCGTCCCATGACGATCAGCGTACGCGGGTGAGGGCGCCCGGCGTTGCGCGCGCGAATGGCGGCGAGCCGTGTCTCGATGCCGCGCGCGAGAGCCGCCGCCGCGTCGGCGTGCCCGACGCGCGCCCCGAGCTCGCGGATCGTTGCGGGAACATCCGCGAGCCCCGCATGCCTGTACACATACACGGGTATCCGCGCCCGCCCCAGTTGCGTGCGCAGGTCGGTCTGGCTGCCATAGATCGCGACCAGGTCCGGTCGCAGGGAGAGAATCCGCTCGACGTCGGGATCGACGAGCGCGCCCACGCTTGGAAGCCTGCGAACCTGAGGCGGGAAGTGATCGAAGCTGCTGACGGCGACCACCTGCGGCCCGGCGCCGATGGCGAACAACATTTCAGTGACCGCGGGGATCAGGGACACGATGCGAGTGGGCCTCTCCGATGAACGCGCCGACGGCTCCAGCACGAAGACCACGAAGCACACGAAGGTCACGAGGACGGTCAATAAAATTGCCCCGAGCCACACGCCTTCGCGCCACCTGACACGGCGCGCTTCGGCGCGGCAAGCTGCGAGCCCCGAGCTGCGAGCTGCGATGTCCTTCGTCATCGTTTCCTCACGAGCAGCCATAAGAAAAACGGTCCTCCGATGAGCGCCGTGATCACGCCCACCGGCAGCTCGATGGGTGCCATGACGGTTCGCGCGACGAGGTCGCACGCAATCAGGAACGCGGCGCCGAAGAGCGCCGAGGCGGGCAGCACGATCCGGTGATCCGATCCGACCAGCAGCCGCACGAGGTGCGGAATGATGATGCCGATGAAACCGATCGGACCACCCACCGACACGGCCGCCCCCGTCGCGAGCGACGCGCTGAAGAACGCCGCCCGCTGCGCCCGCGTCACGTCGAGGCCGTGCGTCTCGGCGCTCTCGGGTCCCAGGCTGAGCAGGTTCAGCGGCCGCGCGAGCCAGGCGAACACCGCGAGCGACACGACGGCGAGCGGCAGCGCCGTGACGAGCGGCTCGTAGCTGCTGATGTCGAGGTCTCCCATGAGCCACCGGAGGATGCGATAGGTCTCGGCGAAATTCGCGAAGTACTGCACGAACAGGATGAGCGCCGAGAAGAACGCGTTCATCGTCACGCCGGCCAGCAGCAGGACGTTGGTGGAGATGCCGCGGTGCCGCGCGCGCGCGAGCGCGTAGACCACCCCCACCGCCGCCATCGACCCGATGAAGCTGGCCGCGGGCGCGGCCGGCACGCCGAGCCACGCAAAGCTCCAGCCGAAGGTGATCGCGAGCATCGCGCCGAGCGCCGCCCCGGCCGACACCCCCAGGGTGAATGGCGTGGCCAGGGGGTTCCGCAACAGTCCCTGGAGGACGACGCCGGCCGACGCCAGCATGGCGCCGACGAGGGCACCCGCAAGCGTCCGCGGCAGCCGCGCGATGAAGAAGATCTGCGCGTCGGTGTTGTCGGCGAATGGCACGTGGAAATCGAAGGCGCGGCCGAGACTGATCGACGTGGACCCGACCAGGGGCGCGAGGACGATGGCACCGACCGCCATCAGGCCGAAGATGGCGACAGTCGTGACGAGCCGGCGTCCGAGCGGCGTGGTCACGGTTTGGCTCCAACCGGCGAACGGCCCGTCGGAACGATGACGAGGCGTCCCGTCGGACCGTGACGGTGGACGTCGGCTTCGACGCCGTAGAGGGTGCGGATCCGGTCCGGTGTGAGGACGTCCTCGGTCGCGCCGGCCGCGATCACTTGCCCCTCCTTCAGCAGGACGAGCGACCGGCACAACCCCGCCGCGAAATTCAGGTCGTGGGTGGAGATCACGATTGCCATCGGCTGCTGCTCCTGGAGCGCGCGGAGCAGCGACGCAACTTCAAGTTGATAAGCGAGGTCCAACGCCGCTGTTGGTTCGTCAAGAAGCAGAACGGGAGTTCGTGGGTCGCAGGTCGCGTCTCTCGGCTCGGCAGACGAGCCGTGAGCCGCGACCTGCGCCCCACGAGCTGCGAGCTGCGAGCCGCGAGCTGCGACGTCCAGGGCGCGAGGATGAACCTGAGCGAGCGCCGCGGCAATGATGACTCGCTGTTTTTCGCCGCCGCTCAGCGTCTCGAACGGCCGGTCCTCGAACTCCAGCGTGCCGGTGGCTGAGAGCGCCTCGCGCGCGATAGCCACGTCTTCCGGCCCTTCGATTTCGAACGCCGCGAGGTGCGGGTAGCGTCCCATCAGCACGACTTCGAGCGCGGTGTAGTCGAAGGCGAGATGGGTTTCCTGCGGGACGACGGCCATGCGCCGGGCGATTGCGGCGCGCGGCTGACGCGCGAGATCGGCACCGTCCAGGGTCACCCGTCCGCTCGATGGCTTCACCGTCCCCGACAGCACCCGCAGCAGCGTCGACTTGCCGGAGCCGTTCGGTCCGAGAATGCCGACGAGGCCGCCTTCGGCGACCTGCATCGACACTCCGCGGAGAACCGGCCGGCCGCCGCGATACGCGAAGCTGACGTCAGCGGCTTGCAGCAATGCGGATCCCGGCCATCGCGCCGCGGCCGAGCGCGGGGAAGCCGAAGACCTCCTCGTAGCGCCGGTCGAACAGGTTCTCGACACGGCCGAAGAGTTCGAGCCGGCGCGCGATCTTCCAGGAGGCGCCGGCGTTCCACACGCTGTAACCGGCGGCCGTGAAGAGACCGCCGTACGTGCCGTAGGTGGGTTCGACCGCGAGGACCCGGCCGCGGCCGCCGCCGCGGGCCCACGCGTTCCACCGTCCGTGCGCGGCGCTCAGATCGACCGACCACTGACGGCGGGGACGCTGGAGCAGCGGCTGGCCCGCCTCGAAGGGGTCGGGCGCCGAACCGGCATCGTCGACAGCGAGAATCTCGGTGTCGAGGAAGGTGTACGCGACGCGCGCCTGCACGTCGACGCCGCGCGCGCGCTGCCGGAGCGTCGTGGCGAGCTCGACCCCTTTCGCGCGCGCGTTCGAGATGTTGTCGGTGCGATAGCGGCTGGACTCGACGAACCGGCCGACGGCCACGATCAGATCGTCGAACCTGTTGGAGAACCAGGTCGCCTCGACGAGCGCGCGGCCTCCGCCCAGCGTCTGGTCCACGCCGGCCTCGACGCTGCGGCTGCGCTCCGGCTTCAGCGAGGGGTTGTCCGTGTAGGCGATGTCGAAGCCGTCCGGAGGACGAATGCCGGTTCCGGCGGCAGCGCGGACCTTCGTCTGCGAGCCGGGCACGGCCCGGAGGTAGTACGAGGCCCCAATCCGCGGGTTCACCGCCACCACGTCGTCGGCAGCCATCGCCGGCCGCGGGCTGTACGGATCGCTCAACGGTCCGACGGGATCGCGATGGATGTCTTCGATCCGGAGACCGCCCGTCACGAACAGCCGTCCGGCCGCGCTCCATCGCGCTTCGCCGAAATAGCCGGCCACGCTGCGTTTTACGGGAATGGGCCCGGAGTTGTCGGTGATGTAGGTGCTCGTGACCTCTTCGCGCTCGAATTCGACGCCCGTCGAAACATCGAGGCCCTGCCGCACGGCGATGTCCGCCTGCGCGCGCGCCGTGACGCGCCGCGACCCGGAATGGGATACGACCTCGTCGGTCGAATAGAACGATGGCGCGACGAACGTTCCATCGATGCCGTTCCAGGCGACCGTGCCGTGTGCGCGCACGCGTCGTCCCGACGGGATCGTCGCGCCGATCGATCCGCTCCACCGGTCGTCCGTCCCGCGCGAGACGGTGTCTATTCCGGAGAAGATGCCGGCCGGGTTGGATCCGAACGCCCCTGGAAATCCGCGGTCGTCGTGCTCGAAGCGCAGCTCGCCGCGGACCGATGCGCCGGCGGCGCTGCGCCAGCCGCCGCTCCCTCCTGCTTCGTTGCGCATGTATCGGTCGTTGCGAATCTCCTCGCCGGCTGACGTCGCGCGGCCGTTGAACCCGTCGCTCGCGAAGCGCTCGGCGCCGCCGCCCCAGAACCATCCCTGGGAGCTGCCCGACGACGAGGCGGCGAGGCGGGTCGTGCCGAAGCTGCCCGTTTCGAGGATCGCATCGCCGCGCGGCGGACCTGCCTGCCGCGTCACGATCCGCACGACCGCGCCGATGGCATTCGATCCGTAGAGCGCGCTCTGCGGGCCGCGGACCACTTCGATCCGATCGATGGCGTTCGCCGACAGGTGCGAGAAGTCGAAGCCGCCGCCGAACGCGTTCACCTGGATGCCATCGACGAAGACGAGCGTGTAGTTCGATTCGCCGCCCCGCGGGAACACGGCGGTGAGCGAGCCGTAGCCGCCGTTGCGCGCGACGGTCAGTCCCGGCACCGCGCGCAGCGCGTCGGCGACCGAGTGAACCTGCCGCGCCTCCAGCTCCGATCCCGGGATCACCGTGACGGAGGAGGACGCCTGCGACAGCGGAATCTCGACCTGCGCGGCCGAGACGACGAGCGATTCGGAGAACGCGCTGACGGTCAGCTTGACCGCGCCGATGTCGTGCGGTTCCGCGGACCCGTCGACCGTGACGGCGTCCGCGCGGAAACCGTCGAGCGCGACGCGCACCTCGCAGCGCCCGGAGTCCGGCGCGTCGATGGCGAACTCACCGCGTGCGTTCGTCACCGACGAGGCGATCGATGACCCGCCCCGAAGGAGGAACACCTGCGCCCCGGGGACCGCGTGTCCATCGGGATCGATCACGCGGCCGGTCAGCGGCCCGGCGAAGGCGGACGCCGCGATGAGGGTGGAGAGAACGAACAGGCAGGACGATCGAAGGGCCACGGTGCTCCTTTTCGGCGTGCATTCGCGCCGAAGCCCCGTCCGGTGAGGACGAGGCGGAAAGGACGGGCCCGGCGTCAGGTATCCTGGCTTGCGGATTGGTGCGCGAATCCCCGGCCTTCCCATGGACCCGCATGGTCCACAGTGGCCGCCGGCCGAGCCGGCGCGGGGGATTCGTCTTTCCGCTTACAGTGGCGGCACCGCGTGGGCTTCACACCCACTTCGCATGACCGCCGGGCAGAGCCGGCTCTCGCAAGCCGGCTCGCGTCGGTTGTTCGGGCGAGTATAGCACGGTAAAATTATGTGTTTATGACCTCGACCGCCGGCGGCCTCGTCGTCCACGCGGAGACGATCACGTTCGACACGATCGACCGGATCGAGCTGCGGGACATCACGGATCGCGTCGCGGCCATCGCGCGTACGTCGGGCGTGCGCGAAGGCACGCTGAGTCTGTGGTCCCTGCACACGACCTGCGCGGTCTTCATCAACGAGACGCAGAAGGCGCTCCACGCCGACATCAAGCGCTTCCTCGAGACGATCGTGGCGCGCGACGCCGACTGGATGCACAACGATCCGGCTCACTCGGATTGCGACCGGTCCAACGCCGATTCGCATCTGCGGACCATGCTCCTCGGACAAAGCGTCACGCTGCAGATCAGCGGCGGCGAGATCGTCCTCGGACAGTGGCAGCGCCTGCTCCTCGGGGAGCTCGACGGCCCGCGCGCGCGCACGCTCCGCGCGCAGGTTATGGGCATCACCTGATGCGTCAGCGTCTCTCCGCCCTCGGCCTCGCCGATATGTCACAGAAGCTCGACGCCGGCGAGCGGCTGTCGTTCGACGACGGCGTGCGCCTGTTCGATTGCCCCGATCTGCTGGCGCTCGGCTGGCTGGCGAACCGCGAGCGCGAGAAGCGGCACGGCGGGCGGACCTACTACAACTTCAACATCCGTCTCGAAGCGACGAACGTCTGCGTCGCGAGCTGCCTGTTCTGTTCGTTCGCGCGGCTGAAACCCGGCGACGCGGGCTCGTACACCATGTCGCTCGAACAGGCGTGGGACAAGCTCCGGCAGCGCGCCGATCAGCCGCTGACCGAAATCCACGTGGTCAACGGCCTGCATCCCGATCTGCCGTTCGACTATTACCTGGATCTGCTGCGCGGCTTCAAGCGGATCCGTCCTGACATTCACCTCAAGTGCTTCACCGCGGTCGAGATCGCGTTCTTCGCGGATCTGTACGGCATGAGCGACGAGCGGGTGCTTCGCGAGCTGCGCGCGGCCGGCCTCGACTCGCTGCCCGGCGGCGGAGCGGAGGTGTTCGCGGAGCGCGTGCGCCGGAAGATCTGCCACGACAAGTGCGGGACCGATCGGTACCTGGACATTCACCGCCAGGCGCACGGCATGGGCATGCGATCGAACATCACGATGCTCTACGGCCACATCGAGACGCCGGCCGAGCGCGTCGATCACATGCTGCGCACGCGCGCGCTCCAGGACGAGACGGGCGGGCTGCAGGCGTTCATCCCCCTGGCGTTCCATCCCGACAACAACCAGATGCGGAAGCTGCCGCCGCCGACCGCCGCCGATTCGCTTCGTGTGCACGCGGTGTCGCGCCTGATGCTCGACAACATCCCGCACGTCAAGGCGTTCTGGATTGCGACCGGCGTCGAGGTGGCGCAGCTCGCGCTGTGGTTCGGGGTGGACGACCTCGACGGCACCGTCCAGGAAGAGAAGATCTACCACATGGCCGGGGCGCGCACGCCCGAGGCGATGACGACCACGGCCATTCGCCGCCTCATCCGTGCCGCCGGCCGCGACCCCATCGAGCGCGACACCCTCTACAACGTCATCACTGGCGCCGACGCCCCCGATGTCACAGTCGCACTGGTACAATGAAATCTGAGATAGAGCGCGCGTAAGCGCGCCCCGCCGGAGCGGCACGGGGCGACGGGGTCCCCGTGGGCGACGGCGCAAGGGGGTCCGGGGGACGAAGTCCCCCGGTTGAGAATGGACATCCAGCTCCTGACCGACGTCGAGAAGGCCAGCATCGGAGAGCGGCAGCCGCTCCCCGAGCGATACCTCGGCCTGTCTGACGACGAGATGGACGAGCGCATCGGCGCGGCAAAGCGCACGCTCGGCGAGCGGGTGGTCATCCTTGGCCATCACTACCAGCGCGACGAGGTCATCAAGTTCGCCGACTACACGGGCGACTCGCTGAAGCTCTCGCGCGCGGCCGCCAGCCGCGGCCGTGCGGAATACATCGTCTTCTGCGGCGTGCACTTCATGGCGGAGAGCGCCGACATCCTGCGCGGACCGCACCAGAAAGTCGTCTTGCCCGACCTCGCCGCGGGCTGTTCCATGGCCGACATGGCGGCACCGGATCAACTCGAGATCTGCTGGCGCGAGCTGAGGGAGATGGGGCTCGACACCCTCGCGCGCACTGACGGGCGCCTCGGCGTGCTGCCGGTCACCTACATCAACTCATCCGCCGCGGTGAAGGCCTTCGTCGGCCGTCATGGCGGGGGCGTCTGCACGTCGAGCAACGCGGCGTCCGTGATGACGTTGGCGCGGGAACGGGGCGAAAAGCTGCTGATGCTCCCTGACGAGCACCTGGGCCGGAATACGGGCTACAAGCTCGGCATCCCGCTCGAACAGATGGTCGTGTGGGATCCCAACGAGGTCCGGGGCGGCCTCCAGCCGGAAGCAGTGAAGGCAGCGAAGCTGATTCTGTGGAAGGGTCACTGCTCGGTGCACACGCGCTTTACCGTGCCGCAGATCCAGGCCTTCCGAAAGAAGTACCCGGCCGGCAAAGTCGTCGCGCATCCCGAGTGCACGTTCGACGTCGTGCGGGCCGCCGACGAGAGCGGGTCCACGGAGTACATCCTCGGCACAGTCCGCAACAGTCCTCCCGGAAGCATCTGGGCGGTCGCCACGGAGATTCACCTCGTGAACCGGCTCATGCACGAGGTAGCGCCCGACAAGACCGTCGTCACGCTCGATCCATTCGGCTGTCTCTGTTCGACGATGTTCCGCGTATCCCCGAATCATCTGCTCTGGGTCCTGGAGGGGCTGGTCGAGGGGAAGATCTACAACCAGATCGTCGTCCCCGACGATGACAAGCGGGACGCGAAGCTGGCGCTCGATCGGATGTTGCAGGTCGTCTGATTCAGCCTTTCATTGGCAGGACAGTCGCACCTGGAGGAGCTGATTGGTGCTGGCTGCGCTGCATGAATAGCAGCAGTCCTTGCAGCCGCGCCTGCTGCCATCCAACCCGACGCCCCAGTGCCTGCGACCCCTGGGGAACCGCCAGACATCATTGTCTTCGGCGCCGTAACATACCTGCGTTCCACTGGCACAGACCGTGTCGGCGGTCCCTGACGCCCGGGGCTTGAAATAAAAGTGGCGGTCTTCGCCGGGCCATTTCCGGCCCTTCAAATCGTGGAGGCTTATCCAGGCGTTATGGTCGCAACTGTTCACCAGGTTCCATACCAGGCGGATCTAGCCCTTGCCCTGATCGCGCGCGTATTCCCAGTCCCAGATCTTTCCCTTTAGATCATGTTTCGACTGTGGGCTCTCCCCGGCGGCGAGGAAGTCCAGGTAGAGCGCCATGTTTCCCGCTGCCGCGCTGAACAGGCCGATCCTGGACTGGGCGATTGCGAGATTGAACGTGGCGGGGCCCGACCAGGGAGCCATGCGCACCGCGCGCTGGAGTTCCCGCTCAGCGTCCCAGAATCCGCTCTCGTCGCGCGCCTCGCGGACGGCAATCTCGGCCCGGTACGCCATGCGAACCGCATCCTCAGGGACCGGCCACGAGGTGTTGCCAAACGACAAGATGTCGCGCCTCAAGTGCAGATCGAGTCCGTCCGGCGCGGGCAGAGGGAGCGCCTGGAGCGCGGACCACACCAGATCGACTGCCTCTTGGCCACGACCTTCCCTGGCCGCACGGTGCGCGCGGTCATCCGGCGATGCGGTCTGCGGCGCACCGCCGGCGTCGCCGTACCCGGTCATCAACACGGCGGACACGAGCGTTGCGGCTGCCATCGCGACGTGCCGTCGATGCTGACTCATCGCTTCGGCCCTTGCTTGTCGATCAGATCGAGCGCAGGCAGCACGCGCGACTCGAACAGCTGCCAGCTCCTGAAATACACCCGGATATCGGTTCCCTCCCCGAGGGGTGAGGCTTTCGCGCGCTGCTCCAGTTCCTGCAGCGCCTTCTGCCGCAGGGCGTCGAGCGTGGCTTTCGAGGGATTCATGTTCGGATTGGGATAGAGGCCCCACGCGCGAGCGGCCATGGCGAGCTCGCGGAGCATCGGCTCGGGCAGCGCGCCCGGCAGCTGTCTCGAGATACGCAGCGCCGCCTCGGCGCGGACCTGCCGGATGGCGGCGCCGTTCGGATCGAGCAACTCGTCGGCGATCGCGGCATCGAGGTCGGGATCCGATCGGTCATCCACCTTGGGCGGCGCAGCAGGCGGCAACGCGATGTCCCCCTGAACTGTCGGCGCGGGTCGCACCGGCTTGAAGGGCGTCTCGGCGGCCATCGCCCCGCCATCCGGTTGTTTCGGCGCTGCCGGTTCGCTGGCCTGCTGCGGCGAGGACGCCGGCGACGGAGAGCCGTCTGACGCCGATCGTCGGATCGGTTTGAACTGCTGCAAGGTCTTCCGGCGCTCCTCCTCCCATTTGCGCTGCGTGTCGGACGGCTGCAGGGGCTTCCGGCCGCTGATGGTGTTGTCGAGGCTCCAGTCGTTGCCGACGGGAAGCGGCGCCGTGCTGCCGCTCGTCGTGGAGGCTGGCGCCGTCTTTCCACCGGAGCCCGCGTTCGAGGAGGTGGTGGGTGACGCCGCGCGCGCGAGACATGCCGCGGCGCACTGCGCGCTCGCGGTGGCCTGACCCATCGTGGCCTGCGCCCTGATAGAGGCGAGGCGGCCGCGTATCGACGCCTCCTCGGATTTCGACAGCGTGCAGTCCGTGTACTTGTAGGTGCCAGGTTTCGCGTCGAAGCACGAGATCAGCTTGGCCGCCAGCGTGCTCAGACGGCTGTTCAGCGAGTCGTACTGCTGCCATGCGATCGCGACGCCCGGCGCGACGATGGGACCGGCGTTCCGGCCATCCGCGCACGTGCAGGAGTACATGCCCGCGCGCTCGTTGATCGCTGTCGCCGTCTGTGCAGCCGCGGGATCCGGTCCGAAAACGCCCGCCATACACACGAGGAGAACGCGCCATCCGTATCTCATCGAGGACCTCCCAGTCCGGTGCGGCTTCACAACTGGACGAGCGCGCGCAGGACGGCCACGCGGAGGCTGCCGCGGGCCGCGTGCTTTCGCGCAGACGAAGTTGGTGAGGTAAGCTACTCGCTTCGACACAACCTCGGCCATTGGCAATCGTTTGCAATTCGTGGCAAATGGCGGTACCGGTCCGTTTCTTTTGCGAGTAGCTGGCCTGCCGATCACCTACATCAACTCGTCAGCGGCGTTAAGGCGTTTGTCGGCAGCCGTCCTGTCTCACTGTTTCACGTACACGTTCATCGTGATCGATACCGCCGGTCCGTTCGCGCGCGGAAGCGACTGCTTCATGCTTCCGATCAGCACGAAGCCGGACGGCGCCGGCGAGCCCTGCGTCAGGAACAGGACCGAGCCGGGTGGGAACTGCGCGGGGTCTCCCTTGTCTCCCTTGTCCCCCTTCAGACCCTGAACGCCCTGGGCTCCTGCGGGTCCCGTTGCTCCAGTCGGTCCGGTATCGCCCTGCGGGCCCTGCGGCCCGACCGGTACGATGGCGCCTTGAGGTCCCTGGCCACCTGTCGCGCCCTTCTCACCGGCATCACCCTTCGCACCCTGCGAGCCCGTGTCGCCCTTGTCCCCTTTGGGCCCCTGCGGACCGGCTGGTCCCGGATCGCCCTTGTCCCCCTTCGGGCCTTGCGGGCCCGCGATTACCGGGAGCTGGACTCCGACGCTGATCGTGTCGGCCGCGACGTTGCCGACCGCGTCGGTCACAGCAAAGGTGAATGAGTACGTGCCCAGCGCCAGCGCGGTGGAGAGTGTCGGCGTGGTTGCAACCAGGAGCCCATCCGACGACCAGCTGTACGTGTAGGGAGCGACGCCTCCCGTCGCAGACCCGGTTGCGGTGAACTGCGCGACGCCGAAGAGATCGGACGTGAGCGTCGCGTCCGCGCCCAGGGTGGCGGTGAGCACCGGCGGCGCGAGCATGTGATGCAGCGCCGAAGGCGCGCCGCTGCCATCGGACTGGCCCGCGACGACGTGGAGTCCGCTGCCGAGCACACCACTCGCGCCCCATGAGTGCGCAGTGGGCATGTCGTCGGCGATGCTCCACGTGTTGGCGGCCGGATCGTATACCTCGACGACGTTCAATTGCTCGTACGCGTCTCCGCCACCCGCAACGTAATGACGGACGCCGCCGATGGCGTACACCCGTCCGTTGTACTCGGCCAGCTGCAAGGCATGCCTCGGCGTCGGCATCGGCGCCAGCGTCGTCCATGAGTTCGTCGCGACGTCGTAGGCTTCGACCGTCGCCAACGACTGGTTGTTGTACTGGCCCCACGCTCCGCCTACGACATAGATCCTTCCGCCGACACCCACCGCTCCAGCACCCATTCGCGCCGTCGGCATGGGAGCCAGATCGGTCCACGTGTTGCCTGTCGGGTCGTACACACGGAGCTTTGCGATCTTTGCAGTGTTGGAGGCACTCATGCCGCCCGCGACGTACAACCGGCCACCGAGAGTCGTCGCTGCCATTCCGGCTCCCGGCTCGGGCAAGGATTTGCCAGCAGACCAGGTGTTGGAAACGGGATCGTAGATCTGCAGCAGAGCAATGTTGGAGTACGGGGCGGCGCCACCCGCGACGTACAGCTTGCCGAGCAACACGCCGCAGCCGGCCGCATAAAGCGGCGTCGGTATGTCAGCGATGCGCGTCCATGTGTCGGTGGCAGGGTCGTATGAGTACCCCGTCGGCGTCCGGTTGATCGAATCGGCCAGTCCACTTGCGACATACAGCTAGCCGTCGATCACGCCCGACACGGGGCCCGTACTTGGCGAGGGTAGCGGCGCGGCGGCGGTCCACGTCTGCGCTGCCGCGGGCCGGGCGAGCGCAATTACTGCGGCCACGGCCACTACGAGTGTTTTCGCACCCGAAAAGTGTGCAGTCGGCATGGGAGGCCCTCTCGATTGAAGATGTGTGCTCGAATTCTCAGCCCTGAGGTAAACTACCCGCTCCCCCGACAGCCCGGCTATTGGCAATCGATGGCAATTCGTGGCGAAGCGCCGCTTCCCGACGATTGAATACGAATGACAGGCATGTCCGACCCGGAACGTCTGGACTCGTGGAAGGAGATCGCGCGCCACCTGCGTCGCGACGTCACCACGGCGATCCGATGGGAGCGCGACCGCGGCCGCAATGGACCGGCTGCACCGGTTTTCCCCTGACGGGCGGCTGCTCTGGTCGTACGCGCCCGAGGATCGCCTGTCGTTCCGCGGCGGTGGCCGAGCATGCTGATCACGTTTGACGGCGCCGGCCGCCGGCTCGGGACGTTCGTCAACTCCGGCTGGATCGCCGTTTCGGCCGGCACTCCCGACGGACGGCACCTCGTGCTCGCCGGCATGAGCAACGCCCATCGGTCCTACTTTCTCGCGGTGCTCGACGCGGAACGGCCGACGGGAACCTCGCCCGAGGCGGCAGGGTCGAGCACCGAGTGCGTGGGCTGCCCGCCCGGCGGCCCGCTGCATTACTACGTATTCCCGCGGGCGGACATCAGCGCCCAGTTCGCGTACCCGCTCGACCCGCCAAGTCTGGTCCTGTTCGGCGACGGCCGGATCCAGGTGCAGGTCCTGGAGACGTCGGGCCCGGCGGTCGGCGCCACGATCTACGACTTCGGGAGCGACTTTGACGTTGGTCGCGTGCGCGTCAGCGACTCGTTCGATGAGTGGCATCGCCGCCTCGAGTCTGCCGGCACGCTGCGCCATCCGGTGCGCGAGTGTCCCGATCGGCAGCATCGCGAGATCCGCCACTGGACGCCGGACGCGGGGTGGCGGATGGTGCGCACGGACGTGAGATAGGCGGCGGACTCTTCTCTGACCTGCGCCTGGCTGGACGGGGTGACCCTGCGGGGGCTTTCATGGTAAAAAGGCTGGTGGCCTTCAAGGAGAAGGGAGCCTACTGATGGCACACCAAGTTCCACCGCTTCCGTACGACTACGCCGCGCTGGAGCCGCACATCGACGAGCAGACGATGCGGATCCACCACGACAAGCATCACGCGGCGTATGTGAACAACCTCAATGCGGCGCTCGAGAAGCACCCCGATCTTCAGCAGAAGAGCGTGCAGGACCTCATACGCGGCATCAACTCGGTGCCGGAGGACATCCGCACGGCGGTGCGCAACAACGGCGGCGGGCACGTCAATCACACGATGTTCTGGGAAATCATGGGCCCGGGGAAGGGCGGCGCGCCGTCGGGGCGCGTGGGCGAGGCGATCAAGTCGTCGTTCGGGAGCTTCGACACGTTCAAGGAGCAGTTCGCGAAGGCCGGCGTCGGGCGGTTCGGGAGCGGCTGGGCGTGGCTGATAGACGCCGGCGGCAAGCTCGTGATCGAGAGCACGGCCAACCAGGACAGCCCGCTGATGGAAGGGAAGAAGCCGATCCTCGGCCTCGACGTGTGGGAGCACGCCTACTACCTGAAGTACCAGAACCGCCGGCCCGACTACATCGCCGCGTGGTGGAACGTCGTCAACTGGGACGCGGTCAACGAGCTGTTCAAGTAGACAGTAGGCAGCAGGCAGCCGGGCAGGCAGCAGGCAGCGGGCAGCAGGCAGTGAGTCACACTGCAAGTGGCTATGTGTCTGTGCTGTCCCCTGATGCAGCAGGCAGGAAAAGTTCGTGGCTCGCAGGTCGCGACTCGCAGCTCGTCTGCCTAGCTGCGAGGCGCGAGCGGCAAGCCACGAACATCCCGCGGCTAACTTCCGTCTCCGAGTTCCTGTATCGCGCGGTCGATCTCTTCGGGCGAGGGATATTCGTCCTGCCGTTCCGCGACGAACGAGTAGCGGATCTTCCCTGACCGATCGATCAGGAACACCGCCGGGTGCGCGGTGTTCCAAGCATCGAGGCCGATCCGGCGCCACACTCCGTACGCTTTCAGCACCTTGCGCGACTCGTCGACGAGGATGTTGAACCTCAGCCCGGTTTCCTCGATGTAGCGCTTCACCGCCTCCGGCGACTGTGCCACGACGGGGACGATCTGCACGCCGCGGGCGGCGTATTCAGCGGAGCGGTCTGCCAGTTCACCGAACCGGCGGCGGCAGTTCGGTCACCATGTGCCGCGATGAAACGCGAGCAGCACCGGTCCTTTCTCGAGCAGCCGCGCGAGCGACCACACGTCCCCCTTCTGTGTGGGCAGCTCGAACATCGGCGCGACGGCGAGGGGGGAAGGGTGAGACATCAGAACAGCTTCACTTCCACCATCTCGCCCGCTTCGACGATGTCGGTCTGCGCGGGGATCTCGATGTAGCCGTCGGCGTGCGCCATGCTCGTGATGTCGCCGGAGGCCTTGAAGACCGGCTCTGCGGTGCCGCCGACGATGCGCACCGTGTAGAACTGATGACGTCCGGTCGTCGAGACGATCCGCCGGGAGAGCGGCACATTGACGGTGTGCGGCCGGTACTCCGGAAGACGTGCCATGCGGCGCAGCAGCGGCACGAGCAGCATGTACGCGTTCGACAGGCATGAGGTGGGATAGCCCGGCATGCCGAGCACCGGCTTGCCGCCGACGCGTCCAAATACGGTCGGTTTGCCCGGCTTCACCGCGATGCCGTGGAAGACGACCTCGCCGATCTGCTGGAGCGCATCCCTGATGAGATCGCGCTCGCCGACCGAGCTGCCGCCGGAGAACACGATGACGTCGTTCGACGCCGCGCGTTCGATGGCCGCGGTCAGCTCCGGCAGGGTATCGGGAGCGATCGGACCGGTGACCGCCAGGCCCCCGTGCGCCTCGATGATGGCGGTCAGCGTGAAGCGGTTGATGTCGTAGATCTGGCCCGGCCCCAGCCTCTGGCCGGGTTCCACGATCTCGTTGCCGGTCGACAGGATCGCGACGCGCGGTTTCGCGAACACCTCGACGTCGACCGATCCGGTGGCCGCAAGCGCGCCGATGCGGCTGGCGTTCAGGACGTCCCCCTTCGCGAGCACCGTCTGTCCCTCGACCATGTCGGCGGCGCGCCGGCCGACGTTCTGCCGCGGGTAGACCGGCGTGAAGATCCGGACGTCGTCCTCGCCCGGGCCCTTCCCGGTCTCCTCGACCATCACCACGGCGTCGGCGCCCGACGGCATCGGCGCGCCGGTGGCAATCTCGACGCACTCGCCGGACGACACACGGCGTACGCCCACCTGTCCCGTGTACACCTTCTCGATCGATCGCAGCACGCGCGGGTCGTACTTGCCGGCGCCGAACGTGTCCTCGGCGATCACTGCGTAGCCGTCCATCGCCGCGCGATCGAACGGCGGCACGTCCGAGGTGGCATGCGCATCCCGCGCCAGCACGCGGCCGTTCGCCTTCTCGATCGCCAGCCGCTCGACACGGTCGATCGCCACTGCCTGCTCGAACAGCAGCCCCAGGGCCTCGTCGAGGGAGATCGTTTCGCGAATCGGCCGCATGGTGGTCATCGCGTGAGCTCCCTCACCACGTGTCCCACCTCGGGGAGGATGAGCTTCTCCATGGCGAGCCGGACCGCCTGCTCGGCGCCGGGGAGCGAGAACACGGCGGTGTGCGCGATCGAGCCGGCGCACGCGCGGCTCAGCATAGCCGCGGAGCCGACCGCCTCGTAGCTGAGCATGCGGAACAGCTCGCCGAAGCCGTCGAGCCGCTTGTCGACGGCCGACATGATGGCTTCGTAGGTGCTGTCGCGCGCGGTAATCCCCGTGCCGCCGGTGGTGATGATCACCTGGACCGCCGTGGCCTGCCTTCGTACGATCTCGCGCACCGCGCCGGGGTCGTCGTGCACGATGGCGCGTCCAGCGACCTCGTGTCCCGCCGTCGTCAGCATCTCCACGATCGCGTTGCCGCTCGCGTCGGTCTCCGGCGTGCGCGTGTCGCTGATCGTGAGGACAAAGCACGTCACCGACGCGGGGGCTGCTTTCCGGTGGAGGGCCACGGACATTGGTGGATTATATGGACGTTAACTCCCAACCTCCAACTCCCAACTCCCAACCCCGGCGTTGGGAATTGGGCGTTGGGAATTGGGCGTTGGGAGTTTGCCCTTGGGCGTTGGGCTTTGGGAGTTGGGAGTTGATAAGATCCCCCCATGCACTCCTTCAAACCTCTGTTTTCAGCGTTCGCCCTGGCGCTCCTGGCGGGCGCGCTCGTGTTCGCCCAGCAGAAACCCTCCCCGCTGGCGCTCGACAAGGACGGCGAGAAATGGGTCCAGGCGACGCTGAAGAAGATGACGCTCGACGAGAAGGTCGGGCAGATGCTCGTGTCGTCGTTCCAGTCGAGCTTCATGAGCACGGAGTCGAAGGAGTTCGACGCCCTGGTCAAGGTGGTGCACGAGTATCACATCGGTGGGTTTCACGTCTTCGGCGCGTCGGAGCGGGTGCCCGGCGTCCTGCTGAACCCGACCTACGGCAGCGTCACGCTCGGGCAGCCGCTCGAGGCCGCGTCGCTCCTCAACCGTCTCCAGGCGATCGCGAAGGTGCCGCTGCTGAACACGGCGGACTTCGAGACCGGCGTCGGGTTCCGCATCATGGGCGCGACGGACTTTCCGCGCATGATGGCGTTCGGCGCGGCGCGCGACGAGAAGCTCGCGTTCGAGGCCGGGCGCGTGACGGGCGAGGAATCGCGCGCGCTCGGGGTGCAGCTGAATTTCGCGCCGGTGGTCGACGTCAACAACAACCCGCGCAACCCCGTCATCAACACGCGATCGTTCGGCGAAGATCCGGATCTCGTCGGCCGTCTTGGGTCCGCCTGGGTCCGCGGCATGCAGGCCGGCGGCCTGATGGCGACGCTGAAGCATTTCCCCGGCCATGGCGACACCGACGTGGACTCGCACCTCGGCCTGCCGATCATCAACCAGCCGCGCGCGCGGCTCGACAGGATGGAGCTGCCGCCGTTCAAGGCCGGCATCGCCGCCGGAGTGGACGCGATCATGACCGCGCACATCGAGATGCCCGCACTCGATCCGGCGCCCAACACGCCGACGACGCTGAGTCAGCCCATCGTGACGGGACTGCTCCGCAAGGAGCTGGGATTCAACGGACTCATCTACACCGACTCGATGGGCATGGCGGGCGTGAACGCGATGCACAAGCCGGGGGAGGCCGCGGTGCTCGCCGTCAAGGCGGGCAACGACGTCGTCCTGCACTCGCCCGACGATGCGGCGGCGTTCGCGGCGATTCGCGACGCGGTGAAGTCGGGCGAGATCGCGCAGGCGCAGATCGACGCGTCGGTCGAGCGCATCCTGCGCGCCAAGGCGCGTGTGGGCCTGCACCGCAACCGGATGGTCAATCTCGAGGCGATCGGCAACATCATCGGGACGCGGGCGAACGAAGCGGTCGCCGACGAGGTGAGCGCGCGATCGATCACGCTCGTCAAGGACGAGCGGAACCAGGTGCCGCTCCGCCTGCCGGTTGACGCGCAGATCCTGTACCTGTCCGTGCTCGACTATCCGTCCGGCTGGCGCATCGCGGCGCCGAGCCGCACATTCATCCCGGAACTGCGCCGGCACTGGCGCAACGTGACGTCGATCGAGCTGTCCGATCGCACAACGCCGGGGGAGCTGGAGCTGGTCCGTGCGATGGCGCCGCGCTACGACGCCGTCGTCGCGTCCGTGTTCGTGCGCGCGGCGTCGGCCAGCGGCCGGATGGATCTCGCGGAGCCGATCCAGCGGCTGCTCCAGGGCATCGGCCGCTCGCGCAAGCCGTTCGTGACGGTGTTCTTCGGCAACCCGTACGTCGCGACGTTCATGCCCGATCTGCCGGCGGTGCTGCTGACCTACGATTTCTACGACCGCGCCGAAGGCGCCGCGGTGCACGCGATCGCGGGGGATGCGGCGATTGGCGGGCTCCTGCCGATCGCGTTGCCCGGGTTCGCCGCCGTCGGTTCGGGGCTGGACCGCCCGGGGCCCCGGCAAGGCTCGACGCGCTGAGTACCCGGCTGGCACGTCCCGCTTGCGTCCGCCAGGGCACTTGATATAGAACTTCGATATTGGAGTTCTATTTCAATGGCCGATCACCCGACGGAGCTGCTGAAAGGCACGCTCGACCTGCTCATCCTGCGAACGCTCCAGCTGGCGCCGCTGCATGGAGCCGCGATCGCCGACCGGATTGCGCAAACCACCCGTGGAACGTTTCGGGTCAAGGCGGGGTCGCTGTTCCCGGCGCTCCACCGGCTCGAGCAGAAAGGGTGGCTCGACGGGGTGTGGGAGACGTCCGCTGACGGCCGCCGCGTGAAGTCCTACGCGTTGACACGCTCGGGACGGAAGCAACTCGAAGCCGAGAAAGCGAACTGGCGTCGGATCGTCGGCGCGATGTCGCAGGTGCTCGAGGGCTAGCCCGTGCAGCCCTTCAAGCGCGTCGCCAGGATGTGCCGAACGCTTTTTCGCGCGCGCGAGCTCGACCGCGACCTGGACGAGGAGCTTCGTGCCTATGTTGACGATCGAATCGCAGCCCGTGTCGCGGGAGGCGCGAGTCCGGCCGAGGCGCGTCGGCTCGTGCTCGCCGAGGAAGGCGGTTTCGAGTCAATCAAGGAAGACACGCGGGACACTCGCGCCGGCTTCGGCGTGGCCACCCTTGCGCAGGATCTTCGATACGGGTGGCGGACGCTGCGCCGCTCGCCGGGGTACGCGGCAGTAGCCTGCCTGGTACTGGGTCTTGGCATCGGCGCCAACGTTGCCATGTTCACGGTCATGCGGTCGGTGCTGTGGCGTCCGCTTCCGTACCCTGCGCCCGACCGTCTCGTCGTGCTCGAAGCCGACGTTCAGGGCGTACGCAATGCGGGTCCCTCGTCGCGTGAAGTGCACGATCTGCGGATCCGCAGCCGCGCGCTGACCGAGCTCGCCGTCGTCAATGGCGTGGATGCGCACGTCGAGATCCACGGCGAGATCGAGCGTGTCGCGGCTGCGAGCGTGAGCGCCGATCTGCTCCCCGCTCTTGGCGTCCGGCCGGCGCTCGGCCGGTTGTTCGATCCGCGTGACGGTTCCGTCAATGGGCAGGTGCGCCGCGTCATCATCAGCGATGCGCTGTGGCGCCGCCGTCTCGGTGCGGATCCCGCGGCGGTCGGAAGCTGGATCACCGTCAACAACACTCCCCGCGAAGTGATCGGCGTGCTGCCGCCCGACTTTCCCGTGTTCCTGCCGGCCTCGACGGGCGTTCAGGAAGAGACACACGTCTGGTTTCCGACCGGCATCGCGGAAACGAGCGACGCGAGGGGTGAAGGCGTCATCGGACGGCTGGCCGGGCACGCCAGCCTGGCGGACGCGCAGCGCGAGATAGACCTGCTGGCGGCGCAATTCGCCGCGGAACGTCCAACGGTTTATCGCGACGCGGTGCGGTTCCGTCTCGCCGGCATGCGTGAGGCGGTCGCCGGGAATGTCGACGCCGGCTTGCGCGCGCTCGGCCTGGCCGTGGCGTTCGTGCTGCTCGTGAGCTGCGTCAACGTGGCGAACCTGACGCTGGCTCGCGCCTCCGGCCGCGTGCGGGAACTGGCGGTGCGGCGCGCGCTCGGTGCCGGACGTGGCCGCATTGTCCGGCAACTCCTGACGGAGAGCCTTCTGCTCTCGGTTATTGGCGGGGGCATCGGGCTCCTGCTCGGGCACTGGGGCGTCCAGCTCCTCGAGTGGCTGCGCCCGACGCACCTTCCGCGTCAGTCGGAGGTCGGCATGGACGCCACCATCGCGCTCTTTTCGGTCGCGATCTCGCTGGCCGCCGGCGTGCTCTTCGGGATTGTGCCGGCGTTCCGATTCGGCGGGGCTGACGCGCAGGCGCTGCGCGCCGGGCGTGCTGACTCGCCCGCGCGCGGCTCGCGCAGGCTTCAGCGCGCGCTCGTGGTTGTCGAGATCGCGCTCTCGATCGTGCCGCTCGTGGCGGCGGGCCTCATGCGGCGTTCGTTCGTGAATCTCTCGCGCGCGCCGCTCGGGTTCAACCCCGACCGGGTGGTGACGGCGTGGATGCCGGTCAGCTTCCGGCAGTTTCCTGACGTCCAGGCGCGCTGGCGACTGCATGCCGACGTGCTCGCGCGGGTCCGTGCGGTGCCTGGCGTCGAGGCGGCGAGCGCGGGCAGTCCGCCTCCGTTTCATCAACTGCAGTTCACGCGCAGATACGGTCGATCGGGAGAAGCCACGCGGGCGGGACGCGCGACGCAACAGACCGTCACCCCGGGTTACTTCAGCGTGATGGGCACGAAGCTGGTGGCGGGCCGTGACGTCACCGCCGACGATATCGTCCAGAGGCGGCCGGTGGTGATCGTGGATGCGCGCATCGCCCGTGAATTGTGGCCCCGGGACGCGATCGGTCAGCGGCTGGCGATCCAGTCGGGCCAACGCGTGACCGATCTCGAGGTCATCGGTGTGACCGAGCCCGTCCGCGTCAAGGACATCCGCGATGCAGGCCTCCCGACGCTCTTCGTTCCCTATCACCTGTTTGCGATTGAGATGGCGCTCGTGATCGAGACGGATCTGCCGGCCCCCGCGCTCGAGCCGGTACTCAGGACGATCGTCCAGGAGGCCGGAACCGGGCGCGCCGTGTTCGACGTGTGGCCCCTTGCGGTCTATGTCGAGAGGTCGATGGCGGATACCCGGTTCATCATGCTCGTGCTCACCGCCTTCGCCGTTGTCTCACTGCTCCTGGCCGGGATCGGACTGTACGGCACTCTGACGTATCTCACGATGCGGCGGTCGCGGGAGTTCGGTGTGCGGCTGGCGCTCGGCGCGAGCGGCTGGCAGATTCTCGCGCTGGTCGCCCGTGAGGGTCTCGTGCTCACCGCGGTCGGAACAGTCGCGGGCATGCTGGGCGCGCTGGCGGCGGCGCGCGCGATCCGCGGCCTGCTCTACGGCGTTGATGCCATCGATGCCGGGACACTCGTGAGTGTTGCCGCCCTCGTCGGTGTATTGTCGATCGCGTCGTGCCTCAAACCGGCGTGGGCGGCGGGAAGAACAGATCCGACGACCGCGCTCCGTGCCGAGTAGGCATGCGGCGATTCGGCGGGCTTGCACTGGCCGGCGTTGCCGAGCGTGTTGTATACTTCTTGTTTGCCCCCGTGCGCCCTTAGCTCAGTTGGATAGAGCGTCTGGCTACGAACCAGGAGGTCGCAGGTTCGAGTCCTGCAGGGCGCGCCACAATCCTTAGCATTTCAGTGAATTGACGCCCCGGAGTCCTCCGGCCGGTGAACAATTGTGAACAATTCGCCGCCGACCTTGTCGACGGCGGCCCGCAGCGCTCCGTCGAGCACCTGCGTGTACACGTTGAGCGTCGTGTCAACGTTGGCGTGTCCCATCAGCTGAGCGACCACCTTGCCCGGCACCCCTTTGTCGTGCGACCACGACGAGTAGGTGCGCCGAAAGGTCAGCCACGTGGCGTGCGGCAGTCCGAGCCGTTCGCATGCCGGGAAGATCTCGCGCCTCAGGACATTATTGGGCGAGATGACCTTGCCCGTTCGCGTCGAGAACACGAGCATATCCGGCTCTGTTCGGCCGGCACGCTGCTTCCAAACGCGGATGAACCCCAACGCGGCCTCTGACAACGGGATCTGGCGCAGCCCTGCTTCGGTCTTCGGCGTGCCGAACGTCCCGTCATAGACCGCCTCGCGCACGGTCAGCACGCGCGCCTCCTCGTCGATGTCCTGCCACCGCAGCGCGAATAGCTCGCCGCGGCGGAGGCCCGAGAGGATTGCCAGTCCTGCCATCGCTTTGCCCAACGGCGGCAGCGCCGCCAACAGCGCCGCTGCTTGCTCGCGCGTCAGCGCCCACTTCGGACGCACGGTCCTCAGCTTTGGCAGGTCGACGCCACGCGCTGGATTCTCCTGGAGATGTCCCCACTTCACCGCTGTCCGAAGTACCGCGCTCAGCACATCGTGGATGTGATCGATCGACTTGGGCGCGTACCCTTCGTGCGTGAGATGAGCGACGTACACCTGGATCTCCTGTCGCGTGATCTCCGACACCGCCTTGTCGCCAAATCGTGGCAGCAAGTGTTTCTTCAGCATGAAGCGCCGATGCTTCTGCGTCGAGTGCTTGTACATCGGCAGCACCGACGCCTGCCACTCGTCCGCCAACGTGCGGAACGTCACGCGCGACCGCGTTGGCGTTCCGCGTCCGGCTGCCGCCAGCTTCTGGGCGAGGATGTCGGCCGCTTCGCGGCGTGGCATCGGCCCCAGCGTCTCATAGTGCAGCACCCGTTTTCGTGTGCCGTCGGGAGCGATTTCCAACTCCCGCCAGCGAATCGCCCACCCCTTTCCTTTCGCGAGCAGACACCCCCTTCCGTACTGTCGTTTGCGTCGAGCCATTCGAGAGACTGCCTTTCCTCTCGTTGGCTCTTCGCGGTTCAGCCCTGCCCCGATTGTAACCGGCGCGGGGAACGGGATCACGTTGTCCGGCATTGTCGTTCGATGAACGCGCGGACGGCCCGCGGATCGAAGCGTACGTACTTGCCGATTTTGATGTGCGGCAGGCGCTCGGATCGCGGCATGCCGCGCGAGCGCGTGCGTTCGTACACCCAGCTGCGGCTGACTTTCAGGAGCGCCGCAACTTCGGCGACCGTCAACAGCTCGTGCAGATCGGCATCGGATCTCTCCTGCTGATCGCGGCGGACGAGAGTGTTGTCGCGGCCGACAGGCTCTGAGCTCTCGGCCTCGCTTGACCACGTGTTCATGGTTCCCTCCGCGCGTGCTCGCCAGACGGCAAGTCCAGTGATTGTGTCGTGGTAGGTAACGCGCGCGGGCGCGCCGACCATGATGGCCGGCGCGCGCTTGCAGGGCGCGGACGAGGGCATGATGCCGACATCAGACCGCGTGAAGCGAGTTGCTCCGCGCGGTGTGGCAAACGATCTCAGCGATCGTCCTGGTCCACCATCAGCGTTTTGGCGTGCGTCAAACCTTGAGCCGACACCGCCGAACGCCGTCGTCGGCTCCCGCTCGTCTTGAAGACGAACGGTGCTGAGTGCCGACGGTCCTGTGCTGAAGTTCTGACGTGCGGAATGACGGCGCTGCGCGCGATCACGACCGCACCGGACTTCAGTCTGCTGTTGCGTTGGATCGTGCCCTGAGGGCGAGGATCGGAAACGCGCTCCGGATGCACTGGGTGCGAGGCGGAGGGTGGTGTCGTGTGACACCGACGCGATATCCGCAGCATACGCCGGCGCGGACACCACGTCAAACTCAACCATCTGTTGTTCCTGTACGCAGGTCTGCTGCCGGCCATCACGTAAGTGCAAACCCGGAGCTGCGCGCAGGCGCGGTCAAGGCCCGAAGCCGCGCACATTCACACGCGAGGTCG
>Ga0156223_105_pt1 | contig 86342 bp, 75 predicted proteins | sample RifCSPlowO2_12_FD_107871 | JGI IMG/M metagenome (GOLD analysis project Ga0156223, IMG submission 107871) | Acidobacteria bacterium RIFCSPLOWO2_12_FULL_66_21
TTCGTTATGCCACGAGTGGATCGGAAGTACAAGAGAAAACTGCGGCGCTCGCGCCGCTCAGATGGAGACCTGCGGGCTACGACCCGCTAAACGGATACTCAGAATTCAACCAAGCGGTAAAGGAACTAGTTGCGGTGACGACAGCGGAACTGGAAGCGCAGATTGCTGCCAACAAAGCCGAGACCGCACGCCTCAAACAGCAGACCGACGATGACACTCTCCGCGCGATGAGCGCATCAGACACCATCCACTAAGGAGCAGGTATGGCTTTGAAACTGACGATTGACAATCTCGTCGAGGTCCCCGGCACGCTACGGGACGAGTACAAACAAGGGTCGGACGGTAAGTTTCATCTCACGTTGGATGGCGACCCGCCGAAGCTGTCGGAGTTCAGGGACCGGAACATCGTGCTTATGAAGGAGGTCGAGGAATTGCGACCACTCAAGGCGAAGTTCGACGGCATCGACCCCGAAGCCGTGAAGGCCGACCGACTCAAGCTGGCGGAACTGGCAGCGAAGCCCGACGCCGCAAAGCTGGAAGCGGACCTCGCCGCCGAACGCAAAGCGCACTCAGCAACCCAACTGACGAACGCAGTAGTGACGAGGTTCCTCGCTATGGGTGGCCGGGCCAGTGCTGTGGACTTCATTGCTGCGGAGGCGGCGAAGGTGTTCGCCATGGAGGACGGGAAACTTACGGCGAACGAGTTTAGCCCTGCGGACCCTGCTTCGCCGCTCAGCATCGAGGAATGGATGCAGAAGCAGATGGCTGAAAAGGACTACGTGTTCCAGCCGTCCCGTGGTGGTGGCGCGAGGCCGTCCAGTTCGAAGTTCGGCGCACGTTCCAATCAGCGAATCTTAAAGAACCCCACCCCGCAGCAACTCGGCGCGAATGCGACTGCGATTGCCAAGGGTGACATCAAGGTCGAGTACTCGGAATAGGAGGAAGTCATGCGTGCAGGAAGAATCCTCAAACTGGCAGGGAACAACTACATCCAGGGACTCGCGGAGCATCATCGCGAGGTCGCTACGAAACAGTTAAACGTCGTGCTATCGGCAGCCGAAACATTCAACGCAGAACTCGCGGCGGTCGGTGACGATACGACCCTCTCACCGGAAGGGCGAGCGGAGGAGGCGAAGAAGGTCGCGACCGCAGCACTCGCAAAGCTGGCATCAGTAGATATCGCCGTGACCACGCTCACAGAGCGAACCGTGACGCTCGAAGCGACGTTGCTCAACCGCGCGACTCCACCCCCACCGAAAGACCCAGCGGAACGGCTGGCGTATGAACTGCATCTTCAGGAGATTCGCTCCCAGCTCCGTGGACTGTCGTTATCGGAACGAACGAATGTCTACCGGACATCAACTGACCCGCTCGTGCTCGCGGCCATCGAGACCGCCCCGAATACGCTGTCGGCTCCCCGGCCTGACGGTTCGCAGAAGCTAGAGCCGTTCGTGGGTCCGACGGAAATGTCCGCGGTTCGATTGGAACGGGCGGAGAAGAATGACCCAGTTACAGCCACCACGCTCCGGGAGGTTAAGTCGTTGGCTGAAGTGTATCGACTCGCCGTGAATGGAGTCCGAAAGGAAATATTGGACGAAGTGTCGGGCGTCGAGGCATCGTGAACTTTCGAGATTGAGGCTCGGCCCGAATCCCAGAACTTCCTAGATTTGGACTGGGCCCGATTTCAGTCGAGAACTTCCTGGATTTAGATTGGCTCCGATTTTGATTGAACTTAGACGAAGGGATGATCATGGTGCGAGTGGGGAGCCTCGCATTTCTGCGGTTGGGTAACTGGTCGCGGCAGCCAACAGTCGGTCCTTCGTCGCCCGCGTAAGTGGGTTGGATACCCAACCGTTGGCGTAACTCTCTCTGGCAGCGGGCGGACGCCAGTGTCAGCTCCGGTGTTGCGTCTTTGCCTCACGTGGCATCGGAGCATCCGCCCACTTAACCGACTAAGTGGCAGGTTTGGCGGCCAAACCAGCCACCTTACGATACTGGTGGCCACGAATCTGCCACGGTAGGTCGAAAGGTTAATGGTTTGGCCGCCAAACCATTAGCTGCATCCTTAGTAACCGTTAACCCAATTAACGGTTTAGCTCCAGAGAGTCCGGGAACTTCTCGAATCCCTGAGCTTCCCGAATCCCTGAGCTTTTAGAATCCGTGAGCTTCTCGAATCTCGGAACCTCTCGATTTGCGTCTGTCTCCGATTCCATAGATTGTACCTCCCCGGTATAGGCCAGCCAGCCGCCAGCCAGCCCGGTTGTAACCGCAGTCAAATGGGCCTAGCCGCCTGCCTAAGCGCATCGCACGCACCGGGTAAGGGTAGCCTACGGCCCGCCCCGGCGCACGGCACAGCGCCTTGTAGCGGGTCACTCGCCGCGTCGCCCGCCGCACGCCACAGGCCCGCCTACAGCGTCAGCCAGTGGTAGTCACGCTGTAGAGCGTGGTACGGTAGTAAGGCAGTTTTCGCCACGAGATGCGGAGGACTTAGTACGTTGAATCGTCCGGTTTCGCCCCGAGGTGACAGTGTCTTAAGTACGTCCGGTCGTCCGGTTCTGTGCGTTGGTCTTAGGTGCTTCGCTCGGCGCGACGTCGCTAAGAGTGGGGTTGGGTAGAGAAGGAAGGACGGTCGCGCGGCAGTTGCCTACCACGCGACCGTATCGGGGAGGGAGATGCTAGGCGGCGACGGTCACCTTGGCAGCCTTGGTCACCGGCAGGGCCAGGGCACAGTCGACCGTAATCGTGGCAGGCGCCTTCCCGTCGGCAAACATGCTCAGGTGAAATCCGACGAGTCCAGGCACACCGGCGATGCCGTAGCTGGCGCGTCCTTGCGGGTGCAGCCTCCGATAGGTCAGCGTGTGGTTCGTGGCGACGACAGGCGCGGTGACGGGTGCGGGTGCTGCAACGGGTGCGGTCTTCTTTGCCATGCGAGTGACTCCTTGTAAGTGGGGGTTAGCAATCACGCTAACCAACACACTTACTCTACAATGCAAAGTGAATGGAAGCAAGGAGCGAATGGAATGAATCGTCGCGCGCTATTTTCGCCCCGAGTGTGGTCTACCTTAGTACCCCCGGTGGCCCCCCTAAGGACGGGTGCCGTGGGGAGGGGAGCTGCCCATTCTCGAGATCCGATATTTGTGAAAACGTCCTGACCCTCACCACACTTTGTATATCGTGAAGCAACTACTCTAAGCTTCGGCCTTTGGGCCATAGACATATCTACTCCTGGTTCTCGACCTACCCGCCCGCGCATACTTACGTTACAACACTTTCACTAAGGAGTAGCAACATGGGTTGTGTCTACCGTCGCGTTCGCTGGACCTGCATCACTTGCAATCGTCGTCTCGACAAGAAGGCCGACCGCGAATCCTGCATCTCACTCAATCATCAGACCGAGCAACGTCAGTCACCTGTGTATTGGATTAGCTATCGTCGCGCGGGGAAGACCTATTCGGAATCCGTCAAGTCACCCACGTGTGATGGGACGCTCAAGAAGGATGCACTCACCCTGCTACGGGAGCGCGAAGGGGACATTGGGCGCGGCAAACCCATCACACCGCAGATTGGGAAGACATCCTTCGAGGACGCCAGCGCGGACATCCTGGCGGACTATCGAATCAATGACAGGAAGTCATTGGATTCCGTGGAACGTCGCATCCGTCTTCATCTCTCACCCTTCTTTCACGGGTGGCGGATGGTCAACATCAGCACTCCGGACATCCGCAAGTTTGCGGATATCCGAACATCCGCCGGGGCGAGTAACGCAGAGGTCAACCGTGAATTAGCTCTATTGAAGCGGATGTTTTCACTGGCCATGCAAGGCGGGAAGCTCCTCTATCGTCCCCACATTCCGATGCTCCGCGAATCCGCTCCCCGCTCAGGATTCTTCGAGGCTGACCAACTCACCTGTGTCCTGGCTCATCTTCCTGTCGAGATTCAGCCAATCATCACGTTCGCCTACATCACCGGCTGGCGCATCAACTCGGAGGTCCTCCCGCTCCAATGGCGTCAGATAGACTTCGCGGCGGGCGAGGTTCGGCTGGACGCCGGGACTACGAAGAACCAGGAGGGCCGAGTCTTCCCGTTCACCGCGGAACTGAGGACGATGCTCCAAACTCAGCATCTAGAGCATCTGCGGCTGGCGGCGACAGGACTGATACTCCCGTGGGTCTTCACCCGCGATGGGGCGCAAATCCGCGATTTCAGGACAGCATGGGCACACGCCATCAAAGCGGCGGGATGCCCTGGCCGGATTCCCCACGACCTACGTCGGACGGCCGTCCGGAATCTCGTCCGGGCGGGAGTGTCGGAGCAAGTGGCTATGCGCCTCACCGGGCACAAGACGCGCTCAGTCTTTGACCGCTACGACATCGTCAGCGGCAACGACCTGAAAGAGGCAGCGCGAAAACTGGACGTTGCGGCAGGGCTGCGTTAGAGCTACCCATTTACTGCCCTTGGGTTCGCCGGCGTCTTCCGCCCGTGGCCATCGTGCCAAATCATTAAGAAATGGTGCCGGAGGTGGGAATCGAACCCACACGGGGAGTGAACCCCACGGGATTTTGAGTCCCGCGCGTCTGCCAGTTTCACCACTCCGGCCCGGAGAAAGGAATCCTCAGTATACCAACGGGAGAGCGCGGAGAAGATCTTCACCCGGAGACACGGAGCACACGGAGGATCATGGCGCTCCAAGCCCGTGGCTCGCGGCCGGTCTGGCCGCGCGAGCGCGGTGAGGTGGCCCGAGATCCATAAACGCAAACACGCGTCGAGCGTAGGCGTGCTTGCGTTTGCGGATCTCAGGCCACCTCCGACGCCGGCCATGCTGCAAGGGCCGGCGCCAGACCGGCCGCCTCGTGACGTCTCCGTGCGCCTCCTTGACTTCGTGTCTCCGTGTGATGGTCTCGTCGTCGGTCATCTCCGAAGACGCCTGCTGACCTACGGACGGTGGAATGAGACCCGCTGCTGAGCGCTGCGACACGAGTGCCGGAAACTCGGCAGCTCGGCCGGCCGGGATCCCGTTTGCGCCCCGTTTCCGCCCGTTTCGGCCGGGCACCGGCTTTGCCTTCCTGCCTGACATCCGTGCCTTGTCTCCTCATATCCTCCGCTCCGTTCAATTGACACGTTTATGACAACCAACGACCTCCTGATTGGAATGGCGGGCGCCGGCGGCGACGGCGTGATGTCGGCGGGCGACGCGCTCATCACCGCGGCCGCGCTCGGGGGCTATCACGGGGTGATGGCGAAGAGCTTCGGCCCCCAGATCCGCGGCGGCGAGTCCTCGTTCAGGCTCCGCGTCGCGATCGCCGAAGTCTTCACTGTCGGCGGTACGCTCGACGTCGCCATCGCCCTGAACTGGGACGATTTTCTCCGCTTCGGCGCGGAGCTGCCCGTCGGTGCCGAGACGATCGTCATCTACGACTCGCAGTATCCGGTAGGACCCGAGGGCGTGCCGCTGCCGGGCGCGCGGCCCGAGTCCACGATCGCCGTGCCGATCGCGCAGATCGCGCGCGACATCACCGGCACCGACAAGGCCAAGAACAACGTCGTCCTCGGCCTGATGGCCGGATGGTTCGGGTTCGTGCCCGACGGGCTGCTGGCCGGCATCCGCAAGAAGCTCGGGAAGAAGGGCGCCGACGTTCTCGAGAAGAACGAACGGGCGTTCGCCGCCGGGCGCGAGTACGCCGCGGCCAATCCGCTGGCGCCGGCCCGCCCCCTGGAGAAGGCGCCGGCGCCGTCCGCGCCGAAACTGCTCACCGATGGCAACGAAATGTGCGGCGCGGCCGCGATCTTCGCCGGCTGCACGTTCTTCAGCGGCTATCCGATTACGCCCTCCAGCGAGATCATGCACTACCTGGGACGCGAAATCTGGAAGTACGGCGGGACCATCCTCCAGGCGGAAGATGAAATCGCGGGCATCGGCGCGGTGGTCGGCGCCTCGTTCGCCGGCAAGAAGGCGCTGACCGCGACCTCGGGCCCGGGCATGTCGCTGAAGACCGAGATGCTCGGCCTGGCGACGATCGCCGAGCTGCCGCTCGTGTGCGTGAACGTGCAGCGCGGCGGGCCGTCCACGGGCATCCCCACGAAGAGCGAACAGTCGGACTTGTTCCAGGCCGTCTTTTCAGCGCACGGCGACGTCGTGCGCCCCGTCCTGGCCGCGACGACGGTTGCCGACATCTTCGCGATGACGGTCGAGGCCTTCAACATCGCGGAGGAGTACCAGACGCCGGTCATCCTCCTGTCGGACGGCGACCTCGGCCAGCGCAAGGAGATCGTCGATCCGATCGACACGGCATCGTTCCGGATCATCGAACGGCGCCGGGCGAACGCGCGCGAGCTCGAGCGCTACCAGCGCTTCGCGATCACGGAATCGGGCATCAGCCCGATCGCCGATCCCGGGACGCGGGGCGGAAACTACCTCGCGTCGGGCATCGAGCACAACGAGCAGGGCGCTCCGACGGCCAGCGGCGCCACGCACGCGCGGATGAACGAGAAGCGCATCCGCAAGCTGAACCCGCTGAAGATGCGCCGCGATCTGTTCGACGTGTATGGCGATCCGTCGGCGGCGATCGGCATGGTGGCCTGGGGCAGCGTGGCGGGGATCGCCCGCGAGGCGCTGCGGGACGCGCAGAAGAAAGGCATTCGCGCGAAACTGCTGGTGCCCCGGCTGCTGTATCCGGTCGCGCAGCAGGTGTTCGAGGACTTCTTCGCTTCGGTGCGCGCCGGCTTTGTCGTCGAGCAGTCGCATCTCGGGCAGCTGTACCGGTTGATCAGGATGTATGTCGACGTGCCGCGCGGCGTCGAATCGTTCGCCCGCAGCGGATCGAACCCGTTCACGCCGGCGGAACTGTCCGAGCGGCTGCGCGATCTCGCGGTCGCCGTCCAGCGCGCCGGGCGTCCGGAGCTCGAACCGGCGACGGATTGAGATTGATGTAGTAGACGACAGCGACTGAGATCGACGAACTAACGGAGATGTGATGCCAAACAGCACTCCCGAGATATTTCAAGCGAAGGACTACAAGAGCGAGCTGAAGCCGATCTGGTGTCCCGGATGCGGCGACTTCGGCGTCGTCCAGGCGATTTACCGCGCGCTCGCCTCGGTCGGGCGCTCGCCGCACGAGATCGCCTTCGTGTCGGGCATCGGCTGTTCCAGCCGCATCCCTGGCTACACGACGGCGTACGGGTTCAACACGGTGCATGGCCGCGCGCTGCCGATCGCGCAAGGCATCAAGCTCGCGAACCCGGATCTGCTCGTGCTCGCGGCCGGCGGCGATGGTGACGGATTCTCGATCGGCGGCGGCCACGTCGCGCACGCGATCCGCCGCAACATCGACCTGACCTACATCGTGATGGACAACCAGATCTACGGCCTCACGAAAGGCCAGCTGTCGCCCACCTCCCCGCGCGGGCTCGTCAGCGCGTCGTCGGTGTTCGGCAGCCTCGAGGATCCGGTCAATCCGCTCTCGTACGTCCTCGGATACGGCGCCAGGTTCGTGGCCCAGGGGACGCCCGCCGACATGGCGGGGCTCGCGACGCTCATCGAGGAAGGCATCCGCTTCCCCGGCTTCGCCTTCATCAACGTGCAGTCTCCCTGCATCACCTACGGCCAGCCCGATGCGCAGCTGAAAGCGCACAAGTCGATGATGCAGAGCCTGTCCGCCCTCGGCCACAACAGCGCCGACCGCCTGCGCGCGTTCGAGCTGGCCCAGTCATACGGCGAGACGCTCTACACGGGCGTGTTCTACCGCGACGAGCACCCGGGCCCGACCTACGACCAAGCCGTCCGCGAGCGGCAGCAGACGCTGAGCGCGCGCGCGGTCCCTCGCGATCGGATTCTTGACGCCTTCATTCCCCGCTGACTCAGTCGATAGTCGATAGTCGATAGTCCAAGTCCAAGTCACAGTCCAAGCCACAGTCCAAGTCGAGTCCAAGTCAAAGTCGACGACCTTGACTTGGACTTCGTGACCTTGGCTCCGTGACTTTGACTATCGACTATCGACTATCGACTGATACGATTATCAGGATTGTTAGTTAGCGGCTCTGAATCACCGGAACTTCCGCCTGATCTGGTGGGGGCTCCTGCTTTCCTTCACCGGCAGCACCATGCAGACGGCCGCCGTGCTCTGGCACGTGTCGCTGCTCGTGGCCGACGACCGCCGGGCGCTCGCGCTCGGTCTCGTCGGCCTGGTTCGCATCGTCCCGATCCTCGTCTTTTCGCTGATCAGCGGCGTCGCGGCCGACGCGCTGAACCGCCGCCGGCTGATGCTGGTGACGCAGTCCCTGATGGCGCTGCTTGCCGCCATCCTCGCGGCGCTCACCCTCGGCGGCCTGCGCGTGGTGTGGCCCATCTACGCGCTGGCGGCCTGCAGCTCCGCGGCAGGGGCCTTCGACCTGCCGGCGCGACAATCGCTGCTGCCGACGCTCGTGCCGCGCGAGCACCTCGCGAACGCCATCAGCCTGAACACGATGGCCTTCCAGACGGCCTCGGTGGCGGGGCCGGCGCTCGGCGGCATCCTGATTGCGACGACGAACGTGGGCTGGGTGTACGGGGCCAATGCCGTGTCGTTCCTGGCGGTCATCGTCGCGCTGCTGCTGATGTCCGCCTCCGCTGGCCGGGAGTACAGGGCCAGCTACGGCGAGACCTCGCCGGAGCCGCTCCGCGGCGAAGGCGGGCGGGAGCACGAGGCCTTCCCCGAGGCGGCGCCCGCGGACGCGCACCTCGCGTCCGCGTCGAAGACCTTCAGCGTCGCCTCGGCCATGCACGGCCTGCGGTTCGTCTTCCGCGCACCGCTCATCCGATCGACGATGCTGCTGGACTTCTTCGCGACGTTCTTTTCATCCGCGACGGCCCTGCTGCCGATCTTCGCGCAGGACATCCTCGGCGTCGGTGCGCGCGGGTACGGGTGGCTCTACGGCGCGCCGGCCGCCGGCGCGCTGCTGGCGAGCGCGGGCATGGTGAGGGCCGTCGATCACATCGAGCGCAGGGGAGAGGTGCTCATCGCGTCCGTGCTGATCTACGGGGCGGCGACCATTGTCTTTGGCGTGTCTCACCTGTTCTGGCTGACCTTCGCGTGCCTGGCGATGACCGGCGCCGCCGACACGGTCAGCATGGTGTTCAGGAACCTGATCCGGCAGCTCGAAACGCCGGACTACCTGCGCGGGCGCATGACGGGCGTCAACATGATCTTCTTCATGGGCGGGCCGCAGCTCGGCGAATTCGAAGCCGGCGTGGCGGCGAACTGGATCGGGCCGGTGCTGTCGGTGGTGACGGGCGGGGTCGGCTGCATCGCGGCGACGGTATGGCTCGCCTGGGCCACACCGTCGCTGCGTGCCTACTCGAGAACGGCCGCGGCCGCGCCGCGGGTGCCGCACAAAATCGAGCCGGGCTAGTCCGCCGTCGCGCCGGACGACCTGGGCAGATCGCTGCTCCAGATCGTGTACTCGATCCGCCAGGTCCCGGCCATGTTCCGCAGGACGCGGAGGTACTTGCCGCGATCGCGGGTGCCCGCGTCGAAGGTGAGCGAGTAGGACCCGCTCGCGTATGCGATCGGGCCGTGGCCCGCCACGTCGGTCGCATTCATTTCCATCTTCGCGCCCTTGGCCACCATGTCGTCGTAGAACGACTTCAGCGGCTCTTTCCCGCGCAGCGTCGGCGCGTTGGGCGGCATGAAGACCGAGCTGTCCGCGTAGAAGGCCAGGACCTTGTCCACCTCCTTCGCGTTCAGCGCGGCGGTCAGATCGACGTCGGCCTTGCGGATGGCCTCCGCATCGGCCCTGGTGAATTCCTGCTCTGCAGGCCCGGCGCACGCGCACACCGAAAGCGCGAGCACCGCGGCGGTGACAACCGTACGCATCAAAACGCTCCAAACTTTGAACCGTCGAGATATGGACAAGAGCATCTTCCGACAACGGCCGAGCGGTGTCAATCGTCAATTGGTATAATCCCGACGTTCGTGAGCACACTGAACGTCATCGTTCTCTACGATCGCTGGGACGAACCCGAGGAGCCCGGCGCCCCAGCCGACAAGGCGCCGCTGACGCGCACGCTCGACAAGAAAGAAGTCGAAGAGGAAGTCGCCGAGGCGCTCGGCAAGCTGGGCCATCAGGCGGTCCTGCACGTACTGGACGGCAGCACCAAGAGCCTCCACGCGCTCGCGCGCATGGAGTGCGATCTCGTCTACAACCTCGCCGAGTCCTTTGGTGGCAGCGACACGGCCGACTATTGCATCGCCGCCTACCTCGAGCTGATCGGCAGGCGGATCACCGGGTCAGGCTCTCGCGGGCTGTTGTACAGCCAGGACAAGGCGACCGCGAAGAAGATCCTCGAGTTCCACGGCATCCACACGCCCGTGTTCGCACGCTCCTATCGCGGGCGGCTCGATTTTTCGCACGACCTCGAGTTTCCGGTCATCGTCAAGCCGGCCCGTGAGGACGGATCGATCGGCATCGAGTTCAACAACGTCGTGTCGTCGATTCGCGAGCTGATGGAGCGGATCGACTGGCTCCATGCGAATTTCGACTCGCCCGTCCTCATCGAGGAGTACGTGGAAGGGCGGGAGATGTACGTCGCGGTGATCGGCAACGACAACCCGACGGCGCTGCCGGTCATCGAGCTGGATCTCTCGAAGCTCCCCGAAGGGCGCCCGCGCATCGCGGGGGCGGAAGTGAAATGGGGCAAAGGCACACGCGCCTATCGCGACACGAAATCCGCCGTGGCCGAGGATCTGCCGGAAGAGGTTTCGGCGCTGCTCCAGCAGACGGCCGTCGCGGTCTTCCAGGCGCTGGAGTTGCGCGACTATGCGCGCATCGACATGCGGCTGCGGCCGGACGGCCGCGTCGCCGTGATTGAGGCCAATCCCAATCCGTGGCTGGCTTCGAAGGCGGAATTTGCGATGGCCGCGCGCAAAGCGGGGCGGAATTACACACAGCTCATCGGGGAGATCACCGATCTCGCCCTTGCGCGTTACGCCTGACCTGCGCGCTCGGCCGGCCTCGTCTCCCGGCCTCGGGCATACAGCCGCAAGCCCTTTCGAATTAGACGGTTAACCTCCGGATCGCCCCGTGGCCGGCCGAAGTGCGCCGCGCGGCCGGCGCCAGAGGGAACCGCGCAAAAACGCGAAAAATCGGCCATTTTTGGCGGTTTGTCGTTGCCAGGCGCGGCTCCTTCGGCTATACTTTAGGGACTGCTTACCGCGCGGCACACCTAGCCTACTCACCTTACTTAGTGGGGGACATGTGACATTCGAGGTTGGTGACAAGGTCATTTACCCAAACCACGGACTCGGCGTCGTTCAAGGGATCGAAACCAAGACCATTCTCGGAACCACCTGCGGCTTTTACCATCTTCGGATGGTGGCCAACGAAACGACCGTCCTCGTGCCGGTCGATAACGTCGATGGCGTAGGCCTTCGCAGGGCCATCAACGACGCGGAGATAGAACGGCTGTTTTCGCTGCTCGGCGACGGCAAGATCGACAATCACCAGAACTGGAAAGGGCGTTTCAAGGACAACTCGGACCGGATGCGCACCGGCTCGATCTACGACGTCGTGGAAGTCCTGAAGAGCCTGACGTTTCTGGCGCGCTCCAAGAACCTCTCGTTCCGCGAGAAGCGCATGCTCGATCGCGCGAAGTTCCTGGTGGTCTCGGAGATCACCGAGGTCTCGCATGAAGTGACGGCCGCGATCGAGGAGAAGGTCGAGCGCGCGCTCGAGCGCTGCTTCACGATGAAGAACCGCTCGATTGCCCGCGCGAAGGCCGCCAAGGCGACCGCGACCACGCGGGTGTCCGCGCGCCGCACGGCCAAAGCGTCGTAACCGGCCACCATCTCCGTATGGCTTCGACAGAGGGCCAGGCACCTTCACGCAAGGTGGCGGGCCCTTTTGTCGTGCTGCGGTCGATCGCCACGTATGTCGCGATCGTCCTTTACGTGGCGCTCCTCGGGCCTCCCTGCCTCCTGATCGCGCTCGTGTTCGGCCGGCCGGGGGTGTTGTACCGCGTCGGCGATGCCGGCATCCGCATGGGCCTGTTCCTGAGCGGCATCACGCCGTCGGTCACCGGTCGCGAGCACATCCAGCGCGCCCGCCCCGCTGTCTACGCCGTGAATCACGCCAGCAACGTGGAGCCCCCGGTGGTCTTCAGCGCGCTCCACGAGCTGTTCCCGCGCCTTCGCATTCTGTACAAAGCCGAGCTCCGCAAGCTGCCTGTGCTCGTGCGCGCGTTCGATCTGGTGGGCTTCGTGCCGCTCGAGCGCGGGAACCGCGATCAGAGCCTGCCCGCGATCGATCGAGCCGTCGAGGGGCTGAAGGACGGCAACTCGTTCCTGATCTTTCCGGAAGGCACGCGCAGCCGCACCGGCGAGCTGCTGCCGTTCAAGAAGGGGGGCTTCATCATGGCGATCAAGGCCCAGGCCCCCATCATCCCGATTGCGATTCACGGGGCGCGCGAGGCGATGCGGAAGGGGAGTCCGCTGATCTTTCCTGTCCGCGTCAGGGTGCATATCGGAGAGCCGATCGACACCGCCGGCCTGACGCTCGACGATCGCGACCGGCTCACCACGCTCGTCCGCTCCCGCATCGCCGCGCTGCTGGCGGGCATGAAATGACATTGTGAGTTGTGGATTGTCAGCAACAGGCTCAAATCGTCCATACGGACGACTCCGGCATTGGAGTGAAATTGTGAGTTGCGAGTTGTGAATTGTCAGCAACAGGCCCGAATCGTCCATCCGGACGACTCCGGCATGCCGCCTCTCAATTTTCAATTCGGAATTCACAATTTCTGCCGTGCGTGTTCCGTGGTAAGTATCTCCCGTGGACATCCTGACGACGCTCGGCCGGACGATGGGGTTCTCGTTCGCCGCGGGCATCAACCTGTACGCGACCGTGGCGATTCTGGGCCTCGCCAGCCGCTACCAGTGGGTCAGCCTGCCGCCGCAGTTCCAGGTGTTCGACAACGACGTGGTCATTGCCGCGGCCATCGTTCTGTACATCGTCGAGTTCATTGCGGACAAGGTGCCGTGGTTCGACACGCTGTGGGATGCCGTGCACACGGTCATCCGGCCCGTGGGCGGGGCCATCATCGCGGTGACGACGCTCGGCGACGCGAGTCCGGCGATGCAGGGACTGGCGGCGCTGCTGGGAGGGACGCTGGCGGCCGGCACGCACTTCACGAAAGCGGGCACTCGCGCCGCCGCCAACACGAGCCCCGAGCCGTTCTCCAACTGGATCCTCAGTCTCGGGGAGGACGTCTTGGTGGTCGGCCTGGGCGCGCTCGCGCTGAAGTATCCGATAGCCGCCGCCGTCGTCGTCACGGCATGCTTCGTGGCGATCGTGGTGTTCGCATCGTGGATCGTGCGCGCGCTGAGGCGCAGATTCGGCCGCCGCGCGCCGTCACCCGCCCGTTGAGAACGTCAGCGACCACGGCGCCACGAACACCGGCCTGGCGGTCCCTTCGAGCTCGGTCCACGCGCCTGTGTTCTTGAAGCCCTGGCGGATCGCGACGTCCTTGCCGTTGTAGAAGAGCGCCGAGGTGACGAGCGCATCGACGGTGGTCGCCATGCGGCCCGGGGCCTGCGCGGCGGCTGATGCCGCCACGCAGATCACCACGAGCGCGCCCGCCGCGCGTCTATGCGAGTTTCTTCTGGGCGACCCGGCCCAGGACGAACGCCAGCGCCGCAAACAGCAGCCCTCCCGCGACCATGCCGACCGTGCCTTCGTGCAGGAACGGGATCAGTCCGAGCGTGCTGCCGGAATCGGCCTCGGCGATGAACCCTCTCCCGAACAGGATCGCATAGAGGATGCCCGCGATCGAGCCCCCGGCGATCAGGCCCGAGCTGAACAGCGTGCCGGAGCTGATCTCCGACTCCTGCTTCTCGCCGGTCTTGCGCTCGACCCACCACCGCACGATGCCGCCGACAAATATCGGGGCGGTCGTGGCAATCGGCAGGTACGAACCCACCGCGAAGGACAGCGAGTGAATGCCGCACAGTTCGAGCGTCACCGACACGGCCATGCCGGACAGCACGAGCGCCCATGGCAGGTTCTGGCTCAGAAGGCCCTTGATGAGCGTCGCCATCAGGGTGGCCTGCGGCGCCGCCAGCGCTTCCGAACCAATCACCATGACCTTGTGCAGGTAGAGCGTGGTGTAGCCGATGATGAGCGCCGAGGTCACGACGCCGATCACGAGCCCGATCTGCTGGTAGATCGGCGTCGCGCCGACGATGTAACCGGTCTTCAGGTCCTGGGAGGTGGCGCCGGCGTTGGCGGCCGCGATGCACACGATCGCGCCGACGCAGAGCGCAATCGGCCCGTACGCGTCTCCGGTCCAGCCCAGCGCGACGAAGATCGTGCAGGTCAGGATCAGCGTCGCGATCGTCATGCCCGAGACCGGGTTCGACGACGACCCGATCAGGCCGACGATCCGGGACGAGACGGTGACGAAGAAGAAGCCGAAGACGACCACGAGCACCGAGACCAGGATGTTCCCCTGCGTCGGCATTTTCGGCATGACCGCCAGGAAGATCGCGAGCAGCACCGTTCCGCCGAGGACGATCGTCATCGGCATGTCGCGCTCGGTCCGGATGCGGGCGCCGCCGGTGCCCCCCACGTCCTTCATGCTGTCGCGGAACGACGCGATGATGGTCGGCACGGTCCGGGCGAGGGTGATGAGTCCCGCCGCGAGCACCGCGCCCGCGCCGAAGTAGCGGATGTAGCTGCGCCAGATCTGTCCGGCGCTCATGTCGCGGATGAGCTCGGGCACCGGGGGCGGCGGCAGCGGCGGGAGCGGGGCCGTGAGGTAGTTGCCGATGTAGGAGAGCAGCGGCAGCAGGACGAGCCACGACAGCACGCCGCCGGCGAACATCACCCCCGCGATCCGCGGGCCGATGACGTAGCCGACGCCCATGTACTCGGGGGAAATGTCGATGTTGACCGTCGCATTCGGGAAGAAGCTGGTGCGCGCCATCGAGTAGCCGATGGCCGTCCGGAAGATCTGGACGATCCACGACACGCCCTTCCACAGCACGCCGATGCCGAGTCCCTGGAACACGAGCTTCGCCATCGTCCCGCCGCGCTCGCCCGCGACGAGCACGTCGGCGCACGCCGTGCCCTCGGGGTACGGCAGCACGCCGTGCTCCTTCACAATCAGCGCGCGGCGCAGCGGCACCATCATCAGGACGCCGAGAATGCCTCCCGCGAACGCCAGGATCGTGATCTGGAGGTAGTTGAAGTAGCCGGGACCGTTCGGGGTGAGGAAGATGAGCGCGGGGATGGTGAACACCACGCCGGCGGCCACCGACTCCCCGGCCGAACCGATCGTCTGGACGATGTTGTTTTCGAGAATCGTGGCGCCGCCGAATTTCTTGAGGACCGATATCGCGAGCACGGCGATCGGGATGGAGGCGCTGACCGTGAGGCCGGCCCGCAGACCCAGATAGACCGTGGACGCACCGAAGAGCAGACCGAAGAGGATGCCGAGCACGATGGCCTTCGCCGTGAATTCGGCGGGCGACTGGCTGGCGGGCACGTACGGCTGGAAGGCGCCGTGCGCGGGACCGCCCGGGGTCGGAGCGTTCGTTGTGTGTGCCATATGGCCGAGATATTAGCAGACCGCGACCGGAACGGAACGGGCGTCGCCCCTCTGGTACAATCCCGAGCTTGTGAAGCCGCCGAACAAGGGGGGCAGGGGCGGGCCCGACCCGGTTTCCGAGCTGACGACCAACCGCCTTTCGATCTACCTGCGGGCGCTCGCCGCGCTCGACAAAGCCGGAGTGCGGGCCGTGTCCTCGCAGGCGCTGGCCGACCAGTTCCACCTGAACGCCGCGCAAATCCGCAAGGACCTGGCGCAGTTCGGCGAATTCGGGGTCCGTGGCGTCGGCTATGTCGTCACGGACCTGCTGCGGCATCTCCGCGAGATCCTCGGCCTGGATCGGCAGCTGCCCGTGGCCGTCATCGGCGCCGGCAACCTCGGGCTCGCGCTCGCCGACTATTCCGGTTTCCGCATCGAAGGTTTCGACGTCGTCGCGCTCTTCGATGTCGCGAAACACAAGATCGGCCGACGGTCGCGCGCCGGGGTGACGATTCACGATATCCGGCATTTCCCGCGGCTGGCGAAGCGGCTCGGCATCCGCATCGCCGTCCTCGCTGTTCCCCACGCTCAGGCGCAGCGGGTGGCAGACGCCGTCGTCGGAGCGGGAATCAAGGCAATCCTCAGCTTCTCGCCCGGCGGCGTGGAGGTGCCGGGGGGCGTCAAGGTCAAGCGGGTGGATCTGACGGTGTCGCTCGAGAGCCTGTCGTACTATCTGGCCCAAGGAGACGGTCATGAGAGCTGAGCGGCCGCGTCTGTCCCACGTCGGAAGCCGCGGCGAGGTCCGGATGGTGGATGTGGGGGGGAAGGCGGTCACGACGCGCGAGGCGGTCGCGCGCGGCCGCATCACGATGTCGCGCGAGGCGCTCGGGCAGATCCGCGGCGGCGACGTGAAGAAAGGCGATCCGCTGCAGACCGCACGGATTGCGGGGATCATGGCGGCCAAGCGTACGTCGGAGATGATTCCTCTCTGCCATCCGCTGCCGCTTTCCCATGCGGAGGTGACGCTTCGCGCGCGGCGCGACGGGTACGAGATAGAAGCGCGCGTGAAGACGGCGGCGCAGACCGGCGTGGAGATGGAGGCGTTGAGCGCGGTGGCCGTGGCCGCCCTGACGATCTACGACATGATCAAAGCGGTCGACAGGACGATGGTGATCGGCGACATCCGGCTCGTCGAGAAGCGCGGCGGGCGCAGCGGCCATTACAAGGCACGCTAGCGCCATGGGACTGACCATCCTCGTCGCGATCCACAGCCGGTTCGCGTTGTGGAATGTCCCCCTCGCCGAAGTCGAACGGCTCCGGCGCGAGTTCCCCGCGCACACCTGGCTCCACGCGCTCAGCGACGAGCAGGCGCTCGACCTGATCCCCGCGGCGGACGTCGCGTTCACGTCGGAGCTGCGCCCGGCGCAGTTCGAGCGGGCCGCGCGACTGAAGTGGGTCCACAGCGCCGCGGCCGGCGTCGGCTCGATGCTGTTTCCGGCGATGGTCGATTCGCCGGCCGTCATGACGAACTCGCGCGGGATCAGCGCCGACACGATTGCCGAGCACGTGCTCGCCGTGACGCTTGCGATGTTCCGGAAGCTGCCGCTGGCGATGCGGAGCCAGATGTCGAGGTACTGGGCCCAGGACGATGCGTTGAAAGCTCCGGCGATCCGGAGGATCGCGGGAGCGCGCGTGCTCGTGATCGGGCTGGGCGCGATTGGCGGTGCGACGGCGTGGCGGATGGCGGCGTTGGGCGCCGAGGTTACCGGCATCCGCCGCGACGTGTCGCGCCCCTTGCCGGAAGGGGTGACGCGCACGGAACCGCCCGACCGGCTTTGCGCGGCGCTGCCGGACGCCGAGGTCGTCGTCGTTGCCGCGCCGCTGACGCCCCGGACGCGCCACATGATTGGCGCGCGCGAGCTCGCGGCCATGCGGCCTGGCGCTCTCCTCGTGAACGTCAGCCGCGGCAAGCTGGTCGACGAAGGAGCCCTCGTTGCCGCCCTTGTCGCCGGAAAGATCGGCGGCGCCGCGCTGGATGTGTTCGAGCACGAGCCGCTGTCGACGGACAGCCCGCTCTGGACGCTGCCGGACGTACTGATTACACCGCACATGTCGGGGTTCCGCCCCGATCATTGGCGCGCGGTCACAGACCTGTTCATGGACAACCTGCGCAGGTACGAGCGGAAGGAGGCGTTGCGCAACGTCGTCGACAAGCAAGCTGGATACTGAAAGAGTTTCCAGTTCCCGGCTTCCAGCTTCCAGCTTCCAGCTCCCGGCTTCCAGCTTCCAGCTCCCAGCTTCCAGCTTCCAGCTTCCAGCTTCCAGCGATGGCCGTGAACGACGATGCTGGGAGCTGGAAACGGGCAACTGGAAGCTGCAATACAATCCTCCCGTGTCACCCACCCCCGAGCCCGACATCACCACGATTGCGGATCTGCCGTTCCACGCCATGGGGCGGTTTCCGGGCGCGGTCGCGCTGGGGCGGTGCCGGGGCGACCAGATCGACCCGATGTCGAGCCAGGAGTTCTTCGAGCGGATCCGCGATCTGTCGCTCGGGTTCAGCGCCCTCGGCATGACGGCGGGGGACCGCGTGGCGATCGTGTCGGAGAGCCGGCCCGAGTGGCTGCTGAGCGACCTGGCAGTCATGACGGGCGGCGGCGTCACGGTCCCGATCTATCCGACGCTGTCCTCGACGCAGGCTCGCTACATCCTCCAGGACTCGGGCGCGCGGCTGGCGGTCGTGTCCACGCGGTTGCAGCTCGAGAAGCTTCAGGAGATTCGACATCACCTGCCGGCGCTCGAGGCGATCGCCGTGATGGATCCGGCGGCGGCGCACGCCTCGGTCGTGTCGCTCGAGGACGTCCAGCAGCGAGGCCATGCGCGCATGGTCGCGGAATGGGGCGCCGCCCGCGAGTTTCGCGATCGATCTCGCGCGATCGCGCCGGGCGACCTCGCCACCATCATCTACACCTCCGGCACCACCGGCGAGCCGAAGGGCGTGATGCTCTCGCACGGCAACCTCGTGGCGAACATGCGGGCGGCCTCGACCGTCCTCGATGTGTCGCACGAGGACGTGGCGCTGTCGTTCCTGCCGCTCAGCCATGCCTTCGAGCGCATGGTGGCGTTCGTCTATCTCATGACGGGCGTCACGATGATTTTCGCGGAGTCGTTCGACACGATCGGACGGGACATCGCGCTGGTCCGGCCGACGGTGCTCACCGGCGTGCCGCGCGTGTACGAGAAGATGCAGGCCCGCATCATGGAACGGGGGCAGGCCGGCCCATTTGCGAAGGCCGCGCTGTTCCGGTGGGCGCTGAAGGTCGGGCTCGCGCGCGGGCGCGCCACCCTGCGCGGGAAGACTGTCGGGCCGCTCACGGCCCTTCAGGCCTCCATCGCCGACCGGCTCGTGTTCTCGAAGGTGCGCGAGGCGGTGGGAGGCCGGCTGCGGTTCGTCGTCTCGGGCAGCGCGCCGCTCGCCGACAGTGTCGCCGAGTTCTACCAGGCGATCCGCGTCCCCATCGTCGAAGGGTATGGCCTCACCGAGACGGCGCCGATCCTGACGGTCAACCCGCCGGACGCGCCGCGCGCGGGATCCGTCGGCCGCGCCGTTCCAGGCGTCGAGCTGCGCATCGCCGCCGACGGCGAGATCCTCGCCCGCGGCCCCAACATCATGAGCGGCTACTACAACAAGCCGCAGGCCACCGCCGACGTGCTGAAGGACGGCTGGTTCCACACGGGCGACGTCGGCGCCATCGACGCCGACGGTTACCTGCGGATCACGGATCGGAAGAAGGACATCCTGGTCACCTCCGGCGGAAAGAAGATCGCGCCGCAGCCGATCGAGTCGGTGCTGAAGCGGAGCCCGCTCGTCGCCGAAGCGATGGTGCTCGGCGACCGCCGCAAGTTCGCCGCGGCGCTCATCGTGCCCGATTTCGCGGCGCTCGAGCGGCGGCTGAAGGATCTCGGCCGCCCGCCCGCCGCGCGGGCTGAGCTGGTGGTCCGTGCCGACGTCATCGCGCTGTATGAGGAGATCGTCGGCTCCCTCAACCGCGAACTGTCGCAGTTCGAGCGCATCAAGCGCTTCGCGCTGCTGCCGGCCGAGTTCACCGTCGATTCCGGCGAGCTCACGCCCACCATGAAGGTCAAGCGCAGGGCGGTCGAAGACCGGTGGCGCGAGCAGATCGAGAAGATCTACGCGGATGGTTAGTCGACAGCATTCACTGTCGCGCTGTCTTCGCCGATCACGATCTTCCGCACGAAGCCCACGAAGGTCACGAAGCTCACGAAGACTGATCACGCTGATCGAGGAGGGCCAGCCGTCGGGTGGCGGGCGGGTCGCGCCGCGCTTCGCGCGGCGGGATACGCACCGATCCGCGTTCGCAAACACCCTTTGCTCATGTGGTGCTTGCGAACGTGGATCGGTGCGTATCCCACGACGCCGGCCGAAACGGCCGGCGCGCGACCCGATGTCAGCGGGACACCCTCGTTGGCTGGTTCTGTCTTCGTGTCCTTCGTGTCCTTGGTGTTCCTCGTGAGGTAAAGCCGTCGGCGCGTGCAGCGTGAGGGGGTACAGCGTGGAGGCGTGCGGCCTTCGAGTGCTAGGCGGCGGGCGGCGGCTCGATGTGGATGATGGCGTCGGCGATCTGGGGATAGTGCGCCATCAGGCGATCCTTGACGACATGCGACAGGCGGTGCGCCTCGTAGAGCGGCATGTTCGGCGGCAGCCACACATGCAGGTCCAGGAACGTGTGGTCCGCTGAACCGCGCGACCGGATGTGGTGACAGCCGCTCACCTCGGGGATCTCCATGACGACGCGGCGGATGTCGTCTTCCGCGATCACGACGCGGTCGGCGAGCACGCGCGAGGTGTCGCGGCCGATCTCCCAGCCCGTCCGCGCGATGAAGACCGCAATCACGAGCCCGCCCACCGAATCGAGGATCGGGTAGCCGAACCACACCGCCGCGAGCGAGACCAGCACGGCGCACGACGTGAACACATCGCTCTTCGTGTGCATCGCGTCGGCGAGCAGCAGCTCGCTGCTGAGCGCGTGCCCCGCGCGGCTCTCGTACCGCACGACGAGCAAGTTCACGACGAGCGTCGCGATCATCACGCCAAAGCTCAGGGAGGTGACCTGCGGCGCCGCGCCTCCACCCAGCCGGTTCAACGCGGCGCGAACGACCTCCAGCACCACGAACAACAGGAAGATGAAGATGCCGCCGGCCGCGAGCGTCTCGTACTTGCGGTGGCCGTAGGGGTGGTCCTGGTCTGGCGGCTTCAGCGAGGCGCGCAGCCCCACCATGCCCATGATGTTCGACGCCGAATCGGTGAGCGAGTGGAACCCGTCGGAAATGACGCTGACCGCGCCGGTCGCGTAACCCAGGACGAGTTTCGCCCCGGCCACGGCCAGGTTGAGGAAGAGAACGCGAAGCAGGACGCGGGAGACCGCGCCATAACGATCGGTCACGGGAACATGGACGTGGAACCCGGGCGCGCCGGCGGTCCCTAGAACACGCTGGCGTGCGTCAGCGGCCACCAGCGCAGCTGGACCCGCCCGATGATGTACTTCTTCGGCACGTAACCCCAGTGGCGGCTGTCGGAACTGTTGTTGCGATGATCGCCCATGACGAAGTAATAGCCCTCGGGGATCACCTGCGGCCCCCAGTCCTCGTGGCTCCGGAACTCCGGCGGAACGAACGCGTCGTCCATCAGCACGTCGTTGCGATAGACCTTGCCGTCCACCACGCGCACCGTGTCGTTCTCGGCGGCAATCACGCGCTTCACGAACGACTTCTCGGGCCGCAGCGGGTAGTACAACATCACGATGTCGCCTACCTGCGGCTCGCCAATCCGATACGCCAGCTTGTTGACGATGAGGCGGTCCTGGTCGGCCAGCGTCGGCGCCATGCTCTGGCCCTCCACGCGCGCCACCTGGAAGCCGAACGTCACGATGAGCGTGGCGTAGACGGCCGCCGAGGCCAGCGTCTTCAGCCAGGCCACGATCTCCTCGACGATCCGCTCCATCCGCAGGGAGCTCCCATCGATGGCGAGGCGCGTGTCCGGCGCCGGTGCGATGCCACCGGCGAGCGCGGGAACGGGCTCTGCCGACACCAGCGGCTCAGGCGCGTCGAGCGGCTCTATCGCCGGCGGCTCGTACATCTCCGGCGGCGTGGGCGGAGGGATGCGATATGGGTCGTAGTTGTTGTCGTCGCTCATAGCCTCAGATACTCACGGAGCCGTCTGGTCTGCGACCGGCTCACCGGAATCTCGGTGCCTTTCAGATCCCGCATCTTCAATATGTAATTACGGCTGAACCAGGGGACGATTTCCTTGATTTTGTTGATATTCACCAGGTGCGAACGGTGCACCCGCCAGAATACCGCGGGATCGAGCCGCGCCTGCAATTCATCCAGTGTCCGATAGTTAGACGTCCCAGACAAGCTATTCGTTACCACTGTGATGACATCGTCATCCACCGAGGCGTGGACCATCTCGTCGGAGTGGATGAGCAGGAACCGATCGCCCACCTTGACCGCCAGTTGTTCGCGGTGCTCCTGACGCTCGGACAGGAGCTGCAGCAGCCGCTCGATTTCCTCGCGCGTGCGGGCGGGGGCGCGCTCGGGCGCCGCGCGTTTGCGCGCGCGGTCGACCGAGGTCCGCAGCCGCGCCGCGTCCACCGGCTTGAGCAGGTAATCGACCGCATTCACCTCGAAGGCCTCGACGGCGTGCTGGTCGAACGCCGTGACGAAGACGATCTGCGCGTCCGTGTCCGTCCCGAGAAGCCGCCGGGCCACTTCGAAGCCGGTCAGGCCCGGCATCTGCACGTCGAGCGTGATGAGGTCCGGCTGGATGTCCTCGATGATGCGCAGGGCTTCGATCCCATTGCCTGCCTGGCCGACGACCTCGACGCCCTCGATCTGGCCGAGCAGGAAGCAGAGCTCTTCCCGCGCGAGCTGCTCGTCGTCGACGACGATGATGCGAAGCGTGCCGGGCACTGGCCTATGCGATGACCCGGGCCGGGACGACCAGCTCGGGAATGACGACGCGCGCGCACGTCCCCTGGCCGGGGACGCTGTCGAGCTGCAACTGATAGTTCGCGCCGTAGATGACGCGGAGCCGTTCGTTGACGTTCCGCAGGCCGATCCCGCCGGTCTTCATCCGATCCGCCTGCCCGGGGACGACGCCCACGCCGTTGTCGATGATGTCGATGATGGCATGGCCGCTCGCGCGCGTGCTGCGGATCGTGATGCAGCCTTCGCCGGTCTTCGAGGCCAGCCCGTGCTTGATCGAGTTCTCGACCAGCGGCTGGAGCAGCATGCTCGGGACCACCAGGTCCAGGCTGTCGGGGTCGATCGACTTCTCGATGCGCAGCTTCGGGCCGAAGCGGACCGCCTCGATGTCCAGGTACTCGTCGATCGCCTCCAGCTCCTCGCGCAGCGTCACGAAGTGATCCTGGCTGCGGAGCAGCCGGCGCAGCAGCCCGGAGAGCTTGACGATGAGGCAGCGCGCCGTTTCCGGCTGCGATCGGATCAGCGACGAGATCGACGTGAGCGTGTTGAAGAGGAAGTGCGGGTTGATCTGGCTCGCCAGCGCCTCGACGCGCGCCGCCATGAGCAGCTTCTCCTGCTCCTGGAGCCGGTGCTCGATGCGCGCCGCGTTCCAGATCTTGATCGGCACCGCCACGCAGAGCACCGTGGCGAGTATCACCAGCGCGAGCAGCCACACGTTGGAGGCCGCCAGGTAGAAGATGTGCGCCTCGCCGAACCGATGCCCGAGCGTCTGCCGCAGGATCTCCAGCGCGATCGGCGCCGCGAGGAGGATCACCACCCAGTCGATCTGAAAACGCCGCACGAGCCGCCACACGTTCCGGTGCAGGTCGGTGAAGAACAGCGGGGAGAAATGCCAGATGGCTTCCTTCGGGCACAGCTCGCGGAGCCCGCCGCCCGCGAAGCCGCAGCCGACCGCGAACGGGAACGCCGCCCACTCTCCGGCGAACACCGGCGGGAGCCCGACCATGGCGCCGACGATGGCGCCGGCGTACGGACCGGCGAGCAAGCCCGCGAGAAACGCGCCCGCGAGCGTCAGGTCGGCGGGGTTGAAATTGAGGAGCAGGCGCACGAGGACGCCCGCCGTCAGCGGAATGCCGATGCTGGCCGCGAAGATCAGGCGCTCGGGCCAGTCGCGCTTCTCGGTCAGCAGAATGCGCCTGAACCAGGGGAAGCGCACCAGCATCGTCGAAAGGACCGCCGCGACCGCCACCTTGACGATGAGCGTCGTGACGAGGAATTGATCCGGCGTCAGCGACTTGGTTGCCTGTGGCATGGATCAGCGTAAGTATAGCATCCACGCCTATTTGCCAGCCCGTTCCACGGTTTGGCGTTTGGTCCCGTCCGCGCTCCTTGTTATGATGGCAGGATGATTCGACCGCTGGTCATCGGCTTTGCCACCACTTTCAAGCACATCTTCAGGAGACCGGTCACGGTCCAGTACCCCGAACAGAAGGTACCGGTCTTCCCGAAGTACCGGGGCAAACAGGTGCTGATGCGCGACGAGGATGGACTCGAGAAATGCGTAGCCTGCGGCCTCTGCGCGGTCGCGTGCCCGGCCGATGCCATCTATCTCGAGGCCGCGGAGAACGACGGCACGGTCGATGCCGGCCCGCGCTACGCGAAGACGTACCAGATCCACAAGACCCGGTGCATCTTCTGCGGCTACTGTGAGGAAGCCTGCCCGGTGTCGGCGATCTTCATGGGCAAGGACTACGAGCTGGCGGTCTACAGCAACAAGGACTTCATCTGGGACAAGGCCGATCTACTGGTGCCGGCGGCGGCTTCGCCTGTGCCGGCACGGTGAGTGGCGATTGGCGATTGGCGATTGGCGATTGACGGATTGCCGATTGTCGATTGGCGATCGACGGGTTGACGATTGGCGATTTGGTTCGGCGCGCTCGGAGACGTCCACGGGGACTTCGGCAGCGTGCATCGCATCATGCGGCGCCACCCGGACATTCCGTTCTGGGTCTCGGTCGGGGACATTGCCGACGACGAGGGGCGGTACGAGCCGGTTGACGCGCCGCTCTACTGGATCAAGGGGAACAACGAGAACTTCGACGCGATCGCCGAGGGCCGGCTTCCCGCGAACCTGCACTACCTTCCCAATGCGGCGCTGGTGACCGTCGGAGGCGTCCGGCTCGCCGGTCTCGGCGGGACCCTGGCGCCCACGTTGTACAACACTCCGGCGAACGAGCTGCCGCACCCGGAGAAGGGATCGGCGCGCGCGACCGGGCTGGCCGATCGGCGCCGGCATTTCGTGCGGGAGGAAGTCGAGCGGTGCAAGGCCCTCGAGCGGGTCGACCTGTTCCTGTCCCACGAGGCGCCGCGGCCGTTCCGGGTCGGGCGCATGGATGCCGGCAAGACGCCGATAAATGAGGTACTGGCGGCGATGAAGCCGCGGCTGCACCTGTTCGGCCATCATCATCGCTTCTCGGAGCAGGAGCGACAGGGGGTGCGCTCGGTCGGCCTCGACCTCGTGTCGAAGTCGTACCTGCTCGTGGACGCCCGGACGCTTGAGTACCATCTCGTGACTCGTGACTCGTGACTCGTGACTCGTGGCTCGTGACTCGTGACTCGTGACTCGTGACTCGTGGCTCGCAGTTCGTAGCTGAAGCTGGTAGCTGGAAGCTGGAAGCTGGAAGCTGGTAGCTGGTAGCTGGAAGCTGGTAGCTGGTAGCTGGATCATGCCGATGTCCCCATTTCTCGCGGAGGTCGATCGCCGCGTGCTCGTCTGTGACGGCGCGATGGGGACGATGCTGTACGGGAAGGGGATCTTCCTGAACCGGTCGTTCGACGAGCTGAACCTGACGCAGCCGGATCTCGTGGCCGAAGTGCATCAGGCGTACGTGCGCGCCGGCGCGGACGTCGTCGAGACGAACACCTTCGGGGCCAACCGCATCAAGCTCGGCGCGTTCAGCCTGGCCGAACGCGTGCACGCCATCAATCTCCAGGGCGCACGCATCGCGCGGCATGCCGCGCGCGAGCAGGCGTTCGTCGCCGGCGCCATCGGGCCACTCGGGATCCGGATCGAGCCGTGGGGCAAGACCGGCGTCGACGAGGCCGAGGAGTACTTCGCCGAGCAGGCGCGCGCGCTGGCCGAAGGCGGGGTGGACCTGTTCATCCTCGAGACGTTCCGCGACGTCAACGAAATCGGCGCCGCCATTCGGGCGGTGCGGAGCGTCTGCGCGCTGCCCATCGTCGCGCAGGTCACGACCGAGGAGGACGGCAACAGCCTGGACGGCGCCGCGCCCGAGACCTTCGTGCCGGAACTGGAGCGGCTGGGCGCGGACCTCGTCGGCCTGAACTGCAGCGTCGGACCCGCCGCGATGCTGGAGACCATCGAGCGGATGGCGCACGTGGCGACGGTGAAGCTCTCGGCGCAGCCCAACGCCGGGCGCCCCCGCGAGATCGAGGGGCGCAATATCTATCTGTGCTCGCCGGAGTACATGGCGTCGTACGCGAGGCGGTTCATCGCCAACGACGTGCGGCTGGTCGGCGGCTGCTGCGGCACGACACCCGAGCACATCCGTCACATCAAGAATGCGGTCCGCGCGATGGCGCCCGTCACCGCCAGGACCGCCGTGACGGCGCCGTCGGCCAAGGCACCCGAGGCGGCGGTGGCCCCCGTGCCGCGCGGCGAGAAGTCGCGCCTCGCGAACTGCCTGGAGCGGGGCCATTTCGTCGTGACCGTCGAACTGCTGCCGCCGAGAGGGTTCCGCGCGGACGCGCTCGTCGAACAGGCGCGACAGCTTCGGATCCGGGGGGTGGATCTCATCAACATCCCGGACGCACGCCGGGCCTCCGCGCGCATGAGCGCGCTGTCCGCCGCGCTGCTGGTGCAGCAGCAGGCCGGCGTCGAGACGGTCCTGCACTATGCCTGCCGGGATCGGAACCTGCTGGGGATGCAGTCCGATCTGCTGGGCGCGCATTCGATGGGGATCCGCAACCTGCTCATCATCACGGGGGATCCGCCGCGCGTCGGCGACTATCCCGACGCCACCGCGGTGTTCGACGTGGATTCCATCGGGCTCACGAACGTGGTGACGCGGCTCAATCGCGGCCTCGACATCGCGGGGCAGGGCATCGGCCATCCGACCGCGTTCCACGTCGGCGTCGCGATCAACCAGGGCGCCCTCGATCTCGAGGAGGAGATCCGCCGGTTCCAGTACAAGGTCGAGGCCGGCGCGGAATTCGCGATCACCCAGCCGGTGTTCGACGCGCGCGAGCTGGCACAGTTCCTCGAACGGGTGGCGGCCTTCCGGATTCCGGTGATCGCGGGCGTGACGCCGCTCGAAAGCGTGCGCCACGCGGAGTTCATGGCGAACGAGCTGCCCGGCGTCCACGTGCCCGACGCCACCGTCGAGCGCATGCGCCGCGCGGAGGCCGCCGGGCAGGCGGCCGCGGAGGGGCTCGCCATCGCGCGGGAGGTGGTGTCGGAGATTCGGCCGCTCGTGCAGGGGCTGCAGATTGCGACCGCGGGCGGGTCGGTGGAGGCGGCGCTTGCCGTCATCGAGGCCGTTGCCGTCTGAGAGGCGGCTTGCCCCGTCCGTTCCGACGCGATATAGTCGCCCGAGCTCATACGACAATGGCGCGGTACCCTGCTCGCAACTTCAACAGTCGCCGGCGGTTGCCGGCATTCCAACTGGACCGGGAAACTGCAGATGCCTTTATTCGATCGCAAGCCTGTGCCCCATGATGAGGTGGTGTCCGGTTCGGACGCCGCCACCCGCGCGCTCTCGGTGACCGCAGTCGAGAACGATTTCGTCGAAGGAGTCTACGACAAGCTCGCCACGGTCTACGACCTCGTCTTCGGTCCCACGCTGCACCCAGGCCGGCTTCGGGCGATCCAGCGCATGAACATCCAGCCCGGCGAGCGTGTGCTCGAGGTGGGCGTCGGCACCGGGATCAACCTCCCGCTGTATCCGAAGCTGTGCTCCGTCACGGGGATCGATTTCTCGGGGTCGATGCTGGAAAAGGCGAGGGAACGCGCGGCGCGCAAGGACATCCGGAACATGCGCCTGCTGCAGATGGATGCCGCGGATCTGAAGTTCGCCGACGACTCCTTCGATATCGTGTACGCGCCGTACCTGATCAGCGTCGTGCCCGACCCGGTCCGCGTGGCGCAGGAGATGCGCCGCGTGTGCCGCCGCGGCGGCCGGATTATCATCCTGAATCACTTCCTCAGCCCGAGCCGCCAGCTGTCGCGCCTCGAGCGGCTGATCTCGCCGTTCACCATTCACGTCGGCTTCAAGTCGGATTTGGACCTGCCCGCATTCCTCGCGCAGGCCGAGCTGCACCCTGTCTCGATCGAGAAGGTCAACGTTCCGCGCCTCTGGTCGCTGGTCACGTGCGTGAAGGACTGAACCGGTCCACACCGGTTCTGGTCATCATCCGCGTCGTGGACGACGAATCGAGCGATGGAACGTGCGAGACGGCTGACCGCCTCCTCCCGGAGCGAGCCGCGCGGCGCGGCGCGTACGGCCGGCCGCCCGCGGAGTGATGGAGAGCACCGGCACAACCGGCCGGCGGTCGTGCGCGATCGCCGCGGCGGCCCTGCTCGCCTACCTGTGCCTTGCCGCTCTCTACACGCGGCCCCTTCTCGCACGCAGCTTCACCGACATCGCGAACGACAAGTACGATCCGGTCCTGAACGCATCGATTCTCTGGTGGAACGTCACCACCGTGCCGTTCACGCCGGCATGGTGGACGCCGCCGCACTACTATCCCGACGAAGGCATCGCCGCGTTCACGGAGAACCTCGTCGGAATCACCGTCATCAGCGCGCCGTTCCACCGGGCTACCGGCGATCCTGTCTTCGCGTACAACATCGCGTTGTTCCTCACCTGGCCGCTCTCCGGCTTCGCGGTCTACCTGCTCGTCCTGCGCCTGTCGCGCCGGTACGATGCCGCATTCGTCGCCGGACTGGCGTTTGCGTTCGCGCCGTATCGCGTGTCGCAGATGGCGCACATCCAGGTGCTGTCCTGCTACTGGCTGCCGGTGGCGCTGCTCTCGCTGCATGCATACCTGCAGGATCGCCGTCACCACTGGCTCGTTCTCTTCGGCACGGCGTGGCTGCTGCAGTCGCTGTCGAACGGCTATTTCATGCTGTTCGGCGCCGTCCTGATCGGCCTCTGGCTGGCGTACTTCTGCTCGACGAGGACATCGTGGCGCCGGCTGCCGCCGATTGCCGCCACTTGGATTGCAGCAACCATTCCCCTTGTCCCGGTTTTTCTGAATTACCAGAGGGTCCATGCCCAGTTCGGCTTGCAGCGCTCGTACGAAGAGGTCGTGATGTACAGCGCGCAGCCGGCGGCATGGGGACACGTGTCGGACCTGGTATGGTTCTGGTCCCTCTGGCTGCGCGACGCGGGCGGTGAAGGCAACCTGTTCCCGGGAATGACCGCGGTGCTGCTCGTGGTTGTCGCCGTCGTTGCTTTTCTGCGGCGACGCGGCCAGGAGGACCAGGCGGCGCCACCCGTCGAGTCCCGGCGCCTTCGCTTGACGCGCATCGCGCTCGGAACCGTCGTGGCGCTGGCCGTCGCGCTCACGGTGGTGACCTTGATTGCAGGGCCGTGGCGGATTGGCTTCGCCGGCATCACGTTCAGGATGCGAGGAATAGATCGCGCCGTCGCCATCGCGATCGCCTGCGGGATCGCGCTGTTGCTCGCCGGCGGCATTCCCCGGCCGCTGGCGCGGCGCAGCCCGTTCGTGTTCTACGCGGCGGCCACTCTCGCGATGACCGCGTGCAGCATGGGTCCGGAGATCCGGTCGGGCACGAGCGTCCTGGTCGAATCGGCGCCGTACCGCTGGCTCATGTGGCTGCCGGGCTTCACCGGCCTGAGAGTGGTTGCCCGGTTCTGGACGGTCGGAACGCTCTCTCTCGCGATCGCGGCCGGCCTTGCCTTCGCGCGCCTCCGGCCGAACGCGCGGACCGCACGCGCCCTGCTGTTCGTCCTGACCGCGGGCGGCCTGCTCCTCGACGGATGGATCAGGCAGATGCCGATGGCCTCGCGGCCGGAGCACTGGCCGAGGGCCGAACGCCGCGATCAGCCCCGTCCGATCATCGAGCTGCCGCTCGGCCCCGAGTGGGACGCCGCGGCCACGTTCCGGGCGGTCCGACACCGCCGCCGCGTCGCCAACGGCGTCAGCGGCTACGATCCGCCGCACTACGGCATCCTGCAGCGCGGCCTTCGGGATCGGGACCCTTCCGTGCTGACCGCGCTCGCCTCATTCGGTCCAATGGATGTCGTCGTCAACGGCACAGCCGATCCCGGCGGAGCGCTGGCACGCTACGTCGCGGCGATTCCAGGGGTGCAGCGGTCGCAGGACGACGGGGTGCGGACGGTGTTTCAGCTCCCGGACCTGAGAGGGCCGGAAGTCGGCGCCGGAGTGCAGTTGCCGATCCGTGCGGTCGGCGCGCAAGGGGCCCGTCAGGATTTGAGCGTTCTCTTCGACGGAGATGTGGGGACGTCATGGGCGGAAGATCCGCTGCATCCGGTGCCGGCGATTGAGCTCGATCTCGGGACCCCGAGAGAGGTCGGAGGCATCGTCCACGTCGCGGGTGCCGACGCGGAGACGTTTCCCCGGCGGCTCGCCATCGAGGCCTCCCGGGACGGCGTCTCCTGGCGCGAAGCGTGGGAAGGGACGACGGTCGGCGCTGTCGTCCTCGCGGGCATTCGCGGACCGCGTGAGTGGCCGATCGCGCTTCCCATCGAGCCCGAGACCGCCCGGTTCATCCGGCTCCATCGGCTGAATCTCGGCAGCCGATGGGTGTTGGCGGAGCTTCGCGTGTACGCTCCGGTTCGGAAACGGCCCTAGAACGGGTTCTCGAGCGACTCCGACTGCGGCGTGAACAGCTTCGCGCCGCTGTCGGTGATCTGCATGTCGTCTTCCAGCCGCACGCCGAACTCTCCGCGGATGTAGATCCCGGGCTCGTTGCTGAACGTCATCCCGCGCTGCGCGGCCAGCGCCGTGTTCCAGCCGAACATGTTGTTCTTCACCAGGTACGGCCACTCGTGGCCTTCCATGCCGATCCCGTGACCGAGCCGGTGCGAGAAGTATTTGAACCCGGGGCCGTAGCCCGCCTCCGCGACGACCTGGCGTGCCGCGGCGTCGATCGATTCCAGCGTGACGCCCGGACGCGCGGCCTCGAGCGCGGCGTCCTGCGCGCGGCGGACGATGCCGAAGACGGTGTGCATCTTGTCGGACGCCTTGCCGAGCACGAAGGTGCGCGTGATGTCGGACTGATACCCTTCGACCGTGCACCCGTCGTCGAGCATGATGATCGTGCCCTCACGGATCGTCTGCGGCGCGATCGAGCCGTGCGGAAGCGCGGTGTATTCGCCGACCTGCACGCTCGCCTCGCCGGGGAAGCCGACGCGGCGATAGCCGGCGGCGATGAGGCTCGAGACCTGGTCCTGCGTCATGCCGGGCTGAAGGGCCCGGTACACCGCGGCATACACCTGCAACGTCGCCGTGGACGCGATCTGCATTAGCTCCAGCTCGTGGGCGTCCTTGATCATGCGGCAGCCCGCGGTGATCGGCGTGCCGCTGACGACCTTCGCCTGGGGCGCGGCCGCCGCGATCCCGTCGCTCCACACGTACTTCATCGTCTCCTCGACGCCGATGCGCCCGGTGCTCGATCCGCGATCCTTCAGTCCACGCGCGACGAGGTCGTACGGGCTCTCGTCTTCGTTCCACGTGCGCACGTCGGCCCTTCCGGCGCCGAAGGGGCCGAGGGCGATCTGCTCGCGCGCGCGGTCCTCCTCGAATGCGGGACAGACGAAGAACGGATCGCCCTTGACCGGGATGACGCAGGCGAACAGGCGCTCGCCGCCGCCCCAGCGGATATTCGTGAAGTACACGAGAGAGGTGCCGCTCGACAGGGCGAGCGCGTCGATCCCGGCGTTCGCCATCAGGCGGCGGGCTTTCTCGATCCGTGCGCGCCGTTCGTCATTCGTGATCGGGCGCGCCTGGCCGCGCATCGACGTGAGCGCGGCAATCGACGGCGGCACCCTCTGCGTGTCGGCCGCCTGGGCCCCGCCGCGCTGCGCGAGAAGCACGGCGGGAGCTCTCACGATCGCGGCGGTGGCGGCGGAAATCCAGAGGAACGATCTGCGATTCATGTCAGTTTCCAGCTTCCAGCTTCCAGCTTCCAGCTTCCAGTTTCCAGCTTCCAGTTTCGAGTTGCGAGCTGCAGCATTCTACATTCTACGTTGTGCCGATCTCCGCCTCGATCAGCCTCACGACGGTCGTTGCTCCGTCGATTCGCGCGCGTTCGGGCGCGGACGGCACGGACATGACGTGGCGGAGCGCGTCGCGCCAGCGGCCGGCGAGCAAATCCTCCTGGCCGATGAATGCGCACCGCAGGTACCGAGGCATCTCGCGGACGAGCACGTCGTATTCCAGGAACCGGCCGCGCGAGGTGTACAGCATCGCCGTCTCGCCCGCGATGCAATCGGAGATGATGCCGTATCCGGGCTTCGTGACGACCACGTCGACCGCGCGCACGAGGTCCTCGTAGCCGAGGCCATTGGCGTGAAGCCGCCGCTCGTCGATGCCGGCAATCGATGGAGGCAGCCCGGCGATCGCCGGCGCCGGCTCGGCGAGGACCACGGCGAACTCATCCAGGCAGTCGAGAGTGTCGAACGGCAGTCCGCTCAGGCCGAAACCGCCAAATGAGAGGAGTGCCAGCGGCCGGTCGTCCGGCACCCCGAGCATCCGCCGGATGTCGTCACGCGTCAGATCGGCACGCCCGGGTCGCGCGATGAACGGGATGTCGAGGATGCGCTCGAAGGTCTCGAAGCCGCCGTGCATGGGCAGCCGCCATGCGGCGCCGGCGCTGCCGTACGCATCCCGGATCGCACGGATCAGTTCGGGAACGGACTGAACCTCCCGCGCATATCCGCGGTAGATCCAGTCCCAGGTGAAGTTCGCGAGGACGGCCGAGGGAATGCCCGCCCGCGCCGCGGCAGCGCACGCGAGCGGCGGCGCGTCGGCGACGACGAGCCGCGCATCGTGACGGCGCAGCATCTCGGCTTCGGCGTCCGCCCGGGCGTCGAGCGTGCGATAGAACTCCGCCGCGCGCGCGATTGTGGCGGCCACATCGAGCCGGAGGCTGTCGATCTGCACGACGCCGGTATCGCACGGGCCCTCGACGATCGTGACGGGCACGCGAATCGTCGCATCCAGCAGCCGGCGCGGCACCGACGTGCGCACGACGATCGCGAGGTCCGGATGCGCGCGGCCGAGCGTGTTGATGACTTCGATGTCGCGCGAGGCGTGGCCGAATCCGTGGCCGGAGATGTAGAAGAAGATCGAGGGCACGCGGGCGGGTCAGTGCGCCCGCGGACCGGCGGGGAGCGCCGCCGCCGCGTCGCCGTCTCCCGTATCGGCGCTGATGCCGGCCGACTCGGCGCTCGCGACGCCAGGCAGCGCCACCTTCAGCACGTCTTCGAGGGTGCGAGCCGGGACGAAAGTCATCTCGCGCCGTACTTCTTCTGGAAGTTCCGCCAGGTCCTGTTCGTTCATCTGTGGCAGGACGAAGGTCTTGATGCCGTGGCGGCGCGCGGCGAGCGCCTTCTCGCGGATGCCGCCGACGGGCAGGACGAGGCCCGAGAGCGTGATCTCGCCCGTCATCGCGACCTCGGAGCGCACGGGTTCCCCCCGCGCCGCCGAGACAATCGCGCTCGCCATCGTCACGCCCGCGGAGGGCCCGTCCTTCGGGATCGCGCCGGCGGGCACGTGCACGTGGATGTCGTGCTTGCTGAGCGCCTCGACCGGGATGCCGAGCGCGGCGGATTGCTGGCGCACGTGGCTGAGGGCGGCGCGCGCCGATTCCTGCATGACGCTCCCGAGCTGGCCCGTCAGCGTCAGGTGCCCGCTGCCGCCAGGCAGGAGCACCGCCTCGATGAACAGCACGTCGCCGCCGCTCTCGGTCCAGGCGACGCCGGTCGCCACGCCGGGCTTCGACGTCCGGAACGCCGCCTCCGATCGGAAACGCGGGGGCCCAAGGTAATCGCCGAGCCGATCCGCGTCCACCGTTGCCGTGTAGTTCGAGTCGGTCGCGACCCGCGCGGCCACCTTCCGCGCGATGGTCCCGATCTGCCGTTCGAGGGTGCGGACGCCCGCCTCGCGGGTGTACTCGGAGATCACGCGGCCGAGCGCGCCATCGGTGATCTCGATTTGTTCAGGCTTCAGGCCGTGCTCGTCACGCTGCCGGGGGACGAGATACATGCGCGCGATGTGCACCTTCTCTTCCTCGGTGTACCCGCTGAGCGCGATCATCTCCATCCGGTCCAGCAGCGCGGGGTGCACGGTGCCGAGCTGATTCGCCGTGGTGATGAACAGCACGTGCGAGAGGTCGAGCGGAATCTCCAGGTAATGATCGCGGAACGCGTGATTCTGGGCGGGATCGAGCACTTCCAGCAGGGCCGCCGCCGGATCCCCCTGGATGCCGACCGAGATCTTGTCGATCTCGTCGAGCATCAGCACGGGATTCGACGAGCCGGCTGTCTTCAAGGCCTGCACGATGCGCCCGGGCATGGACCCGATGTACGTGCGGCGATGCCCGCGGATCTCCGCCTCGTCGCGCACGCCGCCGAGCGAGATGCGCATGAACTTCCGCGTCATCGCGCGCGCGATCGACTGGCCGAGCGACGTCTTCCCGACGCCCGGCGGGCCCACGAAGCACAGGATCGGCCCTTTCATGGTTACTCCGGGGGCCCCTGCCCCCCGGCCGGGCTCCGCGGGGACCCCGGGTTCCCCGCTCCGCCGGTGTCGCAGCTTCTGCACTGCGAGGTACTCGACGATGCGTTCCTTGACCTTGTCGAGATCGTAGTGATCCTCGTCGAGCACGCGGCGCGCCTCGATGGGATCGAGGCGGTCCTCCGTGGGCTTGTGCCACGGTACGTCGAGGACCCAGTCCAGGTACGTGCGGATCATCTGGTACTCGGGGGATGCCGGCGTCATGCGCTCGAGCCGATCGACCTCGCGCATGGCCACGGTTTCGACGGTCTCGGGCAGCGCCGCCTCGGTCACGCGCTTGCGAAGCTCCGTCGCTTCGCTTTCCCCTTCGCCGAGCTCCGACTGGATTGCCTTGAGCTGCTGGCGCAGCACGTACTGCCGCTGCGCGTCGGTCATCTCCTTTTCGGCCCTGGACTCGATTTGTCCCTTCAGCTCGAGGACCTCGATCTCGCGCGACAGCGCCACCGAGACCGCGTCGAGCTTGACCGACAGATCGTTCTCTTCCAGCAGCTTCTGCTTGTCTTCCGCCTTCATGTCGAGAAGGCTGGCCAGCAGGTAGACGATCCGGAGCGGATCGTCGATGCCCATCACGAGCGACTTGATGTCGGGAGAGAGGCCGGTCGTCAGCGACAGCGCGCGGTCGACAAGCTCCTGCAGCCGCCGCACGCGGGCATCCACCTCGATGGCGCGCTCGGCCGATTCCGCCATCGGCTTGATCAAGGCGCGAACGAACCCGCGATCGGTCTGCAGGAACTCCGCGCGGGCGCGCAGCACGCCTTCGACGAGCACGCGCATGCCGCCGGCCCCCTTCGCCATCTGCCGGACGATGGCGATCGTGCCCACCCGGTGGAGGTCGTCGGCCGCGGGCTCGTCCGTGTCGTTCTGCTGGAGGAGCAGCAGCACCATCCGGTCGCCCGCGAGCGACCGGTTGATGGCTTCGACCGACATCGGGCGGTTGACCCCGAGCGGCGCGACGGTCAGCGGCAGCACGACGGCGCCGCGTAGCGGCACGACGGGCAGTTCGGCGGGAAGCGCGGGAGTCTGCGACGCGTCAGCCATCAAAAGTCTTTCCAGATCATACAACGTCGTTCTAAGGGTTCTAAAGGTTCCGAACCAATAGAACCTCTACTAGTAGACCCACGGGATCATGCGCCACTTGACGGCGCGGCGATACGCCTCGTATTCCGCGCCGAAGGCATCGCCGAGGCTGCGCTCTTCGAACGGGATCGCCAGGGCCAGGTACGCCGTGCTGACGATGGCGAAGACGCCGCGCGTCGCGGTCATGTGCGGCGCGCCGAAGACCAGCAGCGCCCAGCCCAGGTACAACGGGTGGCGCACGATCTGGAATACGCCGGTCGTCGCGAGAGGCACGTGCGCCGGCGGTCGTCCCGAGCGCGCCGACAGCAGCGGACGAACGCCCGCCAGATCCAGCACGTCGACCGCGCGCGATCCGGCCGCGGTGAGCGCGGTCCCGGTGACCTGCAGCGCGACACCCGCCCACCACCAGGGGCCCTGGAGGGAGTACAACAACCCGGGCACCGGGCGCCACCACCACACCACCGCGATCAGCAGCAGACTGGCGAGCCAGGTGTACAAAGACCGGTCGTATGGCGGGGGAATGGCGCGCCGCAGGCGCGACTTCAGCCGCATGCGCGCAAACAGGCTGTGGTGCAGCGCGAAGACCGAAAACAGCGCCACGTCGACGAGCGCCGGACCGATCCATGAGCCGGACCCCGCCTCTGTGCCAAAGCGCACGAGGTATGCATAGAGGAAGGCAGCCAGCGAGACCACGAACACCAGCGCCCCGGTCCACACGAGTGCAACGGCCCCGGCTGGCGGGCGCCACTCGGGTCCCGCCGAATCGGGCCGGGGGAGGGAAGGAAGGCTCATGAGTCGCGGGATTTTCGAAACGTGTGCGGCCTGTTCATCGCCCGTAAGCGCCGCAGGCGCCGTTCGGTCATTATAAAGACATGGCTGACGTCAACATGCCCGCCGTCGCGATCACCGGAATCGGCGTCGTGTCCCCCTTCGGCGTCGGACGGCAGCGCTTCTGGGAGGCGATCGCCCGAGGCTGCAGCGCCACGCGGACGATTCGCGACTTCGACGCCTCCGCTTACCCGTGTTCCGTTGCAGCACCGGTGCCGCCCGTGTCGATCGACGATCGGGTGGAAATCGCGGGGCGCGCGCCGGGCGGCCGGGCCGAGCGCAGCGGCCATCCCGACCCGCGCCGCTATTCGAAGGCGTCGCTCATCGCCGTCCTCGCGGCCACCGAAGCGTGGCACGACGCGGGGCTGCGGTTGAACGAGCCGGGCGCCGGCGTGCTCGTCGGCAGCGGCGCGGGAGGCATCGACGTGGCCGAGCGGCAGTACGAGGACTTCTTCACCCAGGGAGGCAAGCGCGTCTCGCCCTACGCGATTCCCGTATCGATTGTGGGAATGATCTCGAGCGAGATCTCGATTGCGCTCGAGCTGCACGGCATCAGCCACGTCGTCTCGACCGGGTGCACGAGCTCCACGGATGCGATTGCGTACGCCACGGCGCTCGTCCGCAGCGGCGAGGCCGACGTCGTCCTGTCCGGCGGCGCGGACGCGTGCGTGACGCCGGGCATGGTCTTCGGCTTCTCACGAATGCGCGCCGTCGCGACCCGCTTTAACGACTCGCCGGGCGAGGCCTCGCGTCCGTTCGACCTGGAGCGCGACGGGTTCGTGCTTGGCGAAGGCGCGTGGATGGTGGTCATCGAGCGCGCCGATCGGGCGCGGGCGCGAGGCGCGCAGATCTACGCCACCATCGACGGCTACGGCTCGACGTGCGATGCGTTCCATCGCGTCCAGATGGATCCCGACGGCGCCGAAATCGTGCGGGCCATGCGGCTCGCCATCGATCGGTCCGGTCGCGCGATCGAGGACATCGGCTACGTGAACTACCATGGGACATCGACGGTGCTGAACGACGCCGTCGAGTCGCGCTGCGTGCGCCGGCTGTTCGGTGCGCTCGCCGATCGGGTGCCGGGATCGTCCATCAAGTCGATGATCGGACATCCGCAGGGGGCCAGCGGCGCCGCGGGCATCGTGTCCGCCGCGCTCGCCCTGTCGGAGGGGTTTCTGCCGCCGACCATCAACCAGCGCACGCCAGATCCCGCCTGCGATCTGGATTTCATTCCAAATGCCGGGCGCGCGGCGACACCGCTGGCTGCGCTCTGCAACTGCCTCGGGTTCGGCTCGAAAAACAGTGCCATCGTTCTCGGGAAGGACGGGGGCTAGGGCTTGCCGCGCCGAAGCGCGAAGCGCGAAGGCGGGTGCTGGGGCGTGCCGCGCCGAAGCGCGAAGCGCGAAGGCGGGTGCGAGCTGCGTGAGTGATGCCTGATGTGGTGATCGCGGGCGCCGGGCCGGCCGGCGCCGTGGCGGCGACGGTGCTGGCGCGCGCCGGTGTGCAGGTGCTCGTGCTGGATCGGGCCCGCTTTCCGCGCCCGAAACTCTGCGGCGACACCGTGAATCCTGGCGCGCTGGCGATACTCACGCGCCTTGGACTGGACGCCGCGGTCGACGGCGGGTTGCCCATCGACGGTATGATCGTCACGAGCGAGCGCGTGCGTGTCGTGGGCCGATACGATGGCATGCAGGGGCGCTCGATTGCGCGGCAGGACCTCGATGCGGCGCTGGTGCGCCTCGCGCGCGAGGCTGGCGCCGAAATCCAGGAGGGCGTCCTCGTCGACGCGCCGGTGGTCGAGTCGCGGAACGGCGCTCCGCGAGTCGTTGGCCTGACGACGAAATGTGAGGGCGGTTTGCCGCGGCGCATCGACGCGCGCCTCGTCATCGCCGCTGATGGGCGCTACTCGCGCGTGGCACGCGCGCTCCATCTCTCCCGCTCTCCCCGGCGGCCGCGCCGGTGGGCGATTGGCGCCTACTTCACCGATGTGGCGGGTCTCACGGCGTTCGGCGAAATGCACGTGAGATCCGGGCACTACCTGGGCGTCGCACCCCTTCCGGGCGGCCTTGCGAACGCCTGTCTCGTCGTCTCGGCGCGGCGCGCGCTCCGGGATCCGTCGACCTTGTTACTCGAGGCCATTTGCACCGATCGGCGGCTGGCCGGACGATTCGCGTCGGCCCGGATGCTCGGGGTGGCGGCGTGCCTGGGGCCTCTGGCGGTCGAATGTTCCGCGGGAGGGATGGCGGGTCTCCTGCTCGCGGGCGATGCCGGCGGGTTCGTCGATCCGATGACGGGGGATGGATTGCGGTTCGCGTTCCGCGGCGGCGAGCTCGCGGCTCTCGAGGCGCTTCACGCGCTCGAGCACGGGGTCGAGGCGGCGCACGTGCGGCTGCTTGCCGCGCGCCGCGAGGCATTCGGGCGCAAGTGGCGCTTCAACCGCGGGCTGCGGTCCCTGGCAGGATCCCCTGTCGCCGCTCGTGCCGCCGCTTTTGGCGCGGCGGTTGCCCCGGCCATCCTGCGGCGCGTCATCCGGTATGCAGGCGATGCGGACGCTGCCTGACTGACGGCGGGATGATGTTCTCTCTCGTACTCCTCGCGATCGCGTTCCTGCCCATGATCGTCGAAGCGGGCATCGCGGCCCGCCACGATCGGGTCCTTCGCGCGCGAGGCGCGGTCGAGCCGGCCGGCGACGTGTATCGAATCATGCAGGTTGCGTATCCGGCGGCGTTCCTCGCCATGGTCCTCGAAGGCTGGGCGGGCGGAGGAAGGCCGGGCGGGCTGACCAACCTGGGAGCGTTGCTGTTCGTCGCGGCGAAGCTCTTGAAATACTGGGCCGTCGGCACGCTCGGCGACCGTTGGACGTTTCGAGTACTGGTCCCGCCGGGTTCCTCCCGCATCCTCACGGGTCCCTATCGGCTGATCCGCCATCCCAATTACGTGGCGGTGGCAGGCGAACTTGCTGGTTTCGCCCTTCTGGCGGGCGCGCCAACCGCCGGCGGAGTGTCGGTCATTCTCTTCTCCTTCCTCATCCTGAGACGTATACACATAGAAGAGCGCGCGCTCGGACTCGGTCCAGAGTAGAATCCGCCACTTGCGGTCGAATTGATGGGCTCGGCACCGGGTTTGAATGGCTTCAGCGAAGGCGGGCGGCTGGCGCCTTCCTTGCGGCGTCTAACAGTGTGTTCGTGTGGGTGACGTTGAAATGACGCGAGCGAAGCAGAACGGGTTTCACATGCGGCCGCTCGTTGGCGCCCTGATCGTCGCGTGTGTGTGGACGGCTGTCACGGTTTCGTCACATGCCCAGCAAGCGGCCCCCGTGTCGGCTTTCCCATCGTCAGCGTGGCGCGCGATCGCGCACGGAAAACGCGCGGAAGCCGAGGCGCTGGCGCGCGCTCGGGCTGACGAGCCCGCTGCCGCGGCGGTCCTCGCGAGTCTTGCCGCGCATCGCGGGGAGTACGAACAAGCGATCGCCATGCTCGAGCCGGCCTCCGCCAAATCACCGCTCGGCGATGCCGCGCTCGAGTTGGCGCTCCTCCAGCAACAATTGGGGCGCAGCAGCGTGGCCACGCCAATCCTCATGCGCCTGTATCGCGAGGCGTCAGACGGCGACGCGGCGTCGCTGTCGCGCGGCGGCCGCGCGGCGCAAGCGCTCGGGCGCGCCCAGGAAGCCAACGCGCTGTTCCGCGCCGCATCCGCGGTCGGGTCGGATCCGGCCATCGATACCGCCTGGGGCATGTTGTTCTTCGAAACCTACAACGTGTCGGAGGCCGCGAGGTCGTTCAAGCAGGCCATCCAGAAGGACGCGGACTGGGCGCCCGCGCATGCCGGGCTCGCGCATGCGCTGGCGGAGGACGATCCGCCCGCGGCGGCGGCCGCGGCGACGCGCGCGCTGCAGATCGATCCCGAGCTGGCCGACGCCGAGCTGCTGCTCGCGAACCTCGATCTCGACAACAGCCGATACGATGCCGCGCGCGAGCGGATCGCGCACGTGATCTCGATCAACCCCACGCAGTTCGACGCGCGCGCGCTGGCCGCCGCGATTCTCTACGTCCGCGGCGAGCGTGCGGCCTTCGACGCCGAAGTGTCGCGAGTCCTCGCGATCAACCCGGCGTTCGGCGAGATCTACCGCGCGGCGGCCGATCTCGCCGCGCGCAACTACCGGTTCGACGACGCGGTGGAGCTGACGCGCAAGGCGGTGACGCTCGATCCGACCAGCGCGCGGGCGCATGCGGAGCTGGGCATGCACCTGATGCGGACCGGCGACGAGGTGGAGGCGCGGCGCGCCCTGGACCGGGCCTTCCGCTCCGATCCGTTCGACGTCGTCACTTACAACCTCCTGGCGCTGCTCGACACGCTCGACAAGTTCGTGACCGTGCGCGAGGGGGACATCATCCTCAAGCTGCACGCCGACGAGGCGCCCATCATGCGCGACTACGTGATGGCGCTCGCGCAGGACGCGTTGAAGACGCTGTCGGCCCGGTACGCGTTCACGCCGAAGGGGCCGATCCTCATCGAGATGTTCCCACGGCACGACGATTTCGCCGTGCGCACGCTGGGGCTGCCGGGCATGCTCGGCGCGCTCGGCGCCTGCTTCGGGCGCGTCGTGACGCTCGATTCGCCGCACGCACGCGATCCCGGCACGTATTCCTGGCAGGCCACGCTCTGGCACGAGATGACGCACGTGTTCACGCTGCAGATGTCACAGCAGCGGATCCCGCGCTGGCTCACCGAGGGGATCTCCGTGTACGAGGAGGCACGCGCGCGGCCCGAATGGGGACGTGACATGGAGGTGCCGTTCGCGATCGCGCTCGAGCGGGACAAGACGCTGAAGGTGCGCGACCTGAACTCCGGGTTCACGCGCCCCGACACCATCGCGCTCGCGTACTTCGAATCGTCGCTGCTCGTCGATCACATCGTCCGCACGTACGGCGAGGCGAAGCTGCAGGCGCTCATTCGGTCGTACGGGCAGGGACTCGAAGGGGAGGCCGCCCTCGAGAAGATGATGGGGGCGCCGATCGACCAGTTGCAGACGTCGTTCGATCGGAGCGTCGACGCGCGTTTCGGGCCGCTGCGCGCCGCGCTGCGAGACGTGGCCACGACGGCCCAGCGCGGGGCACCGGCCAGGCCGGCGGAGACCGCCGGGGTCGACGCGCTTCGGGCTGCTGCCGCCGCGAAGCCCCAGAGCTACGCGGCGCAGCTCGCGCTGGGCGCCGCGCTCGCCGCGGCGGGCGATCGCGCGGCGTTCGGCCCGCTCGAGCAGGCCGCCGCGCTGGTACCGGTCGCCACCGGCGAGGACAGTCCGCATGCGATCATGGCGAAGCTCGCCGAGCAGCTCGGGGATGCGCCGCGTGCGATCGTGGAATACCAGGCGCTGCTCGCGCAGGATCACACCACCGTCGAACCCGCCCGCCGCCTCGCGGAGCTGGCGGGCAAGACCGCGCAGGCTCCCGCGCTGCTCGCGGCGTACGATCGGGTCGTCGCCATCGATCCGTTCGACGGTCCGGCCCACACCGGCCTCGGCCGCCTCGCGCTCAAGAAGGGCGACGGCCGCGCGGCGGTTCGCGAGTTCAAGGCGGCGCTCGCGACCGGGCCGGCCGACAAGGCGTCGGCGCACTGCGACCTGGGCGAAGCGTACCTGCTGGCGGGGGACCACGCCGCCGCGAAGAAGGAGGCGCTTGCCGCCCTGGAAATCGCGCCGACCTTCGAGCGGGCACAGGAACTGCTGCTGCACGCGATCAAGAGCGCACCCGAGGAGCGTCAATGACGGATCTCGCCGTCGTTCGCCGTCCCGGTGTCCGCCTGGGCGTGGTTGCGGCACTCGGGCTGGTCGCCTGCGCGCTGCTCGCGGGGTCGATCCGCCCGGCCGGGGCGCAGAACCCGTCGGCGCCGGATTCGCGGTTTGCAGGCCTGCAGTGGACGTTCGCCCGGATCCGGTACACGGCGTGGACCGTGCCGAGCGGGCGCTTCAGCAATCCCGAGGACGAGCCGTGGTACATCGACGCGCCCGCCGCCGAGTGGAACCTGTCGCGGCGCGTCCGCACCGTCACGTCGATCCAGGTCAACGATCCCGTCGTCCTCACACTGGAGGATCCGAACCTCTGGTCGTACCCGTGGCTCTATATCGTTGAACCGGGCAACCTGCGCCTGAAGGACAGCGAGGTGCCGATCCTTCGCGAATTCCTCCTGCGCGGCGGCACACTGACGTTCGACGACTTCCACGGCCCCGTGGAATGGGCCAATCTCGAGAGCGAGCTGCGCCGCGTGTTCCCGGACCGGAAGATCGTGGACCTCCAGCCGTCGCACCCGATTTTCCACTGCTTCTACCGGCTCGATTCGTTCCCGCAGACGCCCGGACTGGGGTCCTTCCTCCAGGGGCGCACGTACGAAAAGGGGGGGTTCGTTCCGCACCTGCGCGCGATGACGGACGACACGGGCCGCGCCATGGTCCTCATCAACTGGAACGTGGACATGGGCGACGGGTGGGAGTGGTCCAACGCCGCGGATTATCCCGGCTACGTCAAGTACACCGCGGTTGCCTACCGCATGATGATCAACGAGATCGTTTACTCACTGACGCACTGATGCATACCACCAACACCGCCGCCGCGACGACCGACATCATTGCCGTTGCCGAGCGCGTGTCGCTCGGGCGCGAGCGCATCCTCGCGGAGATCCGCAAGATCATCGTGGGGCAGGACGAGGTCATCGACCAGGTCCTGATGGCGCTGTTCACCGGCGGGCATTGCCTCATTACCGGCGTGCCCGGGCTCGCCAAGACGCTGCTGATCAGGACGCTCGCGCAGATCCTCGACCTGTCGTTCAAGCGGATCCAGTTCACGCCGGACCTCATGCCTGCCGACATCACCGGCACCGAAGTGCTCGACGAGCAGGCGGGGCAGCGCTCGCTGCGGTTCGTCAAGGGACCGATCTTCGCGCAGATCCTGCTCGCCGACGAGATCAACCGCACGCCGCCGAAGACGCAGGCGGCCCTGCTCGAGGCCATGCAGGAGTACCAGGTGACGGCGGCCGGCCGCACCTATCCGCTCGACCGCCCGTTCTTCGTCCTCGCGACGCAGAACCCGATCGAGCTGGAGGGGACCTATCCGCTGCCAGAGGCGCAGCTCGATCGGTTCATGTTCAACGTCGTCATGACGTATCTCTCGGAGGACGAGGAGGTGCGCGTCGTGACCACCACGACGGGCGTGCAGACCGAAACGCCCGAGCGGGTGTTCTCGGGGGCGGACATCCTCGAGATCCAGCAGCTCGTCCGGCAGGTGATCGTCGCCGAGGAGGTCGCGCGGTACGCCGTGCGGCTCGTCGACGCGTCGCGGCCGGGCCGCCAGAGCAACCACCAGTTCGTGCGCGACTGGGTGAGGTGGGGAGCGGGGCTGCGCGCCAGCCAGTCCTTGATCCTGGCCGGCAAAGCGCGCGCGCTCATCCACGGGCGCTACCACGTGTCCGTGGCCGACATCCAGGCGCTCGCGCGTCCGGTGCTGCGCCACCGCGTCATCCCGAATTTCTACGCGGAATCCGAACACATCATGCCGGACAACCTCGTCGAGCGGCTGCTCGAGGCGGTGCCGCCGCCGGCGAGCGGGATGTAGCGGCGCCATGGCTGCCCCTTCGACGTCCACGTCGCGCGATCTGCGGTTCCTCGACCCGGCCGTCATCGCACGGCTCGGCACGATGGAGCTGAAGGCGCGCACCGTCGTCGAGGGCTTTCTCTCCGGTCTCCACCGGAGTCCCTACAAAGGCTTCAGCGTCGAGTTCGCGGAGTACCGCCAGTACCTGCCGGGCGACGATCTCTCGACGCTGGACTGGAAGGTGTACGCGCGCACCGATCGGCACTACGTGAAGAAGTTCGAGGAGGAAACGAACCTCGAATGCCACCTGCTGCTCGACGTCAGCGCGTCGATGGCGTACCAGGGCGCCGCGCCGATGAGCAAGCTCGAGTACGGGTCGGTGCTCGCGGCCTCGCTGGCGTTTCTGATGAACCGCCAGCGTGATGCGACGGGCCTCATTGCGTTCGACGATCGCATCCTGTTCCGGATGCCCGCGAGCGCGCGGCCCGGCCACCTGCACGCGATTCTGCTCGGCCTCGAGCGGCTCGAGGCGGGCAGGCGCTCCGACGTCGGACGTCCGCTGCACCAGCTCGCGGACGCGCTCGTGAAGCGGAGCCTTGTCGTGCTGGTGTCGGACATGCTGGACGACCCCGAGGCCACGATCAAGGGACTCAAGCACCTGAAGTTCCGCGGCACCGATATCGTGGTCTTTCAGGTGCTCGATCCGAACGAGCTGACCTTTCCGTTTCGCGGGGCCTCGCGTTTCCGCGATCTCGAGAGTGCGGAGGAAGTCACCGCCGACCCGGCACACGTCCGGACGGCCTACCTTCGCGAGCTGGCGGGACTCACACTGAGGTACGACCGCGAGCTGCGCGGCGCGGGGATCGATTACGTGCAGCTCGATACGTCGAAGCCGCTGGATTTTGCCCTGCTCGCGTATCTCGGCGCGCGTTCGAGGCGCAAGTGACTATCGACTATCGACTGACGACGATGTCTTTTCTGTATCCTGCGTTCCTCGCGGGCGCCGTCGCCATTGCGCTTCCGATCGCGCTGCACTTCCTGCGGCGCGACGTGGCGCCGGAGGTGCCGTTCAGCGCCGTGCGGCTGCTGCGGCGCTCGCCGATCGAGCGCTCGCATCGGCGCAGACTGCGCGATCTCCTGCTGCTCGCCGCGCGGGTCGCGGCGCTGTTCCTTCTTGCCGCGGCGTTCGCGCGCCCGTACCTGACGGCCGCGGGCCCGTCGCCGCTTCGTCTCGTTGCCATCGATCGCTCGTTCAGCATGGATGCCGGCGGCCGGTTCAGCCGGGCGGTGGACCTGGCGCGCCGCGCGATCGCGGACGCCGGTGTCAACGATCGCATTGCGCTCGTCGCGTTCGACGACCGCGCGGAGCTGCTGGCGCCTCCCGGCGGAGCGGCCGATGCGCGCGCCGCGCTGGCGCGGATCCGGCCGGCGTATGGCGCGACCCGGTACGCCGTCATGATCGCGAAGGCGGTGGAGATCGCTGACGGCCAGCCGGCGCGCCTCGTCGTCATTACCGATCTCCAGCGCTCCGGGTGGGACGACGAGCAGCCTGGACGTGTTCCGGCCGGTCTCGACGTGCAGGTGGTCGACGCGGGCGCGATGCCGCCCAATCTGGCCGTCACGGCGCTCCAGGCGGACTCCGGCCGCCTGGTGGCGACGATTCGCAACGCCGGGTCCATGGCACACAGCGGACAAGTCCAGGTGTGGCGCGACGGGCAAACTGTCGCCGGCGGCCGCTATTCAATCGCCGCTGATAGGTCAACGAAGGTGCCGATTGACTATCGGCTGCCGTCCACCGGATCGATCGCCGTGGCCGTCGAGGACCCATCCGGGCCCACTGCTGACAACACTCGGTACGCGGTACTCGATGCCGCCGCCCGCCCGCGGATCGCGATTGTGACCTCCGCCGGTGCGGCCCAATCCGGGTTTTACCTGTCGCGTGCGCTGGACGCCGTGACCGATGCCGCCGATTCCGGCAGCGGCTTCTCGTCGCGGTTGATCTCGGGGACCGCGCTGTCGGCGATGGCGGCGGGCGATTTCGAGCTGTACCGCGCGATCGTGCTCCTCTCGACGCGTGGTCTCGATCGCCACGCCCGGGAGACGCTCGCCGCCGCCGTGCGCCGTGGCGCCGGGCTGCTCATCGCCGCGGCGCCGGATGTCGAGCCGACGGTGCTTTCAACGACCTTCGGCTATTCCAGCTTCGGAAACGTGGAGCAGGAGCCGCGCGCGGTCAGCCTGTCGGCCACCGACCTCCGGCACCCGATCTTCCGCCCATTCGGAGCATTGGCCGCCAACCTCGGGCAGGTCAGGTTCGATCGCACGTGGCGGTTGCGCGGCGATGGCTGGAACGTGGCGGCGCGCTTCACCGACGGCGCGCCGGCGCTCCTCGAACGGCGCGAGGGGGCCGGGAAGATCGTGCTGTTCGCATCCGACTTGGACCGCGCCTGGAACGATTTCCCGCTGCACCCCGCGTTCGTTCCCTTTGCGGTCGAAGCGGTGCGGTACGTGTCCGGCGTGAAAGAGGGCGGCCGGGAATACCTCGTCGCCCGCGCGCCTGCCACCGCGGGGGCGAAGCCAGGCATCTATGCCGTTGACGCAGACAAACACGCGATCGCCGTGAACGTCGACGTGCGCGAGAGCGAGACCGCCCGCCTGTCGGCCGACGAGTTCACCGCGAGGCTCGATCGGGAGGGCGCTGCCCCCACGACCAATGGGACCGCCCGCGCGCAGCAGACCGAGGCGCGGCAGAGTTACTGGCGGTACGGCTTGTTGCTGATGCTCGTCACGCTCGTCGCGGAATCGTTCATCGGGAGGGCATGAGTTCGCCGATGGATCAGCAACTCCGCTCGCTCATCGAGACGGTGCGGCAGCGCTGGCTGCGCGTCGTCACCGCGCAGGTGATTGCGCGTGCGGCCGTGTGCGCGGCCGTGCCCCTCGTCGCGGCGGCAGTGGCCTACCGTGTCGCGGCTCCAGGCGGGTGGGCATTGCTGTCGCTTGCCGCGCTGGCGCTGGCCACCACCGGCGCCGTGGCGGCGGTCGCCGCGTGGCGCAGGCCTTCACGCCCGCACGATCGGCAGGTCGCCCGGTTCATCGAGGAACGCACGGCGGGTGCAACGGGCGCCAGGCCGCTCGAGGACGCGCTGGTGAGCGCGGTCGACGTCGCGGCCGCGCCGGAGGCCGATCTGCGCCGGCAGTTCCTGCCGGTCATCGCCGCGACGCTCGCGCGCCAGCTCGAGGACCTCACGCCCGCGTCGATTGTCTCACCCGAATCGGTGCGGCGCGCCACGACCCGGGCCGCGGGCGGCGCCGTGGTGTTTGTCGCGGCACTCATCGTGGCCCTGCCGCTGCTGGAGCAGGCGGCTGCCGACGCGCGGCTGCGGTTGTTCGCCTCGCCGGCCGCCGGCACGTCAGCCGGCGCCGCCACGACGCGCCGAGGCGCGCCACCGCGCGTGCGTCGCATCGACGTGCGCTATGCGTATCCGGCGTTCTCGGGACTCGGGCCCAAGACCGAAGAGGATGGCGGCGACGTCTACGGGCCCGCCGGGACGAAGGTCACGCTTCGCGTCTTCTCGGACAAACCGGTGACGGCGGGATCGCTCAGAACCGCGAGCGCCTCGACGCTCCCGCTGCGCGTGGCGGACGGCGGCGCGCTGGAATCCACGTTCGTCCTGTCCGGGGACGACTCGTATCGCGTGAAGCTGACGGATGCTGACGGCCTCGAGTCGGCGGCCGACACCGAGTACTTCATCCGCTTGATGGAGGACGGCCCGCCGAGCGTGCGGATCCTCCGGCCGTCGTCCGACCGCCAGATCACGCCCCTCGAAGAGGTCGCGATCGAAGCACGGGCAGACGACGACTACGGGATTGCCGCATTCGATCTCGTCTACGGCGTGGCGGGCGGACCCGAGAAAGTCGCGCGGTTCGACCGCGTCACGGGCACGAACACGCAGAAGATCGGCGTGCACCTCCTGCCCGCGGAGGCGCTCGGAGTCACACCGGGCGATGTCATCACGTACTACGCGCGGGCGCGCGACGTCGCCCGCGCGAAGCCGTCGACCCAGGCGACGAGCGACATCTACTTCCTCGAGGTCAAGCCGTTCAACGAGGAATTCTCGATGGCCGAGAGCCAGGCGTCGTCGGCTCCAGGGTCCGGCGATCTCGAAAGCCTGATCCAGGCGCAGAAGGAAATCATCAGCGCGACGTGGAACCTCGAGCGCCGGGCGCAGGCGGGGCGTTCAGCGGCGGATCTCCAGGCCGTCGCGGAGGCGCAGGCCGAACTGAAGACGCGTGCCGAACGCCTGTCGCGGCGATCGAGCGGTCTGTCAGGGGGCGGCCCCTTGCCGCAGCGGCAGCTGCCCGGCCGTGGACAGGGCGCGAGGGGCGGGTCTGGCGATTCGATTGGGGCGGCGCTCGAGGCGATGTCGCGGGCCGTCGTGCAGCTCCAGGGGCAGAAGACGCGAGACGCGATCCCCCACGAGATGGCGGCCCTGAACGGGCTGCTCCAGGCGCAAGCCGAGGTCCGGCGCCGGCAGGTGACGACGGGGTCCTCTGGCAGCGGCAACGGCAGCAGTCGCGCGGGCCAGGATCTGTCGGCGCTCTTCGACAAGGAGCTGCAGCGCCAGCAGCGCACCAATTACGAGAACCGGACGTCGGCCACCGCGCAACAGGAGCCGCCCGGGAACGACAGCGCGCTCGATCGCATTCGGGATCTGGCCAGGCGCCAGGAGGATCTGAACCGGCGGCAGCAGGAGCTCGCGTCGGCCGGGTTGAGCGCCGAGGAGATGAGGCGGCAGCTCGAGAAGCTGACGCGCGAGCAGATGGAACTGCGTCGCCAGACGGAGGAATTGTCGCGTACGACGCCGCCGGCGACATCGGGGCAGGCCGGCTCGGGAGGCATGCGGCAGGCGTCGGAGCAGATGCGCTCCGCGGCGAGCGAGCTGCGCCGCGACGATCCGGCGCGTGCCGCCGAGAACGGCCAGCGTGCCGCCGACGAGCTGCGCCGGATGGAGCGGCGGCTCGGCGGAGGACGCGGCGACGCGAGAGATCGATCGAGCGAGGTGCAGCTCGAGGCGCAGCAGATCGCGCAGGAGCAGCGGCGCATCGCGGCGGAGTCCGAGCGGCTCGAGAAGAGTGGGGCGGGGGCCGCCGCCGACGCGAAACGTCGCCTGGCGTCGGACAAGGAGCGGCTGGCGGGACGCGTCGAGGACCTCCAGCGATCGGCGCAGCAGTCCGCGCGTGGATCCATGCCGGACGCCGCCGCTTCGCTGGCCGAAGCCGCGCGCGATCTCGAGCGCGAGCGGATCGCGGAACGGATGCGCGAGTCCGCGAAGCGGATGCAGGCGCCGGGCGGGCAGCAGCCGGGGCAGGCGGCCGAGGATCGGAAGATCGCGCGCACGCTCGACAGCGTCGCCGAGAAGCTGGGCGGAAGCGCCTCCGCCGGTTCCAAACAGTTGTCGCAGCAACTCGATCGCACGCGGGAGATCCGCGATCGACTGAACAGGCTCGAGCAGCAGATGCGCGACGCGGCCGCGCGCGAGCAGTCGAAGGGCCCGGCGCAGCCCGGCAGCCGGTCGCCGCAGGGGGAACGCGGCCGGCAGGGGCGCGACGCCACGCAGGGCAGCCGCGGGACATCCGGCAGCGGCCAGGCGGGGTCCGAACTGCAGCGGCTGCAGGCGGAGTATCAGCGCGAGCTGCAGCGCGCGCGCGACGCGCTCGACCGGCTCGGCAAGGGACAGCAGCGGACCGGCCTCGACATGGCGACGCCCGAGGAGCAGGAGTTCAGCCGCTCCGCGCCCGGGACCGAAGCGTTCAAGCAGGATCGGTCCGGATGGGAATCGCTCAGGAAGGACGTCGATCTCGCACTCGAGAAGCACGAGGCCGCCATCTCCGACCGCCTCGCCGGGCGGCAGGCGCAGGATCGACTGAGCGCCGGCGGGAGCGAGCGCGTCCCCGAATCGTACCGATCGGTGATCGCCAGGTACTACGAGTCGCTGGCAAGGGTGAAGAAATAGGTGACGTTCGCGAACCCAATCCCGTGGTGGGCGATTGCGGCGGGCGTGCTGCTCTTTGCCGCGTCGGCCTGGTGTGCGTACCGCCGGTTGGCGGCGGCCGGATACCGCCGCCACGTGCTCGCTGGTCTTCGATTCGCCACGCTGTTCCTCCTCCTTGTATTCCTCCTTCGTCCCGTGCTGCGTGTCGTGAGCCCCGACACCCACGATGCGATCGTGCCGGTGCTGGTCGATACGTCGCGAAGCATGGGGATCGAGGATGCCGACGGGCTGCCGCGGATCGACAGCGCCCGGGATCTCCTCGATCGCGCGCTGCTGCCTGCACTGTCGTCGGAGTTCACCGTCGAGCTGCTCGCGTTCGGCGACGGCGTCGCTCCCGTCACGACCGCCGATCTCTCCGCGAGCGCGCGCCGGAGCGATCTCGCAAGCGCGATGGCGGCCCTTCGCGAACGGTACCGCAACCGTCCGGTCGCCGGCATCGTTGTCGTCTCGGACGGCGGCGATACCAGCGGCCGCGCCGAACGCGAGGTGCAGCGCGAGCGCACACCGCCCATCCACCCCATCGGCATCGGGTCGCCGACGGCGGGACGCGATCGCGAGGTGCTCAGCATCACCGCCGCCGAAGCGGTGCTGGAGGATTCGCGGGTCGATCTTGCCGTGTCGGCGGTCAGTCACGGGCATGGCACCGATCCGATCGAGCTGCGGCTGCTCGAGAACGGCCGCCCGATCGAGGTGCGCCGCGCGGCGCCGGCGGCGGATGGCGTCCCCGTGCGCGTGGTGTTCCAGATCGCGCCGCGCCGCGGCGCGCCAACCTTGTACACCGTCGAGATCCCTGAAGCCGCGGGCGAGGTCGTGCCGGAGAACAACACGCGCAGCGTGCTCGTGCAGCAGCCCTCGCGTCCGAGACGCGTCCTGCTCGTCGAAGGGGCGCCGGGATTCGAGCATGGATTCCTCAAGCGCGCGTGGGCCGGCGACGCCGGCCTGGACGTCGACGCCGTCGTCCGCAAGGGACGCGACGAGCAGGGGCACGACACCTTCTACATTCAAGCCGCGGAAACGCGAAGCGGCGACCTGGCGTCCGGATTTCCCCAGCGCGTCGAGGATCTCTTCACCTACGACGCGGTCGTGCTCGCCAACGTCGAGCCTGGAGAATTGACGGACGCGGAACTCGAGGCCACCCGCGACTTCGTCGGGCGGAGAGGCGGCGGGCTGCTGGTGCTCGGCGCCCGGTCGTTCCTGAAGCACGGCCTCGCGAATACGCCCATCGGGGAAGTCCTGCCGCTCGACGTCACCGATCGCGGGACCGCCGTGCTGCCCGCGTCGTTGTCGCGCGGCACGAACCGCGCCGCGCTCACCGAGGCCGGCGCGGTGCACCCGGTCATGCAGCTTGGCCCCGGTGCCGCCGATACGCGCAAACGCTGGGACGCCGTCCCGTCGCTCGCCGCGAGCGCCGCGCTCGGCGGCCCGCGGCCTGGCGCCACGGTGCTGGCGGTGACGGCAGGTCCCGGCGGAGCGCAGCGCGCGCTCGTCGCCGTTCAGCGCTACGGTGAAGGACGCTCGATGGTGTTCACGGGCGAAGCGTCATGGCGCTGGCGCATGATGCTGCCATCGACCGATCGGTCGTACGAGACGTTCTGGCGGCAGGCGATCAGGTGGCTCGCGGTGAAGGCCGCCGATCCCATCAGCATCACATCGCCCGCCGGCAGCGCGCCCGGAGACGCGCTGCACATCGGCGTCGCCGTCCGCGACGCGCTCTTCCAGCCGCGGCGCGACGCCGGCGTCACGCTCCGGATCGCCGGACCTGACGGACGGCTGGAGCAGCCCGCCGCGACCCTGTCGAGGAGCGACAGCGGCCGCGACGATGAGTTCGGCGCGGCGTTCACGCCCGCGCACCCCGGCATCTATCGGATCACCGCCGAGGCACGTCGCGGCACGACACTCCTCGGCTCCGCATCCACGGCCCTGCTGGTCGGCGGATCCGACCTGGAGATGACCGACCCGCGCCTGAACACGCAGCTGCTGGAACGCCTCGCGTCCGCGTCGGGCGGCCACGTCACGGCGCCGGCGGACGTTCGGCGGCTGGTCGATCGCCTCCGGGCGGGTGTCCCCGCCGCGCGTCGCGCCGCCGAACGCGATCTGTGGCACAACGGCTGGTCCTTTGCCGTCATCCTCCTGCTTCTCGGCGCCGAGTGGATCCTGCGGCGCCGGTGGGGCTTGCGATGACAATCGGCCGAGCGGCTGCGGGGATGCTCGTCGCGTTGACGATGGCCCTGCCCGTGCGCGCGGCCGCCGCCGAGCGCTATGCGCTGATTGTATCCGGGGCCACTGGCGGACAGGAGTACGCCGAGCGGTACAAAGCATGGAGCGACGCGCTCTCGAACGTGCTCGTCGACCGCTACAAGTTCGACGCGGCGCACGTCGTCAGGCTGTCCGAGGCGGCGTCCGGCTCTGCGAGCTCCACGGCCGCCAACGTCCGCCGCGCGCTGCAGGAGCTCCGTACGTCGATGAGGCGCGACGGTCTTCTGTTCATCGTGTTGATCGGGCACGGCACGTACGATGGGATCGACGCGAAGTTCAACCTCGTGGGCCCGGATATCGATTCGAACGAATGGGCGTCGCTTCTCAAGCCGCTCCCGGGGCGCGTGGTCCTGGTCAACACGACGTCGGGCAGCTTTCCTTTCCTCGAACGGCTGGCCGGCCCGAATCACGTCGTCATCACCGCCACTGATTCGGTGGCACAACGGCTCGACACGGTCTTCCCCGAGTACTTCATCCGTGCCTGGACAGACGGTGCGTCGGACATCGACAAGAACGGCCGTGTGTCGGTATGGGAGGTGTTTTCAGCGGCCAGCGCGCGCGTGGGGCGGCATTACCAGCAGCGCGGGCTGCTCGCGACCGAGCGGGCGCTGCTCGACGACAACGGCGACGGTGTTGGCAGCGAGGCCGTCTCGCCGAAGAATGACGGCTCGCTGGCCAGCCGCACGTACCTGGACGCCGACGCCGCGGACGCGCCCCCGACCGACGACGTCCTGCTCAAGCTGCTGCAGCGCCGGACGACGCTGGAAGCCGAGATCGATGACCTGAAGATCAGGCGCACGTTCATGGCTGCCGCGGAGTACGCGCAGGAGTTCGAGCGCCTCATGACGGAGCTGGCGCGCGTGTCGCACGACATCCGCGAGCGCACGAAGACGACGCCGCCCGCCCCCAAGGACGCCCCCGCCATCCCATTGAACTCCGGATCACGCTGACTTCGCCGATTACGATCTACAGCACGAAGACCACGAAGGACACAAAGGACACGAAGACGATCACGCCTGGTTGGTTTGGATCACGCTGTTGAGGGAGATCACGCTGCATGCACGGTCACGGTCCTTGGGCACAAAGCGCACGAAGGGCGCGAAGGACACGAAGACAGCAAAAAAGACAAATCGGCTCCCCTTCGAGATGCGCCGTCGAGCGCCGGCCGGCGTCACAGGACCAACGAGACCACAAAGGCAAACAGCCGCCGACCATGTGCTGCTTGCGTTTGCGGTCTCGCTGGTCCTGACCGCGCGCAAGCGCGCGGCTCGCCGGCGCACGCGAGGCGGGACGGTGGGACAGCGGACACCGAGACTGCCCAAAGAGAATGACAGTCTTCGTGAGCTTCGTGTGCTTGGTGGTCTTCGTGCGATAACGCCGTCGGCGCGGGCAGCGACAGCGGAACAGCGGAACAGCGGGACACCGAGACTGCCCCAAGAGAATGACAGTCTTCGTGAGCTTCGTGAGCTTCGTGTGCTTGGTGGTCTTCGTGCGATAACGCCGTCGGCGCGGGCAGCGTGACAGCGGAACAGCGGGAGAGCGGGACACCGAGACTGCCCCAAGAGAATGACAGTCTTCGTGAGCTTCGTGTGCTTGGTGGTCTTCGTGCGATAACGCCGTCGGCGCGGGCAGCGTGACAGCGCGTTCAGCGGGACAGTGGAACAGTGGGACCTAGGGTTGACCTAGGGTGCCCAGTATCTTCGTGACTCGTGCAGCCGCCAGTACGCTCCCGCGAGAGCGCCGATCGCGAAGCCCCCGATGTGCGCCCAGAAGGCGACGCCGCCGTTCATCGCCTGCGCGCCGATCGAGCCGACGCCGCTGAGGAGCTGCATCACGAACCAGATCCCCAGGAAGAAGATCGCCGGCACCTCCACCAGGTCCATGAAGATGACGACGAAGATGGCCGTGAGAATGCGGGACCGTGGATAGAGGACGAAATAGGCGCCCATGACGCCGGCGATGGCGCCGCTCGCGCCTATCATCGGCGCCGTGGAGAACGGGTCGATCATCACCTGTCCGAGGGCGGCGACGGCGCCGCTGAACAGGTAGAACACAAGATACCGGAAGTGGCCGAATCGATCCTCGACGTTGTCGCCGAAGATCCAGAGGTACAGCATGTTGCCGAGAACATGCATCCAGCCGCCGTGCAGGAACAGGCTCGTCACGACGGTGGGCCAGGCGAAATAGGCGGGCACGACGCCAAAGACCTGCGCAAACACGCGCAGTTCCGGCGTGCTGAGCTGCAACTCGTACAGGAAGGCCAGCGCGTTGACCGCAATCAGGCCGACGGTGACGTAGGGCGTCGTCCGCGAGGGGATGACGTCGCTGACCGGGAACATGCGGGCAGTATAACGTGGACGGTTTTTGCGTTTTGCGCCGGCCGGCCCGTATAATCAAGTCACGATGTCCCCTACGAGGACGTCAGGGCGCCCGGCCCTGGCGCTCAAGCTGATCTTGTACCTCTATGTGCTGGCGACGGCTTTGATGCCGCTCGCGCACCACGACATCGCCTGCCACTTCAAGTCGAACACTCACTGCATCACATGCGTCTACGGATCGTCGGCCGAACTGGCAGCGGATCCAGCGGCGCTTTCGCGTATCGGCCTCGACGAACTGGGCGCGGCTCCCGCGGCCGCGCCGAGCGGGGCCGCAAACGCCCCCCTGTCCGCCAACTCAGACCGTGCGCCTCCCCCGGTCCGGTAAGCGACTTTCTTTTTCCTCACAGTTGAATCGTTCGGCGCGCGGCCACCCCCCGCGCCGTTCCCTTACTCGGGTATACCCCGGGCAGGAGGTGTTCGTGCTGGGTACGTGTCACTTCGTCCGGCCGGTGCGCGCGCTCGCGTGGGCGGCGGCCTTCGGCATCGGCATCGCGGCGCCGGGCCTGGCGCAGACCGCCACGGCCCCATCCACCGCGGCGGCAGCCAGCGCGGAGCAGCAGGCGGCAGACCCGCGGCAAATCCGCGCGGAACTGGACAAGCTGCGCAAGGAGTTCGAAGCGGTGCGCGACTCGTACGGCGCGCGGCTCGCGGCGCTCGAGGCGAAGCTGGCCGGCGGCCCGCCGGCAGGCGGCGCGGCGCAACCCTCGACCGTGCCGGTTCCCGTCACGCCACCGGCGGAACCGGTGACGCCGCCGACCCAGCCGCCGCCGGCATCCGCGCAGCCCGGCGAGGTCCAGGTGCCACAGGGCGCGGCTGGCGCGGGCGGGCCTCAAGGCGCGCTGCCGGTCTATGGCAATGCGTCGGCGCTCTCGAAGATCTTCAACCCGGACATGGCGGTCATCGGCAACTTCCTTGGCGCGACCGGAAGCAACACAGTGGATCCTGCGCCGGTCCTGGAGATGAACGAAGCGGAAGTCACGCTCCAGGCGATCGTGGATCCGTATGCACGCGCGGACTTCTTCCTGTCGGCCACGCCCGAGGGCCTGGAGATCGAAGAAGGGTTCCTGACGCTGACGTCACTGCCGGGCGGCCTGCTCGCGAAAGTCGGGAAGTTCAAGGAGCAGTTCGGGAAGGTCAACACGCTGCACCCGCACGCGTTGTCGTGGGTGGATCAGCCGCTCGTCATGAAGAACCTGCTCGGCGGGGAAGAAGGCATGTCCGACTCGGGCGTGTCGGTTTCGAAACTGCTCCTCAACCCGTGGGTCTTCCTTGAAGCCACGGGTGAGGTGTTCCAGGGGAACGCCGGCGTCTTCCAGTCGCACAAGCGCCGCCAGGTGAGCTGGCTGGGACGGTTGCGCGGCTACCGCGACGTGACCGAAGCGACGAACCTCGATGTGGGGCTGTCGTTCGCGCGCGGCCACAACGACGCGGGGCCGGACTTCACGACGCGGCTCTTCGGCGTCGACGCGACGGTGAGGTATCGTCCGCTGCAGCGCGCCATCTACCGCCGCTTCATGGGACGGACGGAGCTGATCTGGAGCCGCCGCGCGGAGGACGTGAGGAACGTCACCGCGTTCGGGATGTATGCGAGCGGCGACTACCAGTTCGCGCGCAGGTGGTTCGGGGGCGCGCGCTACGACCGTGCGGCGCGGGCATACGACTCGGCGCTCGTCGACAGCAGCGGCTCGCTCGTGCTGACCTACTGGCCGAGCGAGTTCAGCCAGGTCCGCGGGCAGTTGCGGCGGACGAAGTACGCGGAAGGCGTCATCGGCAACGAGGCGCTCTTCCAGTTCCTGTTCTCAATCGGCGCCCATGGCGCGCATGTGTTCTAGCAGGCAGCAGGCAGCTGGCGGCTGGCAGCGTGACACACTGCAAGCTGCCTGCTGCATGCTGCCAGCTGAGACGATACAGAAAGGCCCGGCATCATGAAACAGTACTTCTTACTGGCGGCGGTCTTCGCCGCGGCCCTGACGGCAGGCGCGGTGGACGCACGCGCCGCCATCAAGGTCGTGACGACCACACAGGACCTCGAAGCCATCGCCCGCGAGGTCGGCGGTGACAAGATCACGGTCGAATCGCTCGCCAAGGGCTATCAGGATCCGCACTTCGTCGAGCCGAAGCCGAGCTTCATCCTGAAGCTGCACGCGGCGGACCTGCTCGTCGTGGTCGGACGCGAGCTGGAAATCGGCTGGCTGCCGCCGCTCATCAACCAGTCGCGCAACTCGAAAATCCAGCCCAACGGCGACGGCTATCTCGACGCGTCGCTGACGGCGCACATCCTCGAGATCCCGACGGGCCAGATTACGCGCGCCATGGGCGACGTGCACCCGTCCGGCAATCCGCACTACTGGCTCGGCCCCGACAACGGCCGTCGCATCGCGCAGGAAATCCAGAAGAAGCTGTCACAGCTCAGCCCCGGAGATGCCGGGTATTTCGCTCAGCGGTACGCCGATTTCGATCGGCGGCTCGGCGAGGCGGAGAAGCGCTGGAAGGCCGCGATGGCTCCCTACAAGGGCGTGAAGGTCGTCACGTACCACCGGTCGTGGCCCAACTTCACCGGGTCGTTCGGGCTGGACGTCATGGGCTATGTCGAGCCGAAGCCCGGCATTCCCCCCTCTCCCTCGCACACCCTGGCACTGATGCAGGAGATGAAGCGGCAGAACGTGAAGCTCATCATGATCGAGCCGTATTTCGACTCGAAGACGCCCAATGCGATCGCGCGTGAAACGGGGGCGCAGGTGATCGTGCCGGCGCCGTCTGTCGGCGGCGCGAAGGACGTCACCGACTACTTCAAGCTCTTCGACTACAACATCAATCTCGTCGTCAACGCGATCAAGCAGACGGGAGCCAGGTAGGCATGCTCGACATGACGATTCTCTCGTTCCTCGCGGCGCCGTTCGTCGCGAGCCTCGTGATCGCGGGCATCCACGCGTATCTCGGGGTCCACGTGGTCGAGCGGGGGGTCATCTTCGTGGACCTGTCGCTCGCCCAGATTGCCGCGTTCGGCGCGACCATCGCCATCCTGCTGCCGATGTCGGGCGGCGATCCCCACGGACCGGCGGTGTACTGGATCAGCCTCCTCTTCACCTTCATCGGGGCGGCGATCTTCGCGACCATCCGGAGCCGCCGCGCCCGGATCCCGCAGGAAGCGATCATCGGGATCTCCTACGCGGTCGCCTCGGCGGCGACGATTCTCGCGATGAGCAAGTCCACCTCCGAAGGCGAACACCTGAAGGACATGCTGGTCGGCAACATCCTCGCGGTGTCGTGGGAAGAGGTCTGGCACACGGCGGCGCTCTACGCGGTCATCGGCGCGTTTCATTTCGTGTTCCGGAAGAAGTTCCTGGCCATCTCCCTCGATCCCGAGGCGGTCGAGCGATCGGGCGTGTCGCTGCGGCTCTGGGACTTCCTGTTCTACGCCTCGTTCGGCTTCGTCGTGACGCGGTCCGTCTCGATCGCGGGGGTGCTGCTCGTCTTCTGCTATCTGATCGTGCCGTCGGTCGGCGCGATGCTGTTCTCGGCCCGCCTGGGCCCGCGGCTCGCCATCGGGTGGTCGATGGGGACCGTGGTCTCCGCGCTCGGGGTCTGGCTGTCGCTGCAGCTGGACCTGCCGACAGGCGCGACGATCGTCTGCACCTTCGGCCTGGTGCTGATCCTGATGGGGATGGTGCGGATGCTCATTCCCGGGAGGTTGAACGGCGACATCCACCAGGTGGACTTCCACGACGTCGCCCACGGAGGGCACTGACCGGCGCTTCGATATAATTCCCTGCATGCAGTGCCGCTCCTGCGGAACCGAAATCGCCGGCAAGGCGATCGTCTGTTATCGCTGCGGCGCGAGTACGACGGATCCGGTGCGGCGGCCCGCACCCGTACGCGCCCGCCGCAGTCCGCTCCTGTCGCTCGCCGCCGCCGCCCTGCTGGTGCTGCTGGCCCTGTATCTCGGGCAGGCGTCGCGGACCGCGGCCGATCCGGGCCCGCTGCAGCTGACGGCCGGCGTCCTCGCGGCGGCTGCCGTCGTTCTGCTCGTGGTTCGCATGGTCCGCCGCCGCTGAGTTACACTTCTTCACCATGAACCGACCGCCTGACGGGGTTCGTCTGGAAGTCACCGACGCACTCGGCCGGCGCGTAGTGGCGATCGAGAAGCCCAATTTCGAGATCGGACGGCGCGAGACCAACGATCTGCGCCTCGCCGGCAGCGAAGTGTCTCGCGACCACGCGCAGATCGTGCTCGAAGGCTCCAAGTACGTGCTGCGCGATCGCAGCTCCCGCTACGGCACCTACGTGAACGGCGAGCAGGTCACCGAGCACGCGCTCGCCCACGGCGATCGCATCAGGCTGGGCCGCAGCGGCGGGGCCGAGATGGTGTTTCTCGTCGCCGACGGCGCGCCCGTTCCCGAGCGCTCGACCACCACCGCCATCGGCGACCTGCGTCAGATCGCCGCGCTCCTCGAAGGGCTCCGCGCGCTCGGCAGCGGCCGCGTGCTCGACGACGTGCTGTCGCTGGTGCTCGATTCGGGCATCGACGTCAGCGGCGCCGAACGCGGGTTCATCATGCTGGCGACCGCGACCGGGGAGCTCGAATTCAAGATGGCGCGCAGCCGCGGCCACGGGTCGCTCTCCGGCAGCAGCTTCGCCACGAGCCGCAAGATTCCCGAAGAAGTGTTCCGCACGGGCGAAGCGCGCCTCGTCGCCGATCTCCTGGACGGCGAGCTGGCCAACGTGCACGTGGGCACGGTCGCGCTGGGCATCCGCAACGTGCTGTGCGTGCCGCTGCGCCTCGTCCGCTACGTGGACAAGGCGGCGGAAATCGGCGAGGACCGCCGGATCGGCGTGCTCTACCTGGACAGCCGCGAGAAGGGGTCGCTGCTCTCGAGCTCGACGCGCGCGGCGCTCGAGACCCTCGCCACCGAGGCGGCCGTCGCCATCGAGAACGCCCGGCTCTATCGCGAGACGATGGAGAAGGCGCGGATGGAGCAGGAGATGCGGATCGCCGCCGAGATCCAGCAGGCGCTCCTGCCCAAGACGGGGCGCATCGGATCGTTCTTCAGCGCCGCCGCCGCATCGCTGCCGTGCCGATCGATTGGGGGGGACTTCTTCGACTACGTCGACCTGCCCGCGGGCGGCCTCGGCTTCGCGCTCGGCGACGTCGCGGGCAAAGGGCCGCCGGCCGCGCTGCTGAGCGCGATGATGCAGGGCATGTTCGCCGCGCAGGCGGCCAGCACGGACTCGCCGTCGCAGGCGATCACCCGCGTGAATCTGGCGTTGTACCGGCGGGGCATCGAGTCGCGGTTCGTGACGCTGATGTACGGCACGCTCCAGCCCGACGGGCGGCTGACCTACTGCAATGCGGGACACAACCCGCCGCTCGTGGTGGGCCAGTCCGGCGTGCGCCGCCTGGAATGCGGCGGCCCGATCGTGGGGCTGTTCGAGGCGGCCGCCTTCGACGAGGAGACGATCACGCTGTCGCCCGGCGACTGGCTGATTATCTTCAGCGACGGCGTCTCCGAAGCGATGTCCGCGTCGGGCGAGGAGTACGGCGAGCCGAGGATCGTGGAGTGCGTGTCGAAGAGCGCGTCGCTCGATCCGCAGCAGCTCCTCCAGGCGCTGTTCTCCGACGTGCGTCTGTTCACCACCGGCGCGGCGCAGAGCGACGACATCACCGCGATGGTGCTGCGCTACGGCACGTAGGATGCGGCCGCTCCCGCGCGGCCATCGGCTGGCGGTGATCCTCTGGCTGGTCATCGGCCTCCTGGTCTGGAACGGCGTCTACGACCTGATCCTGGGCAAGGGGCTCAAGGAATACCTGTTCCGTGCCGCGCTGCACGAGGCCGGCCGCGGCCCCGCGATCACGATTGAATCGGTGATGGACGCCTGGCGGCTGTACGCGGTGTGGGTCGCGACCCTGTGGGCGTCGATCATCGTGCTTGCGGGGATGGTGACCATCAAGCTTGCGGGCCGACGGGAAGAGGCTGAAAACGTAGAACGTAGAACGTAGAATGCGGTCACGCTGTCGAGCCGCACCGAGCAGCCGCCTTCGCGCAAAGGCGCTTCGGCGAGCCCGGCCGAGCCCCGAGTAACGAGCTGCGAACTGCGAGCTGCGACAAGTATCTATGCATCCTCTCATCCACGACTGGAACGACATCGGCGCGGCGAAACCGTCCGTCGTGATGCTTGACGACGAGACGCTGCGCGACGGGCTGCAGTCGCCGTCCGTGCGGTGCCCGACCATCGAGGAGAAGCTGCGCATCCTGCACCTGATCGATCGGCTCGGGATCGATACGGCGGACATCGGGCTGCCCGGCGCCGGCCCGCACGTCGTGCGCGACGTCGAGCGGCTCGCGCGCGAAATCGTGGACCAGCGCCTGCACGTGAAGGCGAACTGCGCCGCGCGCACCGTGATCGCCGACATCCGTCCCATCGCGGAGATCTCGCAGCGCGTGGGCCTTCCCATCGAGTGCTGCGCGTTCATCGGGTCGAGTCCGATCCGCCAGTATGCGGAAGGGTGGACGCTCGATCAGCTGCTGCGTCTCACCGAGGACGCGGTTGCCTTCGCGGTCAAGGAGGGGCTGCCCGTGATGTATGTCACGGAAGACACGACGCGCGCGGATCCGGAGACGCTGCGGCGGCTGTACTCGACGGCGATCCGCGCCGGCGCGGCGCGCGTCTGCGTGGCGGACACCGTGGGCCACGCCACCCCGGCGGGCGCCGCGGCCGTCGTCCGCTTCATCGCGGGGGTGGTCGAGGAGTGCGGCGGCGGGGTCGGCATCGATTGGCACGGTCACCGCGATCGTGACGTCGCGGTCACCAATACGATCGCCGCGCTGGAGGCCGGCGCCACGCGGCTGCACGGGGCGGCGATTGGCATCGGCGAGCGCGTCGGCAATACGCCGATGGACACGCTGCTCGTGAACCTGGTGTTGATGGGCTATCTCGACCGCAACCTGGACGGGCTGACGGAGTACTGCGAGGCGGTGTCGTCCGCGACCGGGGTGCCCATCCCGGCGAACTATCCGATCGTGGGCCGCGACGCGTTCCGCACGGCGACCGGCGTCCACGCGGCGGCCGTCATCAAGGCGTACCGCAAGAAGGACGCCGAACTGCTGGACGCGGTGTATTCCGGCGTTCCCGCGGCACTGGTGGGGCGCGAGCAGGAAGTGGACGTCGGGCCCATGTCCGGCAGGTCGAACGTCGTGTTCTGGCTCGAGAAGCGCGGCTACGCCGCGACCGACGAGGTGGTCGATCGCATCTTCGCGAAGGCCAAGGCGTCGGCGTGCGTGCTCACCGAAGAGGAGATCCTTGCGGAGATTCGTGAAACGTAGCATGCAGAGTTCTTGCTGCTGCCCGTGACCGGGCCTTCCACGTTCTACGTTCTCACATTCGACGTGTCAGCGACCCCGGCCCGCGGCTTTTTCCATCGCGGGCAAGGCTTCGATCAGAACCCGTCCGACCGCCTCGAGCGAACCCGCGCTGCATTTGTCCAGCGTGTCCTCGCGCGTGTGCCAGTAGCGGTATGTCGCGTCGGGGTATTCCAGGTCGATCACATCGACGGACGGCACGCCGGCCGCAAGGAACTCGAGGTGGTCGTCCTCGACGGTGGTGGGCACGTCCACGAACTCCGGCCGCTTGAGACGTTTCGCGGCCGCCCAGATGGCATCGGTCAGCCAGGGTGTCGAGTTCGTCTCGCGCTTGATGACCAGCTCGCGGTCGCCAATCATGTCGACCAGGATCATCGCGCGGATATCCTTCAGCGTTCCCGCGGTCCTTGCCGCGTCGACATAGTAGCGGCTCCCGTAGGTGTGGTCGTTGCCCGACCATTCCGCCACGGCCTCCTCGCCATCGAGAAACAGCAGCTCGATGGGCACGGCGTTGCGCCGATTCTTGAGCACGCGCGCGAGCTCGACGAGCAGCGCCGTGCTCGATCCGCCGTCGTTCGCGCCGACGAACGGAAACTCGCTGAATCGCTTCGTGTCGTAGTGGCCGGCGATGATGATCCGTCCCTGGCGTGCAGCGCCCGGGATCGTCGCCCGGAGGTTGACCATCTTCAGGCGCCCCGCGGGCGTCTCCGCTTCGAAGGCCTGCGCCTCGGTCGCGATCCCCGCGGCTTTCATCTGCCGCGTGACGTACTCGCGCGTGGCCGCCGCGCCGGGTGAGCCCGCCGGGCGCGGGCCGATCGCGACGATCTGGCGGAGATCCTCGTAGGCGCGCGCCCCGTCAAAGCCCGGCGACGGCGCCTGCACGCCATACAGGCATGCGGTCGAGGCCAGGACGAGAAGCGGCAGGAATCGCATGAGGCTACCGGCGCTTGTCCCGCGGCACGTAATCCCGCTGTGCCGGCCCGACGTAAATCTGGCGCGGCCGCGCGATCTTCTGCTCCGGATCCTGCAGCATCTCTTCCCACTGCGCCATCCAGCCCGCGGTGCGGGGAATCGCGAACAGGACGGGGAACATGTCGACGGGGAAGCCCATCGCCTGGTAAATCAGCCCCGAATAGAAATCGACGTTCGGGTACAGCTTCCGAGAGATGAAGTACTCGTCCTCGAGCGCGATGCGCTCCAGCTCCAGGGCGATGTCGAGCAGCGGGTTCCTGCCGGTGACCTCGAACACGAGATCCGCGATGCGCTTGATGATCTTCGCGCGCGGGTCGTACGACTTGTAAACGCGATGGCCGAACCCCATCAGGCGTCCCTCGCCCGCCTTGACGCGCGTGACGAACGCGGGGACGTTGGCCTTGCTGCCGATTTCGGTGAGCATCCGCAGGACGGCTTCGTTCGCGCCGCCGTGCAGCGGCCCGTACAGCGCCGCCGCGGCGCCGGCGAGCGCGGAGTAGGGATCGACGTGCGAGCTGCCGATGCCGCGCATGGCGTGGGTGCTGCAGTTCTGCTCGTGATCGGCGTGCAGGATGAACAGCACGTCGAGCGCCCGCTCCAGCACCGGGCTCGGGTCGTAGCGCGGCTCGGTCATCTTGAACAGCATGTTCAGGAAGTTGCCCGAAAAGCTCAGGTCGTTGTCGGGCAGCACGTACGGACGGCCGATGGTGTGACGGAACGCGTAGGCGGCGATGCTCGGCACCTTCGCGACGAGGCGAATGCGCTGGAGGTGGCGCGACTCCACGTCGAAGATGTTCTTCGCGTCGGGGTAGAAGGTCGACAACGCCCCGACCGCGCTCAGGAACATCCCCATCGGGTGCGCGTCGTAGCGGAAGCCCTCGAGGAACTTCTTGATGTTCTCGTGGAGCATCGTGTGGTGCGTGATGTCGTTGGTCCAGCGATCGAGCTCCGGGCCCTTCGGCAGCTCGCCGAGCAGGATCAGGTACGCGGTCTCGAGAAAGTCGCTGTGCTCCGCGAGCTGCTCGATGGGGTACCCGCGGTACATCAGGACGCCCTTGTCGCCGTCGATGTAGGTGATGCTGCTGCGGCACGCGGCCGTGTTCGTGAACGCCGGGTCGTAGGTCATCATGCCGAACTCGTCGGGCGTGACCTTGATCTGGCGCAGGTCCATCGCGCGAATCGTGCCGTCCTGGATGGGAATCGCGTAGTGCCTGCCCGTGCGGTTGTCGGTGATCGTGAGCGTGTCGGCCATGTCTACTCGGACTCGTCTTCTTCGTCAGGGGGAATCGGCGGACCCGGCACCCGGTAGCCGCCGCTCAGCCAGCGGCCCAGATCCGCCAGCTTGCAACGTTCGCTGCAGAAGGGGCGCCACGTCGGATCGGGCGGCCGCCGTCGGCAGTACGGGCACAGTTCAGTGGGGGTCAAGTGAGTCGTACAACCGGACTATTCTATCAGCAGCGATGGAACGTAGAACGTAGAAGGCAGGATCGTCTTCGTGGACTTCGTGTCCTTCGCGATCTGTCCGAAAAGCCGTGGCCCGTCTCAGCGTGGTTCGAGTGCTTCTACGTTTTACCGCCCCGCCGCGTCACTCCGGCCGTACTGGCGTCGGGCTCTCTGACTCCGCCAGAAACGCGGCGATCTGCCGGCGCAGCTCCTCCTGGATCACGTCCACCTTGCGCCGGGCGTCGAGCACGCGGAAGCCGAACTCGTCGGCCATCGAGGCATACTCGCGCAGCAGCGACCGCTGATACGCGCGGAAGCTCTCGTAAATGTCGTCGCCGAGCTTCATGTCCATGCCCGATTCCCAGTAGTCCATCCCGCGCGACTGGAGGACGCGGCGGATCAGCGTCTTCTCGTCGATCTTCAGGTAGAACACCAGGTGCGGCGCAATCGCGAAGCCGTACAGGCTCCGCACCCACGTGCGGTCGACGCCGCGGACGCCCGCGCGGGCCAGCGCCGTGAAGATGTACCGATCCGACAGGACGATGAACCCGGCCTTGAGCGCCGGGATGATCTCCTTCTCGAGGCGGTCGGCGAAATCCGTCGCATACAGCAGCACGAAGGTCAGCTTGTTCAGCGTGTTGCTCGCCTTGGCCAGATCGATCGTGGGCTGCATCAGGTCCGATCGCGTCCAGCCGGTCTCGACGACGCCGTAGCCCTGCACCTCGAGCCATTCACGCAGCAGGCTGATCTGGGTCGATCGGCCCACGCCGTCGGTCCCCTCGATCGCGATGATCTTGCCGGGATACCCCTGGATCGGCAGGTACGGGATCCCGTACCCGTAATAGCTGCCGGCGCGCACCTCGGTGGCGCCCCCCTCGTCAACCAAGCTGCTCGTCGAGCTGTTCGTCGTCATTCTCGATCTCCAGGTACTGCGATACGAGCTTCCGGAACGTGCGCTGCTGTTCGGTGATGCTCCCGCTCGCCGGTACGACACTCAGGCCGAATTCGTCCACGAGCCGGTCGTACTCGTCGAGCACCTTGCCCTGGAAGATCTTGAAGCTCTCCGTGGCGTTGGCGCTCCAGCCCATGTCCATGCCCGCCTCGTAGAACTTCAGCTTCACGCGGCGCGCGAGCAGCCGATCGATGGACACCTCGATCGGCACGCGGAAGTACACCGCCATGTCCGGCTTGACGGCGAAGCTGTACAGCTCGCGGACCCAGCGCCGATCGACGCCGCGCGCCGCGTCACGCGCGAAGGCCGTGTAGGCGTAGCGGTCCGCGAGCACGATCATGCCGGCCTTGAGCGGCGGAATGATGTTGTACAGCAGGCGGTCCGCGAAGTCCGTCGCGTGCAGCAGGCTGAAGGTCATCGGCGTCAGCGCGTTCTTCTTCTTGCCGGTCTTGGTCGCGGCCTTGACGAGCGCCGACGAGTTCCATTCCGTCACGAAGACCGGGTGGCCGGCCGCGATCAGCCACTTAGCGAGCAGCCCGAGCTGCGTGGTCTTGCCGGACCCGTCGATGCCTTCGACCACGAACAGCTTTCCGGGGTACTCGTGCGGGGTGGTCAGGTTGCTGAGCATGTGGCGGTTGTTCCTTGTAATCGGCCCCCGCCACCTCGAAGCGGATGGGCCTGTCGAGCACGCGCTCGAGCGGCGCGGCATGGCGGTGCGCGGCCCAGAGCTCCAGCTCCGCGTCGCCCGACGCGCGCAGCCGCGCAAGATAATCGTCGTCGCGCGGGTAGAAATCGATGCCGCCGAGGGCCTGCGCGTGACTCCGATCGAGCCCCTCGGCGAGCCGGACGATGGCGGCGAGCGTCCGGACGGTGCGCCGCAGCGGCCCGCTGAGCGCGGCGTAGCCGTCGTGCGCCTTCTTCGGCGTGGCCTGGCGGTGGTAGCGCGCGACGAGCGCAATCACCTCGATCTCGTGCGGCTCGAATCCGCGCAGATCCCCATTCTTGACCAGATAGTACGAATGACGGTGGTGGCGCTCGTAGCTGATATGGACGCCGATGTCGTGCAGCAGCGCGCCGTACTCCAACCACTCGCGCTCGCGGGCGGCCAGCCCGTGCACGCTGCGGGTCTGATCGAAAATGCTCAGCGCGAGCCGCGCGACCTGGTGGGCGTGCTCGGACCAGTAGCCGCAGCGCTCGCCGAGCTCCACGATGCTGCGGCGCCGCACGTCCGGGTAGCGCTCGACCTTGCGGATCTGCGCGCTGTTGCGATGGATGTAGTCGAGCACCAGCCCCTCGCGCAGCGCCATGTCGCAGAGCGTGAGGCTCTCGGCGCCAAGTCGGCGCAGGATCGTGTCGAGCAGGACCGCCCCGGCGACCGCGAGGTCCGCGCGGCGCGGGTCGAACCCGGCCATCGCGAGCCGCTCCTCGATGTCCGACGCCGCCAACCGCTTGCGGAGACGGTGCAGGGCCTTCGCGGACACGCGCCGGTTGCGCAGCTCGGTTGGCGCGGCGCCGCCGTCAGCGAGCGCGAGCGCGCCGAGGCTGAGAATCGTCCCTGACGTGCCGATGACCCTCGCGAACCCGCGCGCCGCGATCTCGTCGAGGTACGTGCCCATGTCCCGATTGAGGTGTTTCACGAGGCGCCGCTCGTCCCGCTGCGCGAACGGGTCGCTCGAGACGAACCGCTCGGTCAGCCGGATGACGCCGGCCTTGAAGCTCTTGCCGAGCGTGACGTGGGTGGCGGTGCCCAGCGTGATCTCGACACTGCCGCCGCCGATGTCGATGACCACCGCGGCGCTGCCGCCGATGTCGACGCCGTACCCCGCCGCCCTGTGGATGAGCCGGGCCTCCTCGGTGCCTGAGATGACGCTGACGCGCACGCCGACTTCGCGATCCACGTCGGCAATGAAGTCTCCGCCGTTCTGCGCTTCCCGCACCGCACTGGTTGCCGCCGCCACGACCTCGTCGATCTTGTAGGAATCAGCGAGGCGCTTGAACTTGGACAGCGTCTGCTTCGCGGCCGCCATGGCCGTCGGGGTCAATTTCCGTCCGTCCAGCCCGCCGGCCCCGAGCCGGACCATGTCCTTTTCCCGATCGACGATCTCGAAGGAGAGGTCGGGGTGCACCTCGACCACGATCATGTGGATGGAATTGGTGCCGATGTCGATGGCGGCGATGCGCATTAATCTGCTGGGGGCTTCGCCCCCAGACCCCCCACTCACTCGCTCGCGGGGCCCCCGTCGCCCCGCTCCGCTCGTGAGGCTCGTTCGCTCCGCTCACTCGCGGGGCCCCCGTCGCCCCGCTCCGCTCGTGAGGCTCGTTCGCTCCGCTCACTCGCGCTGTGAAAAAGCTCAGCCGGGTCCGACTCTTGCTTGTTGCGTGCCAGAGATATACTCAGGATTCGGGCCGGAAACCAACGGATGAGGCTGGGTGGCATCGTAGCATGAACGATTCGACGACACAGGGAACCGCGCGGGTGCTCCAGCGGCTCACGCGCGCGCTCAACCGCCACCTGCCGGCAGCCGTCGGCGGCGACCGCCTCGGCGTCCACCAGGCCCGGGTCGCGTCCCGGCGGCTTCGCGAGGCGGTGCCCGTCCTCTCGACGGGGCTGTCGCCCAGCAAGGCTCACAAGGCGATGCGCAAGATCCGCCGGCTGACCCGCGCGCTCGGCACGGTGCGGGAACTGGATGTGACGCTGCATCTCCTCGATGAGTTCGCGCGGAAGGATCACATCCCGCGCTCGGCGGTCGAAGACGTGCGGGCCCACGTGCTGGGGGAGCGCGCGCGCAGCCGTGAGGTGATGGTCGAGCGGCTCGGCCGCATCAACCGCAAGAAGCTCAATCGCCGGCTGGCGAGCGTGTGCGAGGCGCTGGACGAAGCCGAGCACGAGCGGTGGCGCGAGGCGCTCGCGTCGCGGCTGCTCAAGCGCGCCAAGCGGCTCCGGGCCGCGATCGACGAGGCCGGGCAGATGTACGCGCCGGAGCGGCTGCACCAGGTGCGGATCGCGTCGAAAAAGCTGCGGTACGGATTGGAGCTTGCCGCGGAAAGCGGCGGGACGGGCGCCCAGCCGCTCGTGCGCACCATCAAACGCGCGCAGGATCTGCTCGGACGCCTGCACGATCAGCAGATCCTGCAGAACCATGTGTCGGCCGTGCAGGCGGAGGTGCCCGGCGGCGCCCGGCAGACGGGCGCAGGCGGCGCGGATCGCGTACGGCCCCTCGAAACGCTCGCGCGGCATATTGAAGAGGAGTGCCGGCGTCTCCATGGCCGATACGTGGCCGCGGTTCCCGCCCTGAAAGCGTTGTCCGCCGCGGTGCCGTCCGATGTCGTTCCACTGCTTGCGCATCCCGCCCGGCGGCGGCCGCTCAAGATGACCCGCCTTCGCCAAGGCTACGGCGGGCAAGCCCGTGAGCGCCAAGGCTACGGCGGGCAAGCGCGTGATCGCCAAGGCTACGGCGGGCAAGGTGGTTCACGAGAGATGGCGCAGCTCCCCAGGGCTGCCGGAAGAGAGCGGTAGACGATGGCGACAGTGGAGCTGTACTTGATCCGCCACGGCGAAGCGGCCGAGCGCGGCGACGAATACCCCGACGACTCGAAGCGGCCGTTGACCAGCCAGGGGATCGCGCGGTTGCGGAAGGAAGCCAAGGCGCTGGAGGCGCTCGGCGTCGGCTTCGATCACATCATCACCAGTCCGCTCGCCCGCGCGCGGCAGACGGCCGACGCGTTTGCCGAGACGTTCAGGCAGCGTCCCACGATGAGCACGAGTGACGCGCTGGCGCCGGCGGGTACGCCGGCGGCGGTCATTCAGGAAGTGGCGCATCACGCGCGCAAGGCGCGCATCGCGGTGGTCGGCCACGAGCCCAACATGAGCGAGCTGGCCGCGCGACTGATCGGCGCCCGTGCGCCGCTGGCGTTCAAGAAGGGGGCGGTCTGCCGGATCGACTTCGAGTCCTTCCCCCCGACGGGGGCCGGTCAGCTCCGCTGGTTCGTTACTCCGAAAATGCTCAGGAAGATCGGATAGTCGCAGCTCGCAGCTCGCAGCTCGCGGCTCGCCTTGGCCCGCCGAAGCGCCGAAGCGCGAAGGCGGCTAGAATGCGAACTGCGCCTGCACGTAGGTGGCGTGCGAGTGCGCGCCGCTGACGCCATGATCGTTGCGCGACACGCGCTCCATCATCTGGAACCGTACTGTGGGCCAGGCCGCGTACCAACTGAGACCGGCGGAGGCGCGGGTCCACGCACGGCCGAACGCGTCGGCCGCCAGAAGGTCGGCGCCCGCCACGATCTCCAGCGTATGCTGCCGGACCATGTATCCAGCTTCCACGCCTGCCTTGTGAAGACGCGCTTCGCCGTCCGCGTACAGTCCGGCGGTCAGCGCCCGGTCGCGCGCGCTGGCGGCAATGCGCTCGTATTCGGCGTCGAGCGACACGCGGTGTCCGCGCAGCCCGGTGCTCAGTTCGATTCCGTGCGCTGCCGATGCATCCGCACGCACCGCGTCCGCGCCACCTGATTGCGCCTCACTCGGAGTGATGTCGCCATCGTTGCGCCACACGTAGCCGGCCACCGCGTACGTCACGCGCCACTGCGCGGACCCGAACGCTCCCTGCCCGCGCGGTGTCTCTCCAAGCGGATGCCACTCCACCCGGCCGGCGGCCATGACGCCCTCGGACCATCCGGGCCTGGCTTCGGCGATGCCGTCAACGCGGACTTCGCCGGGGTCGGGCGATTGCAGTGAACTGGCGAGCGCACCGGACCAGAACAGCGTGCGCGCCGTATTCCACTGGTCGACCTTGACGGCGATCGCGCGGCCGGGCGATCCGACGCTGCGGTCTCCGGGAAAGGGCCGCTCGACGAGCCCGCGCCTGCTCGCCGCGACCAGGTACGCGCGCGAGAACGGCAGCTTCTGGTTGCCGAACGTGATCGTCAGGCCGCGGTCCTTCCAGCCCACGTACTGCAGGAACGCATCCTTGATCACCAGCGATCCGCCGGAAGAGGCCGGCGCGAGATCGAACAGGATCGTGCCCGCCCACTCCGGTGTCGGCCGCGCGGAGACGATCAGCACCATCCGCCGGAAGAACACGCGGTCGCGCGGCTCCGCGCCCGATCGGTCGATCCGCTCGTATTGCGGCTGGAGGTAGCCGCTGAAGGAGAGCGTGTCGTCGTGCGGCGTGGCGGCGGCCGATTGCGCGTGGGCGGCGGCGCACGCCGCCCACACGAGGGCCAGGGCAGAGAGAAGAGGTCGTGTCACGGGGCAGGTGGAGTATACCTGCAGGGCCTCACGCCGTGACGCCCGCCTTCACTTGGGCCCCTTTCGGCACGATGATGATGCCGTTGCGGATATAGAACCCATCGCCATCCGCGTGGTCGACCCCGGCGTCGTTGACGAGCCGCACGCCGTCGGCAATCCGCGCGTTCTTGTCCACGATGACGCGGTCCAGGACGGCGTCGCGGCCGATGCCAAGCGGCACGCTGCCGGCGGCCGCGTCCGGGTCGTACGAGTCGGCGCCGAGCAGCACCGATCGCGTGATGCGCGCGCCGGCGCTGACGTGCGTGCGGATGCCGACGACCGAGTCGGCGATCGTGCAGTGATCCAGGTAGCACCCCTCGGCGACGATCGACGCATCGATGCGGCAGTCGTGGAAGCGCGTGCCCGGCAGGAACCGCGGACGCGTGTAGATCGGCCAGCGCGGGTGGAAGAAATTGAAGGGGGCCCCGCGCCGCGTGAGCTGGATGTTGGCCTCGTAGAACGCCTCGATCGTCCCGACGTCCGCCCAGTAGCCGCGGAAGATGTACGGACGCACGCGGTGCGTCGCGAGCGCCGCGGGGATGATCTCCTTGCCGAAGTCGATCCCGGGCTGACGGAGAATCTCGAGCAGCACGTCGCGCGAGAAGACGTAGATGCCCATCGAGGCGACAAACGGCTTGTCCGGCGTCACCCCGCCCGCCGTCGAGCCTCTCGGCACGCTGCCGCCCATTTCCGCCAGCCGCGCGGCGTCCGGCTTCTCCTCGAATGCGTCAATCCGGCCGGAGTCGTCGAACCGGAAGATGCCCATCTCGGTCGCGTCGGCGGCGGTCACCGGCTGCGCCGCAATCGTGATGTCGGCGTCCTCCTCGATGTGCGACTCGATCATCTCGCAGAAGTCCATCCGGTACAGGTGGTCCCCGGCGAGGATCAGGTAGTACTCGGCGTCGTAGCCTTCGAAATGCCGCGCCGCCTGGCGCACGGCGTCGGCCGTGCCCTGGAACCAGTCGGAGCTTTCGGGCGTCTGCTCGGCCGCCAGCACTTCGACGAACCCTTCCGAGAACACGTCGAGCCTGTAGGTCTGCGCGATATGGCGGTTGAGCGAGGCCGAATTGAACTGCGTCAGGACGAAGATGCGTTTCAGCCCGGCATGCAGGCAGTTGCTGATGGGAATGTCGATGAGCCGGTACTTGCCGCCGAGCGGCACCGCCGGCTTGGATCGCATGTGCGTCAGCGGGAAGAGACGCGCGCCGCGTCCGCCGCCGAGAATGACCGTGAGCACGTCGTTCATGGGAGCCATCGTACACCGCCGCCGCACCGGCCGCGCTCAGGCGAGCAGGATGCCAAGCGCGGCGCCGGCGAGAACGAGCCAGGCCGAGTTCACGTTCCACCGGACGAGCACGACGAGCGACCCCGCCGCCAGCGCGGCCATCATCGGCGTCGTCAACGTCTGGCGCGCGAGGGCCAGCGCGACGGCCGCCATCAGGCCGAGCGAGGCGGCCACGAGACCGTCGAGCGCCGCGCCGGCGACGCGAGATCGACGCAGTCGTGGAATGAGGGGCTGCGTCACCGCCACGAACACGAATGCCGGCAGGAACATGGCGATCGTGGCGAGAACCGCGCCCGGCCAGCCGCCGAGCACGTAGCCGATGAACGTGGCGGTCGTCGACAGCGGTCCCGGCGTGAACTGGCCGACGGCAATCGCGTCGAGCAGTTGCCGATCGGTCAGCCAGTGCCACCGTTCGACGAGATCGGCGCGAAGGAACGCAATCAGCACGTAGCCGCTCCCGAAGAGCACCGATCCGACCTTCAGGAAGAAGAGAGTCAGCTTGACGAGCGAGACCGGCGCGGCCGCCGAGGCCGCCGCCGCCTTGAGCGTCGCGCCGAGGGAGACGACCGCGATGACAGGCGCGGCGCGCCGGAACGCCGTTCTCGTGAGGATCATCGCCAGCGCGCCCCCGGCGAGCAGCAGCAGCTCGTTGACCCCGGCGAGCGCGAGCGCCGCGGCCGCCGACGCGACGACTGCCAGCGCCGGCTTGCGGAGCGTCGATCGGCCGAGCCCCCACACCGCGTTCGCGATGATGGCAACGACGGGCGGCGCCACGCCGGCGAGCAGCCCGCGCGCGTCAGGCGTGCGCCCGTAGCGCACGTACAGCGCGGCGAATGCCGACACGATGAGGGCGGACGGAAGGATGAAGGCAATGCCCGCGACCAGCAGTCCGCGCCAGCCGGCGACTCGTCGGCCGACGTGGACGGCCACTTCCGTGGAATTCGGGCCGGGGATGACGTTGGTGGCCGCGATCAGATCGGCGAATGCCTCGGCGTCGATCCAGCCGCGGCGGCGCACGATCTCATCGTGCATCATCGCGATGTGCCCGGCCGGGCCGCCGAATGCCGTCGCGCCCAGCCGCAGGAACACGCGGGCGACGACGGGCAGCGGCACGCGCATGTCGATTGGATCAGCGCGGGCGAGGCGTGCAGCAGGAGGAGACGATCGGCAGGCGCCGTGTCGCGGGAAGCTCGACGCGCGAGGCCAGGCGCTTGCGGTCGCGCTCGCCGGAATCGAGATGGCCGATGGCATGGCCCACCGCATCGACGAGCGCCTGCATCACGGGGTCGCCCATCCTCGTGAGGCGATAGTGCACCCACAGGCCGGTGCGCCGGGTCTCGACGAGACCCGCCGCGCGCAGGTAAGCCAGGTGTCGCGACACCTTCGGCTGCGGCTCGCCGAGGCTCTCGTGGATGTTGCACACGCAGATCTCGCCGTCGAGCAGCAGCGCGAGGATGCGCAGGCGCGTCCTGTCGGCCAGGGCCTTGAACAGCGTTTCAAGCGATGCGAGGCGTTTATCCACGACTGTGAGGGCAGCCCTAAAGGGCTGCGCTACGGACTTCTCTGATACTGATAATATGCGTGTTGACAGATATAATCAATGGCGCTATGCTGCCTCTTGTATTCGTTTAGGCAGATATATGAGGCCTGACCATGAGTGAGTTGAAGGACGCGATCCAGCAGAAGTACGGCGCGGCGGCGGAACGGGTGACGGCTGGCGCGGCGAAGACGAGTTGCTGCGGCACGACGTCGTGCGGGTGCGGCGACCCCATCACGGCGAATCTCTACGGCGCCGGCGAGACGAGCGGATTGCCGGACGCAGCCGTGGCGGCCTCGCTCGGCTGCGGCAACCCGACGGCGCTCATCGATCTGCGGCCGGGGGAGACCGTTCTCGATCTGGGATCGGGCGGCGGCATCGACGTGCTGCTCTCGGCGCGCCGTGTCGGTCCCACCGGCAAGGTCTACGGCCTCGACATGACCGACCAGATGCTGGCACTCGCGCGGGAGAACCAGCGGAGGGCTGGCGCGACCAATGTCGAGTTCCTGAAAGGCGAGATGGAGCACATTCCGCTCCCGGACAACTCCGTGGACGTGATCATCTCGAACTGCGTCATCAACCTGTCGTCGGACAAGGCGCGCGTGCTGCGCGAAGCGTTCCGCGTACTCAGGCCGGGCGGCCGCTTTGCGGTCTCCGACGTGGTCGTGCGCGGCGAGGTGCCGGCCGGCATCCGGCGCAGTGTCGAGTTGTGGGTGGGCTGCGTGGCGGGCGCGTTGCAGGAATCCGAGTATCGCCGGTTGCTGGGGGACGCCGGGTTCGACGGGATCGACGTGGAGCCGTGGCGTGTCTACAACGTGGAGAACGCGCGCGACTTCTTGATCCAGGCGAATATCGATCCTGACGCGCTCGCCGGGCAGGTGGACGGCACGTTCGCCAGTGCCTTCGTCCGTGCGCGCAAGCCGTAGCGGCGGGCGCGCGTCGGCAGTGGGAGGCTCCGTGCGATGAAAACGGTGCTGTTCGCGTGCGTGCACAATGCCGGCCGATCGCAGATGGCAGCGGCCCTCTTCAACCACCTCGCGGATCCGGCACGAGCCCGCGCCATTTCAGCCGGCACCGCCCCGGGAGAGCACGTGCACCCCGTGGTGGTCGATGCCATGCGCGAGGTTGGGGTCGATCTGTCGGCCGCGCGGCCGCGCAAGCTCACCGACGATCTGGCGCGCGAGGCGCAGGTGCACGTCACGATGGGGTGCGGCGACGCCTGTCCTTACGTGCCAGGCGCGCGCGTCGAGGACTGGCCCCTGGAGGATCCGAAGGGCCAGCCGATCGAGACGGTGCGATCGATCCGCGACGAGATGGCGCGCCGTGTTCGCGACCTGATCGCGCGGGAAGGCGTGGCGCGCGGGTGACGATCCCGCGCCTGCTCCCCGCGCGCGAGGTTGTTGGAGGATACGAGGCCGGCTATCATTTCGTCATGTCGCAAACCAAGAACATGACGCGCCCGGGGCCGACGGTGAGACAGCTCGTCCAGGTCGCCAAGGCCGTCGGTCATCCTGCCAGACTCCGCCTGCTGGCCATGCTGGAGGGACGAACCCTTTGCGTCTGCCAGATGACCTCCATCCTCGAGCTCGCCTCCTCCACCGTCTCGGGCCACCTCAACGAACTCCGGCGCAGCGGGCTGGTCATCGAGGACAAGCAGGGCAAGCTGGTCTACTATCGCCGCGATCCGTCCAGCCCCCTTGCCGGCGTCATCACGGACGCGCTGGCCCTTGTCAACGACGACGAGGCCATCGCCGCCGATCGGGCGCTGATTGATCGCGTCCGTGCGGTCCCGATCGAGCTGCTCTCACGGGCCGGCCTGAATCTGGCCGCGCTGGGCATCAAGCGTCATCGGGCGCGCTCGTCCGCGCGGACGTGATGCAGGCGAGGTCATGACGAACGCCACCCTCACGCCGCAACCGAAACGCCTCAACGTGTTCGAGCGCTACCTGAGTCTCTGGGTCGCGCTCTGCATGGTCGCCGGCGTCCTGCTGGGCAAGGCCGCGCCGTCGCTCATGGCCGGGTTGCGCGGTCTCGAGTTCGGCGCGGGCAGCCAGATCAACGTGCCGATCGCGATCCTCATCTGGCTGATGATCACGCCGATGATGATGAAGGTGGACTTCGGCGCCATCCGGGAGGTGGGACGGCGGCCGCGCGGTCTGCTGGTGACGCTGTTCGTGAACTGGGTCGTGAAGCCGTTCTCCATGGCGGCTATCGCGTGGCTGTTCTTCCGGTTGGTGTTCAGCCCCTGGATCAGCCCGGCGGACGCCGACCAGTACATCGCCGGCTGCATCATCCTCGCGGCCGCTCCCTGCACCGCGATGGTCTTCGTCTGGAGCTATCTCTCGGACGGCGATCCGGCGTATACGCTCGTGCAGGTGTCGGTGAACGACCTCATCATGCTGGTGCTCTTCGCGCCCATCGTCCGCTTCCTCGTGAGCGGGGCGTCGTCGCTGCACGTACCCTTCCAGGTGCTGCTCTACTCCGTGGTCGTCTTCATCGTGATTCCGCTGGTCGCAGGCGTGCTCCTGCGGCAGTGGTTCATTCGCACCAGGGGGCGTCCGTGGTTCGAGGGGGAGCTGCTGCCGCGGTTTGCGCCGATCAGCATGGCGGCCCTGCTCGCGACGCTCGTGCTCATCTTCGCGTTCCAGGCCGAGAACATCACGACGAAGACGCTGCACGTGGCGCTCATCGCCGTGCCGATCCTGATCCAGGTGTACTTCAACTCGTCGCTGACCTACGGCCTCATGCGCCTTTTCCGGGTCGAGTACGCCATCGCGGCGCCTGGAGCGCTCATCGGAGCCAGCAACTTCTTCGAGCTCGCGGTCGCAACGGCCATTGCGTTGTTCGGTCCGGAGTCCGGTGCGGCGCTGGCGACTGTCGTCGGCGTGCTGATCGAGGTTCCTGTGATGCTGTCGGTGTGCTCGGTCTGCAACCGCACCCGTCATTGGTTTCCCGCGCCGGCCTGAGGTCGGCTGGCGCTCCCGCATGGCCCGGGTATCCGGCGTGTCCGCTCTCTCCTTGACCGCCCGCCTATCGATGCTATAATTCGGAATATAACGAAATGACGCGACGATGCCGGGTTCCCGGCATCCTCCGGTCCGGAGCCGCGACGCGGCCGGCAATGACGCGCGGCACACATTTCGCAATGTTCCGAATTGACGATGTAATGAACTGGAACGACGAATGGAAGTGGGCCGCTCTGCTGCTGGCCGGGTTTGTCGCGGTCTTCTACCTTCCGGTGGGCAGCCCCCGATTCGATGGTGCGGTGCTCGAGTCCTTCCACCTGGTCAAGTGGTACGCGCGGGAGCACGTGCTGTTGTGCCTCGTCCCCGCGCTCTTCATCGCCGGAGCGATCTCGGTGTTCGTGAGCCAGGCGTCCGTCATGAAGTACCTCGGCGGGTCCGCCAACAAGGTCCTGGCCTACGGCGTCGCATCCGTGTCCGGCACGGTGCTCGCCGTCTGCTCGTGCACGGTGCTGCCGCTGTTTGCCGGCATCTACAAGCGTGGCGCCGGGCTGGGACCCGCCACCGCCTTCCTTTACTCCGGGCCCGCGATCAACATCCTCGCGATCGTTCTCACCGCGCGCGTGCTCGGCCTCGAGATGGGCGTCGCCCGCGCCGTTGGGGCGGTCGGCTTCAGCATCGTCATCGGCCTGCTGATGCACGTCATCTTCCTCGGTGAGGAGCGCGACCGGGCGGACGAACAGAGCCGGCTGCCCGTCCCCGAGGTGGCGCGGCACCTGTCGCAGGACGCGGTCTACTTCGCTTCGATGGTGGGGATCCTCGTGTTCGCCAACTGGGGAGCGCCGCAGTCGGCCACCGGCTTCTGGCAGGTGGTGTATGCAGCCAAGTGGTGGCTGACCGCGGCCGCCGGGCTCGGTTTCGCTGTCGTTCTCGTCGCGTGGGTCGGGTTGCGATGGTGGGCCGTCGCGACCGCCGCCGCCGCGACAGCCATTGCCGCCATCGTCGCTCCCCACGAGCCGCTCATCCCATTCGCCGTGGGAGCGCTCGGCCTGTCGGTCGCGACCGCGACCGACAAGGGCGATGGACGCGACTGGTTTGGAGCGACCTGGGAGTTCGCCAAGCAGATTCTGCCGCTGCTGCTCTTCGGCGTGATGGTCGCCGGTCTGCTGCTCGGGCGTCCGGGCCACGAAGGCCTGATCCCGTCTCAGTGGGTGAGCCGTGCGGTCGGCGGAAATTCCTTCGGCGCCAACTTCTTTGCGTCGATTGCGGGCGCGTTCATGTACTTCGCCACGCTTACCGAAGTGCCGATCCTGCAGGGATTGATGGGGAGCGGCATGGGCAAGGGTCCGGCCCTCGCGTTGCTCCTGGCAGGTCCGGCCCTGTCGCTGCCGTCGATGCTCGTGCTGAAAAGCATCATGGGCATCAAAAAGACCATCGTCTACGCCAGCCTGGTCGTGGTCATGTCAACGGCGACTGGCCTCACCTACGGATCGGTGTTCTAGCTCGCGATGGAGGTTCCTGTGAAGAAACTGCAGATTCTCGGTTCCGGATGCCCGAAGTGCCGGATGCTCACCGATCACGCGGAGCAGGCGGCCAAGGCGCTCGGCCTGGAGTACACGATCGAGAAGGTCACCAACATCGACGACATCATCGCGTTCGGCATCATGGCGACGCCGGCGCTGGTGGTCGATGGGGAGGTCAAAGTATCGGGGCGCGTGCCGACGGCCGAGGCCATCAAGGCGTTGCTCGTGTGAGCCGAGGGTTATGGCAATTCTGAAGCGGCAGCCGCAGGTTCTAGTACCCTCGCGGCTGCCCGTCGTGGCGCGTGTCGGCGACACCAACCCATGAATCTCCGTGGCGTACGATCATGTACAGGCGCGCGTACTCCGGCGATGGCGGCACGGGGTCGTACCCCATCGCGCGGATGTCCCGCAGCAATTCTGGCGCGAATCCGTGCTCGAGCTGCACGCGGACGCCCTGCGCCGACGTGAAGACCCGCGGCATCCTGATGGCGTCGAGCGGGTCCATTCCATAATCCAGGGTGTAGACCATCACCTGCACGATCTCGGTCGGGATTCGCCCGCCGCCTGGCGCGCCGACGACCATTTGCACGTTGCCGCCCTGGAGCACGATGGTCGGTGCGATCGTCGTGGTCCGGATTCTCCAGCGGCTCTTCGAGGGTGCGTTGATGTTCGCGTCCGTGAAGCGAAATCCCGAGTCGTTCAGGAAGAACCCTCCGACGAAGCCGCCGCTTCCCCAGACGCTGCTGTTCGTTTGGGTGAGGGCGACGGCGTTGCCGTCCTTGTCGACAACTGACAGGTGCGTCGTCTCCCCGCTCTGTTCCTCGAGGCGCTCGCCGATGACGTCGGGCGGCTGAGGCGATCGCGCGGCGGTTCCGGCTGGAATCTCCGGTGCGGCCCCGTAGGGGTCGTAGAGACGACACTCGCCCGCAGGAGCCGCATGGTCGAACTGCGCAGCGTTGGCCGGCTCGATGGCCTCCGGCGCCCTGCGGCTGCCGACGAGCGCTCGACGCTCCGCAGCGAAGGCCGCCGACGAAATCCCGCTGGCCGGGACCGAGATCCAATTCGGGTCGCCGTTGCCCCGTGCATCGGCCTGCCCCACACGCAACGCCGAGGCGAGCACGTCGAATGCCTCAGCTGAGCGGTTGGGAAGTCCAAGCGCCTTGAGATCGAACGGCTCCAGCAGCTCGAGTGTGTGGAGCACCTGGAGACCGTTCTCCGGCGGCGCGGCTGAGAGCACCGCGCGGCCGCGATAGTCCGTGCACAACGGCCGCTTCCACTGCGGCCGGTAGTTTGCGACATCGGCGAGGGTTGCGGGGTGCTTTCCGGCGTTCAGCGTGGCGATCAGCTCCTGGGCGTTGGCGCCCTCGTAAAACCCGCGCCGCCCCTCGCGGGCGACCCGACGCAGTGACTCGGCCAGCTCGGGATTGCGCACGGTCGCGCCCGGGCCGAGAGGCTTGCCGCCTGGAAAGTAGAGGGTGTAAGCCTTGGGGAACGGCTTCATCTTGTCCCCGCCGCTGCTGATGAACTCTGCGAGGACCTGGCCGACCGGAAATCCCTCCTCGGCCAGCCGGATGGCCGGGGCGATGATTCGCTCACGTGGCAGCCGTCCAAACTTTTCGTGCAGCGCGAGCAAGCCCGCCACACCGCCGGGGATCCCGACGATGCGCAGGTCGCCAGGCTCAGGCCGACCAGGGATCCCCGCCTGCCCCTGGCCCTGGCGTGGTGTGGGCGCCGGCTGGGTGTGACCCTGCCACGAGTCCGCTGGCTGTGCCGCGTAGAAGTCCAAGTACGCTGGTTTCCCTTCCTTCTTCATCCACACGACGGCGGCGCCGCTGCTGCCGAGTCCGGACATCTGGGGCTCGACCACGCCGATGGCGAACGCCGTCGCGACCGCCGCGTCTACGGCGTTCCCTCCGGCGCGCAGCATCTCCAGGCCCGCGTCGCTCGCGAGGCCGTTCGCGGAGGTCACCACGCCGTTCTTGGCCTCGACTCGCTTCTGTTGATCAGCGGGCGGCGCGCTGAAGGTCGGCGTCGCCGCGACGGGGCGCTGCGCGCTGAGGGAGACGAGCGTCGCCGCGCCGGCCGCGGCGAACGCGGACATCCGGAGAATCGACCCGAATCGAGAAATCGTTCGCATGCACCACCTCACGGACCAATGAACGAATACGACAGCCTTGCAGCTCGATCTCTTCAACGTGACCAATACGGACCGACCCTGGTCCGGCAGGGTGTATCTTGGTGCGGTCTGCTTGCTTCTCCTCCCGCAGTCAGGAAGGAACGACCGACGTGACAGCGCCACCAGCCGACGCCACCGAGCTTAGCGCACACTTCGACCGTTTTCGCCGCCACATCGTCGGCGTCGACGCGGTCGTCCGCACGCCTGATGGTGAACGTCCCTTGATCTACGCTGACTGGACGGCCAGCGGTCGGCTCTACGGGCCCATCGAGCGGCGATTGTCGGAGGCCATCGGGCCCTTCGTGGCCAACACGCATTCCGAGGCGAGCGCCACCGGTGCGCTGATGACCGAGGCCTACCACGAGGCGCACGCGATCATCCGTCGGCACGTCAATGCCGGCAAGGACGATGTCGTCATCACGGCCGGGTCGGGGATGACCGCGGTCGTCAACAAGCTGATCCGCCTGCTCGGTCTCCGCGTGCCCGAGCAGCTCGCGCGGTACACGCAGGTGCCGGACGTGGCGCGCCCCGTCGTCTTCGTGACGCACATGGAGCACCACTCGAACCAGACCCCGTGGATCGAGACCATCGCCGACGTCGAGGTCCTGCCGCCCGACGAGGATGGGCTGGTGAATCCGGAATCGCTTCGCGAGCGCCTCGAGGCCTATCGCGATCGCCCGATCAAGATCGGCGCGTTCACGGCGTGCTCGAACGTGACCGGGATCGGCACCCCCATCCATACGCTCGCGCGGCTGATGCACGAGGCGGGCGGCGTCTGCTTCGCCGACTACGCGGCTTCGGCGCCGTACGTGCCGATCGACATGCATCCCGGCGAGCCCGGCGAGCACCTCGATGCCGTCTACTTCTCGCCGCACAAGTTTCTTGGCGGGCCCGGGTCGCCCGGCGTGCTCGTCTTCAACGCGGCGCTCTACACGAACCGGGTGCCCGATCAGCCGGGCGGCGGCACGGTGGAATGGACCAACCCGTGGCTCGAGCACCGCTACATCACGAACATCGAAGTGCGCGAGGACGGCGGGACGCCGGGATTCCTCCAGGCGATCCGCGCGGCGCTGGCCATCCGCCTGAAGGACTCGCTCGGCACCGATCGCATCCTGCAGCGCGAACACGGCCAGGCCAGGCGCCTGCTCCGCGGACTCGGCGGCATCGCCGGCGTCCACGTGCTGGCCGCGCACGTGGACGAGCGACTCGGCATCGTCTCGTTCTACTTCGATCGCCTGCACTACAACCTGGTGGTACGGCTGCTGAACGATCGCTTCGGCGTCCAGGCGCGCGGCGGGTGCTCGTGCGCGGGCACCTACGGCCATTACCTGCTTCACGTCGGCCGTCAGCAGTCAGAGGCCATCACCTCGCGGATCGATCACGGCGATCTGTCGACGAAGCCGGGATGGGTGCGCCTGTCGATCCATCCGACGACCCCCGATGCCGAGATCGATGTGCTGGTCGAAGCCGTCGACGCCATCGCGCGCAACGGCGGGCTATGGGCGGGCGACTACGTCTACTCGACCGCGTCGAATGAGTTCCACCACACTCGCGCGCGCGACGAGGGCACGACGCGCGGTTGGTTCGACCTGGCCGACGCGGGGACTCCGCCATCCTCGGACGCTGGCCGGGCCCGCCAGCCGATCCGGAACGGCTCATCGGCGATCAGCAGCGACAAGACGGGTTGACTCACGCGTCCGCCGCCGATGAAGCTGATGGTGTTCAGTGGGACACCTGCAATCGGAGTCTCGTGGTCATTCAGTCCAGATCGCGCAACTCGTCGTCGAGCCGCGCGTCGTAGGCCCCAGCCGCGACCGGGGGCGCCACATCGGCCACCAGCGCGGGCCGACGGGAGAACCGCCGGATCAACACGACGACCAGGGCAGCGCTCAAAACGAGCAGCAGCGGCGGAAGGACATAGAGCGCCAGGTCGAAGCCCTCAGCCGGGGGCTCCACGAGGATGCGCTTGCCGTACTGCGCGACGTAGGCGTTCAGAATCTGCTCGGGTGTTTCGCCGGCCGCGAGCCGGAGGCGCACGTCCTTCCGCACCTCGTCGGCCGCGGGTGACTGGTGCACCGACACCTGCTGTCTGAAGCAACACGGCGCGACGATCATCGCTTCGAGCGCGCGTGCCTCGCGCTCCAGATCGCCGGCGGTCTGCACCGGCGTGACGAGCAGCGCAACCGCCAAGAAGAACACCCGCATAGCGTCCCTTTCCGCTCCGATGATCGCCCACTGGACCGCGCGAACCGGCGCCACGGCCATCGCGTCATTTCGGGAGAATGCGAAATGAGGGCCGGCCGGAAAGTGGCGCAAAAACGCGCGATGCCGCACGGAGCTGCCGGAAAGCCGCGACAGCGATATCGCGACATTTCGGAGAAATCCGGAACGTTCGTCCCGCTCTGCGGGTCACGGGTGGCTGACGGAAGCCGCCTGCTGCGCCGGCTGGATCTTCGCGTGCAACGCCGGCAGCGCTTCACGGTAGGCGGCCCTCAGACCTGGCTCGACGTCCGCGAGGGGCTTGACCGGTACCAGGTCCATGACGGCCGACGGCGACAGGCCGCTGTCGAGCAGGGTCGCGACCGCACCGCGGATCATGGCGCCGAGGGCCCGGTCGCGGTCCGCTGCGGCGACGCCCATCTCGCTCGCCAGTTCCCGCAGCGTCTGCCACTGGAACCAGAAGTACGTGGGTCCCATGCCGGTCACCAGCGCGTACGCCTCGAGCGTTGACTCTTCGACCTCGGGCGCGTCTCCCCATGGGCTGAAGAGCGCGCTGAGCGCGCCCCTCCCGTGCCAGTCCAGGCCCGCGCCGTACGTCACCGGGTTGTAGCCCAGGCCCAGGAGCGACGGCGCGTTCGGGATCATCCGTGCCACGCGTGACGTCCCGGTCCGATCCGACAGCGCTGCCAGTGTGATCTTCGGTGCGAGCGACACGAGGATCGTGTCCGGCCGGATTGCCGGCCGGAGCGCCGCCAGCGCCGCGGCGATTGCGGGAGGATGCAGGGCGACGAAAACGACCGGGGCCGCCGCGGCCTCGAGGGCGGAGGCCCGCTGGACGCGCGGAGCCACGCCCGTCAGCGCGTCGAACGCCGCGCCGTCCGGCTCGTGCACCAGCACCGTCACGGGACCCAGGCCCTTGCGGGCCCATCCGCCAATGAGAATTCTGGCTATCCGCCCGCCGCCGATGAATCCGACGGAATGCATGGTGCGCTCCTTCCGTATGACGGGCCTTCGAACGCATGCGAGACCGGGGCCGTTCCAGGGGCCCGTAAGTGCGCGGCGCGGCGCCCGGGTGTCGAGTTTTCGCGAGAACGGTGCAATGTGTGCCGAAATCCCGACGGGCGCTCCACGTTTCCGCATGTTTCCGTGCGGCACCCAATTGGCAAACGTCAAGACGAAGCGCCTGCGGCTGCAAGCGAGGGCCGGAGGGAAGCGCCGCGCAGCGGCGCCCCGAGCGCGCAGCGAGGGTGGGGAAGTAAAAGGGGACCCACCCGAGCGAAGGAGAAAGATGAAGAAAGCCACGACCGCCATCCACGCCCATGGGAAGCACCACGCGCAGTACGGCGAGGTGTCCGTTCCGATCTACCAGTCCTCGACCTTCGCCTTCGAGAACGCCGACCAGGGGGCTGAGAGATTCGCGGGCACGAGTCCCGGTTACATCTACACGAGGCTGGGCAATCCGACGGTCAACGCGCTGGCGGATGCGATCGCCGCGCTCGAGAACGGGTCGCACGGAATGGCAACATCGACCGGGATGGCGGCCATCACCACGGTGTTCCTCGCGTACCTGCAGCAGGGCACGCATGTGGTCGGCACCGACTGCGTGTACGGTCCCACGCGCACGGTGCTCGAAACGAGCTTTGCGAGGTTCGGCAGCGAGGCCACCTTCGTGGACACGGCGGACCTGGCGCAGATCAGCGCCGCGATGCGCACGAACACGTGCATCGTGTACCTGGAAACGCCCGCCAACCCGACGATGAAGCTCGCCGACATCGCCGGCGCGGCCGCCATCGCTCACGCGCACGGCGCCCTGCTCGTCGTGGACAACACCTTCGCGAGCCCGTACATCCAGCGCCCGCTCGATCTCGGGGCCGACATCGTCGTGCACAGCTGCACGAAGCTGATCAACGGCCACTCCGACGTCGTCGGGGGCGCGATTGTCGTTCGCGAGGAGAAGCTCTATCGACAGATCAAGCCGACGCTGAACCTGTTCGGCGGGACGATGGATCCGCACCAGGCGTGGCTGATCCTGCGCGGTCTGCAGACGCTGCCGCTGCGCGCCGAGCGAAGCCAGCAGAACGCGATGACGCTGGCGCGCTTCCTTCGCACCCACCCGATGGTGAGCTGGGTGAGCTATCCCGGACTCGAAGAACATCCACAGCACGAGCTCGCAAAGGCGCAGATGGACGGCTTCGGCAGCATGATTGCCATCGGCGTGAAGGGGGGAATGGAGGCCGGCAAGGCGATGATGAACAACGTGAAGGTCTTCACGCTGGCGGTGTCGCTCGGCGGCGTCGAGTCGCTCATCGAGCACCCGGCGTCGATGACGCATGCCGGGCTGCCGCGCGCCGAGCGCGAAGCGGCCGGCTTGACCGACGATCTCGTGCGCATCGCGGTCGGCTGCGAGGACGTCGAAGACCTGCGGGCCGATCTCGATCAGGCGCTCAACGCGGCCAGGCCGGCGGCGCTGGTTGCCGCCGCCGAGAGGTAATGACGGCGGTCACTCAGAGTCTCGCATGAGCATGACTTACCTGGACAACGCGGCGACGTCCTTTCCGAAACCCGAAGAAACGTACGTCTTCATGGATCAGTTCTACCGGACCCACGGTGTCAACCCGGGCCGCTCGGGCTATGACCTGTGCATGGAGACGGGGCAACTGGTCGATGACACCCGGAAGCTGCTGGCCCGTTTCTTCAATGGGACCGACTCGGACCGGCTCATCTTCGCCTACAACTCGACCGACGCGCTCAACCTGGCTCTCCTCGGGATGCTGTCGTCGGGGGATCATGCGATCACGACGACGGTCGAACACAATTCGGTGCTGCGTCCGCTGTACCACCTGTCACAACATGCCGGGGTCGAGGTCGATCACGTCCCGTTCGACGCGAACGGTTTCGTCGATCCGGACGCTCTTGCGGCGCGCTTCAAGCCCACGACCCGTGTCGTGGCCGTCAACCACGCGTCCAATGTGATTGGCACGGTCCAGCCGATTGCGGAGATCGGCCGCCGCTGTCGGGAGCACGGCATCCGCCTCGTGGTGGACGCCTCCCAGACGGCCGGCAAGATCCCCATAGACGTCCAGGCGATGAACGTGGACGTGCTGGCTTTTACGGGGCACAAGTCGTTGATGGGGCCCACGGGCATCGGCGGGCTGTACGTGCAGGAGGGCGTGGAGATCCGGCAGCTGCGCGCCGGCGGAACCGGCGTGCGTTCGGCGCAGCGGGCCCACCTGGTGGAATATCCGTGGCGACTGGAGTACGGCACGCCCAACGTCCTGGGCATCGCAGGCCTCAACGCGGGTCTCAAGTGGATCGAGAAGACGGGTCTCGCGGCAATCGACGCGCACGAAATGCGGTTGATGCGGCGGTTGGTGGACGGCCTCCATGAAGTCCCGAACGTGAGCCTCTACTGCCAGGACAGCCTGGACAATCACATCGCGGTGATGGCGTTCAACCTGGATGGGTTCGAGGCGGGAAATACCGGGACGATCCTGGACGTCGATCACAACATCGCCTGCCGCACGGGACTGCACTGTGCCCCGATGGTGCACGAGCAACTGGGCCTGGACAAAATTCACGGCGCCGTCCGGTTCGGGATCGGCCCGTTCAACACCGACGACGACATCACGGCGGCGATTGGCGCCGTCGGTGAAATCGCGGCCGTCCGGGCGAAGAAGATGACGAGGACGAGAGGGTAATGGCCACGATCGAGTTGAACGGCAGGACCTACACGGTGGACGAGAACGGCTTCCTGCAGGAGCCCGAGATCTGGAATGACGATGTCGCGAGAGACTTCGCGACGACGGAGGGAATCACGGACATGACCGACGAGCACTGGGTCCTCGTGCGGTACCTCCGGGACTATTACCTGAAGTACGGCATTGCTCCCATGGTGCGAAAGCTCTGCAAGGAAACCGGCTTCAGGCTTGCGCAGGTCTACGACTTGTTTCCGTCGGGTCCGGCCAACGGCGCCTGCAAGGTCGCAGGTCTGCCCAAGCCGACGGGCTGCGTGTAGCGAGCCTATGTGACCACTCTGGTGTACGCCGTCATCGCGATCTGCACGCTCATCTTCGTGTGCGCGACGA
>Ga0156223_104_pt1 | contig 83705 bp, 65 predicted proteins | sample RifCSPlowO2_12_FD_107871 | JGI IMG/M metagenome (GOLD analysis project Ga0156223, IMG submission 107871) | Acidobacteria bacterium RIFCSPLOWO2_12_FULL_66_21
CTTCGCGCCGACCCAGAAGTCGCCCAGGTTGTTGCCCGACCACCCGTCCCGGGCGAGGGGGTTCTGCGGTACCCAGCCGCCTGCGGCCGGCAGCGTCGGGACGAACAGCGGCCGGATGTCCCGGTCGATCCGATTGACGAGCGTCCACGCGCCGAAGATTTCCGCGCGGTCCCCGACGCCAATCCCGAAGGTGATCGGCCAGTTGGACACGTCGGTGAAGCCCTGGTTGTCGTCGAAGTTCACGCGATACGCGCTGATCGACCCTTTCTTTGCCGGCAGGACCTCGCCGGTCGGCACCATCCACAACCCCGTGTCTCCCATGAACGTGGTCGTAGCGGGCCGCGTCGCGGTGGGTCCCGTGGTTGCCGTCGGAGGAGCCGTCTGTCCCGCCGGTTGTGCTGTCTGGGCGAGCGCTGGAGCCGCGAAGGCGACCACGATGGCGGCCAGGCATCCTACCAGTCGTCGGGGCCCCCTGCACCCCGACTGGCGGCCTTCATTGCGCCAGCGCCTCGCCGCTGGCTCCATTCCGGCCGCGCTCAGCGTCCTCGCTGAAGTTCTCATCTCGGTTCGACCTTTCCGCGTTGCACTCACGATAGATGTCTCGGGCACGCGCCCACCTCATCAATATAGGGCCTGAGTCGCGGACAGTCAACTGGGCACAACCCAACCATGGGCTGGTAACTCCAGGTTCCCCTATTGTTTAGAGTTTGGTCGCGGCCGGCGCGACGATCCAGGCGATACCGATGCTGAGGATGTACAGGCCGATCATCGGGAGCGCGAAGATCGTCTGCGTGCCGGGGTCGCCGGTCGGCGTCATGATGGCCGAGGCGACGAAGGTGACGAGAACGGCGTACTTGAAATGGCGGACAAGGAACCGCGCGGTGACGAGTTTCATGCGCGCGAGGAAGAAGACCACCGTCGGAATCTGGAAAATCAGGACGCACGCGATCAGGAAATTGGTGTACAGCGAGAATACCGGATCCAGCTTCGGCATGAACAGCGTTTCCGGCGAGCTGAAGCTCCCGAAGAACGTCATCATGAACGGGAACAGGACGTAGTGATTGAACGCGGCACCCGCCAGCGCGCCGCCGGTCGAGAGCAGCACGAACGGGATCGCCATCTTCTTCTCGTGCGAGTACAAGCCCGGCGCGATGAACAGCCATACCTGGTACATGATGTACGGCGCGGCCGCGAGCACGCCCGCGATCAGCGCGATCTTCAGGTGCAGCGAGAAGGCCTCGCCGGGCTCCGTGAAGATGAGCGACGTGTGCGGCGGAAGGACCCTTCGCGTCGGCTCGAAGACGAAGTTGTAGATCTGGTTGTGGAAATAGAAGGTCGCGCCGACGCCGACGAGGACCGAGACGACCGCGTGGATCAGGCGCTTGCGCAGCTCGTCGAGGTGATCCAGGAAGGACATCTTCGCGCCGGCCGCCTCTTCGTCGAAGAGATCCGGGTCCGTCAGATGGATATGCCGATCGTCGGGATCGGGCTCGACGGCTCCGGGAAATTTCACGAGCGGCATGGGGCGAATCAGACCTCGTCGGACTTGCGCGGCACGTTCTGATCGTCGGGCGAGGTCGGACGGTGCGGCTCGGGCGTGCGCTGCCGGTCGGCACTGCGCTGCTCTTCCTGACGGATTTCCTCGTCGAGCGTGCTCTTCAGCTCGTTCGAGGCGCGCTTGAATTCATTGATGCTCTTGCCGAGCGATCGGCCGAGTTCCGGCAGCTTTCTGGGCCCGAAGATGATCAAGGCGATCACGAAAATGATGATCAGCTCGGGCATGCCGATGGAACCGAACATAAATTAAATCCTTGATGGGCTGACAGTTAACGACGGCTGAGATGCCCGCGGACCCCTCGCTTTGCATTATAAGCCGAGACGCCGGCGGTTTGGCGCGCCGAGGCGGGCTCAGCCGTTCCATCCGTGCCCGGAAGTCGTTGCGACAATGGAACTTGTCTGCTACGATGCAAAGATGCGTAGTTCCCGGTTCTTTCCGGTCTCCGTTCTTGCCGTGCTGGTCTCGGCGCTGGTTGGCGGCTTCTTCGGCAGCAACCTGCTCGCAACCGAAGATGAAGTCTCGCAGCAGTACCGCGTGTTCACGTCGGCGCTGGCGGCGATCGACCGCGAGTACGTCGACGCCGTGCCCTCCGAGCGGCTCGTCTACGGGGCGATCGACGGCATGCTGCACACGCTCGATCCGCACTCGAGCTTCTTCGATCCGAAGGAGTACGCGCAGATGCGCGAGCGGCAGGAGGGGCGCTACTACGGTCTCGGCATCACGATCCAGGTCATCGACGGCGACATCACCGTGATGTCGATCTTCGAGGGTTCGCCCGCCTACAAGAAGGGGCTGCGCCGCGGCGACGTCATCGCGCGCATCGAAGGCGTGGACACGAAGGGGTGGCTGAGCGACCAGGCGGTGAAGAAGCTCAAAGGCCCGAAGGGCACCACCGTCAACATCTCGATCCGCCGCCCGGGCTACGAAGGGCTGATCGACATGGAGGTCGTGCGCGACGAGGTGAACATCACGACGGTCCAGGGCGAGTTCATGCTCGACAAGGACACCGGCTACGTGAAGCTCACCGAGTTCTCCGAGACGTCGGACCGCGAGCTCGGCAAGGCGCTGTCGGGGCTGACGTCGAAGGGCATGACGCGGCTCGTGCTCGACCTGCGGAACAACCCCGGCGGCGCGCTCGACCAGGCCATCCGGATCTCCAACCGGTTCCTGCCGCGCGGCGACCTGATCGTCTACACGCGCGGCCGCATCGCGAACGCGGATCAGGACTATCGCGCGACCGAGGAGAGCGGCTACACGCACCTGCCCATGGTCGTGCTCGTGAATCGCGGCAGCGCCAGCGCCTCGGAGATCGTCACCGGCGCGCTGCAGGATCACGATCGCGCGCTCATCGTCGGCGAGCGCACGTTCGGCAAGGCGCTCGTGCAGTCCGTCTACCGGATTGTCGAAGGGGCGGGCGTCGCGGTCACCACCGGCCGCTACTACACGCCGAGCGGACGCCTCATTCAGCGCCCGTGGGACGGGACGTTCGACGAGTATCTGATGTACGGTCTCCGCGATCAGACGAGTGAGCGTCCGCATCAGGCCTCGGAACTGAAGTACACGGATGCCGGCCGCAAGGTGTATGGCGGCGGCGGAATCGAGCCCGACAAGTTCGTCCTCGGCTCGTACGAAGGGTTCAACCCGACGCGGTTCGGGCGGCAGCTTTTCGCGCGGCAGTCGTTCTTGAACTTCGCCGACCGGTTCACGGCGGAAGGCGACACGCGGCTGAGCGCGGCCAACCAGAACCGGAAGCGGATCTCGCGCGGCTTCACCATCACCGACGACATGATGAAGGACTTCCGCGCGATGCTCGTGTCGCAGAAGGTCAGGATCGACGAAGAGGCGTTCGTGAAAGACGAGGCGTTCATCCGGGCGATGATTCGCTACGAGATCGATTCCGCACTGTTCGGGATCGACGAAGCGCGCCGGAACCTGATCGCCGCCGACCCGCAGGCGCAGTTCGCGGTCACGCAGTTCCCGGAAGCCGAACGCCTGATGCAGCTTCCGCAGGCGCACGCGAAGGCGCGCTGACACGGAAAGGTGTAGGGCATTTGGCCCTAGATTTTGGGGTACGAGTTTAATCTTGTCCTAGGTATAGGGGCTTGTTAGACTGACGGCCGTTCGCTGGCGTCCAGGGGCCATCCCGCTTTGGGTGGGGTGTGGGCACCGGCCGTACGGCCTTGTCACGTCATCGTCGTAGACTCCCGAGCAATCACGTGTCTTCGAAGCGCTCCCAGCCGCTTCACGGCCGGAGTCGTGTCTCCCGGCGCCGGTGAAGCGGCTTTCGCCGTTTTGGGCTGAACACGTCGCGGGCCACAGCAAGGAACCAGATCGCCATGCGGTTGCAACGTCTCGAAATTGCCGGCTTCAAGAGCTTTCCCGACCGATCGGAACTCACCTTCGACCAGGGCGTCACGGCGATTGTCGGTCCCAACGGATGCGGCAAGAGCAACGTCGTCGACGCGCTGACCTGGGTCCTGGGCGAGCAGAGCGCGAAGAGCCTCCGCGGCGACCGCATGGAGGACGTCATCTTCGGCGGGAGCGACGCACGCAAGCCCACGGCCGCCGCGGAAGTGCGGTTGAAGCTGAAAGGGGTGGCGGCGCGCGTACCGGCGGGCGCGGGCGCCCGCGCGGTGGTCCTGGACGAAGGAGGCGTCGCCCCCGGCGGCGGGGAAGCGCTTGCCGGTCCCGACGGCACGCTGCTGGTCCCTTCGGTCGCGCTCGACGACGAGCCGCTCATCGTGCGCGACGTGGAGCTGATGCGGCGCCTCTATCGCTCCGGGGAAAGCGAGTACCTGATCGACGGCGAGAGCTGCCGGCTGCGCGACGTGCAGGACCTGCTGATGGATGCGGGGCTGGGCATCAAGGCGTACGCCGTGATCGAGCAGGGCAAGATCGGCCAGATTCTCAGCGCGCGCCCGACCGATCGGCGCCAGCTGATCGAAGAAGCCGCGGGAGTGACGAAGTACAAGAGCCGCCGCCGGGCCGCGGAGCTGAAGCTCGAGGCGGCGCAGCAGAACCTCACGCGCGTTGACGACATCATCTTCGAGGTCGAGAAACAGCGTGGCGCGCTGAAGCGGCAGGCGGCGAAGGCCCGCCGGTACAAGCGGCTGCGCGAACAGCTGCGGCAATGGGAGAAGGTCCAGTTCGCCGAGCGGTACCGCGTGCTCGGACGCGCGAGAGAGTCGGCGCGGACGCGGCTGGCCGACGCGCGCGGCCGCGAGACGATGGCGGCCGCGCACCTCGCCGAGGTCGAGGCGTCGCTCGAGCGCCTGCGGCTCGAGGTGGCGGAGGCGGACGGCCGCACGACCGCGGCGCGTGAAGCGGCGCACGCGAGCGAGCTCGAAAACGGGCGGCTGCAGCAGCAGATCGCGTTCGACAAACAGCAGGTGGAGTCGCTGGGCACCGCCGCCGCGGAGATCGAAGCGGAGCTCGCGGCGCTCGAGGCGCGGCGCGGGCCGGCCCGGCTCGAGATCGACGCGCGCCGCGAGGCCGCGCTGCGGGCCGGCGCGGAGCGCGATGAGGCGGCCGGCGCCCTGCGCGCCGAGGAGATCGCCTACGGAGAGCTGCACCGCAATATCGAGGGACTCGAAGCGGACGTGGAAGCCGCGCGCAGCGAGGTGTTCGCGGCGGTGAATGCCGCGACCGCGCTGCGGCATGCGATGGACCATGCGGCCGCCGCGGGCTCGAGGATGGCCGAGCAGATCCACAAACTGGAGGTCGAGAGCCAGGACGTGCGCGTCGAAGCGGAGCGCGCGTCGGACGAACGGCGTGCCGCCGAAGCCGCCATGGCGCGCGCGTCCGAGGCCATCGAGACGTTGCGGCTGGAGCACGCCGCGAGGGAGTCGGAGCACTCGGGGGCCCGCGGCGATCGCGAGCGACGCATGCGGGCGTTCCAGGCACAGGAGCGCGAGCTCGCCGGGGTGGTGGCGCGGCTGAAGTCGCTCGAGGAGCTCGACGCCGCGCGCGCCGAGTACGGCGATGGCGCGCGGCTCGTGCTCGCCGAAGCGGGCGACGCCGTCGCGCACATGGGGTCGGTCGCCGACCACCTCGAGGTGGCCGGAGACTACGAGCGGGCCGTCGAAGCCTGTCTCGGAGATCTGCTGCAGCATGTCGTCGTGCCCACGCACGCACACGCGGCGGCCGGCCTGGATCTCGCGCGAACCCGCCGTGCGGGCCGGGTCGGCTTCCTGATCGCCGGCGCCGCCGCGACACTCGACGTGCAGAGTCCTGGGCCGGGGGTACGGCCGCTGTCATCGGTGGTCCGCATCGATGGACCGGCGGCGGAGGCCATTCGCGCCGCAATCGGCGGCGCGTTGATCGCCGACACCCACGAGGCGGCGCGCGCGGCCGCGGCGGCCACCTCGGCACCGGTCGCCACGCTCGACGGCCGCGTGTTCCGCGGCGCGCACGTGGTCGAGGGCGGCACGCCCGCCGAGGCTCGCGGCATCCTGACGACGAAGCGCGAGATCAAGGAGCTGCGCGAGCAGAGCGAGACCGGCCGCGCCGCGGTCGCGCGCCTCGCCGAGGAGATCTCCGCCCTCGATCTGACCATCGCGTCGGTGGAATCCGCCATCCTCGCGCTCCAGTCGGAGCTGCACCGCCAGGAGAAGGCGGCCGTCGGCTTCGAGCTGCAGATCGCGAGCGCGCGCGAGGCGGGGGAGCGGGTCGCGCGCAAGCAGGAACAAATCGCCACCGAGCGCCGATCGGCGGAGGAAGAGCTGCGGGCGCAGGAGGCCCGTCACGAAGAGGCGCGCGAGTCCATCACGCGCATCCAGACGGAACAGCGGGCCGCCGACGAGCGGCTGCACCAGGCGCAGCGCCGCCTGTTCGAGGCGCGTGAGGCGATGCAGGCGCAGGCCGAGCGCACCGCGGACGCCAAGGCGGCGCATGCCGGCCTCGTCGAGCGGACCAGCGGCCTGGCGGTCGAAGTCCAGCGGCTGGAGGAAGCCGCCCGCGAGCTGGAATCGCGCGTCACGGCGCGCCAGGACGATCTCCGTCGGACCGATGCGCGCCGCGCCGAGCTCGTGACCGCGATCGCCGCCGCGGAGACGCGCCTCGACGAGGGGCTCAGGGCCTTCGACGAGCTGCGCGAACGCGTGCGGGCGGCCGACGACACATCACAGGCGCTCCACGGCGCGTTCGACGAGCAGGACGGGCGCATCCGGGAGGCCCGCCGCGCGCTCGAACTCGTGCGCGCGGAGCTGGCGCAGGCCGACCTCGCCCGCGCGACCGCCGAATCCGATCTCGCGCATCTCGCCGAGTCGTGCGTCGAAACCGTGGAGGCGTCGCTCGACGAAGTGGCCGCCGCGGTGGCGGAGCTGGAACGCACCGGCGTGCTCGCCAGCCCGCGGCCCGTGGACGATGCTCCCGACGCGGCCGAAATCGAGGACGAGGCCGGATCCGCCGCCCTCGCGGAACCCTCGCCGCCGGCCGACGCCGGGCCGATGACCCCCGAGCAGATGGTCGCCGACCTGCGCGCGAAAATCGAGCGCATGGGGGCCGTCAACATGATGGCCATCGATCAGTTCGACGACCTCGAGTCGCGGCACACGTTCCTGACCGTACAGCGCAAGGATCTCGTGGACGCGATCGCGTCGACGGGCGAGGCGATCCGGCGCATCGACAAGACGACGAGGGAACGCTTCCGCGAAGCGTTCGAGGTCATCAACCGGTATTTCGAGCAGACCTTCACGACGCTGTTCGGCGGCGGGCGTGCCGGGCTCGTGCTGCTCGACGAGAGCGACCAGCTCGAGAGCGGCATCGACATCATCGCGCAGCCCCCGGGCAAGCGGCTGCAGAACGTGCAGCTCCTGTCGGGCGGCGAGAAGGCGCTCTCGGCGATGGCGCTGATGTTCGCCATCTTCAAGTACCGTCCGAGCCCATTCTGCCTGCTCGACGAGATCGACGCGCCGCTCGACGACGCGAACATCGGGCGGTTCGTCGAGATGCTCCAGGGCATGCAGGAACACACCCAGTTCATTCTCATCACGCACAACCGCAAGACGATGGAGATCGCGGATCGGCTCTATGGCGTGACCATGGAGGAACCCGGCGTCTCGAAGTTGATTTCAGTGCAGCTGAACTGAAACTTTCTTTGAACGAAGACAAGTCCTCGCGCTACCACCGCCTGAGGCGCCGCGCCGCGCTTGTCTCCCTGGCGGTTGACGGCGCGCTGTTCACCGGCCTGCTGGCGTCCGGCGCCTCGCGCTTCCTGTGCGACCGCGCGGCCTCGCTGACCGGCGGCACGGTGGACGCGGTCTCCACCGTGGCGATCTACTCCCTCTGGATTGCGCTGGCGTACGAGGCTGTGGCGCTGCCGCTGGCGTTTCAGCGGAGCTATCTGCTCGAGCGCCGCTTCGGACTGTCATCGGAGTCGTTCGCGACATGGCTGCGCGATCATGCCAAGGCGACGTCGATCAGCGTGATCGTCGGCGTGGCCGGGGCCGAAGCGGTGTATGCCACGATGCGCGGGCTGCCGCAGGCGTGGTGGGTTGCCTCCACGGCGATCTGCGTCGCGGCGCTGGTGGTCGTCGCGAAGGCCGCGCCGCTCGTGCTGCTTCCCCTGTTCTATCGGTTCACGCCGCTCGACCGCCCCTCGTTGAACGATCGCCTCGTCGATCTCGCGCGGCGCGCGGGCGTGCCCGCGGTCGGAGTCTACGAGTGGGGCCTCGGCGAGAAGAGCCGGCGCGCGAACGCCGCGCTGGTCGGCACGGGCGCAACCCGCCGCATCATCGTCTCCGACACCCTGCTGGCCGCGTACTCGGAGGACGAGATCGAGGTGATCCTCGCGCACGAGCTCGCGCACCACGTGCATCGGGACATCCTCAAGGGGCTCGCCGTGGAAGCCGTCGTGATCGCGGCCTCCTTCTTCGCGGCCGCGCTCGCGCTGGACGCCTGGTGGCTGCGGCTCGGCCTCCGTTCCCCGGCCGATGTCGCGGGCCTGCCGCTGCTGCTGCTCGCCGGGGCAGCGACGACCCTTGCCGCGACACCGATCGTGAATGCGATCTCGCGCGCCGCGGAGCGCCGGGCCGATGCGTACGCGCTGAGGCTGACCGGACGTCCCGCCGCGTTCGTCTCGGCGATGCGGCGCCTGGCCACGCAGAACCTGGCGGAGGAGCACCCGTCGCGCGCGGCGCTGTGGCTGTTCTACACGCATCCCCCGATCGGGGAGCGCATCCGGTCCGCGGCGCCAGGGAACTCGTGAACTCGTGAATTCGTGAATTCGTGAGTTGGTGAGTTGGTGAGTTGGTCCGCCAACCACAGACTACCGGACGATGAGCTGTCCCTTCATCTGGCGGCAGCGGTCGTCCTGCGTGAGGTTGCAGTAGTAGGTGAAGGTGCCCGCCTGGTCGGCGCGGAACTCGATTTCTATGATCTGGCCGGCGCCCGCGCGCTTGGAGATGCGATAGTCGTCGATCGTGAAGCTATGCGGCATGTCGGTCGCCGTGAAGCGGATCTTCACGAGATCGTCCTTGCGGACGGGAATCTCGGCCGGTGAGAACGAGAATTTGTCGCCCGTCACGGTGAACTCGCGCGTCTGTCCGTGCGGATGGGCCGCCTGAACGCGCAGCGCGAACGCGATGAGGAGGGCCGCGGCCAGACACGCCGACGCGACGATCGTTGGCCTTTTCATGGTTCCCTCCCTGCCGGCGGGGCAAGACCGGCGCTCCCTGTAGTAAAGACGCCGGACCGGGCGGTTTAGTTGCCCGGCCCGGCGTTTCTCTCCGTCAGCGGTGACGGCGCCCGTCGCCTCCAGGCCCCTCACCCTTGCCGGCCGCCGCGGGGGTCTGGCCTTCCTCCGGCTGCAGGAGCGCCTTGCGGCTGAGGCGAATCTTGCCCGACGGATCGATGTTGATCACCTTGACCATCACCTGATCGCCTTCCTTCAGCTCGTCGCGCACGTCCTTCACACGGTAGTGCGCGATCTCCGAGACGTGCAGCAGGCCGTCGAGCCCCGGCATGATCTCGACGAACGCGCCGAAGTCCGCGATGCGCTGCACCTTGCCCATGTAGGTCTTGTTGATCTCGGGCGTCGCGGTCAGCTCCTGGATGATGCCGATCGCCTTCTGCGCCGACGCCTCGTCGGCCGACGCGACGTTGACCCGGCCGTCGTCTTCGACGTCGATCTTCACGCCGGTCCGCTCGATGATGCTGCGGATCATCTTGCCTCCCGGCCCGATGACGTCGCGGATCTTGTCGACGGGGATCCGGATCGTCACGATGCGCGGGGCGTGCTGCGAGACGTCCTTGCGCGAGGCGGCGAGCGTTTCCTGCATCTTGCCGAGAATGTGCATGCGCCCCTGGCGCGCCTGCTCGAGCGCCTTGCGCATGATCTCGGTCGTGACGCCCGCGACCTTGATGTCCATCTGGAGCGCCGTGATGCCGTCGGAGGTTCCGGTGACCTTGAAGTCCATGTCGCCGTAGTGGTCTTCCGCGCCCGCGATGTCGCTCAGGACCGCGTAACGGCCGGTCTCTTCGTCCATCACCAGGCCCATCGCCACGCCGGCCACCGGCGCCTTGAGCGGCACGCCCGCATCCATCATCGCCAGCGAGCCGCCGCAGACCGACGCCATCGACGACGACCCGTTCGACTCGAGGATCTCCGAGACGATGCGGACGGTGTAGGGGAACTGCTCCTCGGTCGGCATCAGCGGCGTGAGCGAGCGCTCGGCCAGCGCGCCGTGGCCGATCTCCCGGCGGCCGGGGCCGCGCAGGAACTTGACTTCACCGACCGAGAACGGCGGGAAGTTGTAGTGGAGCATGAAGCGCTTCCAGATCTCGCCGTCCACCGACTCCACCTTCTGCTGGTCGTCGGCCGTGCCGAGCGTGGCCGTCACGAGCGCCTGGGTCTCGCCGCGCGTGAACAGGGCGGACCCGTGCGCGCGCGGGAGGACGCCCACCTCGATCGTGATCGTGCGGATCTCGTCGAACTTCCGGCCGTCGAGCCGCTGCCCGCGCTCGAGGATCTCGTCGCGCAACACCTTCTCTTTCAGGCCCTTGAGGATCGACTTCGCGTCGGCCTTCCGTTCGTCGTCCCCCTCCGGCAGGTTCGCGACGAACCCGTTCACGATCTTGTCCACGGTCGAGTAGTTCTCGAGCTTGTCCTTGATCCGCATCGCCTCGGTGAGCGGCCCGAGGACCTGGTCCTCGATCTCCTTGATGAAGTCCTTCGAGATCTCCTTCTTCAGCGCGGGCACCCGCTTGGCCTTCCCGGCCTGGGCCACGAGGGCGTCGATGCCGGCCACGATCTCCTTGATCGCCGCGTGCGCGCGCTCGAGCGCCTGGACCATCTGCTCTTCCGGCACTTCCTTCGCGCCCGCCTCGACCATCACGATGCCGTCCTTGCTGCCGGCGACGATCAGATCGAGCGTGCTGCGCTTGCGCTGCTCGAAGGTCGGATTGATGACGAAGTCGCCATCGACGTGCCCGACGCGCACCCCGGCGATCGTCCGCGTCTGCGGGACGCTCGACAGTGCGAGCGCCGCCGACGCACCGGTAATCGAGAGCACGTCCGAGTCGTTGTCCGAGTCGGCCGAGATCACGAGCGCGATGATCTGCGTTTCATTGCGCCAGCCGTCCGGGAACAGCGGGCGAATCGGGCGATCGATCAGCCGGCTCGTGAGCACTTCCTTTTCGGGCGGCTTGCCCTCGCGCTTGAAGAACCCGCCGGGAATCCGCCCCGACGCATACGCGTTCTCCTTGTAGTCGCAGGTGAGCGGCAGGAAATCGACGCCTTCGCGCGGGTTGAGGTCCGCGCAGGCCGTCACGAGCACCATGGTGTCGCCCATGCGGACGACGACGGCGCCATCGGCCTGCTTGGCGAGGCGGCCGGTTTCAAGGGAGAGTGTCCGACCGTCGAACGAAATGTCGCGTTTGTGCATTGAACTTTCTTTCTGTCAGTGTGAGCTGCGCCAGCTTTCAGGTGTGCGAAGGGCTCAGGGCTCAGGGCCCTGCCCCCTACTTGCGGATGCCGAGGCGTCGGATCAACTCGGCGTAGCGGTCGGTGTCCTTCCGCTTCAGGTAATCGAGCAGGCTGCGCCGCTGCCCGACCAGCTTCAGCAGGCCGCGCCGGGAATGATGGTCCTTCGCGTGCGTCTTGAAATGTTCCGTGAGGTAGTTGATGCGCTCGCTGAGGAGGGCGACTTGCACCTCGGGAGATCCGGTGTCGGTGTCGTGGGTCCTGTACGAGCCGATGACTTCCGTCTTGCGATCCTTGCTGAACGTCACTTCGTCCCTCCACGCACGGCCCAGACCCTCGGGGCACCAGCCCCCGCACCAGACCGCCGTTCCAAACCAAGGTGCTGAAGCGTGCTGAGAGGTGCTGAGAGCACCCTTCAGCACCTCTCAGCACCCTTAAGCACCGTAAGCTCAATATCTTACCCCAGAACGACGACGGGTTGCAAAAGGTCGCCGTCCCGCGGTTCTGCGATGCCGAGAAGCCGTCCGGCCTCGTCAACGATCCGCACTCGCGGCGTGGATGCCGGGAGTCCGGCAGTTCCCGGCGAGCCGAGCAGGTCCTCCACGCCCAACACATTGCCATGCCCCGCGCGCGCCACCCCGCGGGCGCTCAAGACGACGCCGGGCATGCCGGGAAGCAGCCGCTCCAGGGGAATCAGGCGCGCGGCAGCCGCGGCGGCCCCTTCGATCACCGCCTCGAGGGGCACCGCCTGCTCGATTGTGAACTCCCCGGCGCGGACGCGCCGGAGGTTCTCGAGGTGGGCGCCGCATCCAAGCCGCTGGCCGAGGTCATGCGCGAGCGACCGCACGTAGAACCCGCTCGACGCGACCACGCGGAGGCGGATGAGTCCGCCCTCGTGCGACACCATCTCGAGCGTGCTGACGGTCACCGGCACCGGCGTCATCTCGGGCGGCTTGCCCTTTCGCGCGAGTCGATGCGCGGGCGTCCCGCCGATCTTCTTTGCGGAGAACACAGGGGGTGACTGCAAGTACGTCCCGCGGAATTCTTCGAGAAGCGCGGCCACGGCCTCGACGGCCCCGGCGGGGACCGGCGCCAGCACCGGCGCCTCCTGGCGTTCATCCGCGTCGAACGTGGAGGTCGCGGCCCCCAGCCGGACCTCCGCGATGTACTCCTTGTCCGCGCCGCTCAGGAACCGCGCGAGCCGCGTCGCGCGCCCCACGACCAGCGGAAGGACGCCCGTTGCGAGCGGATCGAGGGTGCCCGTGTGCCCGATGCGCTTTTCATCGAGCGCCCGGCGGACGACGGCGACCACGTCGTGCGAGGTCGGACCGGCGGGTTTGTCGATGACGAGGACGCCGTCCATTTGATTCTTTGATTCTTGTCAACTCCAAACTCCAAAGTTCAAACTCCAAGGGCACGCCAAAATCCAAACTCCAAACTGCGAAGGAACGCCGAATTGGAGCGGCTTGCACCTTTGGGCTTTGGAGTTGGCCTTTTGGAGTGCCTTTGGAGTTTGGAGTTTGGAATTTGGAATTGTCATTGCGGCCGCGTTTGGAGACCGTGTTCGATGGCGGCGATGAGCCGCTGGAGGATATCCGCACGGACATCCTCCAGCCGTCCGTCGACGGTGAAGCCCGCCGCGTTCTTGTGGCCGCCGCCCCCGAACTGGGTGGCCACGAACCGCACGTCGACGTCGTACTTCGACCGCATGCTGACCCGCACTTCCCCGTTGGGGGAGACCTTGAAGAAGACCACCGCCTGGATCTCCCGCGCGGTGAGGGGCAGGTTGATGATCCCTTCGGTGTCGTTGTTCGTGCAGCCGCACGCCTCGAGCATCGCGTCGTCGATGCGCAGGACCGCCAGCCGTCCCTCGTCCACGAGCTCCATCGAGTCGAGCAGCGCGCCGATGAGCTTCAGCTTCCCGAAGCTGTTGCTGTCGAACACGCGCCGCGCCATGATCGCCGGGTTCACCCCCGCTTCGACGGTCTCGCGGCAGATGTCGAAGGTGCGCGGCGTGATGTTCGAGTGGTGGAACGACCCTGTGTCGGTCAGGATCGCGAGGTACACGTGCGTCGCGATCTCCTGGGTCAGGGGAACACCGAGCGCGCGGATCAGATCGAAGACCATCTCGCCGCACGCGGCCGCCGACACGTCGTGCCAGTTGAGCGCGCCGTAGTGGGTGTTGCCGGCGTGGTGATCGATGTTGATGAGGAACTGGTCCTCGAGACCCGCGACGCCGGTGCGGCCGAGGTCGCTGCACTCCATCACGATGACCGCGTCGACCTCTGGCGTGGCCTGGGAGGCGATCTCGATCCGGCCGACGCCTGGAAAATCCTGGTAGTGCTCCGGCGGGGGATCCGCGTTGACGATCCGCACCGCCTTGCCGAGCGCGTCGAGCGCGAAGGCCATCGCGACCTGCGAACCGATCGAGTCGCCGTCCGGCCGCGCGTGGGAGGTGAGCAGGAAGCGCCTGCGGCGCAGCACCTCGTCCCTGATCCGCCCGATGATGTTCGTGTGCTCGTCGCTGTCACTTCTCGTCATCGTGTCCCGTGCCATCCGCCTCCGGCCCGCCCTCCGCGCGCTCGGAGCTGAGATCCCGGAGGATCCGCTCGATCCTGTCCGCCCCCTCGATGGATTCGTCGAAGAAGAAGGTCAGCTCGGGCACCCGCCTGAGCCGCAAACGCCGGCCGATCTGCCGCCGCAGGAACGGGGTGGCGCGGCCGAGGGCGCGGGCCGTGTCGCGCCGCGCCTTGTCGTCGCCAAGGGTCGTGTAATAGACGCGCGCCTGCTGCAGGTCGGCGGTCACGGTGACGCGGGTGAGCGTGAGGAAGCCGATGCCGGGATCGTGGACCTCGCGCGCGAGCAGCTCGCCGAGCTCCGCTCGAATCTGGTCGCCGACTCTGGCTGGACGCTCAGAAGACAGGATCAACTCCAAACTGCAAACGCCAAACTCCAAACCTCAAATTTGGAGTTTGAAGTTTGCAGTTTGGAGTTATCACGCATCAAGAATCAAGCGACAGGAGTCGCCACCCGCTCGTTGGCGAAGACCTCGATGACGTCGCCGACCTTGACGTCGTTGTACTTCTCGAAGCCGATGCCGCACTCGAACCCGGCCTTGACCTCGGACACGTCGTCCTTGAACCGGCGGAGCGAGCCGATCTTGCCTTCGTAGATGACGACGTTGTCGCGCAGGAGCCGCGCCTGGGCGTCGCCCGAGCGCGTGATCCGCCCCTCGAGCACCATGCAGCCGGCAATCGTGCCGAACTTCGGGGTCCTGAACGTGTCGCGGACCTCGGCCGCGCCGACCCGCACCTCGCGGAACGTCGGGTCGAGCAGGCCGGCCATCGCCTTCTTCATTTCGTCGACGACGTTGTAGATGACCGAGTGCAGCCGGAGATCCACTTTCTCGCGATCGGCCACGTCGGCCGCGTTGCGATCCGGCCGGACGTTGAAGCCGACGATGATGGCGTTGCTGGCCGAGGCGAGCAGCACGTCCGACTCGTTGATCGCGCCGACGCCGCTGTGGATGATCCGAACCTTCACCTTCTCGTCGGTGAGCTTCGTGAGCGTGTCGGCGAGCACTTCGGCCGACCCCTGCACGTCCGCCTTGATGATGATCGGCAGCTCCTTCATGCCGCCCTCGGCAATCTGCTGCTGCAGCGATTCGAGCGTGAGGCGGCTGCCCTTGCCGCCGAGCGCCTTCTCCTTCGCCTGCGACTGGCGGAAATGCGCGATCTGCCGCGCCTTGGCGGCATCGGTCAGCGCCTGGAACGCGTCGCCCGGCTGCGGCAGGCCGCCGAGGCCGAGCACCTCGACGGGAGTCGACGGCGCGGCCGCTTTGATCGGCCGCCCGCGATCGTCGATGAGCGCGCGAACCTTGCCGACAATCGTCCCGGCGATGAACGTATCGCCGACGTGCAGCGTGCCGTCCTGCACGAGGATCGTCGCGACGGGACCGCGTCCCTTGTCCAGCTTCGCCTCGAGCACGGTGCCCGACGCGTTCCGCTTGGCGTTCGCCTTGAGCTCGCCGAGCTCGGTGACGAGCAGAATCATCTCGAGCAGGAGATCGAGGTTCTCCTTCTTCTTCGCCGACACCTCGACCATGACGGTCTGGCCGCCCCACGCCTCGGGGGTGAGGCCGAGATCCGACAGCTCCTTCTTCACGCGCTCGGGGTTCGCGTTCGGCTTGTCGATCTTGTTGATCGCGACGAGGATCGGCACCCCCGCGGCCTTCGCGTGATCGATCGCCTCTCTCGTCTGCGGCATCACCCCGTCGTCGGCCGCGACGACCAGGATGACGACGTCGGTGACCCGCGCGCCGCGCGCGCGCATCATCGTGAAGGCCTCGTGGCCCGGCGTGTCGAGGAAGACCACTTTGCGCTCGTTCACCTGCACGCAGTACGCGCCGATGTGCTGGGTGATCCCGCCGGCCTCGCGCTCGGCCACGCGTGCCGACCGGATCGCGTCGAGCAGCGTCGTCTTGCCGTGGTCGACGTGGCCCATGACGGTGACGACGGGGGCGCGCGTCGCGACATCCTCCGGGTTGACGTCCCCGGCCTCGACCTGCAGCATCTCCTCTTCGAAGGTCTGCATCTTGACGTCGGCGCCGAACTCGCGCGCGATCATCGCGGCGGTCTCGTCGTCGAGCGTGCTGTTGATGGTCATCATCAGCCGGCGTTCCATCAGCTTCTTGAGGACGTCCTTCGCCTTCACGTCGAGCTTCGTCGCGAGATCGGCGACGGTCATGCCCTCGGCGAGCGTGATGGTGCGGGTGACGGGCGGCGGCGGCGCCTGCATCGGCGCCGGCGCGGCCACGCGCGGTCCCATGTCCCGGCGTCCGGGACGCTGGGAGCCGGGACGGTGGTGCATCGGCGGCCGGTACGCCGGCATGCCAGGACGCGGAGGCACGGCCGGCCGGACCGGCTGTGCGGGCAACGGGCGCGGACCGCCCATCGCCGCCCCGGGCCGCGGCGGCAGTCCGCCACCGGGACGAGGTGCGGGCCGCGCGGCGCCGGGCGCCGCGGGGCTCTTCGCCGCGGGACGGCTCAAGTTACCGGTGGGCGCCTGGGCTGCCTGCGCCGGCTGGACCGGCGGACGCACGAGGACGGGCCGGCGCGGCGGTGCAGGCGGCGCCTGCCCGGTGCGCGGATCCTCCACGCGCAGCCTGAGCGTGGGCGGCACGACCCGGCCGGTCGGCGCCGGCATCACCGGCCTTGCCCCCGGAGGCGGCGCGGCCGCGGCGGGACGCGCCGCGGCCGGCTCGTCCTGTGGCGTTTCCGGCGCCGGCGGAGCAGCGGCGGCTTCGGGCGCCTGTTCGACCGGCTGCGCGGCGGCCGCGGGTTCTTCGGACACGGGCGGCGGCACAACGGCCGGCGCTTCCTCCGGCGCCTCGACGTGCGGCACTGCGTGCAGGACGCGCGGGTGCCCTGGCTCCGCCGCGGCTGGCTCGACGGCCGGCGCGGCGGGGGGCGCTTCCTCGACCGGTGCGGGGGGAGGCGGCTCGGGCGCCGGCGGCTTCGCGGATTTCACCAGGCGCGGCGGCGGCAGGGCCGGTGCCGCGGGCTTCGCGGGCTCGGCGGCCTTGCCCGAGGGCTTGCGTCCTTTCGCGGCCGCGGGGGTATCGGCGAACGAGGCGTTGGTCGGCACCGTGATGTTGCGCTGACGCGCCAGCCGCGCAACGAACTCCCGCGCGACAACCTCCTCGATCGTGCTCGAGGCGCTCTTCACCTCGATGCCGTGATCGCGCTTGAGCAGCGCGATGACTTCCTGGCTCGACGTGTTGAGCAGTTCCGCGACTTTGTAAATCCGGACAGTGGCCAAATTGAGAGTCCTTTACGACTGTGGTTCCAGCGCGTCGGGGTTCTCCGCCGCCTTCGCGTCAGCTCCGGCTTCTTCTGCAGGCTCCGCTGACGCTTCGGCCGCCTCCGCGCCTTGCGCTTCGGCGCCCGAGGCGCCCTCGGCCGGCTGGGCCGCCCCCGCGTCAGCTTCCGCCGCCTCCGCTGGCGCTCCGGCCGACTCCGCTGACGCTTCGGCCGCCTCCGCGCCTGGCGCTTCGGCGCCCAAGGCGCCCTCAGCTGGCTGCTCGCCCAGTTCGAGCGCGCCAAGCTGCGCCTCGACCTCGCGCCGTTTCTCTTCCTCGCTCTTGATCTCGATCTTCCAGCCGGTCAGCTTCGCCGCCAGCCGCACGTTCTGTCCCTTCTTGCCAATCGCCAGCGACAACTGCTTGTCCTCGACGATCACTTCCATCACCTTCTCCGCGTCGTCGACGATGGAGACCCGCTGCACCTTGGCCGGGCTGATGGCGTTGGTGACGAACAGAATCGGGTCCTCGGAGAATTCGACGATGTCGATCTTCTCGCCGCGCAGCTCGCGGATGATCGACTGCACGCGCGTGCCCTTCATGCCGACGCATGCGCCGACGGGATCCACGTCGCGCTCGCGCGAGTAGACGGCCACCTTCGCGCGGTCGCCCGCCTCGCGCACCGCGCCGCGAATCATGACGGTGCCGTCGTAGATTTCCGGCACTTCCTGCTCGAACAGCTTGATGAGCAACGCGGGATCCGTCCGCGACAGCACGATCTGGGGGCCCTTCGCGCTGCGGTTCACGGCGCGAATGACCGCGCGCACGCGATCGCCGACGGTGTAGTTCTCCGCGCGCGACTGTTCCTTGCGCGGGAGCTGCGCCTCGATCCGGCTGTTCAGCTCGACGATGATGTCGCCGTTCTCGAAGCGCTTGACGGTGCCGCTGACCACTTCGCCGACGCGCTGGCTGTATTCGCCGTAGACGTTCTCGCGTTCCGCTTCGCGGACCTTCTGGAAGATCACCTGCTTGGCGGTCTGCGCGGCGATGCGGCCCAGGTCCTCGGTGGGACGTGGAAACTCGATTTCCATGTCCACCTCGGCTTCGTCGCCGTAGAGCTGCTGCGCCTCGGTCAGGGCGATCTGCGTCGCCGGATCCGTCACGTCCTCGACGATCCGCTTCACGGCGCAGAGCTCGATCTGGCCGCTCTCCTGGTTGAACCGGGCGCGCAGGTTCTCGTTCTTGTAGCGCTTGCGCGCGGCCGCCTCGAGAGCATCCTGGATCGCGCCGATGATGATCGCCGGCTCTACGCCCTTCTCCTTGGCGATGGCGTCGATCTGCTGGAGCAACGGATTCGTTGTTGGCATGTTCACTCTTTAAAATTCAACTTCCAGCCGCCCGCGTTTGATGCGCGCGAGCGGGACGCGGTGCACCCGGCGTCCTTCCTCCAGGACCACGACGCCGTTGTCGACGCCGGCCAGCCGCCCCGCGAACGCCGACTGTCCCTCGATCGGCTCGGTCGTCACAATCTTGGCCAGCCGCCCGGCGAACCGGCGATAGTCCGCTTCGTGACGGAGCGGCCTGTCGAGCCCCGGCGAAGACACTTCGAGCGTATATCCCTGATCGAGCGCCGCCGCGCCCAGTTCATCCTCTTCGACGTCCAGGATCGCGCTGAGGTCGTGGCTGACTCGCTGGCACTCCTCGATGCTGACGCTGTCCGCTTCCGGCGGCTTCGGCACGCCGCTGCCGGCATGATCGATGACGACGCGCAACACCATGCCCACCGGCTCGCGCCGGAGCTGCACGTCGAAGATCTCGAGCCCGTAGCTGCGGGCCACGCGTTCCGCCGCCTCACGGACCCGCGCCAGTTCCGTCCGCACCGCTGGACTTTGCCCCTAAAAACAAAAAGTGGGCAACGGCCCACTCGGGTAACCTTACTCGAACCTGCCACCCATAAATATAGCATGCGCCCCGCCTTCGCGCCGATCCGGCGCTACGGCGGGCAGGCGTTTGCGGTCTGCGAGACTGGCGTGACGAGCAGATCGTAATCCCGGGCGCCGACCACGCGCGCCCGGATGAGGTCGCCGGGCTGGTATCTGTCGAGGTCGCAGTCAGTTAGGAAGACGACGGGGTCGATCTCCGGCGCCTGGCCCTCGAGCCGGCCTTGCCGCACCAGCTCATGCTCGCGGGATCGTCCGTCGACCATCACGGAGACGTCAGAGCCGATTCGCGCCTTCTGGGCGGAGCGGACGATTCGCTTCTGCCGCGACATCAACGCATTCCGCCGCCTGCGTTTGACCGCGGCTGGCACGTCGTCGGGGAGATCGAACGCGCGGGTTCCCTCCTCGTGGGAATAGGTGAACACGCCGACATGGTCGAACGCCGTGCTGGCAACGAAACTGTCCAGCTCGGCGAAATCCTCCTCATCTTCCCCGGGAAAGCCCACGATGAGGGTCGTCCGCAGCGTAACCCCGGGGACGCGGGCGCGGATCCGCGCGAGCAGCGTCTCGTACGAACGCCGGTTGCCGGGGCGCCGCATGCGCTTCAGGACCGATGCGGACGCGTGCTGGAGCGGCAGGTCGATGTAGCGGCACACCTTGTCGCAGTCCGCCATCGCGTCGAGCACGTCGTCGGTGATCGTGGTGGGGTAGAGGTACAAGAGCCGGATCCATCGCAGGCCGTCGATGGCATTCAGCGCGCGCAGCAGCCGCGCGAGGGCGCCGCGCTCGCCGCGATCGATCCCGTAGAACGTCGTGTCCTGCGAGATGAGCAGCAGCTCCCGGACGCCGCGCTCGGCCATCATTCGCGCTTCGCGGACGATCGAGTCGGCGGTGCGGCTCCGATACTGCCCCCGCAGCGTCGGGATGATGCAGAAGGCGCAGGTGTAGTCGCATCCTTCGGCGATTTTCACGTACGCGAAATGCCTCGGCGTCGTTTGAAGGCGGGGAGTGTCGGCGTCGTAGAGGTATGTCGGCGAAGCCGTTGTTCGTGGCTCGTGACTCGTTGCTCGTCGCTCGTTGCTCGGGCGCTTCGAGTAGAAGGTCAGCGGTGCGGCTTCGTCTCCGGCATCCTCGAGCCACGAGCCACGAGCCACGAGCTGCGACGCCCGACCCCCGATCGCATCGAGGATATCTGGTACCTCCCCCGTCCCAAGCACCGCGTCGATCTCAGGAATCTCCCGTTTGAGCTCGTCGCGATACCGTTCCGCGAGGCATCCGGTGACGACGAGGCGCGAGCAGCGGCCGTCGCGTTTCTGCCCCGCCATCTTGAGGATGGCGTCGATCGACTCCTGCTTGGCCGAGTCGATGAACGCGCACGTGTTCACGACGAGCACGTCGGCGTCGGCCGCTTCCGGCGTGATCTCATGGCCGGCATCGCGCGCGATCCCGAGCATCACCTCGCCGTCGACGAGGTTCTTCGGACAACCCAGACTGACGAAGCCGATTTTCATAACTTCAGTATTCGTGAACGGGTCACGGGTGAAGGCGAGTGGTGAAGGAGAGGCAACGTGCCGAAGTCGTCCGGCCGGACGACCAGCAGCTTGTTGCCGCTGAATCACCACTCACTCTTCACTCTTTCACCTAGGGGTAAATCCTGTACAGCATGCGCGGGTAAGGAATGGCCTCGCGCAGATGATCGATGCCGCAGATCCAGGTGACGACGCGCTCGATGCCCATGCCGAAGCCGCCGTGCGGCACGCTGCCGTAGCGGCGGAGATCCAGGTACCACTCGAAGGCTTCCTGCGGCAGGTTGTGCTCCTTGATGCGCTGCAGGAGCAGGTCGTAATCGTCGATGCGCTGCCCGCCGCCGATGATCTCGCCATATCCTTCCGGCGCGAGGACGTCGACGCACAGGGCGACGTCCGGCCGCGCGGGATCCGGCTTCATGTAGAACGCCTTGATGGCTGACGGGTAGCGGTGGACGCACACGGGCCGGTCGAACTGTTCGGAGATCGCCGTTTCGTCCGGCGCGCCGAAATCGCCGCCCCACTCGAAGGGGAGTCCCTTCTCCTTCAGCAGCTTCGCCGCGGCGTCGTAGGAGAGGCGCGGGAACGGCGCCTTCACGCGCTCGAGCTTCGCGATGTCGCGCTCGAGGACGGCGAGCTCCCGCCGGCGCGTTCGCAGCACGCGCTCGACCACGTGCACCACCAGCGCCTCGGCGAGGTTCATGACCTCCTCGAGATCCGCGTAGGCCATCTCGGGCTCGACCATCCAGAACTCGGTGAGATGCCGCCGCGTCTTCGACTTCTCCGCGCGGAACGTCGGGCCGAAACAGTACACGCGGCCGAGCGCCATCGCGTTGGCTTCGTTGTACAACTGGCCGCTCTGCGTGAGATACGCCGTCTCCTCGTCGAAGTACTGGACGGGGAAGAGCGTGGTCGTGCCCTCGCATGCGGCGGGTGTGAAGATCGGCGTGTCGGCCAGGATGAAACCGCGCGCATTGAAGAAGTCGCGGACGGCGTCGATCACCTCGTGGCGAATGCGGAGAATGGCCTGCTGGCGCGGCGCGCGGATCCAGAGGTGGCGGCGGTCCATCAGGAAGTCGACGCCATGCTCCTTGGGGGTGATCGGGTAGTTCAGCGATTCGGAGACGATCTCCAGCCGCGCGACGTCGACCTCGTACCCTCCCGGGGCGCGCTGATCCGCGCGGACGGTGCCGTCCACGACGATCGCGCTCTCCTGGGCGAGATGATCCGCACGCATGAACGCGTCGTCGCCCACGGCCTGTTTGGTCATCACGCACTGGATGAACCCGGTGCCGTCGCGCAGCGTCAGGAAGTGGATCTTGCCGCTCGACCTCCGGTTGTGCAGCCAGCCGCGGAGCGTCACGGCCTGTCCGTCGTGGCGGGCGATGTCCTCGATGTAGGCGATCATGCGTGTGCCAGCGTGCGTTCGAAGCGCTGGCGGGCCCGGCCTGCCTCCGCGAGATCCCGCGCGGCCGCCGCCGACGCCTGCAGCTCCATCATGTAGGTCCCCTCGTAGCCGATCTTCCGCATGGTCACGAGCGCGGTGTCCCAGTTGATCGATCCGCCGTAGGGCACGAGGTGCTCGTCCTGGCGGCCGTGGTTGTCGTGCACGTGCGTGGCGATCAGGTGTTCGGCGGCCGTCTCCACTTCGTCCGCCACGTCGCCCAGCAGATGTGCGTGGCCGAAGTCGAGGCAGATGCCGGCGTGCCGCGCTTCGAGGTCGCGCTCGAGCATCGCGACGAGCGCCTGGGCCGTCGACAGGTCATTCGGGATGACCTCGAAGGCGACCCGAACCCCGAGCGGCTCTGCCATGCGGCAGACCTCCTCGGCGCTGCGCAGCGCCGCCGCCCGGCTGTTGTCGCCCGGCGCCGCCTGCGCCGACGGGCTGCCCAGGTGCACGACCAGCGTCTGGAACGGAATGCGCCGGGCAATCTGCAGCGCCGCTTCCGTTTCCTTCAGCGCCGCATGCCGCTTCGCGGCGTCGCCGCACGCGTTCGACAGCATGGATCCCCATCGGCCATTCGAGCGGCTTTCACTGATGGGCGCGTGGATGCTGTCGAGCGCCAGCCCCGTCTCGGCCAGCCACGCCGCCAGGCGATCGATCGCGGCCGGATCGTGGTAGTCGAAGTGCGTCCGGGTCGCGAAGAGCTCCACGGCCTCGAACCCGTGGCCGGCGATCTCCGCCAGGTGCGCCCGACCGAGCCGCTCGTCGATGTAGAGATGGGTCGAAATACCGAAACGCATGGAATTCTGGGCCAAATCGAACCACTGATTGTACCACGAGCGACAGCCACCCCCACGCTGCACGCGCCGACGGCTCTTTGGCACGAAGACCACGAAGAGGACACGAAGACCGTCATGACGAGGCTGTGCCGTCGAGCCGCGCGCAGCGCGGCAAGGACAGTCGGAACCCGCACACGCACGCAGCACGCGATCCCGAGCTGTTTGCGTGTGCCGGTTCCGGCTGTCCTGCACCGCCGGCCCGCAATCATGCGGCCGGCGCTCGACGGCCCAGCCGAGTCTGACGTTCCGCTGAGGCGAGACACCTGACGGTCTTCGTCGTGATCGTCTTCGTGAGCTTCGTTCGCAGCCCGTAATGCTGCGTGTCTTGCCGGTGGAAGTCCGGCCGTGGGAGCCGGCTGTCTCCTCACGTAGTGAGACTCGACATCTCGCTGAGACGACTCAGGAGGTGAAAGCTCGAACGTAAACGTCCTGGCCGGCGCAGGGCAAGCAACCCATCGGGCCGTAGCGGATGCGAACTCAATCAGCCTCGTGACACGACGCGCTGGTACCGGAACGCGCGACAGTGCAGATGCCGAGCCGATGCGAAGACGGCAAAGGCCAATGCGAACGGTCACGTGACAGCCGCATGCGACCGTCCGGTCTGCCGGGGTTCAGAGATGGCACGGTGGGACAGACACGCAGAGTAAAGCGGGGACCCTCTCGCGACCTGCGGAGGGGGAGAGGGAAACACCGGTGCCCCGAGCGCGTTCACCCAGACGCTTCATGGACATTGGGTTCTCCAGCTTGCCGTGCACGTCGGTGCGCCCTCCCTCTACTCGGCGACGAAGAGCCGTCAGCTCGCGACAGCGGCACAGCGGAACAGCGGGGGAGCGGAGCCTTCGTGCACTTCGTGTTTGGAAAGCCGTCAGCTCGCGACAGCGGCACAGCGGAACAGCGGGGAAGCGGAGCAGCGGGGAAGCGGAGCAGCGGAACAGAAATCGATCTATTTGACAGTCTTCGTGTGCTTCGTGTCCTTCGTGCACTTCGTGTTTGGAAAGCCGTCAGCTCGCGACAGCGGCACAGCGGAACAGTGGGGGAGCGGAACAGCGGAACAGGAATCGATCTATTTGACAGTCTTCGTGTGCTTCGTGTCCTTCGTGCACTTCGTGTTTGGAAAGCCGTCAGCTCGGGACGGCGGGACAGTGGGACAGCGTTACGGGCTCGGTGCGATCAGCGGAATTCGTCGACCAGGTCCGCGAGCAGGTCGCGCATCGGGCCGAATTCGGTGAGGCGATCGAGGTTGTCGCGGACGTACCGAAGCGTTCGGGGGATGTACTGGATGTACACCGGGTTGCGCCGCGCGGTCGTCTGGTAGCCGAACGTGCCGAGCGCCTTCAGGTTGCGCTGGAGCGCCATGTGGTCGAATCGCTGCCGGAAGTCGCGCTGCGCGCCGCTTTCCCCCTTCAGCGCGAGGAAGTACGCGATCAGCTCGTCGACCGTCTGCTCGGGCAGGTCGACATACGAGTCGCGGAGCAGCGACACCAGGTCGTAGGTGTCGGGACCGAGCCTCGCGTCCTGGAAGTCGATGATGCACAGCCGCCCGCGGTGGAGCATCAGGTTGCGGCTGTGATAATCGCGGTGGCAGAGGACCCGCGGCTCGGCCGCGAGCGTCTCGATGAGGCCGGCGAACTCGCGGCGAAGGGCCTCGCGCGTGTCCGGCGCGATGACGATTCCGCGGTAGGCCTCGACGAAGTGCTTGATGAAGAAGTCCATCTCCCAGGTGAGCTTCTCGACGTCGAAGGCGATGCCGTACGGCAGGTACTCCGGCGAGGCCAGTTCGGCGCCGCGGCGCTGCAGGGTCGCGATGAGGGCGACGGCCTCGCGGTAGAGCGCCGCATGTTCGGCGGGCGTGGCCGCCCCGAGATGCGCCTGGAGCGTGACGTCGCCGAGATCCTCCAGCGCCAGCACGCCGAGGTCCTCGGCGTGGCCGAGCAGCGCCGGCACGGGCACGGGCATCCGCGCGAGCAGCCGCGCGACGTTCACGAACGACATCGTCTCGAATTCGAAGGGAGCGGAATAGAGTGAGAGCACGATCGAGGGGCGGTCGGGCACGAGCACGCGGAAGTAGCGGCGGTCCGAGGCGTCGCCGGTCAGCGGCACGACGCGCGGCCGCGATTTGGCGAGGCTGCTGCGCTCGAGATACCCGGCAATCCGCTCTCGCGCCCCCGTGGCGTCGGCCTGTCGATGGTCGATCATCGGCGTCACTCTTCGATCTCCGCGACGAGCAGCGGCCCGTCGACGCGCTCGCCGGGCGCCGGTGCCCGCGTTCCCGCGGGCACGATGGCCGAGCGGCAGTACCGTGCGCCGTCCGGTATGCGGGCCCCGTCGCCGACGACGCAGTCCACCAGTTCCGCGTCACGGCCGACGACCACATCATCCCACACTGCCGTGCGCTCGATTCGCGCGGACCGATGCCGCGTGCCACCGGCCCCGGCCGCAAGCCGATCGCCTTCGACGCCCGCCAGCTCGACCGAGGTGCGGAGGTAATCGGACGGCGTCCCGATATCGCGGAATGACGCGTCACACGTGAACGCCGCAACGCTGCGGGGCCGGGCTGCCATCAATCTCGGATACACGCCCGTCACCGACTCGGCCGGCACGCCGTCGTCGAGGCCGGCGAACACCTTCGACTCGGCCACCTGCACGCCGATGAAATGCCACGAGGGGCCCGGCGCACCCGCCCGCGAGAAACCCGTGACCCATCGGCCGTCCGGCACGAGCACGCCGCCATACTTGTCGGGCCGGGGATTCGGGATGAGCGCCATCGTGACAAGGGCGCCGGAGCGGCGATGCGCGTCCATGATGGCCTCGAGATTCACGTCGGTCAGCGTGTCGCCGTTGATGATGAAAAACGTGTCCGACCGCCGGGGCGCGCCGTCCACGAGCAGGGGAAGCGCGCGGCGCGGACCGCCGGCGGAGCCCAGCACCGGCTGTTCCCAGGAGTAGCGGACGCGCGCGCCGAGGTCCGATCCGTCTCCGACCCGCGCCGTAACGGAGGCGGGGTGATGATGCAGGTTCACGACGAGGTCGGTCACGTGCTCGGAGACGAGCCACCGGATCACGCGGCGTACGAGCGGCTCGCCGTTGACCGGCACCGCCGCCTTCGCGCGCACGTAGGTGAGCGGGCGCAGCCGGGTGCCGAGGCCCGCGGCCAGCACGAGCGCAGATACCTGCTTGTCGCGCCGGAGCCCTGCCGAAGGCGGACTCATTCCCCGGTCGCGTCGAACATCATGTCGGGGCCGGTGAGGCCGAACGCGTCGCGCGACTGAAGGAACAAGGACCGGTACGAATCGAGAATGTAGTCGGAAGGCGTGCGGCCGAGCGTGGCGGTCATGGCGGCGATGCCCTGCTCGCCCCCTTCGATCTCGACGAACACGCCGATCGGCGTCTCGTCGATCGCGACGATCACATCCTCGTGCGCGAATTCCTCGCGGTACTTCTCGTACCTGAACCACACGTGCAGCCCCAGCTCTTCGAAGACGCGCAGCAGCACCGCGCCGTCGCCGACGACGGTTTCGAGCTCCTCGCGCAGCTTCATCGCCGAAGGCTGCACCGGTCCTTTGAAGGTGATGCGGCTCTTGCCGTTTTCCATGCGGACGCGCAGCACCGAACGGCGCCGCCGGAACTGCTCGTCGTCGGTATCGAGCAGGGCGTCTTCCTGGAGCCGCCGCCCGAGCAGCGGCGTCGCGCCGGTCGCGAGCACCGCGCTCCGCGCCTCGTCGGCGCTGTCGAACCGCAGCTTGATCTCCCGCTCGAGCGTCGTCGCCTGCATGAGTGATCTCCCTCGGAAGAGCTGGACGCCACCGCCGAAGCGGTCAGCGTCCGCCCAATCCCGGATTATAGCGAGATCGGCCGCGGCGCTGCGTTCCAGAGCCACCGCCGCACGGCCACGTACATCACGAAGCACTCCAGGGCGAACGGCGGGAACCCGCCGAAGCCGAGGATGGGCATCTCGAAGATTCTGAACGACGGCGGAATGGGGACGTTGTAGATCCACCTGGTTCCGGCCCAGTAGTTCCAGAACTCCCACAGGACGCCGCAGAGGATGCCGGCGGCGAGCAGATTGACGAGCCGGCGCGTGCGCCCCCGGCGAAAATCCCCCAGGATGGACTCCGCGCCGCCTCGCGCGTTGAGTGGATCGAGCAGGAATATGAACCCGAGCCAGACCGGCGCGGCGAGGTATGGGGACGGGTACGCGATCGGCACGAGCAACAGGAGCGCGCCGGACGCAACCGACGTCCACGCGAGCGGGCCGAGCCGCTCGGGCACCGGCCGGTCCGCGCGATGCGAGTCGGCGCGGCGGTCGCGAAGCGTGGAGACGAGATCGCCGGTCTCGAAGATGGCCGGCCAGATGGTCGCGAACGACCAGATGTACCCGAAGTAGCGAAGATGCAGGTTCTCGGGCAGGCCGACGTAATACCAGTTCTGCAGCGTGTACTTGTTGTACAGCTCGAAGATCACCCACAGCGGGATCGACGCGGCGACCAGGAACAGGAATTCTCCTCCACGGCTGCGAATCCACGAGTCGCCGCGGCGTTTCCAGACCAGCGCATCGGCCAGCAGAATGTAACCGGTCCACGCCGTCGGCGTGTGCCATGAAAAGAACGGGTCGATCCGCGCCAGCATGCCGGCCTCTGACGCGAGCATGATGACGAGACCCAACCAGCCGTATACCGGCAGCCTGCGCATCTCAGGTCAGCCGCCCATGAGCGACCCCGCGAAGCGTGCCGCGGCCGGTGTGCCGGCCGAACGCCATCACTTTCATCGTGCTGCCGAGCCCGCCGGGCATCATCAGCGTCCGCGCAGCAAGGCGCCGTTTGATCACGGGCAAATCATCCCCCTTCTCGATCCGCTCGGCAAGTCCCAACGCGATCAAGAAGTAGGTCTGATCCACGATGCCCATCGTCGTCAAACCCGCGGCCTCCGCGGCCTGCCGGATCGCCGTCAGGTTGACGTGCGACGTCAGATCGGCGCTGCCGGGATCCTGCAGCCAGCCGGCGGCTCCGGCGGTATGCGCGCGATAGGCCGCGAGCGTGCCCGAATAGTGGGTTGGCGAGTACAACTGGGGCGCTTCGTGGCCGTAGTCGAACAGGAGGAGAAATCCCGCCGCCAGCGCCGAGGCCGCCGCGTCGATCCATCGGCATGCGGCGAGCCCGACTTCGGCGCGAGCCCCGCGCTCCAACGTCGCCCCGGCCGACGCCAGGTACTCGGCAATCCGAGGATCCGACGGCGGTCCTTCCGTCTCGACCAGCCGCCCGTCGTGCTCCCCGATCAGGATTTCGCGGAGCCCCGCTCCGGTCATCGTCACCAGATGGACCGGAAGGGCGTCGAGTAGCTCGTTCGCGAGAATCACCCCACGGACGGAGGACGGGAGGTCCGGCACGCTGCCGACGATACGCGCGCGATGATCGCGCAGCGTCTCGTGCTGTGCCGCGCGCGCCGCGGCGCTCGCTTCGACGAGCGTCAGACGCAGGCGCGCGTAGGCGCCCCTGTGCGCCGCAGCCAGGGCGTCGAGAATGTCGCGCGCGAGCCGGCCGTTGCCCGCACCCGCTTCGACGAGATCGAAGGTCGTCGCGCCCCGCTCGCGCAGCCTCTCCCACATCTCGGCGATCTGCTCGGCCACCAGCTCGCCGAAAAGCGGGCCGACATCGACGCTTGTGTAGAAGTCACCCGCGCGTCCCGAGCGCTGCGCCGCTGTCGCGTAGTACCCCAGGCCCGGATGATAGAGCGCGATCTCCATGAACTCGGCGACGGTAATCGGGCCGCGCTCGCGGATACGTTGGATGAGGATGTCTTGTACAGACATGAGGGCGTGACCCCAGTATTTCATGGCGGGGATACGCCCTTATGCCAGTATTTGGTGAGTTGGTGAGTTGGTGAGTTGGTGAGTTGGTGAGTTGGTGAGTTGGTGATGTCGTGAATTCACGACATCACCAATTCCACCAACTCGCCAGTTTCCACGCGAGCCGCGAGCGGCGAGCTGCGGCTTTACTTCTTCGTCATCGTGACGAACACCTGCTGTCCAGCGCGCCACACGAGGAGGAACACGGGCGTTCCCTGCGACGTGTTCTGCAGCGCGCGCGTGATCTGGCTGATGTTGGTGACCGCCTGCCCGTTCACCTTGAGGATGATGTCGTTCGGCTGCACCCCGCCGAGCGCCGCGGCGCTGCCGCGCTCGACATCGACGACGATGCCGCCGCCCTGGCCGCGCGGCAGCTCGGCCTGCTGCGCGATGTCGGGCGTGACCGGTTCGAGCGTCAGGCCGAACCCGGTCTCGGTCGGCGTCGACGGCTCGCCGCCGCCGCGCCGCGCCGTGCGTCCCTGTTCCGCCTCGAGATCGAGCTCGTCGACCGTGATGTTGACCGTCCTGCGCTGCTTGTCGCGATAGATGGTCATCGGAACCGTCATCCCCGGCTTGGTGTTCACGACCATGTTGACGAGCGAGTCGCTGTCGGTCACCGGCCGGCCGCCGTACTCGACCACCACGTCGCCCGGATCGAGACCCGCCCTGGCGGCCGGACCGCCCGGCGTGACGATGACCAGCACCGCGCCGTTCGTGTTCGGCAGGCCGAAGGCCGACGCTTCCTGTTTGGTGATGGCGTCGCGACGGACCTGGACGCCCATCACGCCGCGCGTGACCTTGCCGGTCCGGAGCTGCGGCAGCAGGTCCCGAATCGTGTTGATCGGGGTCGCGAAGCCGATGCCGATGTTCGCGACGCGCTGCGCGTCGGTGTAGATCGCCGTGCTGACGCCGACGACTTCGCCGCGGATGTTCAGGAGCGGCCCGCCCGAGTTTCCCGGGTTGATGGCTGCGTCGGTCTGCAGCATGTCCTGCTCGCGTCCCGCGACGCCGCCGAACGGCCGGCCGAGCGCCGAGACGACGCCGACCGTCACGGTGTGCCCGAGATTGAACGGGTTCCCGATGGCCATCACCCAGTCGCCCTGCTGTATCTGCGAGGAATCCCCGAACTTCGCCTCCTGCAGCGGCTCGGCGGGCATCTCCGTGAACTGAATCAGCGCGACATCGGTCAGCGTGTCGCGCCCGATCACCTTGGCCGAGTACTCCACCCCCCTGGCCGCGTTCGCCAGCGAGATCTTGATCGTCTCGGCACCCTCGACCACGTGGTTGTTCGTCAGGATGAACCCCGCCCTGTCGATGATGAAACCGGTGCCGGCCCCCGCGGTGAACTGCTCCGGCGGCGGCTCCTGGCGGCCGCGGCCGCGCGGCCGCCGCCCGGGAGCCTGCTGGCCGAAGAACCGCTGGAGCAGATCGTCGCCCCCGAAGAAGTCGCTCAGGTCCTGCGTGCGCTGCCGCGATTCCGTCCGGATGTTCACGACGGTCGGGATCTGTGCCTTCGCGATGCTCCGGAACGTCGTGGCGTCGATCGGCCCGCCGAGCGGCGCGCTGTTCGTGGCGGGCACGCTGAGGTTCTGCGCGGTGGAGGACGGCGCCAGATCGAGCCGCGAGGCGATCACCATGCCGACCGCAATCGACGCGGTTGCGATCAGGACAGCGTAGAAAACCGTGGTCTTGCGCGTGGACATCTCTCTTGTCTCCTCAGGAAGTGGCTATCCGAGCATAACGAGTTCTGTCTGCAGTGGCCCGGTGACTTCCGCCTCGCGCGGGCCGATGAACATGTTGATTTCCGTGCGGACGCCGAACTCGGGCGTGTACACGCCCGGCTCGATCGTGAAACCGGTGCCGGGGATCAGGCGGCGCTCGTCGTGCGTTTCGTAGTCGTCCATGTGGACGCCGTTGCCGTGTACTTCTTCGCCCAGGCTGTGGCCGGTGCGGTGGATGAACTGCGCGCCGAATCCGGCGCGCTCGATCACGTCGCGGGCCGCACGGTCGACCTGGTAGCCGCGCAGGTCGCGGCCCTCGCGGACCGCCGTGCGCACCAGCTCGACGGCAGCGTCGCGGCCGTCACGGGCGGCGGCAAACGCCCTGGCGTACTTCTCGGGCACGGTCGCGCCCGTGAACCCCACCCAGGTGATGTCAGCAAAGACCGCGCCGGGCGTCGTGAGTTTTCCCCAGAGGTCGAGCAGAAGAATCTCGTTCGGCCCAATGGCCCGGTGCCGGCCTTCAGTCGGCTGGTAATGAGGGTCCCCGGCGTTCTCCTGCGCCGAGACGCAGGGGGACGAGTCGGTCACCAGCCCCGCTTCTTTGAACCAGGCGTCCATCGCCTGCTGCACGTCGTACTCGGTGATCGCCGCCCGGGCGGCCATACGCTCTCGCACGAGATCAAACGCGCGATCCTTGATTCCATAGAGCGCCCGAGACGCAGTCCGATGGGTCGCCAGCGCCGCGTCGTCCCAGACCGCCTCGAATCGCTGAACGAGATCGCCGGACGACACCACCTCGACGCCGAGCTCCCGTACGGCTTCCACGGTGCCCGCGTCCACTCTCGAGACGTATGGAATCGCGTTGCGCGGGGAGTACTCCATCGCCACCCGCCTCATGCCCTGGAGCAGGTCGCGCAGGCCCGATGCCAGCAGTTCCCGCCCCGCGTATATCGTCTTGCCGCCGGGCACGCCGTCGAGGTTATGACGCTCGATCGCGTGGACCAGCCCCCGGGGCTCGCCATCGGCGGGGATGAGGTAGTACCAGCGCCGCGTCGTCATCTTCGTCGTCGAGGCCAGGCCGACCAGCTGCGTGGCGATCGGGTTGGAGCCATGAAAATCGTACAGGAGCCACCCGTCGAGGCCGTCCTGCTTCAATGCCTGTTGAACTGCGGGGATTGAGAGAGACATCCTTCAAGTATACAGCCGGGATTCGCGCCGGGCCTCCTGTCGATTGGACGACGCCGCGGTCTCGGCAGTTGTTAAAGTTGTAAAAGGGGCGTGGCCTACAGCTTCTTCGATCACACCGGCGACATCGGGGTGAGGCTCGAGGGCTCCACGCTCGAGCGCCTGTTCGCCGACGCGGCGCTGGCCTTCACCGACACCATCACCGACGTCTCCACGGTCGCGGCGATCTCGCCACACTGCGTCGAAATTGCCTCGCCGACGCTCGATGCGCTCATGATCGACTGGCTGGATGAGCTGGTGTACCGGTTCGAGGTACGAAACCTGCTAGTCGCTGAAGCCGATGTGCACGTGCGCGAAGCCGCGTCGGGGTGGTCCCTTGAAGGCGTGCTTCGCGGCGACACGTTCGAGGCGCTGCGGCACCCCATCAAGGTGCTCGTCAAAGGCGTCACCTACCACCAGCTCGATATCCGCCGCACGCCGAAAGGGTGGGAAACAACAGTCATCTTTGATATCTAAGCCACGAGCCACGAGCCACGAGCCACGAGCAACGATTCCGACAAGAATCATGGACATCGAACAGATAGATGCGAACCGCTGGCGCCTGCCGAAATCCGGCGGCATGCGCGTTGACGGGATCGTCTACGCCGACGAGACGATGATCCGCGAGCTCGGCGACGACCAGAGCCTCCAGCAGGTCCGCAACGTGGCGCACCTGCCCGGCATCGTCGGCGCGTCGCTCGCGATGCCTGACATCCACTGGGGCTACGGTTTTCCGATCGGCGGCGTGGCGGCCACGAGCGCGGAGGGCGGCGTCATTTCCCCCGGCGGCGTCGGGTACGACATCAACTGCGGGGTGCGTCTGCTCAGGTCCGGTCTCGACCGCGACGACGTCGGGCCGCGCGTGCGCGAGATCGTGGCGCAGATGTACCGCCACGTGCCGACCGGAGTCGGTGCGCACCGCAGCGACCTGCGCCTGACGTCGCGCGACCTGAAGCGGGTGATGGAGCGCGGCGCCTCATGGGCCGTGGCGCAGGGATTCGGCACGCGCGACGACCTCGAGCGGGTGGAGGAGCAGGGGTGCATTCAGGGCGCCGATCCGGATCTGGTGTCGGACCGCGCGGGAGAGCGAGGGCAGTCGCAGCTCGGTACGCTCGGCTCGGGCAACCACTTCGCCGAACTGCAATACGTCGCCGAGGTGTACGATCCCCGCATCGCGGCCGCGTTCGGGCTGCGGGCCGGACAGATCACGGTGATGATTCACAGCGGGTCGCGCGGCCTCGGACACCAGGTCTGCCAGGATCACCTGCGCGTCATGGTCGGGGCGGGGCGGAAATACGGCATCGAGCTGCCCGATCGGCAGCTGGCGTGCGCCCCGCTGGACTCGCCGGAAGCACGCGCGTACGTGTCGGCGATGGCGGCGGCCGCCAACTTCGCCTTCGCGAACCGTCAGGTGATGGCGCACTGGGTGCGCGAGAGCGTCGCGAGCGCGCTCGGCATCGCACCCGATCGGACCGGCATCGAGACGCTGTACGACGTCTGTCACAACATCGCCAAGTTCGAGACGTTCACCATCGACGGGGCCGAGCGACGCGTCTGCGTGCATCGAAAGGGAGCGACGCGTGCCTACCCGCCGAACCATCCGCAGACGCCCGACGCGTACAAGCCGGTGGGACAGCCCGTGTTGATTCCGGGAGACATGGGCCGGTATTCATACGTGCTGGCCGGAACCGAGCGGGCGTTTGCCGAGACATTCGGTTCCGCCTGCCACGGCGCAGGGAGAAAGATGAGCCGCGGAGAAGCCAGGCGCGCCGCCCGCGGCCGCCAGGTGTTCGAGGAGATGGCGGCGCGCGGCGTCCACGTGCTGGCCGCCGGGATGGCCACGGTCGCCGAAGAGATGCCGGAAGCCTATAAGGATGTGTCCGACGTCGTTCGCGTCGTCCATGATGCTGGGCTCGCGACGCGTGTCGCTCAACTCAGGCCGCTTGGCGTCATCAAAGGGTGATATGACGTCCATGCTCCACACGATCGCTCGCGGCGAGAGCAGCCTCATTCTCCAGCCCACGCGGCTCATCGTCAGGAGCGCGCCGGAGTGGCGCGCGTTGTGGGCCGCGCACGCCGGCCCCGCGGCCGCCGAGCCGCCCGTCGATTTTGCGACGACGACGGTCGCCGCGGTCTTTGCGGGCGAGCGTCCGACGCCAGGTCACGAGATAGAGATCCTGGGCCAGCGGCGCGAGGGCGCTTTGCTCGCGCTCGCCGTCGCCGAGCGACACCCCGCGCCAGACGCGCTCGCCGCGCAGATGATCGTCACGCCGTTCCACATCGTGGCGCTGCCGCGGTACGACGGAGAGGTGCGATTCGTCGACGGAGGTTCCCCCGGCGCCGTCGTCGCGACACCGTCGAGGACGCCGGCCGACGACGTCACGGAGCCCTCGACGACGGGGCTCGACCCGACCTTCGCCGCGGCGCTCGCGTACCTCGCGGGTCCGTTTTCCGGTGTGTTGATTCTGCTGGCTGAAAAGACGAACCGCTACGTGCTGTTCCACGCGTGGCAGGCGATCATCGGATTGGGCGGTCTGGCCGGACTCGCGGTTCTACTGCTGTTCTTCGCGTTCCTGACGCTGTTCCTCTCGCCGCTCGCCTTCGCGATCCTCTACCGGCTCGCTGCCGCCGCCGGCCTCGCGTGGATCGTCGCGTGGATGATCTGTCTCTACAAGGCGTTCAAAGGGGAAGCGTGGAAGCTCCCCGTGGCCGGGGAGAGGGCGGAGAAGCGACTGTAGCAGACAGCTGGCAGCGGGCGGCCGGCAGTGGATCAAGCTGTCAAGCTGTTAGCGGGACATCGTGATCCACTGCCTGCTGCGTGCTGCATGCTACTCAATCGAACTTCTTGACCTTCTTGGGATCGATGCTGCCGTTGGCGTGCGAGAACATCCAGTTGCTCGTCCACGCTTCGGCCTTGTACGGCGAGCGCATCGTGATTTCAATGATGTCGCCCGGGTTGAACGGCTTCCGGTACGGCTGGGAGTCGCCGGTGACGACCTGATTCTTCTTGTCGTACCAGTACTCGTCAATCTTCAGCAGCGCGATCGATCCCGAAGAGACGTTCTTGATCTTGAAGACGGTGACGATGTCGTCGCCGACCCGTTTTGACTGTCCCTGAACGAACTGGATTGACGCGGTTCCCTTGATCGGTCTAGTAAACTTGGCCGGGGCCGCCGGCGCCTGCGTCGTCGGCGCCGCCTTGGCGACGGGCACCTGAGCGGTCTTGGCCGGGGCGGCCGGCTTGGATGACTTGGGTTTGGTTTGCGCGAACGCGGGACCTGCGGCCAGTGAGCACACGAACGCAGCCGCGACGGCGAGTGCGAAGCGTTTCATAGAGACCCTCCGGGGGACACAAGAGCGTGTACCTTGGATTATAGGACTCTACATCTCCCCGTTCCAGTCCTCCGGCTCCGGGCTGGACGAGCGGAAGATCTCAAGGTGCCACTTCCCGCCCCCCCAGGGCTCGATCACCTCGGACATGAGGACGTCGACCAGAATCTCGGCGAAGGAGCGTCCTTCGGGGTCCCCCTCGAGGTGATAGGCGGCTTCGTCCCACGCAAAGCTCGGATACAGCACCATCGACAGGAACAAGTCGTAGCCGTCGTCGACGACGATGAGCTGGCCGCAGGGGCGTTTCAGGGTGGAGTGATAGATGAGGTATTTCTCGGCGCTGTGGGCGCGGATGTAGCGCTTGACCGCGAATTCGCGCGCGACGATCTCCTCGACCGCGATCTTCTTGTCCCAGCAGTCGCGGCAGTAGCGCTCCTCGCCCCGGGGCTCGGAGACGTCTTTCGCGCCGCAGAGCGCGCAGCGTGCCTGCGCGACGGTTTTCCGGGACATCCCCCTATTTTACGGCAGGATCGGTGCCGGGTGCTGGGTGCCAGGTGCCCGCAGGTGCTAGGGCTGCGGTTCCGGCTGGCGGCGCTGCATGGCCGGATGGTACATCTCTTCGGCGTACTGCTTGACCATGCGCCGGGCGCTGAAACGCGGGGTGACCGAGATGATCGCCTGGCGGACGTGTCCGAGCCAGCGCCGCGGGATGCCCGCCGCGTCGCGATCGTAGAACGTCGGAACGATCTCGCTTTCGAGCAGCCGGTAGAGCGCTTCGGCGTCGCCCGCGTCGGTCGCGTCGGGATCGAGATGCTCCGGGCCGTTGATCACCCAGCCGTTCTGCCCGTTGTAGCCCTCGGCCCACCACCCGTCGGCGATGCTGAGATGCGGGACCCCGTTGATGGCCGCCTTCATCCCGCTCGTGCCGCTGGCTTCGAGGGGCTTGCGCGGGTTGTTCAACCAGACATCGCAGCCCTGGACGAGGAAATGGGCCACGTGGAGGTCGTAGTCGTCGACGAACGCGATCCGGCCGCCGAAGATCGGATCGATCGCGCGGCGATAGACCTGCTGCAGGTGATGCTTGCCCGTCTCGTCGGCCGGGTGCGCCTTTCCGGCAAAGACGATCTGCACCGGCCGCCGCAAGGCGTTCAGGATCCGGTTCAGCCGCTCCGGGTTGTGGAAGATCAGCTCCGGGCGCTTGTAGGCCGTGAAGCGGCGCGCGTATCCGATGGTGAGCGCTCTGGGGTCCAGCAGCGTTCCGGCCGCGACCACCCGCGCCGCGCTGACGTGCTCTTCCTTCCACCGCAGGCGCGCCCGTTCGCGGACGAACGCGAACAGGTAATTGCGAAGCGCCTGCCGCGCGGCCCACAGCTCCTCGTCGGGAATGTCGAGGATGCGCTTCCACAGGTCCGCATCGTCGTGGTGCTCGCGCCAGTCGGCGTCGAGGTGATCGTCGAACAGGCGCGCCATCTCCGCCGAGAGCCACGTCGGCGTGTGAATGCCGTTGGTGATCGCGCGGACCGGCCGCTGCTCGTCGGACGCGCCGGGCCAGATGGATGCCCACATCTCGCGCGTCACCTGGCCGTGCAGCTGCGAGACCGCGTTGACGGCCCCGGCCGTGCGGAGCGCGAGCGCGGTCATGTTGAACAGCGGGCCGCTGCCGTTGTCGTAGTGGCCGAGCGCCATGAACGCGTCGCGGTAGCCGCCGAGCGTGCCCCACGCCCCGGCGAGATGCGTCTCGACCAGGTTGAACGGGAAGGCGTCGTGCCCGGCGGGCACCGGGGTGTGCGTCGTGAAGATCGTCGTGCGGCGCACGTCGGCGAGCGCGGACTCGAACGAGTCGCCGCTCTCGATCCTGTCGCGGATGCGCTGGAGGACGACAAACGCCGCGTGCCCTTCGTTGAGATGCCAGGCGGCGGGGGCCGCCCCCATCGCCTTCAGCGCCCGCACGCCGCCAATGCCGAGGATGATCTCCTGCTGGACCCGTGTCTCGCGGTCGCCGCCGTACAGCCGCGCCGACAGCTCGCGATCCCACGGGGCGTTCTCCTCGAGGTCGGTGTCGAGCAGGAACAGCGTCACGCGTCCCAGGTGCACGCGCCAGACGGCTGCCAGGACGCTGCGATTGCCGAGCGGCACCGCGACGACGCACGGCTGTCCCTCGGGAGTGACGGCCGCGTCGATCGGCGCGTTCGCCCAGTCCAGCCGCTCGTACGATTCCTGCTGCCACCCTTCAGGCGAGACGCTCTGGTGAAAGTAGCCCTGCGGGTACATGAACCCGACGCCGATGAGCGGGATGCCGAGGTCGCTGGCCTCCTTGCAATGATCGCCGGCGAGGACGCCGAGGCCGCCGGCGTAGATCGGCAGCGACTGGTGCAGCGCGAACTCCGCAGAGAAGTACGCGATGGGGCCGTGCGCCTCGGGATGGCGGTCCTGCCACCACGTGTCGCGCGCGCTGCGGGCGCGATCGAGCGCGTCCATGGCCGAGTCGTACAGGATCAGGAACCGGTCGTCGACCGCCGCCGCGTTCAGCATGTCCTGCGGGAGCAGCTGCAGCATCAGCACCGGGTTGTGGGCCGTCTGCCGCCACAACTGATAATCGAGCTTGCGGAACACCTCGCGCGCCTGCGTGTTCCACGTCCACCAGAGGTCCGACGCCAGCTCGCGCAGCCGCGTCAGCCGATCGGGAATGTTCGGGGCCGTGACGTTGTCCAAGAGTGTCCTTCCATACACGCCCGGCCTGACGGCCGGGCCTACTCGCAGGCGCCGACGAGCTTCGCGAACGTCGACAGGTCGATGTTGCCGCCCGAGACGACGGCGACGACCTTGCGGTGGCCGCGTTGCGCGAAGGACGGGGCCAGCGCTCCGGCCACCGCGCACGCCGCCGCGCCCTCGGCAATCACATGCACGCGATCGGCGACGAGCCGCATGGCGCGCGCCGCGTCGTCGAGCGTCACGACCAGCGATTCGGCGACCCACTCGCTCAGCAGCGGCCACATCGTCGTCAGGACGGACTTGCCACCGGCGCCGTCGACGAACGACGATTGCCACGCGTCGAACCGGCTGGCGCGGCCGGCGCGGAACGACACGGCCAGCGGCGCCGCCGTCTCCGGCTCCGCGGCGTACACCCGCGCCTCGGGCCGCGTCGCCCGCACCGCGCACGCGATCCCGGCCAGCAACCCGCCGCCGCCAAGCGGCGCGATCACCGCGTCGACGTCGGGCAGATCCTCGAGAATCTCCAGTCCGATGGTGCCGTTCCCGCTGATGAACCCGTCGTCGTCGAACGGATGGACGAAGTGGCCGTGCATGCGGCCGGACCCGTGGTCCTCGACCGTCTTCCAGCACTCCTCGTACGTCGCCTGCACGATCGTGGCGCCGAGCCGCCGGATGGCGTCGAGTTTCATCGCCGGTGCCGTGTCCATCACGAGCACGCTGCAGGGCGCGCCCGCCATCCGGGCCGCGAGCGCGACACCCTGCGCGGCGTTGCCCGCGCTCACGGTCCAGACGCCCTGCGCGAGCTGGTCCCGCGTCAGGTGCGACACGGCATTGTAGGCGCCGCGAATCTTGAAGGATCCAATCGGCTGCAGTGTTTCCAGCTTCAGGTAGATTTCGGGCCCCGCGGACGGGGAGCCCGGCACGTGGAGCCGGACGAGCGGGGTGCGAACGGCGGCCTTGTAGACGGTGGCTGCGGCGTCGCGAATCGTGTCCAGGGAGATGCGTCTCTGAATCAAGGGCGTAAGCAGCGATGAAGACGCCATCGTAGTCGGCCCGATCCATGGCCGTCAACAAATCCGATAGACTGGCGCGGTCGCGTGGTCCATGCTGAGCTGCGGGGTGTCGCCGCCCGCAGGGCCTCCGGCAGGAAGGACACATGATGCCGCGCAGAATCAACCGACGGGAATTTGTCATGACCGGCACCGCCGCGGGGCTTGCCGCCGCCGCGCCACGCGCCGCGTTCGCACAGGGGCCGACGATGATGACCCGCAGCACATCGAAGCCGGCCGTGGTCTCGTCGGCGAACGGCCATCGATTCAAGAACGGCGGCAGCAAGACCTGCATCGAGACGGCCTTCTCGATGATGACCGCCGGCACGGACGTCCTCGACGCACTCATCGCCGGCGTCAACATCGTGGAGCTCGACCCCGACGACAACAGCGTCGGCTACGGCGGGCTGCCCAACGCCGACGGCGTCGTCCAGCTCGACTCGTGCTGCATGCACGGACCGAAGAAGCGCGCCGGCGGCGTGGCCGCGATCGAAGGCGTGAGGACGCCCTCCCTCGTCGCGAAGGCGGTCATGGACGAGACCGATCACCACCTGATCGTCGGGAAGGGGGCCCAGGACTTCGCGCGCAACATCGGCATGAAGATCGAGGCCGACCTGAACACCGACCGTTCGCGCGAGGCCTGGCTGCGCTGGAAGCGCGAGACCGATCCCCTGCACTACCTCGACCCGATCAAGCGGCAGGAAGGGATGCGCCGGATCGAGCGGCAGATGATCGCCGACGGATTGATCAACGAGAACCATCTGTACGGGACGATCAACTGCGACGGCGTCAACGCGAAGGGGGAAGTCTGCGGCGTCACGACGACGAGCGGGCTCGCCTGGAAGATCCCGGGACGCGTCGGCGACTCGCCGATTCTCGGCGCCGGCCTGTACGTCGACGGCGAAGTCGGCGCGGCGGGCTCCACCGGACGCGGCGAAGCGAATCTGTACAACCTGTGCTCGTTCCTCGTCGTGGAGGAAATGCGGCGAGGCGCGCGCCCGAAGGACGCCGGCCTGACCGCGCTGAAACGGATCAAGGCGAACACGATCGAGAAGCGGCTGCTCAACGCGCGCGGCGAGCCGAACTTCAACATCAACTTCTACATCCTCAACCGCGCCGGCGAGTACGCCGGAGTGGGGATGTACTGCCCGGGGAACCGCCAGCAGTTCGCGGTCTGCGACGAGAAGGGCCCGAGGCTCGAGATCGTCGAGCCGCTGCTGCAGGGAGAGCCATGACGTCCTCCGGTCTCGCGGCGCTCGCGGCCGTCTCGCTGCTCGCGGCCGCGCAGGCCGGCCAGGTTCCGACGGTCAAGTCCGGCGTCGAGGTGATCGCGGTCGACGTGGAGGTCGTCGGCCGCGACGGCGAACCGATCGCCGGGCTCCGGCCCGCGGACTTCGAGGTCCGCCTGGACGGACGCCCGCGCCGCGTCGTCTCCGCCGACTTCATCCGGTACGGCACAACCGGCGCGGCCGCGGCGCCCGTCGTGACGCCTGGCGCGACGCCGCCGGCCGCGCGCCGGCTCTATCTGATCGCCGTCGACGAGCACAGCTTCAGGCAAGGGTCGGCGATGGCCGCGATGAAAGCGGCGTCCGGCTTCATCGACAAGCTGCGGCCCGACGATCTCGTCGGGCTGCACGCGTATCCGACGGGCACAGCCCATGTCGACTTCACCACCGATCACGCGCTGGTGAAGTCCGCGCTCGGCAAGATCGTGGGCCTGTTCGATCCGCCCCGCAGCGAGTTCCACATGTCGCTGTCCGAGATTATCGACATCAACGCCTCCGACGGGCAGGTGTTCGCGAAAGTGGTGGCTCGCGAGTGCCCGCCGGGCGACATGTTCTGCCCGGAGGAGGTGAGAAGTGAGGCACTCATGCTCGCGTCGTTTCTCGAGATGCAGATCGCGCAGAGCCTCGGAGGGCTGCGGGGACTGATTGAAGGGCTCGCGGCCGTGCCCGAACGCAAGACGGTCGTGCTCGTCAGCGGCGGTCTGATGGCCAACGATCGGGTCGGCGGCCGCCCGGACGCCTCGGGCCTCACGATGGCCGTGGGCCGCGAGGCGCTTCGCGCGAACGTGAACCTGTACGTGCTGCACATGGATACGAGCTTTCAGGACGCGTTTTCATCGGGTCAGTCGCCGCGACTGGACACGCTCTTCCGCGACAGCAGCGTGTCCGCGCAGGGCCTCGAGATGGTGGCGGGCGCCGGCGGCGGCGCGGTGATGCGCGTGCAGGCAGGCACGCTGGATTCCTCCTTCGCGCGCGTGCTGAAGGAGACGTCGGCGCATTACGTGCTGGGCGTGGCCGTCGAGGAGGCCGATCGCAACGGGAAGGCGCACGGCATTTCGGTTCGGTACAAGAAACGCGGCGCCACACTTCGAAGCCGGAGCCTGGTGTTGATTCCACGGCCCGGCGCCGCTGTCGCCGATCCCGAGCCGGAACCCTCCGACGAAATGCCGGCGGAGCCGCCCCAGCCGCCGCTCGCGAAACCGGGCGCGAAGACCCCGCCGCTCGAGGCGATTCTCAGGTCCGCCGCGATGTACCTCGACGCGTACGAGAAGCAGGCCTCGGCAATCGTGTCGGAGGAAACCTATCTGCAGCAGGCGCCGCAGCCGGGTCCCCAGACGCCGGCGGTGTCACGCGAGCTTCGATCGGACATGCTCATCGTGCCCGAGGCGCGGGTCGGGTGGATTGGATTCCGGGATGTCTTCGAGGTGGACGGCACGCCCGTTCACAATCGCACGGAGCGGCTGACGAACCTGTTCCTGCATCCCCTTCCAGACACCATGGCCCAGGCGCGGCGGATCGTCGTGGAGGGCTCGCGGCTGAACCTCCGGAGCGACATCCACCGCACCATCAACACGCCGATGATGGCGCTGCGCTTTCTGCGGTTCGTCGATCAGCGCCGCTCGAAATTCACGCTCGACGGACTCCAGGAGGTCGACGGCGTGTCGGCGGCGGTGGTGCGCTTCGAGGAGAAGCTGAAGCCGCGGATGATCGAGTCTGACGACGACGCGGCGGCGAAGGGGACGTTCTGGATCGAGCCCGGCACCGGCCGGGTGCTGAAGACCGAGCTGTTGTTCGACACCGGTGAAAAATCCACCCGGCTGCGCGTCCGCGTGCGCGTCGGCTACGCGGCGTACCCGGCGCTCGAGACGTGGGTGCCCGTGACGATGGACGAGGAGTACCGTCTCGGCAAGGGAGCGCTGGCGGTCGAAGGGCACGCCACGTACGCGAACTTCCGGAAATTCCGGGTCGAGACGAATATCAACATCAAGGACCGGATCCCGGTCCCCTGAAGCGGCGCGGAATGGGCGGTTATCGATCGACCCTGCGCAAGGTGCGTGTCAGCCGCCCGACGGGCTTGCCGTCGACGTTGACGATCGCGCGCATCACGTACTCGCCTGGCTTCAGACCCGCCACACCAAAGCCGCCGTAGATGATGCGCATGTCTTCAGCGCTCGCTTGGGTGACCTTCGCCTCGGCGGTGGCCATCGCCGGGGCGTCCTCCGTCTGCGCGAGCTCCAGCGTGGCGGTCAGCGCGGTTCCCTGCGGGACCCCATAGGCCTCGAAATACCCGACGAGCACCTCTTCGGCCGGCGTCAACAGCAGTTTCGGCGTGAAGCCGTTCTGCGCGAGGCCCATGACGAGCGAGCTCAATTTGACCGGGCCGGCGGCTGTCAGCTCGGCGCGAACCTCGTAATCGACCGTGCCCGCCCGGCCTTCGGCGTCGGTGGCGGCGATGCGCATCCGGTAGGCGCCGGGGGGGACGACCAGCGAGGCGGTGACGGTGGGCTTCGCGAGCTCCGCGGCCTGCGCGGTCCATTTCCCTCTCAGCTTCCCCTTGTCATCGAACAACCCGACGACCGCCGCGTTCAGTGTGGTCCCCGGTTCCGCCGGCTCGAACAGCGCGAGCACGCGGATCTTGTCGTCGCCGGGGTTGCGGGACGGGAACCCCACGCCTCGCAACGGCAGCTCGTTGTACGTGGTGGCGACGCCGATCATATCCGCCGCCTTGACCGCGGTCTTTGCGCCCGGTTTCGGGATGATCATCTCGCCGCGCGTGTGCGTCTTGACGCCGTCGCGCGCCACCCGCAGCTCCAGGCGATAGGTGCTGCCGTTTCGCTCGGATGGCTCGGGATCGAACGAGGCGACGTAATACGCGGACGTCTGCCGCTCGAGCGTGTCCATCATCGGGCCGGCGTTCGATCCCATGCGCAGGATCGTGGAGTTGCTCACGCCGGCGACGTTCTCGAGGCCCGCCCCAAGCGCCTGCGGATCGATCCTCGGCGCCGCCTCCAGTGTGTGAACGACATAGAGGCTGGCGCGCGACGCGCGCACCGCGGCGCCAAAGTCGTCGAATTGCGCCATCGTGAGCTGGCACACGCCCGACGAGGCGCCCATGGTCACCATGCGGTCCGCCCCGGTCGGAGTCGACAGCGACGCGGAGTAGAAGACGAACGTCCGCGCCGGTGTGTCCTGCGGCGTGAAGACTCCCTGGAGCGTCATCAAGGCCTGCCGCGAGCGGCAGGTGAAGTCCGACGGCGTCTCGGAGGTGAGCGCGTGTCCTTCGAGGCTCGCGATGGCCGCCGTGACCGCCTGCCGGCGGGTCGTCGGCGCGACGTTGACACCGCCCTGGCGCAGCGAGAGGACGCCAATCCGATCGCGCGGCCCGAGCTTCGCCATCAGCATGTTCATCGCCGCTTTCACCGGCGGCTCTTTTCCCGGCGCGATCGATTCCTCGTCCACGAGAATCATGATGTCGCGCCCTTCGGTGACGACGTTGGTGCCGAACGGCGGCGCTGCCGGCAGCGGTGCGGAGCCCTGGTCGGCTCCCGCGAACTGGACGAGCTTGAATTCCCGCAGCTCGCGCACCTTTCCGTTCACCTTCAGCGTGACGTCGGCGGCCTTCAAATCCAGCACGGGCTGGCCTGCGTCGGTCACGGCCCGAAAGTCAATCGCGACGGGCGGTCCCGCGGGCGCCTGGGACTGCACGAAGACGGGCGATCCAAGTATCAGCAGCCATACGGCGGACAGGCCGCAGAGAGAGCGAGTACGAGACGCAGGATGGGACGGCATGGGGAGAGCATACGCCTCTTCGCCGCGGCGCGGAAGACGTTTCAGCCGCAAAAGAACGGCGCGCCAGCGATGTTCCGCAAGCGCGCCGTTCTTTGACTTTGACTGTCGACTTTGACTGTCGACTTTGACTGTCGACTTTGACTACCGACTTTGCCTACCGACTTTGACTATCGACTATCGACTATCGACTGACGATGGCTTGGAACCCACCGCCTTCGTCTGCGGCGCCGTCAAGGTCAGGTTGTACTTCGCCAGTGCCGGCCCAAGCGTTGCCGCCTTCGCGAAGAGCGCGTTCGCCTCGGCCGCCACCTTCGGCATCTGCGCCTTGGCATCCGCGTACGCCTTCATCGTCTGCTCGGTTGCGGGCATGCCGCCCATCAGGCCGTTCTTCGCCTGCGCCGCCCGAGCGAGCGGCTGATCGCCGGTTGGCGCGCCGCCTCGGCCACCGCCGCCGCGCCCGCCGGTCGGCGCCGCGAACTTCGGCGTCAGCGTGGCGAGCTCCTTGTTGAAGGCCTCGAACGACGCCTTCACCTCGGCGGGAACGTCCGCGCGGCTTCCAAGGGCCGTCGCGATGTCGGCCGCCTGGCGGGACAACGTCTGCACATTCACGGCGAGGTCGGTGCCGCGACGCTGCAGCTCGTGCATCTCCATGGCCATGTCGAACATCTTCTTCCGCTCGAGATCCGTCAGCGCGACTTCGGGGTCCGCCGTCACGCGCAGCGGCTTCGACTCGATGGTCTTGCCGTCGACGACGAGCGCGACGGTGTAGACACCGGGAAGCACGAAGGGTCCGGGATTGCCGCCGCCGGCGCCGCCGAATCCGCCGCCGCCGAATCCGCCGCCACCACCGCCACAGCCCGCGCCGAACGGGTTGCGCGCCGGCTGCGCGGCGCCGGGTCCGCCGCGTCCTTCAGCCGCGCCGCCGCCCGCGCCGCGAAGGCCCGCCGGCGGAGGCATCGGCACCGGCTGCACGCGCAGGTCCCAGCACGCCGACTGCATCCCTGCGGTGTTGTAGCTGGCGAGCACGGGTCCGCTGATCTCGCGCACGTCCTTGCCGAGCGCATCGGTGATCTTCAGCGTCACTTCGCCGACCGCCTTCCTGTTGAACCAGGAGATCACGGCGCCAGCCGGCGGATTCTCGCCGAAGAAGGTCTGATCGCCCCAGAACTCGTAGTTGCGATCGCGCGCCGGCCGCCGGTACATCGCGGTCGGCGGCGGCGTGAACAGCTTCGCGTCGGCCGTCGTCGACTGCGCCGCGGCGTACTCCTGGATCGGCTCGAGGTGGTCGAGCACCCAGAGCGCGCGGCCGTGCGTCGCGAGGACCATCGCGTTGTCGCGGGGATGCAGCGCGATCTCGTCCACGCGCACCGTGGGCAGGTTCCCCTTGACGTGGTGCCAGGCGCGGCCTCGATCGATCGAGACGAACAGCCCGGTTTCGGCGCCGACGTACAGCACGTCCGCGTTCTTCTGGTCCTCGGTGATCGTCTTGACCACCGCGCCGCTCAGGTTCCCGTTGAGCGATCGGAACGTCTGCCCGAAATCGCTGCTGACGTAGATGTAGGTGTCGTAGTCGTTCTGGCGGTGATCGTCGATCGTGACATACACCGTCCCTTCATCGAAGCGCGACGCCGCGATGCGCGACACGAACCCTCCCTTGGGCGCGTTCGGGAGCTTCGCGTACACGCTCGTCCACGTCTTGCCGCCGTCGCGCGTCACGTGGAGGCTGCCATCGTCGGTGCCCGCGTAGAGCAGCCCGGCGCGTTTCGGAGACTCGGCGAGCGAAACGATGGTCGGCCACGCGGAGATGCCGTCGTTACGGGAGATCCGGATGTCGCTCCCCTTGACGCCCATCGTGACGATCTGGTCGCGGTCCGCCGCACCCGTCAGGTCGTCGCTCAACGCCGTCCACGACAGACCGCGGTCCGCCGACCGGAAGACCCGGTTCGCCGCGACGTACAGCGTCTTGCGATCGACCGGCGACAGGATCATGGGCGTGTCCCAGTGCCAGCGCAGGGGCTTCTCTCCGGGCGCGGGCTGCGGCCGGATGCTGATCGACTCGAACGTCACGCGGTCCACGCGCGTCAGGTTGCCGTCCTGGGACTCGCTGTAGACGGTCCGTGGATCGTTCAGGTCCTGCACGACGACGAAGCCGTCGCCTCCCTGGACGGTGGCCCAGTGATGGTTGCCGATGCCGGCCGCGCCGCGCACCGCGCTCGGGCCGCACCAGTCGTAGTTGTCCTGCATGCCGCCGCACACGTTGAACGGCGTCGCGTTGTCCACGCTGACGTGATAGAAGAGCCCGACCGGCAGATTCGGGAAGAACTGCCACGTCTTCGCCTTGTCGTACGACGCCGCGAGGCCGCCGTCGTTGCCGATGATGACGTGATCCGGGTTGAGCGGGTTGATCCAGATGGCGTGCACATCGTCATGGGTCGGCTGCGCAACGTCGGTCTGCATCGTCTTGCCGCCGTCGAGCGTCTGGTGCAGTCCGACGCCGCCGAGATACACGACCTCGGGGTCGTTCGGATCGATGCGCACCTGGCTGAAGTACATCGGGCGCGGGTTCGCGTTGTTCACCTTCCGCCACGTGGCGCCCGCGTCATCCGATCGATACAGCCCCGTCGGCTGCGTGTTGAGCGGACCGCCGCCGCCCCGGCCGAACCCCGCAGCCTGCGCCGCGGCTGCCGCCGCCGCGGCGCCCGGTGCCGGCCCACCTGCGCCGCCGCCCGCGCCGCGGCCGGCCGCCGGGCCTTCGATCAACGCATAGAGAATGTTGGGCCGGCGGCGATACACGTCGAGCGCGATGCGGCCCAGGGGCCCTTCGGGGATTCCGGTCTTGAGCGGCGTCCACGTCTCGCCCCCGTCGGTCGACTTCCACAGTCCGCTGCCCGGACCGCCGCCGTTCATGCAGCACGCCGTCCGCCGGCGCTGGTACGTCGACGCGTACAGAATCTTGTTGTTCGTCGGATCCATCGCAAGGTCGTTCGCGCCCGTGTCGTCGTCGACCTTCAGCGTCTGCTTCCAGGTCTTGCCACCGTCGGTCGTCTTGTAAATGCCGCGCTCGCCGCCGGCGCCGAACAGCGGACCGGTGGCCGCCACGAACACCGTGTCGTTGTTGCGCGGGTCCATGACGATGCGGTTGATGTGCCTGGAGGCGCGGAGCCCCACGTGCACGTAGGTCTTGCCGCCGTCGATCGACTTGTAGATGCCGTCGCCCCACGACGTGCTCTGCCGGTTGTTCGATTCACCGGTGCCGACCCACACGAGATCGGGGTTGACCTGCGAGATGGCGACATCGCCGATCGACAGCAGCCCCTGGTTTTGGAACTGAGCCTCGAAGGTGACGCCGTTGTTCGTGGTTTTCCAGACGCCGCCGTGAGCGGTTCCGACGTAGAAGATGGCGGGATTGGCCTCGAACGTGGCGATGTCGGAGATGCGGCCGGACATCGAAGCGGGGCCGATCGCACGGAAGTGCAGCGAGTCGAACGGGCCGGCGGCGCCGGCGGTCGACGGGGCCTGCTCGGTGCGGGCCGACAGCGCCGCAACGGCGGCGACCATCGCCGCGGCCAGCGCGAGTGAACGCAAGTGTCTCATGAGGAGAGCCTCCAGAAATGAGCGAGGGGACGGTGTGACGCGGGATTATATGCCACGGATACTCATCGTCGACCTGCATTTTTTCGTGCACGGCACGCCGCCACGGGCGCTACTCTGAATGGCGGAAATGCGGCGCCTCCTCGTGCTTCTGTTCGCCGCGCTCGGCCCGGCCATCGCCCTGGCCGGCGCCCAATCCTCCGGCATCGAGCCGGCGTCGTTCGACCGGTCCGTGCGCCCCCAGGACGATCTGTTCCGGTACGTGAATGGGCGCTGGCTCGCGACGGCGGAAATCGCGGGCGACCGGGTGGCGTACGGCACGTTCGCCGAGCTCGCGGATCGCGCGGAGTCGGACGTCCGCGAGACCATCGAACGGGCGGCGTCGGCGCCGCGGCGGCGCCAGCCGGCCGCCGTGCGGCAGATCGGGGATCTCTACGCCAGCATCACCGACGAGGCGCGGCTTGCCGCGCTCGGCTACGCGCCGATCAAGCCCGAGCTCGATCGGATTGCCGCCATTCGGACGCCGGAACAGCTCGCGCGCGAAACCGGGTACCTGTCCGCCACGGCGCAGGGCGGTCCGTTTGCCGGAACGATCATGGCCGACCCGGGATATCCGGGGGCCCGTATCGTGCAGGTCGTGCAAGGCGGGACGCTGTTGCCCGATCGCGACTACTACCTCTCGTCCGACCCGAAATACGCGGCGATTCGGGCGCAGTACGAGACGTATCTGACCACGATCTTCACGCTCACCGGCTGGACGGATCCTCCGGGAAAGGCTCGCGCGGTCCTTGGCCTCGAGATCGAGCTGGCTCGCGCGCAGACGCTTCAAAGCGAGCGCGCGCCGGCGGTACCGCCGGGCGTGCTGACGCTCGCGGAGCTCGTAACCACGATGCCGGGGTTCGACTGGGCCGCGTGGGCGAAGCCGCAAGGCCTGGAACGGGCGCGCCGGTTGATCCTCCAGCCGCCGTCCTTCTTCAGGCGTTTCGCCGAGCTCGCCGTGTCCGAGCCGGTCTCGACGTGGAGAGCCTGGCTCGCGGCGCGCTACATCACTTCGTCGGCTCCGTCTCTCAGCCAGCCGTTCAACGACGCGCGCTTCGAATTCTTCGGCCGCGTCCTGAGCGGGCAGGAGCTGCCGCGCACGCGCTGGAAGCGCGGGGTCTCGCTCGTCAACGGGTACCTCGGCGACGAGGTCGGCCGGCTTTACGTGGAGGCACACTTCCCGCCGTCGTCGAAAGCAAGGGTGGAAGCGATCGTCGGCCAGCTGCGCGCGGCGTTCCGGCGGGCCATCGAGGACAGCGACTGGATGAGCGGCGGCACGAAACGCGCGGCGATCGACAAGCTCGCGCGCATGTCAATCCAGGTCGGCTATCCCGACGTCTGGCAGGACTACCGGGCGCTCGACATCAAGCGGGACGATCTGTTCGGCAACATCCAGCGCGCGCAGGCGTTCCAGAACGAGCAGCGGATGCGCCGCCTGGCGGGACTGGCCGACCCGCGCGAGTGGCTCATGCCGCCGCAGAGCGTCAATGCGTATTACGTTCCCTCGCGCAACTCGATCGCGCTCCCCGCGGCGGTGCTGCAACCGCCGCTCTTCGACGCGGCCGCCGACGACGCGGTGAACTACGGCGGGATAGGCGCGGTGCTCGGCCACGAGATCGGCCATGCCTTCGACGAACAGGGCCGGCGCACCGACGGCTTCGGGAGGGTGCGCGACTGGTGGACGTCGGCCGACGCCGAGCAGTTCGCCAGGCGCGCGGACAGGCTGGTCGAGCAGTTCAACGCGTTCACGCCGCTCGAGGGGCTGCACGTCAACGGCGCGCTGACGCGCAGCGAGAACGTCGGCGACCTCGTGGGCCTGTCGATCGCCTATCGCGCATACGCGCTGTCACTTGGCGGGCGCCCGTCGTCCGTGCTCGACGGGTTCACGGGCGAGCAGCGTTTCTTCCTGTCATGGGCGCGCGTGTGGCGCGGCAAGGAACGCGACGAGTACCTCCGGCAGACGCTCTTCGCGAACCAGCACGCGCCGTTTCAATATCGCGCCAACGGTCCCCTGGCTCATTTGCAGGGGTTCTACGACGCATTCGGTGTCAGGCCCGGCGATCGGCTCTATCGCGACCCGGCCGCGCGCGTGACGATCTGGTGAACGCCGCCACCACCTCTGCCGGCAATCCACTTCACCGCCGCACGTCGAACCGCGCTATCCTGTGCGGCATGCGCGTGCCCTTCTATCCTGCCCGCTCGATCTTCCTGCTGGCGTCCGCACTGTTCACGGCGCCGCTTTTCGTGTTCGCCGGCACGGGCGGCCAATCGGCCGCGCCACCGGTGGCGGTTGTCGGATTTCGCGCCCTTGGCGCCGATGGCCAGCCGGTCGTCGATCTCACCGCGTCCCAGGTGACGCTGCGCGTCGGCGGCCGCATCCGCGAGATGAAATCGCTCGAATTCGTCCGCGATCGCCGCGAGACGACGGCCGGGCCGCGGTTGCCGGAGCCATTTGCGACCAACGTCGCGGGGCCCGCACGCGGTCGCGACGTGGTTGTGATCATCGACGAGGAGTCGCTGATGCCGGGCCGGGAAACGCCGTTCCGGGAAGCGATCCTCCAGCTCGCGGCCGCGCTCGGACCCGCCGATCGCGTTCGGCTTCTCAGCACGCGTCAGGGGGGCCTCGACATCGATCTTCCGGATCGTGACGCGGGCGCGCGCGCCGCGCTGGAACGTTTCACGGGGCATTCAACGGTCGACGAGACCGAGGAGCGCTTGAACTGCCGCTCGCGCATCGCCGTGCAGGGAATGCGCGCCGTGCTCTCCGGCTACGCAGGACGGCCCTCGCCGACCGTCGTCGTGTTCTCCGGGGGATTTGGCGCGCCATCGAAGGGCGGTGGCACCCGGCTCGGCATGTCCGGTCCGTGCCCGCCCCTCCAGACGACCGAATTCCAGGAGCTTCGCACCGACGCCGCCGCGGTCGGCGCACGCGCCTACGTCATCAACGCGGTGGACGCCACGGCGTCCCGGCTGTCGCACGACATGCTCGCCAGCGGCCTCCAAGTGCTCGCGGGGTCGCTGGATGCCGAGGTCATCAACATGGTCGGCGGACGCCCGCTCGAGATGAAGCGGATCGCGACCGAAACCTCCGCCTACTACCTCGCCGCGTTCCAGCTGGAAGCCGGCGATCGTGCGGGAACGGCGCCGCCCGTGGAGATCCTGGTGGCCCGCGAGGGCGTGAAGGTACGGGCGCCCGCCAGCGTGGTACTGCCCAAGACCGCCGGCGCCGCGGCCGGCGCCAAGCCGGCGTCGCCGAAGGACATGTTGCGGGCGTCCACCGCCTATCGCGATCTCCCGCTGCGCGCGGCCGCGTTCGCGTCGCGCGCCGACGGAGGGAAGATCCGCCTCGTCGTGCTGTTCGAGCCGGCCGACGCCGGCGTGAAGCTCGCCGGCGCCGCCATCGGCCTCTACGACGCCAAGGGCAAGCTGACTTCATGGTCCGCCGACGATGCCGACCTCGCGCGCAGTCCCGCGATGGGCGGGATCATCGTCCCTGCCGGCACCTACCGGATGCGGGTCGCCGCGATAGACGGCTCGGGCCGCGCGGGTACCGTGGATACGGAGGTGAACGCGAACCTGGAAAGTGCCGGTCCCGTCACGCTGAGCGCGATGATGGTGGGGGTGGCCGCGCCGGATGGCGGGTTTGCGCCGCGCTTGCTATTCGCCGGCGACAAAGGCGCGTTCGGCTACTTCGAGATCTACGGCATCCCGAAAGGCGCGACCGTCGCCGTCCGCCTGGAGATCGCGCCATCGCCGGACGGCGCCGCGCTCGTCAGCGACGACGCGCCGCTGACTCCCGGTCCGACCGATGACACGCGGATCGCATACAGCGGCTACGCGATCGATGGCATGCCGCCCGGCGACGTTGTCATGCGCGCGCTCATCAGCGTCGATGGCAAGCCCGCCGGGCGGCTCGTGCGCACAGTGCGCAAGATCAAATAGTCAACAGAGGATCTACCGGCCCTCGGTCGCCGTCGTCGTCGCGGTCTTCTTCTTGAACATCGGCGCGACGTCGCGCTTCCCCTTCTCGAGATAGGTCACCCCTTTGTCCATCCACCCCGGGCGCGGCTTGCCCAGCAGGTAGTGGTCGAAGAACTCGTCCATGTGCACGGTCCAGTGCTTCATGTTGTCGCGGTTGCGGAGGCCGTGCGGCTCCCCGTTGTAGCTGAACATGTAGGCTTCCTTGCCGAGCCGCCGCATCGCCGTGTTGAACTCGATGCCCTGATACCACGGCACCGCATCGTCGGCATCGTTGTGGATCGTCAGGTACGGCGTCTGGATCTTCCTGACCCAGAAGATCGGCGAGTTCTCGATGTACTGGAGCGGCGCGTCCCAGGGGGCGGCGCCGATGCGGCTCTGCGTCTTCTCGTACTGGAACTCGCGCACCATGCCCGTGCCCCAGCGGATGCCGCCGTACGCGCTGATCATGTTCGACACCGACGCGCCGGCCTCGACCGCCGCGAACATGTTCGTGCGCGTGATGAGATGCGTGATCTGGTAGCCGCCCCAGGAGTGCCCCTGGATGCCGATGCGCGTCGGATCGATGAAGCCCATCGCGACCACCGTGTTCACCGCCGGGATGACGCACTTCTCGGCGCTTTCACCCGGATAGCCGGTCGCGTAGGCGATGTTCGGCCGCAGCATCACGTAGCCGTTGCTCACGTAGCGCGTGACGTTGATGCTCGTGCCCACGTTCGGCGCCGCGTGGCTGTGCAGCCCCTGCGTCAGCTCCTCGTAGATGTAGACCATCAGCGGATACTTCTTCGACGGATCGAAGTCGTCCGGCTTGGTCAGGATCGCCCGCAGCTTCTTGCCGTCCGCGTTGATGTACTCAATCAGCTCGGACTTCCCCCAGACGAACTCGGACTGCTGCGGGTTCGCGTCCGACACCTTCTTCATGTTCGCGAAGCTCGTGTCGCTGACCCACAGGTTCGGGAACTCCTCGAACCGCGACAGGGTGAACACGACGGTGTCCGCCTTTTCGGCCTTCGTGACCGCGCCGAACGCCCTGTCGAGCATCACGATCTTCTCGGGGGCCGGCGCGCCGGTGAAGGGCACGCGGTAGAAGCCCGTCGCGCGCGTGTCGTCGTTGGTCGTCGCGAGCAGCAGCGGCTTGTTCGTCGGGACGGTGCGCTCCTCGGGGTCGAGCGACCGATAGCGGAACGCCAGGTGTTGTTTGCGTCCCTGGCCGCCGGTGATCATCCGCGCGCCGGTGCCGTCAGGCTTGATCTCCCACACGTCGAATTCGTCATAGAGCAGCAGCGACGCGTCGTTCGCCGTCCAGCCGCCCGTGCCGTACGGTCCGGGCAGATCGGGTGTGTCGTTCTCCTGCTGGAAGCGCACCGGCAGCTTGTCGGTCAGGTTCGCGCGCACGCCGTCGGCCACGCGGTACGTCAACCACTGCCCCTTGTTCTCGTCGAAATACAGGACGTACTTTCCGCCCGGCGACATCGTCGCGGTGGCGCCCCAGTGTTCGAGCACCTTCTGCGGCTTGCCCGTCTTGAGATCGACGAGATACACGTCGTTGTACGACTGGTCCCAGGACATCTCCATGCGGTACGGAATGTCGGACGTGCCGAGCGCTCGTGCCGCGTCCTCGCCGGCCGTGACCGCCGGAAGATCGGGCGTCGCGAGCTGCACGAACTTCTTGTCGGCGAGATGCACGACGGCGCGGTAGCTGCGCGTGCGCTCCTGTTCCGCGCGGACTCTCTGCATCGGCTGGATGATCGGGTCCTTCCACGACCAGAGATCCACCTGGATCGGAGTCGGCGTCACGGGCTGATCGGCATCCGCGGCGGCGCCCGGCGCGCCGGCGGCGGCAGGTGCGGGCGGGGGCGGAAGGGGGGGAGGCGCGGTCGCGAGGAACACCCGCGCGCCGTCCTTCGAGAACTGGGGCGCGGCGCTATCCGCGACAACCATGCCGGATGGCATCCCCGGCGTCGTCGCGGACACGAGCTCGGTCGCCTGCCCCGAGCTCGTCGAAGGGGCCTGCCCTGAGCTCGTCGAAGGGGCCTGCCCTGAATCCGTTGCCTTCCAGTAGTAGAGGCGGTACGGCGATACCGGCTTGTCGTACTCCGCCTTGTCGCTGAGGAACACGATCTGCTGGCCGGCTTCGTCGAACGCCAGGCTCTTGTAGTGCCCCCGTCCCGTCATCAAGGGCTTCACGACGGCGTCGGCCGTGTGGCGCACGAAGGCGCCGTCCTTTGCCGCGTCGGTTGACGACGTGGCGTAGGCGAGCCAGGCGCCCTTGGTGTCGAACTCGTACTCGGTGACCTGGGGGGTCGTCGACTCCTCGCCCGTCGTGAGATTGCGCAGCACGAGATCCGAACCGGGGTCCTTGCGCTTCTCACGCGCGGCGGCACCCGTTGCCGGCGGCTCGCCCGCGCCGGCTGCCGCAGGCGGACCCGCCTGCCGTCCGCCGCCCGCGCCGCGTCCGGCCGCCCCGCCGCGGCCACCGCGTCCGCCGCCACCGGCGCCGCCTACGCCTTTGTAGTACGCCAGCCACGCCGAGGACTCCTCAGGCACGCGGAAGCTGCCGACCTTTTCGAAGGTGGTCACCTGTCCGCCGGGGAGCGCCATGATCCCCATGCCGGTCCGCGGCGTCCGTGCCGCCTGATTGTTGCCGCGCCCGCCCCCCTGCCCTGAGCCTGTCGAAGGGGCCTGCCCGCCGGCGCCGCGGGTGCCGCTCGCCTGGCTCTGGGTCTGACGGCGCTCCCGTTCCTCTTCCGCCTTCGTCTGCGCGATCGTGAAGATCAGGAATTTGCCGTCTTCCGTGAAGGTCGGAGCCGTGCCGCGGGGTGACTTGAACTCCTGCCCGGTGGCGAGGTTGCGCACGATGAGTTCGCCGTCCTCGCCTTGCGAGGTCAGCGAGTACGCGAGCCAGCGGCCGTCGTTCGACAGGCGCGTGCCCTGGATCGAACGCCAGTAATCCACCACCTCGTATGTGATCGGTCGCTTGGCCGCTGCCTGCCCCGAGCCTGTCGAATGGGCCGGCGTTTGCGCCGAGAGCGCCCATTGGAACGCGACGAGAGAGCCGACGAGCAGGGCCACAGCACGCCCATGCAGCCGTAAGCGCATAAGTCCTCCAGATGAAGTCGATCCGCCGGTCGGGCCTCCGAAGGCGCCGGCAATCGCAAAGAGCGGCTTATTATGGCGCACTCACGCCGTGTTTCTTCAATACGTCCTTCAGGGCATCGATCGGCAGCGCCCGGATGGTTCGGCCGCTCCCCGTGGTGTCGATCGCCTTGAGCAGCGAGTTGTAGACCGCCTCTTCCGTCGCGTCGAGCGTCGCCTCGAACAGGCCGGACACGGCGTCGGTCGGAAGGACCGTGCGCGTCTGCGGTCCCTGGGCGCTGGTGACGCGCAGGGACGGGTGCGTGGAAAACGCGATGGCGAAGTCGCCGCTGCCGTTCGAGTAGGTGGATCCGGTCCGCGCGAGCGCGAACACGGCGCGCGCGGCCAGGCGTTTCAGGTTCCGCGCATCCAGCGGCGCGTCGGTCGCGACGACGATCATGCAGCTTCCGTCGGCGTTCGGGGCCCGTCCCTCGACCTCGCTCGGGACGACCCTGAGCCTGTCGAAGGGCCGGCGCCCGGCGCTCGGAGCGAGCTCCTTCCACACGGGAACACCCGCGATCGTCAGCTTGCCGCCGTAATTCGTCTGGACGAGGACCCCAGCCGTCCACGTGTCGCCTCCGACGCGAACGCGGCGCGACGACGTGCCGATGCCACCCTTCCATCCGAACGCAATCGTGCCGGCGCCGGCGCCCACTGCTCCCTCGTCGACGGGGCCCGTCTTCGCGCCGGCAATCGCCGCCTGCACGTGCTCGCGCGTCACGTGGAGGCCGCGGATGTCGTTGAGCGTGCCGTCATTGGTTTCCCCGACCAGCCCGTTCACCGAGCGTACGTTCTCGTTCCCTGGCTGCGCGATCGTCCAGCGGACGACAGCGTCGAGCGCGGTACCGACCGACAACGTGTTGGTGAGCACGATGGGCGACTCGATCGTGCCGAGCTCCTCGACCTGCGTCGAACCGGCCAGCTTCCCGAACGCGTTTCCGACGAACACGGCGCCGGCGACCTTCTCCCGGAAGACATTGCCGCCGTGCGGCAGGATGGCCGTGACGCCGGTCCGTACGTTCGTGCCGTCGTTGACGGTCGTCTGTCCGACGAGGACGCCGGCCACATCGGTGATGGCATTGAGCGGTCCCGGATCCATCGCGCCGGGCGTGATGCCGAGCTCGCGAGCACGCGGGCGCGCGGCGGGCGGCTGGGCAGCCTGCAGGGCCATGACTCCAGCACACAGAAGGAAGATCAGTCGCATATGTCGCCTCTCCGCGCCCTTCAACCGGCTCGGGGCGGACGCTGTCGGAGCGCTCAGGGCAGGCGCGTATAATACGCGCATTCGCGCCGGGGCGCTCGGGGGCCAACACGCATGGACATCTATCTCGCATGCACGGTGCGCGGGGATCGCGGCGGGCTCGCGTCGGCGCGGGCGCTTGCCGACCTGCTCGAACAGCACGGGCACACGGTCCTGACACGCCACCTCCTCGCCGACGACGTGGAGGCCGCCGAATCCACCTTGACCGAACGGGATGTGTTCGAGCGGGACCTGCGGTGGCTCAACGTGGCGGATCTGCTGATCGCCGAGGCCTCGGGATCGAGCTTCGGCGTCGGCTTCGAGGTCGGCTACGTGCTCGGGCGCGCCGACCGCACCGGCCAGCGCGTGCTCCTTCTGTACGACTCGACGCGGCGCGCCAACGTGTCGCGGCTGATCGCCGGCAACGCGCACAGCGCGTGCACGACGTACCCCTATCGCGACGGCGCGGACCTGATGCAGTTCGTCAGCCTCTACCTCGCCCCGGTCGCCGAAACACGGAAGGACACGGAAACACGGAAGGACGCGGACGGACACGGAAAAGCCCCGGGTTCTTTCGTGTTCTTCCGCCGTTAGACCTCCGTGTTCGTCCGTGGTTGAGATCCGTGTCTTCCCGTGTGCTTCCGTGGTTGAGATCCGTGTCTTCCCGTGTGCTTCCGTGGTTGAGATCCCGTGTCTTTCCGCGTGCTTCCGTGGTTTGATTCGGTGGTGCCGCACATGACAGTGGTCCGTATCCGCCGCCTGCGTTCCTCCGCGAGTCTCCCTCGATACGAGAGCGTCGCGGCCGCCGGGTTCGATCTCGCCTCCGCCGACGACGTCACGATTGCGCCGGGACAGGTCCAGCTCGTGCCGACCGGACTCGCGATCGAAGTGCCGGCGGGCATGTTCCTGGGGGTCTTCGCGCGCAGCAGCACGCCGCTCAAACGCGGACTCATCGTCGCCAACGGCGTCGGCGTGGTCGACGCGGACTACTGCGGTCCGGAAGATGAGATCAAGGTGCAGGTGCTGAACTTCACCGCGGCGCCCGTCACCGTGCGCGCCGGCGATCGCCTCGCGCAGGGCATTCTGCTGCCTGTGACCCGAATCGAGTGGGACGAGGTCGAGGAATTGAGGAAGGACTCGAGGGGTGGGTTCGGATCAACGGACTCAGATCATCGATAGTCGATAGTCGATGGTCAAAGTCCAAGTCAAAGTCCAGGTCCAAGGCAAAACGTCAAAGTCCCAGTCATCTCGTGAGAGACGACTGGGACTTTGATTTGGACTGTCGACTTTGACTGCCGACTTTGACTATCGACTATCGACTGATCATATCGACGGAATCACCACCTGGGTTCTCTGCGCCTATTGCCCCCGCCGCCGCTATTGCCACCACGGCCCCGGCCGCCACCGCCGCCGCCGAATCCGCCGCCACCGGAGTGCTCCGGCTTCGGCCGCGCCTCGTTCACCGCGAGCGCGCGCCCACCGAGCTCGTACTCATTGAACTCCGTGACCGCCTTCTGCGCTTCCTCGTCGGTGGCCATCTCCACGAAGGCGAAACCGCGGGCGCGCCCCGTGGCCATGTCGCGCATCACGCGGACCGTCTCGACGTTTCCCGCTTTGCTGAACAGCTCCTGCAGCTCCGCCTCCCCGATGGAGTAGGGGAGATTCCCCACGTACAACTTGCGACCCATGTGTGTGCTGCTCCTGCCTGCTGCCCGGCTGACGCCCGCCGGGGTGCGGGTTCACTGCCCCGCGATCCGGAAGAGGAAGCTTAGGACGAGCGGGTGTCCACTCCTGTCGCTTTCGGCGTGCTCGGGCTGAGGGAGCGAGTCGTTGTCTCGGTCGGCTCTAGTGCGAGAGGCAAAAGCAGGCGGCTAAACTTCGACTGACCCGACCAGAGTACATGAGCGCCGGAGCACGCGCAAGGTAATACGCGGCGGCGGGTTCAGTGCAGGCGGTACAGCCGCATTCCTCCGCGGCCGATCGCGATCAGTTCGAATTCCGATCGCGCGTCGACCTGGCGGACCACGTCGTCCGCATCGCGGCCGAACCGTCGCGGATGCACCATCACGTGCGTCACTCCCGCGCGGCGCATCGCCTGAATGGCGCGCTCTTCAGGGAAGTACCAGAAGGTGTCGGCGAACCTCCCATACGATTCCGGCGTGTATCCGCTGTAGCCGTTCATCAGCGGACGCCAGTGCGCGGTCGAGTTGAGGACGTACTCCCCGTTCTGGAAAACAGCCTGCCGGGGGTAGAAGGGCACCTCGGCGAGCACCACCGGCCCCTCATAGGCGGCGAGGAACTTGTAGATGCGTGGAATGCCCTCGAAAGGGTGGAAGGCGAGCGGGGCGCGAAGCGCCTCGACGTTGACCAGCGCGGCCAGCGCCAGCACACCCGCGGCCGCGAGCCGCCGGCCTGCCGTGCGCCCCGACAGCCCCGCCATCCCGAGGCCCGCCAGCAGGGCCATCCCGAGCAGGAAGAGATTGCCGAACCGTGCCGCCGCGCGAAGACCCCGCATGGGCGGAAAGACCGCATAGAGCCAGCCGTAGACGGGCGTCCGCGTGCCGAGCGACAACACGAATCCGACGGCGGCAATCCCGACAAGCATGAGAACGCGCCGCCGCATGAGCGCCGGCGGCCGATCGGGCGTCTCGGGCCGGCGGCGGGCCGCTGCCGCGACAGCCACGACCGCGAGGACGATCACGACGATGCCGGGAAAGAAACTGTCCACCGGATCCTTGAACAACGGCGCGCTCCATGTGGCCATGTGGAGCGTCCCGGATGCGGCCAGATACCCCATGGGCGTCGCCGAGTATTCCGCCACCAGTTCAAGCGGCCGGACCATGTGCTGCTCGCGCGCGACCCGCTGGTAAGGAATGGCGAGCGGCAGGATTGCGAGCCCGGCGCAGAAGGTTGCCGCCGCAAAGGCGCCGAGCGTGGCCCGAAGACGTGGCGCCCACTCGCGTACGCGTACGACCAGCGCCACGGCAATCATGAGCGTGCCGAACACGATCAAATACCCGGAGGTGTAGGCCATGACCGTCATCCACAGCGCGAGCCACAGCCATTGGCGCCGGCCGGAGCCGGTGATGATGCGATCGGTGGCGAGGAGCGCCAGCGGCAGTCCATACAGGTGCAGCCCCTGCACGTGCGGGATGCGCGTCAGCGTGTGCGTATTGAACGCGAACGCGGATCCGGCGACGAGCGCCGCCGCCCGATCGCCGGTCCAGGCGTACAGGAGCGCGTACCCGGCCAGCGCGCTCAACGCCAGACCGGCAATCACCATCAGGTTGAAGACGAGCACCGGCGAGCCGCCAAGCCAGGCGAGCGGCGCGCCGAGGAGCGCCGGCACGATCAATGGTTCCGAAAAGGCCAGCGTGTCGTGTGCCGGGTAAAAGATGTTGGCCTGGAACAGGTGAGCCGGGACGCGCGGCAACTGATGGGCCACCCAGGCCAGGATCCACTCGTTGAGCTGGGTGTCGCCGTTGTCATTCCGGGAGAGCATGCCGGGCGCGGTGGCCAGCGGCCAGGTGTGGACGACCGCGAGCAGCAGACACACGACGGCGGCGCCGGCCCAGGTGGAGCGGTCTTTTGTCATGCCGGAAGGGGCATTATCGCACCGCGGCCGGATGGATCGACAATAGGAGACGGAGGAGGGTCAGCCGCATATGAGAGTTCGTCCACGCTTCGCGTTTCCCCTGGCGGTCGCGCTCGGGTTGACGCTCTGCGCGACCGCCGTACGCGCGCAGGGCACGACGGCGGCGCCAACCAAGGAGGAGTTCACCGCGTTCGCCGTGAACCTGAGCAGAATCGGGAGCACGACGCCGACGCCGCTCGACATCACTATTACGCGCTGGACCACGGTCGCGGAGCAGGAGCGGCTCACGTCCATCCTGCGCGAGAAAGGGCAGCCGGCGCTCGTGGATGCGCTGCACAAGGCCCAGGCCATCGGGTCGATACGCACGCCGACCAGCCTCTCCTACGAGTTCCGGTATGCGATACAGGAACGTACGCGCGACAACCGCCGCCGCATCATTCTCCTCACCGATCGGCCGATCGAGTACGAGGAGCTTGCCGATCGCGGGGTGACGCTCGAGTATCCGTTCGCCGCGATCGAGCTGCTGGTGGACGACAACGGGAAAGGGGCGGGCAGTCTCTGGATCGCGGCACGGCTGACGCTGCTCGACAACCTGCTGATTCTCGACAACTACGCCGACCGGCCGGTGACGCTGAACGGCGTGCACCGGCGCAAGTAACCAGCGGGGTGAGGCAGCCCTGAAGGGCTGCGCAACAACGACGGCGATCAGAATCTCTGTTACGCAGGCCTTCAGGGCCGCCTTATCGGGCCGCGAGGCTGCGGATCAGCGTGAGCAGCACGTCGATGGCGACGGTGTTGTGGCCGCCGAGCGGGATGATGATGTCCGCGTAGCGCTTGCTCGGCTCGACGAACTCCAGGTGCATCGGCTTCACCGTGCCGAGGTACTGGTCGATGACCGAGTTCACGGTCCGCCCGCGCTCGGCGATGTCCCGCTGCAGCCGCCGGATGAAGCGCGTGTCGTCGTCCGCGTCGACGAACACCTTGACGTCCATGAGCCGGCGCAGCGCCGCGTCGGTGAAGATCAGAATGCCTTCGACGATGACCGCCTTGCGCGGCTCGACGCGAACGGTGACGGGCTGGCGCGCGTGCCGCGCGAAATCGTACGTCGGTTTCTCCACGCCCCGGCCGGCGCGCAGCTCGTGAAGGTGTCGCACGAGCAGATCGGTCTCGAGCGAATCGGGGTGATCGTAGTTGAGCGAGGCGCGTTCCTCGAGCCGGAGATCGTTGCGGTCCCGGTAGTAGCGGTCGTGCTCGAGCACCGTGACCTGGTCGTCGCCGATGCTCTCGATGATGTGCCTGACGACGGTCGTCTTCCCCGACCCCGACCCTCCCGCCACGCCGATGACCAGTGGAGCGTGCGTGCCTGACGCGGCCCCGCCGGCCGCCGTTTTCGCGTCCATATCCCGCTGAGACTACCAGTTTTCTTCTGGCGCCGGGGCCGCCGCCGTCGGATAAGATGTGTCGCAGCATGGGGCTCCTCCTGGTTGGCCTCGTGGCGCTCGCGATTCCCTTTCTTCTGCCGATTGCCCTGTGGATCCACTCGCGCGAGACGCGTGCGAGGCTGGAGGCGCTCGAGGCATTGGTAGAGGAACAGGCGGCTGCCTTGCGCCGCGTCGACGCGCGGATGGCGCAGCTTCGGCGCGAGACCCGGTCGCAGCCGGGCGAGGAACGGCCCGAGACCGCCGGCGCGCCGGTCGAAGCACCACCTCCGATCGCGGCCCCGCCGCCGATCATCGCGCCACCACCGATCAGCGCGCCACCACCGGTCATCGTCCCGCCGCCGGTTGTTGCGCCCCTGCCGGTTGCGCCGCCCCGGACCGCCGCTCCGCGGCCGGTCGTCCCTTCGCCCAATGTCGCGGCGCCGCCCGTCGCGCCGCCGCCTCCTGTCGTGCCGCCGCTGATGGAGGAAGCAACGGAGCGCGAGTCGCTGCGGCCGGCATTCGACTGGGAGGGCCTCGTCGGCGTGAAGCTCTTTTCGGCCATCGCCGCGATTGCCTTCGTGTTCGCGGCGGTGCTGTTCCTGCGGTACTCCGTGGAACATGGCTGGCTCCAGCCCCCGGTCCGCGTCCTGATTGGCGTCGCCACCGGCATCGGGCTGCTGCTCGTGTGCGAGCTGAGAGCGGCGCGCCGGTATCCGGTCACCGCCAACGCGCTCGACGCCGCGGGCGTGGCCATCCTCTTTGCCACCTTCTTCGCGGCCCACGCGCTCTGGAACCTGATCCCCGGCGGCGTCGCATTCGGTCTGCTCGCGATCGTGACGGCGGTGGCCGTGCTGCTGTCGGTGCGCCGCGCATCGCTGTTCATCGCCGTGCTGGGGTTGCTCGGCGGGTTCGCCACTCCCGCGCTGCTCTCGTCGGGCGAGAACCGGCCGATCGCGCTGTTCGCGTATCTGATGCTGCTCAACATCGGGCTCGCATGGGTCGCGTACCGACAGACGTGGCCGCTGCTCACGGTGCTCACGCTCGTGTTCACGACCATCTATCAATGGACGTGGGTGTTCAAGTTCCTCGCGGAGAGCCCGCTGCCGCTCGCGATGGGGATCTTCCTCGTATTCCCCGTCGCGACCTTCGCGGCGCTGGTCCTGGGGCGGCGGCAGCCGCCCGGCGGCGACAGCGCTGAGACGGGCGTGCTGTTCGAGCGCACGGCGCTCATCGCCGCAGCCCTGCCGCTCCTCTTTGGCGTGTACCTCGCCGCGATGCCCGCGTATGGGGCGAGGCCGTGGCTGCTGTTCGGCTTCCTGCTGCTCATCGACGGCGGGTTGCTCGCGGTCGCCATTGCGCGCGGAGAGGAGCTCCTGCATGCGGCCGGCGCGACGGCGACGCTCCTGGTGCTCGCGCTATGGATCGCGGGATCGTATGCGCACGCCGGAGCGCTGCCGGCGCTCGTGTTCTGCGCGGTGTTCTGCGTGTTCTTCCTGTCTGGCGGGACGGTTGCCGCCGCCTTCAGGCGCGCGTTCGTCAGCCACGGGGACAGCGCGATGTCGGCCGCGCCACTCGTGCTCTTCGTGCCGACGGCGCTCGCGCGGATCGACCCGGCATTCCATGCGCCGCTCCCGCTCGCCGCGACGCTGCTGCCGCTCGTGCTGCTCGTCACCTGGCGTGCGCTGGCCGGCGGACGCGGGGGGCTGTATTTCATTGCCGCGTTCTTCGCGGTCGCGTTGCAGGGCGTCTGGTCGTGGATCTTCATCGACGCGGATCGACTGGGCACCGCGATCGCGATGTACGCGGCATTCGGCGTGGTGTCGATCGCCGCGCCGCTGGTGGCCCGCGCCGTCAGGCGACCGCTGCAGCCCGCGGCAGGTCTCGGCGTCCTGTTGATGGCGAGCCTCCTGCTGCTGCTGTTCCTCGCGTTGACGCGGAGCGGCCCGCTTGTCCTCTGGGCATTCGCGCTGCTGCTCGCCATCGGCGGCGGCGCCCTGTTCGTGGAGAGCGCGGTCTCGGCGCTGCCGGCGGTCTCGATGGCGGCGGCCGTGGTGTCCGCGCTGGCGGCGGGCGCATGGTGGATCCAGACTGCCGGCGAGCCCGGGCTCCCTACGGCCTTGACCGTCGTCATCGCGCTCGTCCTGCTGATGCATGCGGCGCACGCGTGGGCCGGTGCGCGCCTCGGTGACCGTGACGCGGCGCAGCCGACGCCGCTCGCGAACGGCCCGTTCATCGCCCTGCTCGGCCCGTTGTTCCTGCTGTGCCTCGCCGTGAATCCCGAATGGGCGCTGCCTCCCTGGCCGTGGCTGGCGACGCTGGCGCTCTTCACGCTCGCGACGACCGCGACGTCGCTCGTCACGCGATCGGGACAGGTGCACGCCGGCGGCGTGATGGCCGCGGCCGTGGTCGTCGCCGCGTGGACGGCGGCGGCGGCGTCGCGGCCATGGTCGGCGGTGGCGCTGGCCTCGTCCGCGGCGACCAGCGTGTACGGCCTCGCGCTCATGTTTGCGCCGCCGTTCCGGTTGAATACACCCGCGGCGGTCGCCGCGGTCGGCGCGCTGTTCGTTGGCGAGGCCACGGCGGTGCTGGCTGTCCTGACGGACGGGGCCCCGCCATTCGCGGCGCTCGTGGCGACGCACGCGGCGAGCCTCGCCGTCCTGCTCGCGCTCGGCTGGCGGGAAAGCTGGCCGAAGATCGCGCTGTGGGCGGTGGCGCCCGCCGCGATCGCGGTGGCCGTCCAGTGGCAGGACGGCCCGCTCGCGGCCGGGTGGATGCGGCTGCTCGTGCTCGGCTTCGCGGTGTATGCGGTGTTTGCCGCGTACCCGTTCGTGCTCGGCTCGCGCGCACGGAGCGAGCGCGAGCCGTACGTCGCCGCCATCCTGGCCAGCGCCGTGTTCTTCTTCGGCGGCCGCGCGGCGTTGACCGCCGGCGGGTACGCGTCGATGATCGGCGCGCTGCCGGTGTTCGAAGGGGCAGTCATGGCGCTGCTGCTCCGGAACCTGCTGCGGATCCAGATGCAGGGTGAGCGCGATCTCGGGCGGCTCGCGCTCGTGGCCGGCGCGGCGCTCGCCTTCGTCACCGTCGCCATTCCGCTGCAGCTGCGCCACCAGTGGATCACGATCGGGTGGGCGCTCGAGGCGGCCGCGCTCGCCTGGCTGTTCACCCGCGTCCCGCACCGCGGCCTGCTCGCCGCCACGTCCGCGTTGTTCGGCGCGGTCTTCGTCAGGCTCGCGATGAACCCGCAGGTGCTGTACTACGAGCCGCGCGGATCCTGGCGCATCCTCAACTGGTATCTCTACGCGTACCTGTTGTGCGCGGCGGCATTCCTGCTCGCCACCTGGTGGTTGTCGAAGGCCGATGACCGCGTGCTCGGGGTCCGCCTCTCACGCGCGCTGCCGGCCGGCGCGGTCGTGCTGCTGTTCCTGCTGCTCAACATCGAAATCGCCGACTTCTACGCGACCGGGCCGGCGATCGTGTTCCGCCTCGGCGAAGGCCTGTCACAGGATCTGACTTATACGATTGGCTGGCTCGCGTTCGGGATGGCGCTCCTTGCCGCGTGCATCTACTTCCGCAGCCACGCCGGCCGCATCACGGCCCTCGCGCTGATTGCCGTGACGACGTTCAAGTGTTTTCTCTACGACCTGAGGTCGCTCGAGGGCCTGTACCGCGTCGGATCGTTCGTCGGACTGGCGCTGTCGCTCGCGCTGGTCTCGGTCGCTCTCCAGAAATACGTGCTGAGCAAACCCGAGGCCGCACGATGACTCGAGGTGCGGAGGGGTGCTGAAAGGTGCTCAAAGGTGCTGAGGGGTGCTCACGGGCCTGCCGCGCCGAAGCGCGAAGCGCGTCCCGGGCCTGCCGCGCCGAAGCGCGAAGCGCGTCCCGGGCCTGCCGCGCCGAAGCGCGAAGCGCGAAGGCGGGTGCTGAAAGGTGCTGAAGGGCTTGCCGTCGCGGTGTTGGCCAGTGCGGTGCTCTGCGGCCAGGAAATGGCGCCCGTGCCACCGGGCAGCGTCATCGATCTCGGCCAATTCGGCTACGTCCGGGAGCTTCCACCCGGCGCTGCGGGCCTGGTCGCGCTGCGGCTTGATGCCGCCGCGCTCGCGCACAGCCAGGGTCCCGCCAGCGACCGCGGTTTCAGCGACGTCCGCATCGTGGATGCCGCCGCGCGGCAGCTCCCGTACCTTGTCGACTGCACCGACGAGCCGCTGTCGATGCCAGTCGCGCTGCGGCCGGCGGAGGTGGCGGCCGCCGATCTCAAATCAGCGCCCGGCCACAGCCGCTCGGCGTATCAGATCGCCCTGCCCTATCCGCACCTGCCGGGCGCCCGTCTTGCCTTCGACACCGACGCGCGCGTCTTCCAGCGGCGGGTACGCGTCGCCATCGAGCATCCGCCCGACCGGCACCGCCGCGGACCCTGGGCCGAGGTGATGGCCGCGGGCGACTGGACCCACGCGGACGAGACATCCGGCGCGCCCCGGCTGGTGCTGTACCTGCCGGCACTCGACCGCGCCGACGTCCTGCTGGTGGTGGATGAGGGGGACAACAGCGCGCTGCCAATCGCGAGCGCCACGCTGCTGCTGCCGTCGTGCCGCGTGCGGTTCTATCGTCCGGAGGGAGAAGCGCTGCGGCTCGTGTATGGGAATCGCGACGCGACCGCGCCGCAGTACGACCTGTCGCTCGCGGCGCCGGAGACCCTGAGCGCGCCGGCCCAGGAGATCGCTCCCGGGCCGGAAACGGAACTGCACGCCGCGCGCACACCCGCGCTCGTCTCACCGCGCGTGTTCTGGACCCTGCTCATCGTCGCGATCCTCGTCCTACTTGGGCTCATCGCGCGACTGGCTCGTGGTGCCCGGCCTTAGCCGGAGCACGCGTGGCCGCCATCGCGCAGAGCGAGGCCAGCAGCCGTTCAACTTCCTCGACGCCGGTCAATTTGGAGGCGATCGTGGCGCCAAGCGCCCCGGCCTCCACGCCATCGTCCTGCACCTCCCAATCAGCGGTGAAGAGCACGACAGGCGGATGGAGACCCGGGCGGCGCGCGCGCATCGCACGCAGGCACTCCAGGCCATCCATGTCGGGCAGGTGATAGTCGAGGAGGATTGCGTCGATGGAGGCCGCCACCACCTGCTCGAGCGCCTCCCGTCCCGACGCGGCGACATCGACTGCGTAGCCCTCAGTCCGAAGCCACCGGCCGAGCGTCTCGCGCGTACCAAGATCGTCGTCCACGATCAGGACACGCCGGGGAGCGTGAATTGGTGAATTGGTGTGTTCGTGAAGTTGTGAATTGGTGAGTTCGGGGGAATTGGCAGGTTGATGCGTTGAGCGGCGACCACAATTCACCACTTCACCGACTCGCGAATTCACAATTACGGGATCGCCAGTCGCATATGCCATCCCGGACCACGATTTTGACCAACTCTTAGCAATTGCGCGTCACGTCGGGCCTCGCTATCGTGCGTGCGCGGTCGGGCGGTTTGCGTTCGAGCAGCGCCACTCCGCCGAGAGGCATCGGGGATGCAATGTTCGATAAGCAGGCGAAATCGATCGAGGTTCTTTCCAACATCGGCATCGTGATCGTGTCGGTTCTGGGAGCAGCGGTTCTCATCCGGCAGCTCGCATTCGCCCACCCGGTCACGCAGGCCCCTGCCTCTGCGCCGCAGCCCGTCGCAGACTCATACGCGCCCACGCCCCGGCCGCTCGCGAGGCCGCCCGCGCCCGTCGTGGGCTCGGAGCTATCCGTTGCCGGCATCCAGTGGACGACGCGCGAGCAGACGCTTCTGCTCGTGCTCTCGACGACGTGTCATTTCTGCACGGACAGCGCGCCGTTCTATCGGCGGCTCGCCGAGGAGTCGCGGCGCCACGATCGGACCCGGCTGGTCGCGGTGCTTCCGCAGCCGAAGACGGAGGGCGCGCAGTTTCTCAGCAGCCTCGGCATTCGGATCGACGAAGTGGTGCAGGCGCCACTCGGGTCGGTCGGCACGCGCGGGACGCCGACCTTGATCCTTGTCGGCCGCGACGGAAAGGTGAAGAAATTCTGGATGGGCCGGTTGCCGTCCGAGCGCGAGTCCGAGGTGGTGAACGCCTTGTGAGCGGCGAGCGGGGAGCACGATATGCGACGACTCAGCGTCCTGCTGGCGTTGACGGTCTCGGTGGCGTGGCTCGGCGGCACCGGCACGCGCTTTGAGCGCGTGGCGACCTGCGCCGCGCGCGCGGCCGGAGCCGGCGGAGAAACGAACCCGCACTGGGGGTGCTACGAGAACCAGTGCGTCGAGATCTACGAGTGCGGCGTCGATGACTGCAGCGCCTGCCAGGGCTGCGATCCCAACCAGGAATACCAGTGTGTTGCCGAGGGCCGGATTTGGGATCCGGAGACGTGCACCTGCCACGACCCCATCTGCGACCCGTGGGTGGAGCAGGACTGCGTTAACGCGTGGGGCACATGGGATCCATCGACCTGCACCTGCTCCAACACCTGCAACCCCCAACCAGCCGTGGAGCTCGGCTGCGACGAACGGCAAGAGGTTTGGTGGTGCTGGGCCTGCTACCTGGGCGAGGTGAACCACATCACCAGCTGCTATTACGAGCAGTACTGCGAGGACGGCCGCTTGTGGGATTCGTACTCGCTCGAGGATGGGTACTTGTGGCCAGAGTGGACGGAGGAGTGCTGGTGGATGTGTTTCTATGAGTGAGGACCACACGCCCCGCGCAGGCTCGGAGAGGGTGATGAGACGACATTCTGCGAACAGGACACTGGCGCTCGTCGCAACGGCTGTCTTCGTCCTGGCACCGATCGCGATCGCAGCGCAGCAAGCCGCTTCGTCACAGGCGGCGCGCACGGCGACCTTGCACGAACGCACCAAGGCCGCTGGCGGCCGCCTCACCGAGGCGGTGCCCGACGAGGGCGAGAGCCCCTGCGCGACGCTGGCGGAGCTGGCGGCGCGCTCGCCGCTCATCGTCATCGGCGAGGTGCTGGCGCACCGTGCGCACCTGGCCTCGGACCAGGCGCGCGTGACGACGGATGTCGTGGTGAAGGTGCAGGAGCGCGTCAGAGGCCCGGTGGCCGCCGGCGCCCTGATCACGGTCACGATGCCCGGGGGCAGCTACCGGTTTCCAGACGGCGCCATCGTGCACCAGCCCCGTCCGGGGTATCGGCCGATCCGCGATCGGGCTCGGTACCTGCTGTTCCTGCGTGAGTCGCGGCCGCGGACGATCGTCCGGGGGACGGTGGCGTACGAACTGGCGCTGGGACCGCAGGGGCAGTTCGAGCTCGACTTCGAGAAGGACGCGGTCACTCCGGCTGCGGGCGAGCGATCGCACCCCCTCGCGTCCCGCTACGGCGGCCTGCGCATCCGGCAGCTCCTGACCGAGCTGCACGCCGCGGTGCCGCGGTGAGGCGCCCTCGCCGGCCGCCGCACGCCGGCGGTGCGGCGGTCAGTCCCGGTCTAGTCAGGAGAGCGACCATGGCGTGGAGCAGGAGGTGCAGGCGATCGACGGTTGTCGCGGTGGGTGCGATGGGAGCAGTGCTCGTCGTCGCCGCGAGTGGCCTGCGGGTGGTCGCCCAATCACAGGCGGCGCCGCCAGCGCGACCTGAGGTGATTGAGCCGGCGCGCATTCGGCTGACGCCGGCCGCGCTCGCCGCGCTCGGCCGGTATCCGCGCGAGGAGGCGTTTGTCCGCGACCTGTACGCGCGACTGATGCGCTATGACTTTGCCGCGCGGCAGATTCGGCGGGTCGAGACGGGTGAGCCGGTCGCGCCGTCCGCGTACCTGACGATCGCGCTGCGGGACATCCGAACGGGACCGTGGACGGGCGAGGCGGATTTGGACGCCACGGCCCGCGCATCGGACGTGCTGGCCGTCCATCGTCGGATACTCTGCAAGGAAGACGATCCCTGTCACGTCTACTACGACCTGCTCTCCTTAACGTTGCTCGGCGGACAATCGGCCCTGGCTAGCCGGTATCGCGGCACGTCGTGGGCCGCGTTCCTCAAGGCACTGCGAGAGGCCGCAATGGCAAGTCGCAGAGCCGCCGCTCCAGCAGAATGATTTGCTGGCCTTGTGTCATTGGATCCGGGCCGGCGGTTTGATGCCTGCGCCGATCCCGTCAGCGTCCTCCGCCAGGACCTTACCCGCCGACTGGCTTCCGAAGACTGACCCTCAGGCCGGTAGCGGAACGAACAGATGGAGCTTGCGGACAGCACGCTTCGCCTGAAGTGCTCGCGCAAGAAGTCTCCAGCCGATCCAAAAACGGGCTTCGCATTCGATGACGTTGTCGAGAAGTATCTGATTGCGCCGATGGGCGTCCGGCTGCTCCGCGGACCGGTGAAGCAGCAGTAGCGCCTTCGCGAGTACCTTACCGGGGAACGACCTCTCCGAGCTGCAGCGCCCGGTTGTCATCGTCGGTACGGTTGACACGAACGTCGATCCGGCGCAGCCGCCGGACGGCACCGCCCGGGAGGCGGACGGTGAACGCGCGAAGCGCGCAGGCGGCCGGCCGCCGGGACGACGTGACGCGGTCGAGCCGGCGCGGATTCGGAAGACCCCGCCGCCAGGTGCCGCGTTCGGCCGGTATCCGCGCGAAGAGGCGTTCGTCCGGGACGTGTACGCGCGACTGATGCGGTACGACTTTGCGGCGCGGGAGTTTCGCCGGGTCGAGACGGGTGTCCCGGCGGCGCCGGGCGAGTACCTGGTGATCGCGCTGCGGGACATCCGAACCGAGGCATGGACCGGGGAGGCAACTCCCGTCGCGACGGCACGAACATCGGAAGTGCTCGCCGTCCATCGCCGCGCGCTGTGCAAGGGCGACGATCCCTGTCACGTCTACTACGACGTGGCCTGGAGTCACACCGCCGCACGCCCAGCCCGTCACGAGCCGCCGATCTCTGGCGATATCACGCGGTACACTCGGTACAGCGTGGCGCTCACGTTGGGGCCGATCACCCGCACCTATGATGCGGTCGTGCTCTATCATGATGAAAGCGGTGGGGTGACGGCGACGCCAGAGGTGATCGACCCGCTCGTCCCGGATCTTGATGAGTTGGCGGGAGACCGGGCGCCGCTCGCGAAAGCGCCGTGGAAGGTGTACACCAAGACGCGGCGCTACGCCGCCGTGGCGCAGAAGGCGCGCGCCTGGCACGCGAATCCGAACGCCCGCGCCCTCACGCTGCCGATTGGATTCATTGTCGGCGACGACGTGACGGCGCAGGACGAGACGATGGTCGCGATGACGGCGGAATTGTGCGAGGCGCCCGCGTGCTCCTGTGCCGCCGGTGGCGGCATGAGCGACGGCGAGTGGAACGAGCTTAAGAGTTCGTGGCCGAGGCTCGTCCGTCCCCAAGTCTGCAAGATGGGGCCAGAAACTGGCCCACCCGAAAGACCTGGCTCCTACAATTGCATGGCGTGGACGCTAGGCCAGTCCGCACTCGGCACAATCAGCAATCACCCAGTCCGCACTCGGCACAATCAGCAATCATCCAGTCCGCACTCGACAATCAGCAATCCCCAATCACCAATACGATCCGCAATCCGCAATCACCAATCCGCAATTAGCTGCCTCGCTGAAGTTGTTTCGCGATTCTCTGGACGTCGTCCATGACGCGCATGAGGTTGCCGCTCCAGATCTTCGCGATCTCCGCCTCGGTGTAGCCGCGGCGCATCAGCTCCAGCGTGACGCTGAAGGTCTCGTCGGCGCCGTTCCAGCCGGTCACGCCGCCGCCGCCGTCGAAATCGGAGGAAATGCCGACGTGGTCGATGCCGATCTTCTGCACGGCGTAGTCGATGTGGTCGACGAAGTCCTTCACCGTCGCGCGCGTCGGGGACGGGAACTTCTCGTCGATGGCGGCGAGCTTCTTCTGCAGATCCTCGCGCTGCGCGTCGGTCAGCGCCGCGAGCGCCGCACCGCGCCCGCCGCCTCCCGCGCGCCCGCCGCCCGGGGCGGCCGCGCCGGCGGCTCCGCGTCCTGCGGCCGCGCCCGTTCCGCCCCGTCCCGCGGCTGCAGCGGCGCCGCCCCGCCCGCCTCCGCGGCCGCCGCCGAGCGGCGTGCCGTTCGGCAGTCCGAACTCCTTCCGCAGGGCGTTGAGGGCCGCGCGCCGTTCGGGCGAATCCGTTTTCACGTAGCTCGCAAAGCCGACGACCTGAATGATGCCGCCGTTCTTCTTCAGCGCCAGCAGTTGCTCGTCGTCCAGGTTCCGGCTGACGTCGGCCAGCGCGCGAACGGCGGAATGCGACGCAATGATCGGCGCCTTGGTGATCTGCAGCGTCTGCATCATCGATTCCTTCGACGGATGCGAGACGTCGATCATCAGCCCGACCTTGTTCGCCTCGGCCACGACCTGCTTGCCGAGCGGCGACAGCCCGTTCCACTTCCAGCCCTCGACCTCGCCGGTGTTCGAGTCGGAGAGCTGACTGTGCCCGTTGTGGGAGAGCGACAGATACCTCGCGCCGCGATCGTAGAACTCCTTCACGCGCGCGAGCGCGGTCGTGTCGTCCCCGAGCGAGTACCCGTTCTCGACGCCAATCAAGGCGACTTTGCGCCCGCTGGCGTTGATCCGGCGCACGTCTGCGGAGGTCAGCGCGAGGCCGATCTTCTCGGGCGCGATCTTCCCGGTGAGCCGATGGATGGCGTCGAATTTCTCGACCGCCTGCTTGTAGGCGTTGTCGTATCCCTCCGGCGTCAACGGACCCTGTCCGACGTAGACGATGAAGAAGGCAGCGTCGAGACCGCCGGACACCATCTTCGGCAGGTTCACCTGGTTGCCCAGGTCCTTCGTGTAATTGCGCTCCGGTGTGAAGTTGTTCGCGCTGATGTCGTCGTGGGTGTCCAGCGCGATCACCCGCTCGTGTATCGCCCGCGCCTTCTTCTCGAGTGCCTCGTCGTCGACCACGAGCGGCTTCAAGCCCGCCTGCTTCAGCTTCGCATTCAGCGGCGGGAGATCCACCGTCTTCACCGCCGTCCACCTTGCCCGTGCTTTCACCGCGTTCGCCTGTGCGTTGTTGATCGCCGTCAATGCCAGCGCCGTCGGGCGCACGTCGACGCCGAGCGAGTTCATGACGCTGGCGAGCGCAGCGCCCGCACCCGCGAGCGTGTCCGGTGGTCCTCCGGTGACCGGCGCCGCGCCGCGTCCGCCGGGCGGCTGGGTTGCGGGTGGTCCGGCAGGAGCCCCGGGCGGCAGATTCACCCTGCCGACGGTGAGGACACCCTGTGCCGGCGTTGCACCGCCGCGTCCTCCACGTCCCCCGCGTCCGCCGCCGGGACCGGCGACCGATCCAATCAGCGCCTCGACCTTCTTGTCGAAGGCCGTCAGAGCCTCGGCAACCGCGCCTTTCGCGTCCGGAAGCCTCGAGGCGATCTGCGCGCGTACCCCCTGCGCCTGCTGCACCGCGCTCTGCGCATCCACTGCGCCGTCGTACGCCGCCTTTGTGAGCCAGTAGATCTGCTGCATCATCAGCCGCGACGTCTTGACTCTCGGATCCTGCTTGACGGTGATCGGCTGCGAGTACGTCTTCCCATTGACCGTCAGCTTCACCGTGTACGTGCCGGGCGCGACCCATGGCGTCGTGGGCGCCGGCACGGTGTTGTTCGGCGCGGCGGCAATCGGCAGGCCCCCGCGGCCGCCGCCTCCGCCGCCGGCGAGCGGCTGGTAGTGCACGTCCCACGTGAACCGGTGGAGGCCCGGTTCGGTCGAGAGCACCACCGGTGGACGGAACCAGTAGAGGGGAAGCGAGCTCGTCGCGGGATCCGGACGCGTGACCGGATCCGCGCTGGAGTAATGGCGAACCAGCCTGCCGTCGGACCCGACGACGTCGAGGGTGAGGGGGCCGCGAGCCGCCGACTTCAAGTAGTAGTCGACGATCGCCCCCTCAGGCGGATTCGGCGCGTTCGGCTCGTCGGGAGGCAGCGGCGTGTCGGTGTTGGTGTTCCACCGCACCCGCAGCGCCGTCTGCGGCTTGAACAGGAACGCGTCGGCGTCGAGGACCTTCCGATCGATCTGGCGCAGCGGCGTGATGTTGTCGAGGATCCAGAATCCCCGGCCGTGGGTGGCGGCGATCAGGTCGTCGTCCTTGATCGTGAGGTCGCGGACCGACGACGGGGCCATGTTGAGCTGGAGCGACTGCCAGTGGTCGCCGTCGTCGAACGACACGTAGACGCGGCGCTCCGTCGCGGCATAGAGCAATCCCTTGCGCGTCGGATCCTCGCGGATCGAGCTGGTCGGCCCGCCCTCCTCGAGCCCGGCGTTGATTGCCGTCCACGTCTTCCCGCCGTCGTGCGTGCGGAACAGGTGCGGCCGCATGTCGTCGAGGCGCAGCGTGTTTCCCGCGGCATACGCGGTCAGCGCATCGAACCGGCCGGCGTCCATGTTGAAGACCTTCATCCACGGCGTCATCGTGGGCGGCGTCACGTCCTTCCACGTGGTCCCCCCATCCGCCGTCGTCTTGATCACGCCGTCGTCGGTGCCGAACCAGATCCGGTTGATGTCGAGATACGAAGGAGCGATGGAGTAGATGACGCCGCGCTGAGTGACGAGTGACGGGTCGCCGTACTTGCCGATGGTCTTCGGCAGGTCGTACGTCTTCCGCGTCGGATCGTCGCTGATGCGCGTCCAGTTGATCCCGCCGTCAATCGTCTTCCACAGGTAGTTGTTGGCATAGAAGAGCACGTCCGGACTCACCGGTGAAAACGCGACCGGCTGGGTGCGGACCGTACGGTAGGTCGGCGCCCCCGGGGGCGCGGGCGGGCCGCCGCGGCCCGGCGTCGGGCCGACGCCCTGATTCTGCGACGTGCGCCGATCGTACCGGCTCACCTTTCCGCCGTACACGATGTCGGGGTTCAGCGGATCCGGCACGGCGTAGCCGTACTCTTCGACCCCGACGGGATGCCACTCGCGGAACGTGATCTGCCCGTCGTTTCCACGGCTCGCGACGCACGCGGATCCGCTCTCCTGCTGCCCGCTGCACACGCGATAGGGAAAGTCGTTGTCGGTGTTGACGTGATAGAGCTGCGCCGTCGGCTGGTTGTACCAGGAACTCCATGACGCGCCGCCGTTGAGCGTCACGACCGCTCCCTGATCGCTCGCGAGCAGGATGATGTTCGGATCGTCGGGATTGATCCAGCCGTTCTGGTAGTCATCGCCGCCGGGCGCCCCTTTGAACGGTACCCACGTCCTGCCGCCGTCCGTGGACTTGTACGAGACCGTGCTCGCCATGATGACGGTGTCCGCGTCCTTCGCGCCCACGAGCGGCATCGCGAGGTCGCCGCCGCCGATGCGTCCGGTCGGCCTCGTATCCTCGGTCGCCCGGGTCCAGCTCTCACCGGCGTCATCGGAACGGTAGAACGTCACCGCCGGGCCCGACGCGACCGTCGCGTACAAGCGCTTCGGGTTGCCCGGTGCGATGGCGAGATTCGCCTGGGTGATCGCGCCATTCCCCGGCAGACCCTTCGTCAGCGGCGTCCACGTCGAGCCGCCGTCCGTGGACCTGTAGATGCCGCCGCCGGTGCCGCGCCACTGCGCGTTCTCCCATGGTCCCTGGCGTTCCTCCCAGAGCGTCGCGTAGACGATGTTCGGGTTCGAGGGATCGATGTCGACGTCGTTGCCGCCGACGTTCTCGTCCTTGTAGAGGACCTTCTGGAATGTCTGGCCGCCGTCGGTCGAGCGGAAGATCCCGCGCTCCTCGTTCGGCCCGTACGGATGGCCCGCGACCGCGACGAACAGCCGATTGGGGTTGTTCCGATCGATCGCGATGGCGGGGATCTGCTGGCCGTCGCGCAGGCCGAGATGCGTCCACGTCTTTCCGGCGTCGGTCGATTTGTAGACGCCGTCGCCGACCGACAGGTCGGGGCGGGCGAGGCCTTCGCCGCTGCCGACATAGACGACGTTCGGGTCGGAGGCCGCGACCGCGATCGATCCGATCGATCCCGTCGGCTGGCTGTCGAAGATCGGCTTCCACGTGTGGCCGGCGTCAGTGGTCTTCCAGACGCCGCCGTTGACGACGCCGATATAGAACGTGTACGGCTGCTGCGGCGCCCCCGCGGCGGCCTTCGTGCGGCCTCCCCGATAGGGCCCGATGTTGCGCCAGCGCAGCTCGCCGAACAGCTTTTGATCGTAGGTGCCGGATGATGTCTGCGCCGTTGGACGGGAATAAGTCGCCGCAAGGGCCGCGGCGGCCGCGAGGGCAAAAAGGACGGAGCGACGTAATGTCAAGGGATGACCTCCGCGCGAGAGTGTATTCCAACCGGCGGACCTTTAGAACCTTGGAACCTGTAGAATGTGCTTTCCTCCGCTCCGGAAGGTCCAGCATGCAGAAGGTCCCGACTTTTGCCCTGCTCGTCGCGGCCGTGTTGTTGCCGCTGCTCCTGCCCGCGCAGGCCGCGGCGCCCAATGCGCTGCTGCGGCTCGTCCAGACCGAGCGGAGCTTTGCCCGGCGCGCCACCGCCGTCGGATGGCGCGACGCATTTCTCGAGTTTTTCGCCGACGACGCGATTGCGCTGGTGCCCGAGCCGGCGCCGGCGAAGGACCGCCTGCGCAAGCAGCCGTCTCGGCCCTTCTCGGTATTCGAGCTCGAGTGGGAGCCGCGGACCGGTGAGATCGCGGCAAGCGGCGAGTTGGGATGGCTCACCGGCCCGTCGACGTCGCTCGACCGGTCGGCGGCCAATCCGAAACCGGGATACGGCAACTACCTGTCCATCTGGCGCCGTCAGCCCGACGGACAATGGCGGGTCTTCATCGACATCGGCGCGACGATTCCCGAGCCGGCCGCGTTCGCCCCTGGGTTCAACCGCTTTTCGTTCGAGCGCGCTTACAGCGGCAAGGCAGGGCATGCGGAGTCTCTTGGCGCGCTGCTCGCCGCCGACCGCGAGCTGAACGGCCGCCTCCCATCCGGCGTGGCGCAGGCCTACGGGGAGATGCTGGCGCCCGCGGCGCGACTGCATCGGATGGGGCAGTCGCCGGCCGTCGGACGCGAGGCAGCGATGACGTGGCTGGCCGCGCACGCGCCGTCGATGCCCGCGATAACCGGCAACGGCGATGCTGCTGAATCCGGCGACCTCGGCTACAGCTACGGCACGTACACCGCGGCGGCCGGCGCAAAGCCGGGGCCGTATCTTCGCGTCTGGCAGCGCACCGCCGCGGGCCGGTGGCTCATCGTCGCCGACGTCGAGCGATGATCCAGATTCTCCTATACTCGGGGACTGTGTTCGCGCCGCGCGCGGCACCGTTCTCGGTCGCTGCTGCGCACGCAGCACGGAGGCCGGGAGGTCGAGGTACAACTCCATATTCGCGCCCTTCCAAGGAGACAGACAGTGACCTATCGCAGTTTCAGAGTCGCCGTGCGCCTCGCCGGGGCAGGGCTGGCCGTGGCGGCGTTGCAGATGACGATCGGCGCCCAGGACCGTCTCAAGACGATGCCCGGGTACGAGCAGCACCAGAAGATGGTCAAAGAGGCGCAGGGAGCCGTCAAGCTCGGGACGCTCACCGCGGCGTGGAAGGACGGGAAGACGATCGAGTACTCGAAGGACGGGAAAGTCTACCGCTACGACGTCGCCACGAAAGCGACGACGGAAGTGGGACCCGCGACCCAGCCCGCCGGCCGCGGAGGCCGCGGCGGCGCGGGCGCCCCGGAACGCGGCCGCCAGTTCACCACGGTCGAATCACCCGACAAGAAGTACAAGTCCGTATACAAGGACGAGGACCGCAACCTGTATCTGGTCGATGTCGCAACCGGCGCGGAAACTCGCCTGACGTCGGACGGCAGCAAGACCGATCGCATCAAGAACGGCACGGGGAGCTGGGTATACGGCGAAGAGCTGAGCCAGACGACGGCGATGTGGTGGTCGCCCGACAGCGCCAGGCTGGCGTACTACCGCTTCGACGAAAAGCAGGTGCCTGACTACCACCTGCAGCTCGATCAGACGAAGCTCCAGAGCCGGATCGACACCGAAGCGTACCCGAAGGCCGGCGTTCCCAACCCCATCGTCGATCTTTTCGTGTACGACGTCGCGGGCAGGAAGACGACCCGGATCGACGTACGCAGCGGCAAGCCGTTCGACAACGACGTCGTCGGCCACTACGTGTACCACGTGGCGTGGTCGCCGGACGGGCGCGAGCTGCTCTTCAACCGCACCAACCGGCGCCAGAACGTGCTCGAGATCGCGGCCGCCAACCCGGACACCGGCGCGACGCGCGCGATCGTGCGCGAGGTATGGCCGACCGGCTGGATCGAGAACAACCCGTCGATGATCTTCCTGAAGGACGGCAAGCGCTTCATCCTCGAGTCGACGCGCAACGGCTGGACGAACCTCGATCTGTACGACCTCAGCGGAAAGTTGATCGCTCCGCTCACCAGCCACACGGCGTTCGAAGTGGGCGGCGTCATCAAGATCGACGAGCCGGCGGGCGTCGTCTTCTACACCGCGCGCGACGGTGACAACCACCTGAAGATGCAGTTGCACCGGGTCGGCCTCGACGGCAAGGGTGACGTGCGGCTCACGGATCCCGCCTTCCATCACACCATCGGCGGATGCGTGACGGGCGCCGGCGGCGGTCGTGGCGGGTTCGGCGGCGCGGCTGCCTGCGGCATTTCGCCCGACAACAAGTACTTCGTGGACGTGTACCAGACGCACGACACCCCGCCGGCCACGCGCGTCGTCGACGCCACAGCCGGTAAGCCGATCGCGGAGCTGGCGCAGAGCGACCTGACGAAGTTCACTCAGCTCGGGCTCAAGAAAGCGGAGATGTTCACCTACAAGGCCGCCGACGGCAAGACCACGCTGCACGGGTTGATTTCGTTCCCGTCCAACTTCGATCCGGCAAAGAAGTATCCAGCGCTCGTGTCGGTGTATGGCGGCCCGGCGTCAGGCAGCAACACCGCGCGCGAGACGTTCGTGGCGCCGAACATGACGACGGAGTACGGATTCCTCGTGCTCAACCTGGGCTCGCGGGCCGCGCCCGGCCAGGGTAAGCGGCTGCTCGACGACATCTACCTGAAGCTCGGCCAGGTCGAGATGGACGACATGGCCGAAGGAGTGAAGGCGCTGTGGGGCCGGCCGTATTTCGACAAAACGCGCGTCGGGATCTTTGGCACCTCGTACGGTGGGTACTCGGCGGTCATGGAGATCCTGCGGCATCCGGAGGTCTTCGCGGCGGCGTCCGCCTCCTCGCCCGTCACCGCGTGGAACCACTACGACACCGTGTACACCGAGCGCTACATGTGGATCCCGCAGGAGAACAAGGCAGGCTACGACGCAGGCAGCGCCATGACGTATGCGAAGGATCTGAAGGGGCGGCTGCTGCTGTATTACGGCACCCAGGACAACAACGTGCACCCGTCGAACATGATGCAGCTCATCGCGGCGCTGCAGCAGGCGGGGAAGAGCTTCGATCTCCAGGTCGGACCCGATCGCGGCCACAGCGGCGTCAATGCGGACCGCATGATGGAGTTCTTCATCGAGAACCTCATCATGCGGCCCGCGCCGACGCCCGGGACGAGAAACTAGATCATCCTACGAGCCGCTGGGGGATATCGCGATCGAACTTCGAAGCGCCGGTACTGCGGCGGTTGGCGAAGAACGCCTTCCGCCTCTCGTCCGTGCACTCGTCGTTGTACAGCCGCTCGGTCAGCCAGTAGATCCCCGCCTTGAGCTCGGCCGTCGACATGCCGTTCGGCACGTAGTTGACGTCGAACAGCGTGCACAAATCCCAGCGTCCCGGCTCGAGGATGCGACCTTCCTTCAGCAGCCGGCGGTACAGCGGCGTGCCCGGAAACGCCGTCAGGATCGTGATCTGCACGTCGTAGAGCGGCACCATCCGCGCGAACTGGAGGACGTCCTCGAAGATTGCCGGCGTGTGGCCGTCGAGGCCGAGAATGAAGCACCCGTTGACGGTGATCCCGTGGGACTGGATGCGGCGGAGCGCGGCGACGTAGGTCTGCGCCGTGCGCGCCTTGAAATCGGCGTGCAGTTCCACGCCCTGCAACGCGCTGGCGGTCGGACTCTCGAGGCCGACGAGCACCTGGCGGCAGCCCGCCTCGCGCATCAGGTCCAGGAGCTCCGGATCGTCGGCCACCGTGATGTCCGTCTCGGTGAACCAGTGCAGGTGGAGCGGCGCGAGACGCCGGCACAGCGCCTTGCCCCATCGCTTGTCGACGAACGTGTTGTCGTCGGCGAACTCGATGAACGGCCGCTCGCGCACCTGGCGGATCGCCTCGATGTCGCGGACCACGTCGCCGACGGGCCGCTTGCGGTAGCGCTCCGCCAGCATGACGTTCGACGCGCAGAAATCGCACCGCCACGGACATCCGCGCGACGTCTGGACGGTGAACCGGTTGTACGGGCGCGTCCCGAGCAGGTCGTAGCGCGGCGCCGGCAGGTGCGCGGCGTCGACGGGCGGAAACTCCGCGGCGGAGAACATGCGCGGCGCCTCGCGGCGCGAGGCGGCGTCGACGACGGCGGGCCATACGTGCTCGCCCTCGCCGACAATCACGTAATCGGCGTGCGCCGCGGCCTCTTCGGGCAGCACGCTGACGTGCAGGCCGCCCATCGCAATCAACACGCCCGCGGTCCGCAGGCGATCCGCGATCGAATAGGCCTCGAATACCTGCGCGGAGAACGTGCTGATCGCGACCAGGTCGCACGCGTAGATCTCCGGCGGCTCGTCGCCGTCCGACTCCGCCTCGTAGTACTCGACAGTGTGTCCGGCCGGCGTGCAGGCGGCGAGATACAGGAGTCCGAGGCTCGGCAGCGACGCGATCGCCTTGCTGCGCTCGACGAACCCCGGCAGCGTCAGCCCGAGCTTCAGCAGCTCCGGATCGTGCGCGCGAATCCCGCTCAGCGCGAGAAAGCCGATTCTCATGATGCCCCTCCAAGCCAGGTGAAGATGACGGCGAGCAGCAGCGAGACGACAGGGATGGCGAAGAGGTGCCGGAAGCCGCCGTGCCACGCCGTCAGGAAACAGACGGCCGGCATCGTGACGCCACCCGCGGCGAAGCACACCGAGGCGGCCGAGGACGGGAACGTCCCGGGGACGGGCCACGGCGACAGCGAGAACAGCACGTTCATCATGCCGAGCGCCGCCAGCGCGATGTGGCCGAGCCGCAGCAGGCGCCGGGCGAACGAGTTGTAGCCCCCGAGAAATTCCTCGCGGTGGAATCCGAGGCCCATGAGTGCGCCGGTGAGGAACGCCGCCAGCACCAGCAGCCATCCGAGATTCCAATTGAACGGATGCGGCACAATACCCATGCCGCCATGGTAGGACGTGCGCGGGGAGGTGTCCTGAACGAAACCTGATAAATTGCTGAAGAACGCTGACGGAGATCAGTCGATAGTCGATAGTCGATGGTCAAGGTCGAGAGTCAAAGTCAGAGTCAGAGTCAAAGTCATTGGTCTGTATCGTTTCTCCAGGTGCCATCATGACTGAATACCCGCATCACTACACCGTGTCCGCCGCCGCGGGCCTCGAGGGCGAGGTCGCACTGGATTCCGCGCGGCTGCAGACGCTGCGCTCGGCGTCACCGGCCGAATTCGGCGGGCCGGGCGATCGGTGGTCGCCCGAGACGCTCCTCGTAGCGGCCGTCGCCGACTGCTTCATCCTGACGTTTCGCGCGGTCGCGCAGGCGTCGAAGGTGTCGTGGACCTCGCTCGCCTGCGAGGTCGAGGGTACGCTGGATCGCGTCGAGCGCGCCGCGCAGTTCACGCGGTTCGACATCCGCGCGCATCTCACGGTGCCCGAGGGGGTCGACCGCGAGCGCGCCGACCGCGCGCTCCACAAGGCCGAAAGCGCGTGCCTGATCACGAACTCGCTGAAGGCGGCCTGCGAGCTCACGACGACGATTGACGCCGGCTGACCGGCGCAATCGCTGCGAATCTCAACATACCGTCCCCCAGTCCAGTGGCGCACTGTCGTCACCGTCATCATGCTCCTCCCCGGCTACACAATTCGCACGGGACCCGGGGTGACAAGCTGCTCGAGGCCCGGCAGCGTCAACAAGGCGTGCGTGGGCTGCCACGCGGACAAGCGCGGCCCCCACCTCTGGGAACACGACCCCGTCGTCGAGAGCTGCACCACGTGCCATGACCCGCATGGCTCGACCAACGACCGCATGCTCGGGGCGAAAGAGCCGTTCCTCTGCCAGCGCTGTCACGTGACGTCGCAGCATCCGTCCACGACCTACGACGGCTACGCGCTGGCGAACTCCACGTTTGCCAACCGCATGTCGGGCCGGTCGTGCGCGGCCTGCCACCAGAACATCCACGGATCGAACGCCCCTTCGGGCAAAGCGTTCCTGCGGTAGCCGGGGAGGAGCATGATGATGCGCACTGAAATCACGACTCTGGTCAGGCGTGAAGATGGAATGCCAGCAGTGCCACAAGGAGCGGTGGGATCATTTGTATTGAGGTGACACGGCGCGGGCCGGACCTTCGGTCCGGCCCGCGCAGAATCAGGCGCGCCGCCGTTCTACCGCGAGATCCACAGGGTGACGGTCCACCCGACCGCCGCGACACTCCACCAGAAGGCCCACGGCCTCCACCGGGTCGCATACGAGAAAGCGGGATAGGTGCAGAACGCCACCAGGCACCACACGACCGGGTTGAGGGTGCTCCAGGCGCCAGGCAGGTGAATGTGTGCGTTGATGGCAACTGCCGCAATCGCGGCAGCCACGGACAGCAACGCTCGAAGCACGATCATTGCTGACTCCCACACGCCGGTGCCGGGGATCCTGGCAGGCCGCACCGCGTGTTCTCCATCAGCTTCCCGAACTCGTGGACGACCGGGTAGCCGACAAAACCGGACCAGCAGAGGATATACCATTTGTTGGCGGGCAGGCAGCCCACCGAGAACCAGAACGCCTGCCAGCGCGTGTTGTACACCGCCGCTTTCGCATTTTCCCAGAGCGTGTCGCGGATGCACGCGAACTTCCAGAGCAGGTACCCGGCAAGGCCGGGAAGGTCGGAGTCTCGAGTCCCGCCGCTTTCGTCGTAGGTGATGCCGGCGTCATACTCGCTCAGATACGCGAAGGCCACGTCAGCGTCAGCGGCCCCCTCGATGTCCTGATACTGCAGATCGACGGCCACCGATTCATCGGTGTCATACCGATGAATCCACAAGGTCGCCTCCCATGTGGTCGGATTCCCGTCGTCCCACATCCACCAGAGCATCTCCCCTTCGTCGGATCCGACGCCGGCATCCTGGCGAACCAGGTGGACGCCGGCCTTGGGGCGCGTTCGTGCCGTTGCCGAGTAGCCCACCTCACCGGCCGGCTTCCAGCCTCTGGCGAGCGCCGCATCGAATGCCCGGCGGAAGCCGTCAGGATGCGCCTTCATGGCCGCCGCCAGTTTCTGGCGGCGATCGTCGGGGACCCGATCGAACGCCGCGCGCACATCGTCCATCGTTGCTCGGGCGACGACGCCTTTTGGCGCGGCCGGAATCCCGGCCGCAATCACCTTTGTACCCCGGACCTGTGGTCGGGGCTCGTTCGAGGGCGCCGCCGACGGGCCATGGGCGGCGGTCAGAAGTGCGACGACTCCCAGGGCAGCAGTCATAATCATGGGGCCTCCTTCAGGACCTCCGGAACGCAGGATGGGCGACCGCCATGGCAACTGCGCTGCCACCCGATTATCAAGAACTTAGCGGTCTGTTGCCCGCCCCCCGCGTGAACCCGATACCCGGACGTGCGAGAACGCTGGGACTTCCGGCGAGCACGATCTACCCGTAGGGGCAGGATCTACTCGCGAGTCGCTGTTGTGTTTCAATCAGGCTTGACGCGACAATCGACGCGGGAGGTGACAGGGTGCGGCCACATCACTCGTTTCTGATGCTGATCGCCGGGGTCGCGTGCGGGCTGGCGCTCCTGCCCCGAACGGCTGCCGCGCAGACCGTGCCGCCGGAGCTGGGACAGGGCTGGCTGCCGGAGTTCACGCTGACGTCGCGGCAGCTCCTGCAACTGGCCGAGGCGATGCCGGCGGAGAAGTACGGATGGCGGCCCGGTTCCGGCGTCCGGTCGGTCGCCGAGGTGTACATGCACCTCGCGCTTGGCAACTTCTTCCTGCTGCAACAGGCGGGCGTGCCGACGCCGGAGTCGGCGAAGCTGCCGGCCGAGACGAGCGTCACGGCGAAGGCGGACGTAATCCACTGGCTGAAACGATCGCTCGACGCGGTCCGCAAGGGGTATGAAGGCGCGGACCGTCAGAAGAAGGTGCAGCTCTTCGGGAAGGAGACCATCTCTGAGGGTGTGTTCCTCAGGATTCTGCTGCACGACAACGAGCACATGGGGCAGTCGATCGCGTATGCGCGGATGAACGGCGTCGTGCCGCCGTGGTCGAAGGCTCCGTAAGAGGTCAGGCCGCGAAGGGCGCGGCGGCGGCACTGCCTGGCCGGCGGCCGACTTCCGCGGACCGGGAAAGTGGTCGCCGCTTGTACCCATTCGCTCCCGCGCCGACTACGGATGCGGTTGGCCGACACATGTCAGGCGCACCGATGCGCCGGTGGTCGGGTGGCGCGACGCGGATCACACAGCCCGAAGTCGGCGCGCACAGAGCGGGGCCCCCAGCGCGGCACCCGCGCTGGGGTGCCAATCGCGGCGCCCACTTTCCGGCTGCGCGGCGCGTCGGTCCGCTCCAACGGCCCCGGCCAGGCAGTACCGCTGCCACGCCCTAATGGCAATGCCTTTCGGAAATTCGGAGTCCACGAGTCATACGATTTGAAGTTGCCACGGTGCTTCGATCGATTCGGGCTTCATGAGTCG
>Ga0156223_142_pt2 | contig 82802 bp, 72 predicted proteins | sample RifCSPlowO2_12_FD_107871 | JGI IMG/M metagenome (GOLD analysis project Ga0156223, IMG submission 107871) | Acidobacteria bacterium RIFCSPLOWO2_12_FULL_66_21
CGAAGGGGCCCCCGCGAGTGGAGCGAGCGAGGGGGTCCGGGGGAAGCGCCCCGAGCTCCGAGTTTTCGAGGGGCGATATTCCCCCGGATCAAGAAAGAACGGAGCGGGGCGAAGGGGCCCCCGCGAGTGGAGGTAAGGTTCTCGTGCTCCCGAATCTGTCGGTCTTCTGGGTCATTTTTTTCGTCCTGCTGTTGACGGTCATCCTCGATCGGCTGCTCCTGAAGCCGATCCTGCGCGTCATGGAGGAACGAGCGAAGGCGATCCAGTCGGCGCGCGAGCTGGCCGAGCGGGCCGCGAGCGAGGCGCGGACGGCCACGGCGGAGTTCGAGCAGAAGACGGCGGCGGCGCGCGCGGAGCTCTACCGCCAGATGGACGACATGCGGCGAAAGGCCAACGAGGAGCGCGCGGCCACGCTTGCGCGCACCCGAGCCGAAGCGGACGCGCAGATCGCGTCGGCGTCGGCGGCGCTCAAGGCCGATGCCGAAGAGGTGCGGCGCACGCTGAGCGCCGAGGCGGAAACGCTGGGCGCGGCGGTCGCGGAGCGCATCCTGGGCCGCCGAGTGTCCTGACCACGGAAACACACGGCGCTTTTCACGCCAGCGAGGAACACGGACGCACACGGCTTGATACGAACCACGGAAGAACACGGACGCACACGGCTTGATACAAACCGCGGAAGAACACGGACGCACCAGGTCTAGTACAAAACGGACGCACGCGGATGCCTTTTGATCGGTTCAACCTGACGCAACTTCTCCGCTGCCTCGCTGTGGTTGCCGTTCTTTCGATGGCCGCGTTGCCGCCGGTGGCGTTTGCCGCACCGTCCTCGGGTTCGCAGGCAGAGCACCAGGCAGCGGCGAAGGAGGATGCGCCCGAAGGTATCGTGTCCACGATCGCGAAGGTCTTCAACTTCGCGGTACTCGCCGGCGTGCTCGTGTACTTCCTGAAGACTCCCATCGTCACGTATCTCGCATCGCGGAGCACCGAAATCCGCCAGGACCTGGTCGCGGCGGCGGAGCTCGGCGAGCAGGCGCGCGCCCAGTTGAAACAGATCGACGAGCGGATGAAGGAGCTCCCGGCGGAGCTCGACACGCTGCGCGCGCGCGGCGCCGAGGACATGCGCGCCGAGGCGGCGCGCATCGCGCAGGCCGCCTCGGCCGAACGCGAGCGACTCCTGGAGCAGACACGGCGCGAGATTGAGACGCGGCTGCGGATCGCGCGTCGCGAGTTGACCGCGCACGCGGCGGATCTTGCCGTCACGGTCGCCGAGCAGCGCATCCGGCGCACGATCACCCCGGACGACCAGATCCGGCTCGTCGATCGCTACGCCGCCGAACTGCAGGGGGCGCGATGACGAGTCACACCGCGGCGACGCGGTATGCGCGTGCCCTCTTCGACGTGGCGTTGAAGGAATCCGACGTCCGGCAGGCCGGGCGCGATCTGGCGGCGTTCGCCGCGCTGGTGGCGGGCAACGACGGGTTGTGGCGGGTCCTCACGAATCCGGCCGTGCCCGCGCCGCGGAAGCAGAAAGTCATCGAAGCGCTGCTGGCGCAGGCCGGGACGATCCCGCCGGTGCTCGCGAAGCTGCTGGTGCTGCTGGCCTCGCGCGATCGGCTCGTGCTGCTCCCGGAGCTGGCGAAGGCGTACGAGACGCGCGTGATGCAGCACGAGAACGTCGTGCGGGCCGAGGTCGTCACGGCCGTGCCGCTGCCCGCGGATCGAGTCGGGGCGCTCACAGCGGGGCTGTCCCGCGCGACCGGACGGCAGGTGCAGCTCGAAGCGCGAATCGACCCGTCGATCATCGGCGGGGCGGTGACGCGGGTGGGCAGCACCGTGTACGACGGCAGCATCGCGACGCAGTTGAAGAAGATCAAGGAACAGTTGGCGACGACGGACTAGAAACGGCCGCAGTTCGCGGCTCGCAGTTCGCGGCCCGCAGCTCGCTCGGCGGGCCGAGCGCCGAGCTCCGAGCGCCGAGCGCCGAAGGGTTCATAAAAGAAGCAGACACATGCAAATCAAGGCTGAAGAGATCTCCAAGATCATCCGCGACCAGATCGGCAGCTACGCCGTGGACGTGGACGTCGCCGAGGTCGGCACGATCGTGTCGATTGGCGACGGCATCGCGCGGGTGCACGGCGTCGAGAACACCATGGCGGGGGAGATGCTCGAGTTCCCGCATGGGGTGTTCGGGATCGCGCTCAACCTCGAAGAGGACAGCGTCGGCGTGGTGCTGCTCGGCGAGTACACCGAGATCCGCGAAGGCGACACGGTCAAGCGCACCGGGAGAATCATCTCGGTGCCGGTCGGTGAGGAGATGGTCGGCCGGGTGGTCAATGCGCTCGGGCAGCCGATCGACGGCAAGGGCCCGGTGGTGTCGAAGAAGTTCATGGAGATCGAGCGCATCGCGCCGGGCGTCGTCGATCGCAGCCCCGTCAAGGAGCCGCTGCAGACCGGGCTGAAGGCCATCGACGCGATGGTGCCGATCGGCCGCGGCCAGCGCGAGCTGATCATCGGCGACCGCCAGACCGGCAAGACCGCCGTGGCGGTCGACACGATCATCAATCAGAAGGGGCAGGACGTCGTCTGCATCTACAACGCGATCGGACAGAAGCAGTCCACGATCGCGCAGGTGGTGCGGACGCTCGAGGAGGCCGGCGCGATGGAGTACACCATCGTGGTCGCGGCCGGCGCGTCGGATCCGGCGCCGCTTCTCTACATCAGCCCCTATTCGGCGTGCGTCATGGGTGAGTACTTCCGTGACAGCGGCCGCCATGCGCTCTGCATCTACGACGATCTCTCCAAGCACGCGCAGGCGTACCGGGAGATCTCGCTGCTGCTCAGGCGGCCGCCGGGGCGCGAGGCGTATCCGGGAGACGTCTTCTACCTGCACTCGCGCCTGCTCGAGCGGGCCGCGAAAATGAAGAAGGAGCTTGGCGGAGGCTCGCTCACGGCGCTGCCGATCATCGAGACGCAGGCGGGCGACCTGTCGGCGTACATCCCGACCAACGTGATCTCGATCACCGACGGGCAGATCTTCCTCGAAAGCGACCTGTTCCACCAGGGCGTGCGGCCGGCGATCAACGTCGGCAACTCGGTGTCGCGCGTCGGCGGATCGGCGCAGGTCAAGGCGATGCGCCAGGTGGCCGGGTCGCTGCGGCTGGATCTGGCGCAGTATCGCGAGCTCGCGGCGTTCGCGCAGTTCGGCAGCGACCTCGACAAGCAGACGCTGTCGCAGCTCAACCGCGGCCGCCGCCTCGTCGAGATTCTGAAGCAGCCGCAATATCAGCCGCTGCCGGTCGAGAAGCAGGTGGCGATCATCTACGCCGCCACCAACGGGTACCTGGACGCCGTTGCGGTGGAGGACCTGCGGCAGTACGAGACGGAGCTGTACCGGTTCCTGGACACGCGCCGCGCGCAGCTGCTCTCGTCGCTTGCCGAGAAGAAGCAGATCACCGACGAGATCAAGACGGAGCTGAACCAGGCGCTGAAGGAATTCAACGAATCGTTCGCGGCGGCCCGAAAGACCGCCGCCGCGTGACAACTCCCAACGCCCAACCACCAATTCCCAAGCGTCGCGGTTTCTTGGAGGGTTGGTAGTTGGAAGTTGGAAGTTGGGAGTTGACAAGAAGTAACGAATTCAACCCATGCCGTCCTTATTAGATATTCGTCGGCGTATCCGCGCGGTCAAGTCGACGCAGCAGATCACCAAGGCGATGAAGATGGTCGCCGCCTCGCGGCTGCGGCGCGCGCAGGAGCGGATCCAGCACGCGCGGCCGTTTGCGAGCGAGATGCTGCGCGTGTTGAACAGCCTCGCGTCCCGGGTGGACCCGTCGGCGCACCCGCTGCTCGACGAGCGCGCGGCGCCGAAAGCGGGCGGCCGCGTCCTGATGTTCGTGATCACGGCGGACCGCGGGCTGTGCGGCAGCTTCAACACGAACGTGATCAAGTCGTCCGGCGCGTTCATCGCGGAGCACGCCGGCCGGCAGGTTGCGCTCGGCCTGATCGGGCGGCGGGGCCGCGACTTCTTCGCGCGGCGCGGGTTCGACGTGCGCTACGAGCAGATCAACCTGTTCGCGGCGCTCAAGTTCCAGGATGCGCAGGCCATCGCACGGACGGCGATGGAGGCGTTCGTCGGCGGCGAGGTCGACAGCGTGTACCTCGTCTACAACGAGTTCAAGTCGGTCATGGTGCAGCGCGTAGTGGTCGAGCGGCTGCTGCCGATTCCCCGCGGCACGTTCAGCGAGGGAACCGAGCCGGCATCCGCGCAGCCCATCGTCGACTATCTGTACGAGCCGCGCCCTGAGGACCTCTTCACGACGCTGCTCCCGAGCCACGTCGAGGTGCAGGTGTTCCGCGCGCTGCTCGAGTCGGCCGCCGCCGAGCACGCGGCGCGCATGACGGCGATGGACGCCGCCACGCGCAACTCGGCCGAGATGATCGACCAGCTGACGTTGTACATGAACAAGGTACGCCAGGCGGCTATTACGCGGGAGATTATCGAAGTCGTCTCTGGCGCCCAGGCTTTGTAGCGGAACAGCGCCTGCGGCCCGAGCGAGGCGACGGAGTGAAGCCGCGCGCAGCGCGGCCGCCGAGCGAGAGCGAGCGGGGGTGGGGCCCCGCGAGCAGTGATAAAGGTGCGCCAGGCGGCGATCACGCGGGAGATTATCGAAGTGGTGTCAGGGGCGCAGGCGCTCTAAGAAGTTTCCAATTGTCAGCTTCCCTCTTCCAGCTCCGCACCAGGACAAGAGAAGCTGCTGGAAACTGGAAGCCGGGAACTGGAAGCTACTGAACCAAGGAATCATTAATGCCAGTTGCTACAGATCGAAAAGTAGGCAAAGTCGTTCAAGTCATCGGTCCCGTGGTGGACATCGAATTCGAGGGGGGACACCTCCCCGAGATCTACCACGCGATCCGCGTGAAAGGCGGCACCGGCGCCTCCGCGATCGACGTCATCGTCGAAGTCGAGCAGCACCTGGGCGAGAACCGCGTACGCACGGTGGCGATGAAACCGACCGACGGGATGCAGCGTGGCATGGAAGCGGTGGACACGGGCGAGGGCATCACGATGCCGGTGGGCCCCGCGACGCTCGGGCGCGTGATGAACGTGCTCGGCGAGCCGGTGGATTTCCCGGACCGTCCCGTGAAGTCGAAGGAGCGCTGGGCGATCCATCGCAAGGCGCCGACGCTCCAGGACCAGTCGACCGAGTTGCAGATGTTCGAGACGGGCATCAAGGTCGTCGACCTGCTGGAGCCGTACCTCCGCGGCGGCAAGATCGGGCTGTTCGGAGGCGCGGGCGTCGGCAAGACGGTCATCATCCAGGAGCTGATTCACAACGTCGCCATGAAGCACGGCGGCGTCTCGGTGTTCGCCGGCGTCGGCGAGCGCACGCGCGAGGGGAACGACCTCTGGATCGAGTTCCAGGAGAGCGGCGTCATCAACCTGGAGGACCCGTCGAAGTCGCGCGCCGCGCTGGTGTACGGCCAGATGACGGAGCCGCCTGGCGCGCGGCTGCGCGTCGCGTTGAGCGGCCTCACGGTGGCTGAGTACTTCCGCGACGCGGAGCACAAGGACGTGCTCCTGTTCATCGACAACATCTTCCGCTTCACGCAGGCGGGCTCCGAGGTGTCGGCGCTGCTCGGCCGCATGCCGTCGGCGGTCGGCTATCAGCCGACCCTGCTCACGGAAATGGGGGAGCTGCAGGAGCGGATCACGTCGACGAAGGACGGGTCGATCACCTCGGTCCAGGCGATCTACGTTCCGGCCGACGACTACACGGATCCGGCGCCGGCCACGACCTTCGCGCACCTGGACGCCACGACGAACCTGTCGCGCGCGATCGTCGAGCTGGGCATCTACCCGGCCGTCGATCCGCTGGCGTCCACCTCACGCATCCTGGACGCGCGGATCATCGGCGACGAGCACTACAACGTGGCGCGCGCCGTCAAGCAGGTGCTCCAGCGCTACAAGGACCTGCAGGACATCATCGCGATCCTCGGCATCGACGAGCTGTCGGAGGAAGACAAGCTGACGGTCGGCCGCGCGCGGCGCATCCAGCGGTTCCTCTCGCAGCCCTTCTTCGTCGCCGAGCAGTTCACCGGGCTGTCGGGCAAGTACGTGCCGATCGCCGACACGGTGCGCAGCTTCCGCGAGATCGTGGACGGGAAGTGGGACCACCTGCCGGAACAGGCGTTCTACATGGTGGGCAGTATCGAGGAGGCGGTCGAGAAGGCGGAGAAGATGAAGGGATAATGGCGCTTCCAGCACACATCCAGCTGCAGATCGTCACGCCCGACCGCCTCATCGTCCGCGACGAGGTGGACGAGGTCGAAATCCCCGGGAGCGAGGGGTACCTTGGCGTCCTGCCCGGGCACACGCCGCTGCTCGCCTCGCTGGCGATCGGGGAGCTGTGGTATCGCAAGGGCCAGGAGAAGACGTACCTGTCGATTGCGTTCGGATTCGCCGAAGTGCTGCCCGACCGCGTGACCATCCTCGCGCGTCTCGCCGAGAGAGCCGAGGACATCGACGTCGAACGGGCCGAGGCGGCGCGCACGCGCGCCGAGCAGCGTCTGGCGCAGCCCGTGGCCGAAGTGGATTACGAGCGCGCCAGGGCCGCGCTCGTCAAGTCGCTGACGCGCCTGCAGGTCTCCGCGCACATGCCGGGGCGCGCCCGCGTCGGCGAGCTGAAGCGGATGCGGGGCTGACAGGACTGCCATGACCGCGCCGAACTCGCTCGTCTGGGCCGTCGTTTCCGATCCCGGGCTCCGGCGGACGAGCAACGAAGACAGTTACTCGGTGCGCCCCGACGTCAACCTGTTCGTCGTCGCCGACGGCATGGGCGGCCACGTAGCCGGCGAGGTCGCCTCCCGCGTGGCCGTCGAGGCCATCGAAGCCTTCATCCAGGAGACGGCGGGAGCGGACAAGAACCGCACCTGGCCGTTTCCCTTCGACCCCACGCTCAGCGTCGAGGCCAATCGCCTGCGCGCGGCATTCCGCCTCGCGAACCGGCGCATCGCGAGCGCGATTGCCGATTCACAAGAGCTGCGCGGGATGGCGACGACCGCCTCCAGCATTCTCTTCGGGGGCACTCACGCCTGCGTCGGCCACGTGGGCGACAGCCGCGTCTACCTGCTTCGCGACGGCGAGCTGCACCAGATCACGCACGACCACTCGTGGGTCGAAGAGCAGGTGCGGGCGGGGACGATGACGGCGAGCGCGGCGCGGCAGCATCCGTGGCGCAACGTGGTGACGCGGGCGCTGGCGGGAGGCGAGGACCCGGAAGTGGACGTGTTCGAAGTCTCGCCCGTCCCGGGCGACCGCTACCTGCTCTGCTCCGACGGCCTGTTCGGCGTGGTCGGCGACGATTTGATCGCCGGGATCCTGGGCCGGAAGGATGCGACTCTCGAGGAGATCTGCCGGGCGCTCATCGACGCGGCCAACGATCGCGGCGGTCCCGACAACATCACCACGCTCGTGCTCGCCATAGATGCTGGCTAACCTCGCGCGCCTGGTTCGCTACCGGGGCCTCGTTCAGAGCCTTGTGGCCCGCGAACTGAAGGCGCGGTACCGCGGATCGGTGCTGGGGTTCTTCTGGTCGTTCATCAATCCGCTGCTGCTGCTGTTGGTCTACACGTTCGTGTTCAAGTACGTGCTGCCGAACAAGAACCCTGCCGCGGAGCCCTACTCGCTGTTCCTCTTCTGCGGGATCCTTCCATGGACGTGGTTCTCGTCGGCGCTGATGGAGTCCTCCGGCGTGTTGATCTCCGGCGGGAACCTGATCAAAAAAGTGCTCTTTCCGGCCGAGATCCTGCCCATCGTCACCGTGCTGGCCAACATGGTGCACTTCCTCCTGGGCCTGCCGATCCTGATCGCGTTCCTGGCGCTGGCGCCCGGGCACCACTGGCCGCCGATGACCGAGGTCGCCTGGTTCCCCGTCGTGGTCCTGGTGCAGCTCGTGATGACCACGGGGTTCGCCTTCCTCCTGTCGGCGCTCACGGTACACTTCCGGGACATCCGCGACATCCTGTCGAACATCCTGACGGTCTGGTTCTTCGCGACCCCGGTGATCTATCCGTGGTTCGACGCGCCGGAAGGCACGCGGCGATTCCTGTCGTTCAACCCCATGACGCACGTCGTCGTCTCCTACCAGGAGATCCTCTTCTTCGAGGGGCCGTTCGGCCACCTGCCCTTGCTGCTGCTGCTCGGCGCGATCTCGATCGTGTTCTTCCTCTGTGCGTATTTCGTGTTCGACCGCCTGCGCGACACGTTCGCTGAGGAAGTATGACGAAGCTGCCAGTTCCCAGTCACCAGCCGCCAGCTCCGGAGAACCCAGCGCCGATCTGTTCCTTACTGGAAGCTGGAAGCTGGAAGCCGGAAGCTGGAAGCTGGAAGCTGGAAACCGAGCTGGAAGCTGGAAGCTGGAAACTGGGAACCGGACGATGAACTCCATCGAACTGGAGAACGTGTCCAAGGTGTACCGGCGGTACAACCGCCGGCGTCAGTTCGCCACGCTGAAGAGCGCGCTGCTCGGCGGAAGCCTCCTCCGAGACCTGCGGCCGGACGAGACGTTCCCCGCCGTGCGGGAGATGACCTTCACGGTGCCCAAAGGTCGCACCCTCGGCGTGATCGGCCGCAACGGCTCGGGCAAGAGCACGCTGTTGAAGCTCGTCGCGGGCATCACGAAGCCGACGGTCGGCTCGGTGCGCGTCGAGGGACGGATTTCCGCGCTCATCGAGCTGGGGGCCGGGTTCCACCCGGAGATCTCGGGCCGCGAGAACGTCTTCATCAACGGCATCATGCTCGGCCTCACCAAGCGGGAGATTACGCGGCGGTTCGACGAGATCGTCGAGTTCGCCGAGATGCACGACTTCATCGACGCGCCGGTGAAGACCTACTCGTCAGGCATGTACATGCGCCTCGGGTTCGCGGTCGCCATTCATGTCGACCCGGACGTTCTGCTGGTCGACGAGGTGCTCGCGGTGGGCGACGAGGGCTTCACCCACAAGTGCCTCGACAAGTTCGCCGAGTTCAAGCGCCGCGGAAAGACCATTCTGCTCGTGACGCACTCGCTCGGCCTGGTCGAGCGCTTCTGCGATGAGGCGCTGTGGATGGACGCCGGCCGCATGAAGGCGATGGGCGATCCGAAGCGCGTGGTGGGCGCCTACGTCACCGACGTGGAAGTGAGCGAGGAACACCAGCTCGCCGCCGGCGACGCCAAGGCGCAGACGAGCGCCGCGGCCGTCCCACCAGACGAGGCCGCCGCCGGCGTGCTGGCCGATCACCCCGTCGAAACCGCGGAGGCGCCCGACGACATGTTCCGCGCGACCGAAGGGCGCTGGGGCTCGCGTGAGATCGAGATCACCGCCGTGCGGCTCCTCGGACCCGACGACGCGGCGGGCCACGTATTTCACTCCGGCGAGCCGCTCACCATCAGTATCGCCCTGCGCGCGAGGGTGGAGATGGACGACTTCGTGATCGGCATCGGCATCTTCAACGCCGAAGGGGTCTGCTGCTACGGCACGAACACGAACATCGAGGAGATGGCGTCGGTGCGGATGATCGGCGACGCGGAGGCGGCCTTCACGATTGAGCGGCTGGACCTGGTCGAAGGCACCTACAAGCTCGACGTGGCCGTGCACAAGCTGGACGGATATCCGTACGACTACCATCGCCTGCTCCACACGTTCCGCGTGAAGTCACGCACGAAGGACGTCGGCATCTACCGGCCGAAGCACGAGTGGCGCTTCACGGGGAACGTGGGCTTCACCGCCGGCGCGAGGAAGCTGTGATCCTCAGCATCTCAGAGGTCGCGTCGTTCGTCGCCGCGCACCGGGACGCCGGACGCCGCGTCGCCTTCACCAATGGCGTCTTCGACCTGCTTCATCCCGGGCACGTCCGCTACCTGCGTGAGGCGCGCTCGCTTGGCGACGTGCTGATCGTCGGCGTAAATTCCGACGCGTCGGTGCGGCGCAACAAGGGGCCGCAGCGTCCGATCAACCCGCAGGACGAGCGCGCGGAGGTACTGGCCGCGCTCGACTGCGTGGACGGCGTGGTGATCTTCGAGGAGGACACGCCGGCCGGGATCATCAGGCTCGTGCAGCCGGACGTGCTCGTCAAGGGAGGGGATTGGCCCGCCGATCAGATCGTCGGGCGGGACACAGTCGAATCTCGTGGGGGACGCGTCGTGCGCGTCCCCGTCGAAGAGGGCTATTCGACGACCGCGATCGTCGAGCGGATTAGGTCTTCGGCTGCTTCTCTTTGATCGCCGCCTCGATCTCGTTCATCATGCTCGGCAGGATGAAGTGCATGTTGTGCTCCTTGTGCACGTGCTGTTCCGCCTTCGCGAACACTTCATCCTCCGTCTTTCCCTCGATCACCGTGTCGCACCCGGGCATGATGTCGCCACACCGCAAGACTTTCGCCATATAGCGCCTCCCCGTTCATGCTCCGGCTTCGAGTCTAGGCCCGAAGGAAAAGTGCGTCAAGAGACGACGCACCCAGCTCGGCGGCTCACCCTCCAGCCCGGGGACCCGCATGGCATAATTGAGAGTTCCGGCTTTACCGGACGTCCAGAGAGTGGCGACTTACACCTCTAATTCCCTCACGCTGCGCGCGGTGCTGAAATCGGCGGCCGGCCGACTGGGGATGGGTGCGTCCGCCCCGGCCGTGACAGGGCTGACGGCCCCCGCAAAGTCGATGTACGCCGCCATGGCGGCCGTGCGCGGCCGGACGCTGCTGGTGGTGCCGACCGACGCTGATGTGGAGACGTTCACCGCCGATGCGCGCTTCTTCCTGTCGGCGCTCGAGGGCCTATCCGCCGCCGAGGTCGAGCGCACGGTCCTGCCGTTCCCTTCGCACGAAGTCGATCCCTATCGAGGGCTGTCCCCCCACTTCGATATCGCCTCCGCGCGGGCCCGCGCGCTGTCCGGTGTCGCGGCCGGCGAAGCGCGCCTGGTTGTCGCGTCAGCGGCGGCGCTGCTGCCGAAAGTCAGTCGGCCCGATCGCCTCGCGACGGTCTCGATGACGCTGACGCCAGGCCAGGATATTTCCCCCGTGGACCTCGGGGATCTGCTCGCGTCTGCCGGCTACACCAGGCAGGATCCGGTCGACGAGCCCGGCGAATTCTGCGTTCGCGGCGGGGTGGTGGATTTCTTTCCCGCGGGTGGCGACGAACCGATCAGGCTGGAGTTCATCGGCGACACGATCGAGTCCATTCGCGCCTACGATCCCGCGTCACAGCGCTCGACGCAGCCGCTCGATCAGGCTGCCATCGTTCCCCTGCAGGAGCTGCTGTCAGAAACCGACGAGCCCGACCGGTCGGCCACGGCGTTCGACTATCTGTGGACGGGCGGCCACCCTGCCGTTTTCGTGTCAGAGCCGGACGAGGTCACCGCACAGGGGCAGAAGATCGCCGCGCAGATCCTGACGAGCTACAACGAAGCGATTGGAAAAGGTACGCGCGTGCCGGTCCCCTCGTCGCTCGTGCTGACCTGGGAGGAAGCCGCGGCATGGCTGCACGGCGCCACCGCGCTCCAGGCGCTCAGCATCGGCGAAGGAGATGCCGGCGCCATCGCGTGCCAGCCGACGCTCGAATTCTCGGGACGGATCCCGGACTGGGTCGCCGAGGTCCGCCGGGGCAAGGAACTGGGCGACACGATCATCTTCATCGCCAACTCCCCCGGACGGGCGGAGCGGACGATCGAGCTGCTCGCCGACTACGACGTCTTCGCCGCGCCCATCGAGCGCGCGGAGGACGTCCGCACGGCCTCCGTGCTCGTCGGCGTCGGCCGATTGTCCCGTGGCTTCCGCCTTCCGGAGGCCGCGCTCCAGTTGTGGGCGGAAACCGACGTCTTCGAGGAGGAACGCAAGACGCACGAGCGCCGCCGTGCCACGGCGCGGTCGACGTTCCTCTCGGACTTCCGCGACCTCAAGGTCGGCGATCTCGTCGTGCACGTCGATCACGGCATCGGCGTCTTCGTCGCCTTGAAGCGCCTCGACGTCGGATCGACGCCGCAGGAGTTCATGGAGCTCCGCTACGCCGGCGAGGACAAGTTGTTCGTGCCGGTCGAGCGGCTCGACCTCGTCCAGCGGTTCACAGGCGCGGGACGGCCCGCGCTCGACAAGCTCGGCGGCACCACCTGGGAAAAGGCGAAGACCCGCGTCAAGAAGGCCATGCGCGACATGGCCGAGGAGCTGTTGAAGCTCTATGCGGCGCGCAAGGCGATGCCCGGCCACGCGTTCAGTCCCGATTCGCACTGGCAGCAGGAATTCGAGGACTCGTTCGAGTGGGACCTCACCATCGACCAGCGGAACGCCATCGCCGACATCAAGCGCGACATGGAAGCCCCGACGACGATGGACCGGCTGTTGTGCGGTGACGTCGGATACGGCAAGACGGAAGTGGCGATGCGCGCGGCCTTCAAGACCGTCATGGACGGCAAGCAGGTCGCGTTCCTCGCGCCGACCACCGTGCTCGCGTTCCAGCATCTGAAGACCTTGAAGGATCGGTTCGCGGCGTTCCCGGTCCGCGTCGACATGGTCAGCCGCTTCCGCACGAAAGGGGAGCAGAAGCAGACGCTGGCCGATCTCGCCGCCGGCAAGGTCGAGATCATCGTCGGCACGCACCGCCTCCTGTCGAAGGACGTCGTCTTCCGCGACCTGGGGCTGCTCATCGTCGACGAGGAGCAGCGGTTCGGCGTCGCGCACAAGGAGCGCATCAAGCAGATCCGCAAGCGGGTGGACGTGCTGACGATGTCGGCGACGCCGATTCCGCGGACGTTGAACATGTCGCTGGCGGGCATTCGCGACATGTCCATCATCGAGACGCCCCCGAAGGACCGCCTGTCGATCCAGACGAACGTCGTCAAGTTCGACGCGGGCGTCATCCAGCGCGCGATCCGCACGGAGATCGAGCGGGGCGGCCAGATCTATGTCGTCCACAACCGCGTGGAGTCGATCTACTCGCTCGGGAGCCTCATCACACGGCTGGTGCCTGAGGCACGGATCGTGATCGGCCACGGACAGATGACCGAGGAAACCCTCGAGCGCGCGATGGTCGATTTCGTCGCGCACAAGTACGACGTGCTGCTCGCGACGACCATCATCGAGAACGGGCTGGACATCCCCAACGCGAACACGATCGTGGTCAATCGGGCCGACCGCTACGGGTTGTCGCAGCTCTATCAGTTGCGCGGACGCGTCGGGCGGTCCGACCGGCGCGCGTACGCCTACCTGCTGATCCCTCCCGAGGATTCGCTGTCGCCGATCGCGAAGAAACGGCTGGCGGCGATCCGCGAGTTCAGCGATCTCGGCAGCGGTTTCCGCGTGGCGGCGCTGGATCTCGAGATCCGGGGCGCGGGCAACCTCCTCGGGGGCGAGCAGAGCGGACACATCGACGCCGTCGGCTTCGACATGTACATGAAACTGCTCGAGCAGACGATCAAGGAGCTGAAGGGCGAGGAGATCTCGGAGGAGGCGCGCGCCAACGTGAACCTCCGCGTGGACCTGCGGATAGACGACGAGTACGTGCCGGACATGAACCAGCGGCTGACGGTGTATCGGCGGATGGCCGCGGTGCCGGGCGAAGAGGAGCTGGCGCGCCTGGTCGAGGAAGTGCGCGACCGTTACGGTCCGCCGCCGGATTCGGTGCTGAATCTCGCGGAATACGCGTCGATTCGCCTCATGGCCGACCGCATCGGCCTGGAGTCGCTCGACCGCGAAGGGCAGTTCGTCGTCCTAAAGTTCAGGCAGGATGCCAAGCTGGACCCGGCGTGGCTCTTCCGCGTCGTCCAGCAGCGCGGCGACATCACGCTCATTCCCCCCGGGACCATCAAGATGGATCTCAAGAAGCCGGTCGGAGCTCAGCCGGCACGGCCGCCGGCCGGGGGCCCGCAGGGGCCGCAAACGCGCCGAAAAGGCAGCGATCCGGTGGCCGGGGGCTCCTGGTGGGCCGCCCGGGCCCAGGCGGGCGAGGTGACCGCGGGGTTCACCCGGGAAGAGATCCTGCGTCCGGCCAAGGAGGATCCGAGGGCGGCGGGCGGCGTCTTCGTGCGGGTCTCGGACTTGCTCCGCGAGTTGAGCGGCGGCGTGTCGATCGGGTAAAATACTCAGTTCCAGCAGTTTAGGGGAAGTTGACATGAAAGCAGCCACGAACCTCGCGCTCCTCCTCGTCCTGGCCGCGCCTCCTGGTGCCGCCGCTCGCGCAGAGTCGTCGAGGACGGCGGCGCGCGAAATCCTCGAGCAGGTCCTGGTCAAGGTGAACGGCGACATCATCACCAAGACGGAACTGGAGCAGCGCCAGATCGCCGAGCTCAGGCGGCGCATGAACCAGCAGGTCGACGCCGACGCGCTGAAGACCGACGAGCAGTTGAAGAAAGCGCTGACCGAAATCACGCCTCAGATCCTCGTCGACACGATCGACGAGCTGCTCATGGTGCAGATGGGGAAGGACAAGGGGTACCAGCTCAAGGACGAGCAGTTCAGGGAGTGGCTCGAGAAGATGCGCAAGGACCAGAACCTCGAGGACGAGGCCAAGTTCCAGATGGCGCTGAAGCAGGAGAGCATGACCATCGCCGACCTGCGGAAGAACGTCGAGCGCCAGTTCATGATCGGCCAGGTGCAGCGCGAGGAAGTCGGCGCCAAGCTGCAGATCACCGAAGAGGAAGCGCGTCAGTACTACCTCGCGCACAAGTCGGAGTTCGCCGAGCCGGCGACCGTCACGCTTCGGGAGATTCTGCTCGAGGTGCCGACCGCCACCAAGGGCGGTCAGGCCGGCGTGAATGTCGCGCAGGACGACGAGACGGCGCAGAAGGCGGCGGCGGTCAGGGCCCGCGTGGTTGGCGGAGAGGATTTCGCGAAGGTCGCGGCGGAAGTGTCCGCGTCGCCGTCGAAGGCCAACGGCGGCCTCGTCGGCCCAATCAACCAGTCCGAATTGTCGGCGCAGCTCCAGCAACTGCTGCTGAAAATGAAGCCCGGCGACATCACCGAGCCGCTGCGGACGGCGCGCGGCTTCCAGATTCTGAAGCTCGAATCGACGAAGCCGACCACGACCCCGGCCTTCGACAGCGTGCGCGACGTCGTGGCCGACCGCGTGCACGAAGTCCGTCAGCAGACGGAAGTGCGCAAGTTCCTCGCGCGGGTCCGCAGCGAGGCGATCATCGAGTGGAAGAACGACGAGCTGAAGAAGGCCTACGAGAAGGCGCTGGCCGCGCCCGAGGCGACCGGCGGCATTTAGCGATGTCCTCCGAGACGGCGTTTCCCTGGTACGCGATCTGGACCCGATCGCGCCACGAGCACGTCGTGCGCGATCAGCTCGCGCGCAAGGGCTACGAGGCCTTTCTGCCGACCATCCCGCGCTGGAGCCGCTGGAAGGATCGCAAGAAGAAGATCGACTGGCCCCTGTTTCCCGGCTACTGTTTCGCGCGCTTCGAAGCACGCGAGCGCCTGCCCATCCTCAAATGCGTCGGCGTCGTCTCGATCGTCTCGTTCGACGGCGAGATCGCGCCGATCCCGGACTTCGAGATCGAAGGGATCCGGAAGCTCGTCACGAGCGAGCTCCAGTTCGATCCCTGTCCGCTCATTCGCGAAGGCATGATGGTGGAAGTGACCCACGGGCCGCTCAAGGGGGTCGTCGGACGGTTGATGCGCAAGGGCGCGCACGCCCGGCTCATCCTCGCGGTCGACCTGATCGGGCAGGCTGTCAGCGTCGAAGTGGATGCCGCAGATGTGAAAGCGTACTAATTTCTGAATTCGTGAATTTGTGAATTTGTGAGTTGGTGAATTACTGAGTTGGTGAATTAACCACGGTGGGCGGTATCAGCCACGGAGACAATTCACCAATTTCACGAACCCCTAATTCACTAATTCACCAATTCACAAATCCACCAACTTCCCTATGAAGATTGGCTCCATCAACCTGTCTCCCCCGTTCGGCCTGGCCCCAATGGCTGGGATGACCGACACGGCGTTTCGCCGACTGGTGAAGCGCAACGGCGGCTGCGGTCTCGTGGTGACCGAGATGGTCAGCTCGGAGGGACTCGTGCGCGGCATCGGCCGCACGCTCGAGTACGCGGAGTACACCGAAGAAGAGCGGCCGGTGTCGATTCAGATCTTCGGCGGGGATCCCGAGAAGATGGCCGCCGCCGCCCAGGTCGTCGAGGGCATGGGGGCGGATATCGTCGACGTGAACATGGGCTGCCCGGTGCCGAAGATCGCGAAGCACAACGCCGGCTGCAGCCTGATGCGCGAGCCCGAACATGCGGCGGAGGTCGTGCGCGCGATGGCGCGCGCGGTGAAGATTCCGGTGACCGTGAAGATGCGCGCCGGCTGGAACGAGGCCGAGATGAATGCCCCGGACCTGGCGCGGCGGCTGGAGGACGCGGGGGCGGCGGGGCTCGCCGTGCACGGCCGCACGGCCGCGCAGTCGTACTCGGGCGTGTCGGACTGGAACCTGATCGCGGATGTCGCGGCGGGCGTGTCGATCCCGGTGCTTGGCAGCGGCGACTGCATCGAGGCGGAGCAGGTGGTCGACCGCGCGCGCGGATCGAAGATCGCCGGCGTTCTCGTGGGACGCGGCGCGCTGCGGAACCCCTGGATCTTCGAGCAGGCAGCGGACCTTCGGGCGGGCCGGGCGCCGCGCGCAATCACGCTCGAGGACCGTGGGCGGTTTCTGCTCGACTACATCGAGCTGCTGCTGAACGAGCGCGTGGGCGAGGCCGACGGCTTCCGGCATGTGGCGCCGGGACAGGAGCGCGCGTCAGCCAGCCCGGCGCGCGGTCACGACCGATGGGTCATCAACAAACTGCGCGCGCTGAACACCTGGTACACCAAAGGCCTCGACAACGGATCTCATCTGCGCGTCGCCGTCAACTCGGCGGACTCCCTCAGCCAGCTCCGCGCGATCGTCGAGGATTTCTTCTTCTCCTCTCAGATGGCGTCGACGAGCGCCTCGAGATCCGCGGCTTCAACCATTTCGTAGTCGCAGGCGAGCGACCGGGACGCGGACGCGGCGAAGTGCGCGCCGATGCGCGCGTGCGAGGGGTGTGCGAGGTACGCCTTGAGCCCGGCCATATCGGCGAACTCGACGATGACCGCGTAGGCGTAGTCCTCGCGCATCATCTGTTCGTAGCCGGGCAGGCCGTGGCGTGTGCGCCGGCCGACGCGGCATCTGATGACCGAAGGGATTTCCTTCGCGACTGAGGCCAGGCCGGCGAGAATCTCCCGCTTGGTGTCCGCGTCCAGGTGTTCGGCAGGATTGAACAGGATGACGTGGACGATCACCGCCCGCGTCCTCCGCCGCCGCCACTTCGGCCGCCGCCGCGCGACCCGCCACCGCGCGTGCCTCCTCCGCCGGGCCCGCGGCCGCCACCGCGCGATCCACCGCGACTCTGGCCCGGCCCGAAGCGGTTTCCTCCGGGGGCGGGGCGGCCACCGCTCGGCGCGGGGCGATTGCCGCCCGGCGCGGGGCGCCTGCCGGGCGGGCGTCCAGGTCCGCGTGGGCCGGCCGGCCGGCCACTCGCGGCAGGGCGTGCGGCGGGCTTCCGCGTCCTGTCGAAGGCCGGCGGCCCCGATGGCCGCTCTTTGCGCGTGTCGCGCGGCGGTTCCTCAGCTCGCTCCCGGCGCAGTCTGGCCGCGAAGCGGGCGCGCTTCTCGTCGCGCGGCACCTGGAACTTCTCGCGCGGATCGCGATGCTCGCCCCCGGGCCGCCACGCGGGCGGGCGGCGTTCCCGCGCCGGCCGTCGTTTCAGCGCCGCGGCCATGCGTTCCTCTTCCGGCGTGTGCCACAGGCGGCCGCGCGCGAACCACTTCATCACGGCATCGGGATGCGTCGACTGGAGCTGGCGCAGGGTCGGGAGCAGCTCATCCTGCGTGTGCGCGCGGAAGGCCGTCGGCATGCCTTCGAGGATGATCGTCCAATAGGTGTGACGTGGCGGCATGAGGTCAGCGCGGCAGCGCGCCCTTTCCGGGCTCCAGACGTTTGAGCTTCTCGATCAGCGTCGTGCGCTTGAGGTTCAGCAGCTTCGCGGCCTGCCGCTTGTTGCCGCGCGTGCGTTCGAGCGATCGCTTGATGAGCGAGAGCTCGACGCCCTCGATGTAGTGCTCGAAGTCGAGGCCATCCTCTGGAAACCACACGTCCGCCGAGTCCGCGGCGGGCGCGTGCCCCTGGATCTCCGGCGCGAGGTCCGCCACGTCGATCTGCGACCGGCCGTGCGTGAACGCCAGCGCCCGCTCGATGGCGTTCTCGAGCTGGCGCACGTTGCCGGGCCATGGGTACGCCATCAGCCGTCGCAGCGCGTCCTGCGACACCGTCACGCGGTCGTGCCCCGCATCGCCGGCAATCCGCTGAAGGAAATGCTGGACGAGCAGCGGAATGTCCTCGCGGCGCTCGCGCAGCGGAGGCAGTTGAATCGGGATCACATTGAGGCGATAGAACAGGTCCTCGCGGAACGTGCCCTCCGCCACCATCCGCGCGAGATCGGAATGTGTGGCCGCGATCACGCGCACGTCGATCTTGATCGTGTGCGAGTCGCCGACGCGCTCGAACTCGCGCTCCTGGAGCACCCGCAGCAGCTTTGCCTGCAGCGCCGGGCTCATCGTCCCGATCTCGTCGAGGAAGAGCGTGCCCTTGTGCGCCTGCTCGAGTCGTCCCTGCCGCGTCCCGATCGCGCCGGTGAACGCGCCGCGCACGTGACCGAAGAGCTCCGCTTCGAGGAGCGTCTCGGGGATGGCGCTGCAGTTGATCGCGACGAACCGGTTCGCGCGCCGCGGACTGTTGTGGTGAATCGCCCGGGCCGCGAGCTCCTTGCCGGTGCCGGTTTCGCCGGTGATCAGCACGGTGCTCGACGTCGCGGCGACGGTCTCGAGCAGCTCGAACAGATCGCGCATCACCTGGCTGTGCCCGACGAGGCCGTCGATCCGGTATCGATCTTCGAGCTGCGATCGCAGGTACGCGTTCTCGGTTTTCAGACGGCGCTGCTCGAGCGCCGAGCGGAGCACGTGGAGCAGGGCGTCGAACTGAAACGGCTTGGTGATGAAATCGGCGGCACCCTGCTTGATCGCTTCGACGGCATCCTTGACAGTGCCAAAGCCAGTGATGACGATCGCAATGATCTCCGGGTAGCGCTCGATGGCGGCATCGAGGACCTGCCGGCCGTCGATGCCCGGGAGCCGCAGGTCGGTCACGAGCACGTCGAAGGCGAAGTCCGCCAGGCGCTGGATGGCCTCCTCGCCGCTGCCGGCCTGCTCGACGATGAACCCGTGGTCCGAGAGCCGCTCCGCGATGGCCTCCCGGAGGGCGCTCTCGTCGTCGACGATCAGCAGATGTTTCGGGCTCTCAGCCATTTAATGGACGTGGGCGGTATTTTGACACCCCGCGGGAACCCGGTCAATCGCAGAAGATGTGGAAGGGCTACAGCCGAGCGGATGCGGCACCGATAATCCACAGCGAGCGAACGTCCTGAGCGAGCGCGTTCGGGAGGCCCACGGGCAAAGCGCCAAGGACACGGAGCGACCGAGCGCAGCGAGAGAGCCACGCGCCCGGAGCGGGGATCGAAGGGGTCCCCGCGAGGGCGCGTGTAGGGGGTCCGGGGGCAAAGCCCCCGGACATGAAACGATGATGATTGATCGTAAGACGATTTCCATCATGAAGGCCTGCGAGCTGGTCGGCGTCAGCCGCCGGACCATCTACAACTGGATCGCCAGCGGCAAGGTCGAATACGTTCGCACGGCCGGTGGATCCGTGCGCATTTTCGTCGACACGCTCTGGCGCGAGCCGGGACGGGCGGGCGAGATGACCACCAAAGAGGCGTCGTGATAGACGTGGACGACACCACCACGAGGAAGCCCGCGGATCGACTTTCCGACATCGGACTGCTGTTCCACCGCCTCAATAACCAGCTCGGGATCATCCTGGCGAACGCGGAGCTGCTCGAGACCAAGGCGGGCGACGAAATGAGCCGCGCGCGCGCGTCCCAGGTGGTCGCGAGCGTGCTCGACGCGATGGCGACGGCTCGGGAAATTCGGACCCATTCCAAGTAGCCAGATCGTCATATTCGTGACATTACAGCGGCGGCATCAGTCATAAATTTGACGACTACCTGACCCATCAAGGCGTGTAGCTTCCCGCAACTTCACACCGCAACACTCCGCTAACCTCCAGTAAGACAGAGACTTCCCGATTAGAACTCCAGCGCCGCAGATATTCGCTTTTTATTCGTTTTTCTCGTGGTACCCGCGTTGCGGAAGAGGTCTGCCCAAGCGGCCGCCTTCGCGCTTCGGCCGCCTTCGCACTTCGCGCTACGGCGGGCCTGGCTGGGAACGCGAGCATGAGCCACGAGCCACGGACAACGAGCAACGAGGAGATCACGAAATGCAGCGTCACCCACTCGCCGCCCGCAACCGCGACCGCATCGCCGCCGGGCTGCCGTTTGTCGAATCTCTCGCGCGCCGGGTCGCGGCCTCGATGCCGCACTCGATTGAGCTCGGCGATCTCGTCCAGGACGGCATGATCGGGCTGATTGACGCGGCGTGCCGCTTCGACGAGGGGCGCGGCATCAAGTTCGAGACGTTTGCCGAGCGGCGCGTGCGCGGGGCGATGATTGACGCGCTGCGTCGCGATGCCTGGCCGCGGGGCGTCAGGCGTCAACGCCGCGAGCTGGAAACGGCGCGCGAGGAGCTGCGGCGGGAGCTGGGCGCCGAGCCGTCGCTCGCCGATCTGGCCGCGCGCGTCGGCTCCGACGAGGCCCGGCTCGGCCGCACGATTGTCCGGATCAACACGATCGAGTCCACGTCGCCGCTTTCGGCCGGAGAAAACGTCGACGGCGCCAACCTGCCGGCCGCGCTCGTGCCGTCGGAGCCGCAGGCGCCCGATCGCGCGTACGAGGAGCAGGAAGTCCGCGACCGGATGCGCGCGGCCATCGCCACGCTGCCGCCGCGCGAGCGGAAGGTCATCGGGCTCTACTATTACTCCGAAGCGACGATGAAGCAGATCGGGCAGGAGATTGGGGTCAACGAGTCGCGCGTCTCGCAGTTGCACGCGCGCGCCGTGCAGCGCCTGCGCAAGGCGCTCGGCGGTGAAGGCGGCGACCAGGTCATCAGCCCGGCCATCGTCCAGTTCCAGCAGACCATCCGCCGCATGCGGATGGCGAAGTCAGACATGAAGCCCGGCGTGGTGCTGCAGTACCGATCGACGAAGACGTCGCCAAGGCGCCGCACACCAGCGCGCCACGAGCCGGCCATAGCCGCGGTGCGCTGATCCCGGCGATTCAGACCCTTCCGATGGACGGACCCACGGTCTTACGCACGAAGGCCACAAAGGACACGAAGCACACGAAGACAGAAGGACGGCTTGAGACTGCCACTGTCTGACCGGTCGCGACCGCGCTACGCGCGGTGAGATGGTCTGGAACCCACGCACACAAACACGGCAAGCTCGAATCGTGCTTGTGTGCGTGGGTTCCAGGCCATCTCGAATGCCGGCCACAGGCGCTCTGGGCCGGCCCGCGACCGGTCAGTCTAGCGTGACAGGCCCAGTCTTCGTGCCCTTCGTGAACTTCGTGCTCTTCGTGAGATTGGACGTGGTACGTGTAGATGGGCAGTGCGTGTTACAGATCCCGCAAGGCGACGTTTGGATCGACGCGCGAGGCACGGCGCGCGGGCAGGTAGCACGCGGCGAGCGCGGCGAGAATCAGCGGAATCGGGACGAGCGCGTAGGCAACCGGATCGACGATCCGGATCGGCGACGGGACAACCGCGCGGATCCCCATTCGGACCACGACGCCAAGGAACAGCCCGAGGAGCAGCCCCTCAGCCACCGGCCTGAGCCCTTCCCGCATCACCATCTGGCGGATCTGACGGACGCTCGCCCCGAGCGCCATCCGCAGTCCGACCTCCCGTCTCCGCCGTGTGACCAGGTGCGACTGCACTCCATAGAGACCAATCATCGCCAGCACCATTGTCAACGCGCCCAGCGCCGCGGCCAGCGATCCTGCGACCCGAGCGGCGACATATTCGCCGGCCAGCATCATCGGGGCCGCCCCCGCGGTGCCGGTCGCAAGGTCTGGATCTGTTTGCTGGAGCGCGTTCTGCAACACGCGCGCGGCAGCCGAGGGATCTCCACGCGTCCGCGCGACGAGCACGATGTTCGGCGTGTAGTTCTGCGCAAACGGCACATAAAACACGCCCTCACGCCGGCTCATGAGGCGCCCCGTGTCCGTGTCGCGCGCCACGCCGACGACCGTGTACCGCAGCGTCGGCTGGCGCCCCCACTCCTGCGCCAGGAACTCGCGATCGATGGCGGCCGTCGTGCCGAACAAGTGCCGCGACGCCTGCTCGCTCACGACAGCCACCTTGCGCGAGCCGGCGCCGTCCCGCTGGTCGAACGGCCGGCCCCTCACGATTGGCACGCCGAGCGCACGAAAGATGTCCGTGGTCGCCGACAGCAGTAGACCATCAAACTTGTTGGCATCGCCGCTGAACGGCTTGTCCACGGCTGCGATCGAGACGAACGGCGTCATCGTCATGCCGAACGGCATTCCCGAGGAAGCCGCAACCGATTCGATGCCGTCGGTGCGGGCGGCCGCCGCGAGCGTCGAGTCGATCGCCCGCCGCGCCTGGGCTTCGTCCCAGCGTTGCAGGCGGAAATGCACGGTGGCAAGGCCGAGCCGTTCCAGGGCAATGCCCGGATCGTGCCGCGCCTCCGAGATGACCACGCGCACGAGGATCGCCGCCACCAGGAAGAAGCAGGTCGAGATCGCGACCTGCCATCGCACCAGCGCGCGCTGGCGCCGTGATCGAGGCGCGCCGACCGATGCCGCCGGTGACGTCAGGTCGGGGCTCACGGAGGATCGCGTCAACTGGAGCGCTGGCTCGAGGCCGAATACGGCCACGGAGAGGAGCAGCGCGCCCGCCGCGATCAGGAGCGCGGAGAGGTCGAGCTCGGGGGCTATGGGGAATGCGCCGCGCGGCGTTGGGAGTTCCGTTGTGCTCAGAACGAGGATCGCGCGCGTCACGCCATATGCGGTAAAACCACCGAGCCCCGCGATGATCCCGCTTTCGATCGTCAACTCGCGAACGATGCGCCACCTCGACGCGCCGAGCGCGCGCCGCACCGCCAACTCGTGCTGCCTCATCGTCCCTCGCGCGAGCATCAGGTTCGCCAGGTTCGTGCATGCGACCACGAGGACCAGCGCGACCAGGCCGATAATCAACAGGCCGAAACGCGTAGGGGGCGACCCGCTTTCTGTTGCGGCAAGCACGCGGCGGACGAACCACTGGCGTCCTGCCGCTGGCCGTAGAGGATCGCGCGGGAGCGGAGCGGCGGCGTCGAGGCCGCGGCCGATGGACGCGAGCTCCGCCGTCGCGCTCGACAACGATCGGTCCTGCCGCAGCCGCCCGATGACGGTGAGCCGCCTTGCCTCGCGCGCGGCGACCTCGGCTGATGTCCCGGGCGTGTCGCTGGCGCCGAGCGGCACCCACCCGCCCGTGTAAAGCGGCGGCGACAGTCCCACGAACGACGCCGGAGCGATCCCGATGATCTCAAAGGGCCGGCTCCCGACCCGAACGATTCGACCGACGATGTCCGGATCGGCGGCGAACCGTGTACGCCAGAGCCAGTAGCCGAGGACGATCACGTGTCTCTGCAGCTGCTCGTCCTCCGGTTGAATCATTCTCCCGAGGAACGGACGCACGCCCAAAGTATCGAAGTAGCCGCCAGTCACCGCCTGGCCGTTCAGGATCTCGGTCGACGAGGGGGCGGCCAGTCCCTCGTTGAACGAGGTTGACGCCGCCATGGATCGGAACGTCTTCTGTTTCCCCGCTACCTGATCGAAGTCCGCGCGCGACATCACCATGCCGGTCTGCGCGCGCCCGTTGACGGGGATTGCGACCAGCACAACGTGCTCGGCATCCGCGACGCCGATCGGCTTCCAGAGCAAACTCGCCAGGACGGAGTACACCGCCGTCGTCACACCGATGCCGATGCCGAGCGAGACGACGGCAAATATCACGAACAATGGCGTGGCCGCGAGCCGTCTCACCGCAAACCTGATATCCCCCACAATCCCGTGGAAGATGCGCAGCTGGCCTGGACCTTCCTCGTAACGGCCAGACCAGTCGAGCGTCAGCGGCTGCGGCCGGGGAGTGAGAACGAATGGCGCCGAGTGTCGTTCCCGATCGTCGAGGGGCGGCCGCGTCAATTCACCCTGGGAGGCGGCGAAGCTCTCGCTCAGACTGAAGCCCTCGAACGGGGCAGCGGGATCGGTCTCCGCGAACAGGAGGCCATCCGTCGCGGCCAGAAGCCGCCGGCGCTTGCGAGCGAGGACGCCGGTGAGTCCCCCGATCGCAGCAACTGCGAGTGCGATCGGCACGGTGCCGGTTCCGAGGATCCCGAGCTCGAGGATTGCGACGCCGTACCCGAAGAACAGGAATCCCGCGAGTGCCCATGGCCATCGCGTCCGGAACGCATCGACGGTGGGGAACGACGTGCAGGTGAACGGGATCTTTCGAAAGTCCCGAAGAAGCAACTCCGCGAGCAGCACGCCCGCGAACACGCTGAACACCGCGTGGTGGAGGGCCGGAACGATCCCCCAGAACAGCGCCGTGAAGGCACACGTCACGACGGCAATCGGCAGCACGGCGCCGACCACCATCGCGCGCCGCACCCCGTCGATCGCGGCGCTTCGATTCAGTGGCTCACACAGCCGGACCACCCAGTTCGCCCGCGGCTCGATCGGCGCCGCGAACAACGCGCGCATTCCCGAGAGCACCAGGAAGAGCAGGACGAAGGGGGCGGAGCCAATCCCCGGCATCTGCTTCGCGGCGTACCCGCGCATGATTTCCGGGGTGGCCGTGGACACAACCAACGTGATGCCGACCGCCACGTACAGGGCGAGGAGCAGTCGATGGTGACGACTGCGAGCCAGGCTGCGCAGCGTGAAGGAGCAGACGGCGCGCTCGACCGGCGACCCGAGAAGCCATGCGGGGGCGTGCAAGGAGATCGAAAGCGCGCTCAGACGTACGCCACGCCGAGTCGCAAGCGGCGTCTCGAGCGCCTGGCGCGTGACCCGCCGGTAAGACGCGATGTACAGCAGGACCGTCGCGACACTCGAACCCGCGGTGACCGCTGCACCGAAGCGGGCGAGCGTCGCCGCCGCCGGGCCGCCGGTTCCGGCGAGCGTCTCGTACACCGCGAAGAACCACGCCGGCGGGAGCAGCCACGCAAGTAGTGACGGACTGGCCCCCGATAATCCCTCCGCACAGGCGTGGGCCGCGATCCAGGGCGCCATCAGCAGCGCCTGGAGCAGCAGAACGGCAAGTGCCACCTGCAGCGCAAGCCCTGCGCGCGCGACGCTCCGTCTTCCAAGTGCAGCGACGAGCGCACAGTGCATCGCCAGCAGAGAGAAGAAACCAAAGCCGCACGCCAGGATCACGGCCGCGCATTGCGCAGCGGCCCCACGCAGCATCCCGGGAGTCGCAGCGTAGGTGCCGGCCATGACGGACAACCCGATGGATGGCACGATCGAGGTGCCCGCGACAAAGAGCGTAAAGAGGAGCGCCAGCGCGCCAAGCCGTGCGGTGACCTGCGTGGCGACGGCGACGGGTAACGGCGAAAGGACCCTCGCATCGCGGCGATCCGGGAGCACGCCGTCCCACGTCATCAGCGCCGTCAGTCCCATGACTGCAAGCGCGATCGTGATCAGTAACAGCCGATCGGAGGCAATCGCGGGCTGGAGCTGCGCGGGGGCCTCGAAAATCAACCGGCCGTATCGCGGCGCAAACAACAGGGGCACGGCGAGCCCTGGCGCGGACAGCAGGACGATGGACCAGATGAGTCGCTGGACGTGCGGCAGGCCGGCCGGCATCACGTCGCTCTCGAGGAGACGGTAGAAGAACACGCGGCCCAGCAGTCGCGCTTGCCGCGACCGCTCGATCATTGCTCCATCACCTTGACGAGGCCGTTCGCCACGCCATCCACGTCGGACGCCGCGACCACCTTGCGGAACACCTGTTCGAGCGACGACAACTGCAACACCTCGCGCAGACGCGAGACGGAGTCGTGCGCGACGACCCGCGATTCGTGCAGGATCAACACCTCGGTCGAGGCCTGCTCGACCATCTCGAGGACGTGGGAGCTGTAGACGATCATCTTGCCGCGCGCGGCGAGCGCCTGCACGAGGCTCCTCAGCACCAGCGTGGAGAGGACATCGAGGCCGGAGCACGGCTCGTCCATGACGATCAGGTCGGGATCGTGCAGGAGTGCCGCGGCAATCAGGACCTTCTGGCGCATGCCCTTCGAGTAGGCCGACAACTGCTCGTGACGCGCGTCGGCGAGCCCGAAAATCTCGAGGAACTCCTGGATCTTCCGGGCGAGCCGCGCCGGCTCGAGCCCGCGCAGGCCGCCGACGAGCGACAGGTATTCCGGACCCGTCAGGTAGGTATAGAGGTGGGCTTCTTCCGGAACGTATCCGACCCGCGCCTTGAACTCGAGCGGGAAATCCCGGATGTCGCGGCCGTCGAAGAGGACGCGGCCTCCTGACGGCTCGAGCAGCCCGGTCAGCATCGACACGGTCGTCGACTTGCCCGACCCGTTCGGCCCCAGGAGGCCGAGGACCGTGCCGGGCCGCAGCGTGAAGCTGACGTCCCGCACGGCCGCGATCGCCGAGTAGTACTTCGTCAGCCCACGGGCTTCGAGCATAGCCGAGCCTCCCGGGTTTAGCCGATCATCTCCTGCGCGACGCGGAGGAGATCCTTCAGGCGGAACGGCTTCGCCAGCCAGCGGCAGCCGGACTCCTCGAGGAACTGTTCCGCGTCGGTGCCGGCCACATCGCCCGTGACGAACAGCACGCGGTGCGCGATGGTCGGGTCGCGGGCTTCGAGCTGCCGGAAGAACGCCGTGCCGTCGAGGCGCGGCATCTTCAGATCGCACACGACGAGATCGTAGGTCCGCTCTTTCAATCGTTCGAGCGCCTCGAGGCCGTCGCTCGCGCGGTCCACTGAGAAGCCGGCGTCGCCCAGCGCTTCGGCGACGGCCGCGCCGAGCGCCACTTCGTCTTCCACGACGAGCACCGCCGCTCCGGCGCCGATATCCCTGTCGGCGAGCGTCCGTTCGGGCGCGCGCGGGAGCGGAGGCTTGAGCGGACCGGCGCCCACCGGCAACTCCACGAAGAACGACGCGCCGCGATCCGTCTCCGACTTGAGCGAGATCCGCCCGCCATGCTCCTGCACGATCGCGTACGCGACCGTCAGGCCGAGTCCCGTGCCCTTTCCGACCTCCTTCGTCGTGAAGAAGGGATCGAAGATCCGGGGCTGCACGTCCTCCGGCACGCCCGGCCCATCGTCGTTCACCTCGAGGACGACGGCGTCGCGGTCGGCGTCGTGCCAGGTGCGCACGATGAGCGTGCCCCGGCCGTGCGACGCAATCATCGCCTGCTCGGCGTTGATCATCAGGTTCAGCAGCACCTGCTGGCACTGGTGAGGATCGGCGAAGACGTGCGGCAGGCCGGTCGGGAGCGCCTCGAGCGTGGAGATGTTGTTCAGGCGCTGCTCGTAGGAGCGGAGGGCCAGGGTCTCGCGGACGATCTGATTCACATCGACCATCGCGCGCGTCGTGTGCCGCTTGCGGGCGAACGTCAGCAGGTTGCGCACGATCTTCGCGGCGCGCTCCGACTCGCTGAGGATGATGTCGAGGCCTCGCTTGGTCGGCTGGTCCACGGGCTGCGATGCGAGGCGCTCGGCCCATGTCAGGATGGTCGCGAGCGGATTGTTCAGCTCGTGAGCGACGCCGGAAATCGTCTGCCCCAGCGCGGCCAGCTTCTCCGCTTGCAGCAACTGGTGATACAGATCGCGCGCCTGGTCCTCGAGCCGTTTGCGCTCGCTGACGTCGCGCATCAGCGCCTCGACGCGCACACCCTCCGTCGCGCGCTCGGCGTGCGCGGTCACCTCCACCCACATGGCCGTCCGGTCGGCACGCCGCAGCCGCAGCAGGTAATCGGTGACCGACCCGTCGCGCTCGAGCCGCTCCAGGAAGCCGTCGCGCGCCTGCCGATCGACGAACCGATCGAGCTCGAACGGGCGCACCTCCCCCGGCGGCGTCTCCGCCGCGAAGCCGAACATCAACCGCAGGTGGGGATTGGCGGACAGCGTCTCGGCCGAGTCGGCCGTCAGCATCCCGATGTACACGCCCTCGTGCACCGACTCGAACAACCGCGCGAACGCTTCGGGCGGAGCCGTGGAGGGGAGGAGTGGGGCGTCGGACATCGGTCGCGGGCGATTATAAGATAGTGGGACGATGTTTACGCCGTCGCTGTTGAAGGATCGTGTCGCCCTCGTCACGGGCGGCGGCACGGGCATCGGCCTCGCCATCGCGAAGCGGCTCGGCGAGCTGGGCGCGTCGGTGGCGTTCGGCAGCCGCAACGCGGAGCACCTGGAGCAGGGCTCCGCGGATCTGCGCCACGCCGGGCTCGACCCGCTCGCCGTGCAGGTCGACGTCAGGAACCCCGAACAGGTCGACGAGATGGTCCAGCGCGTCATCCGGCATTTCGGGCGGGTGGACATCCTCGTCAACAACGCGGCGGGCAATTTTATCTCCCGCGCGGAGGCGCTCTCGCCCAACGGCTGGGACGCCGTCATCGGCATCGTCCTCAACGGCAGCTTCTACTGTTCGCGTGCGGTCGGACGCCACATGATCGAGCGGGGCGCCGGCGGCTCGATCGTGTCGATCCTCGCCAACTATGTGTGGACCGGGAGTCCGGGCACGATCCATTCCGCGGCGGCCAAGGCCGGCGTGATGTCGATGACACAGACGCTGGCCGTCGAGTGGGCGAAGCACAAGATCCGGGTGAACGCTGTGGCGCCTGGACCGATCGAATCGCCCGGGGCGGCGAGGCAACTGTGGAACTCTCCCGATGCGGTCGCGCGCATCACGCAGATGGTGCCGCTCAAGCGCTGGGGGCAGCCGTCTGAAGTGGCCGACGCCGTGGCGTTTCTCGTCTCCGAGCACGCGGGTTTCATCACGGGGGAAATCCTCACCATCGACGGCGGCGCGTGGCTGGGCCGCGGCACGTTCGGGTTCGTCGAATAGTGGCCCCCGCGTCCGGCCGGCCTGGCGACTCGACCATGCGGCAGCGGCGCCTCGCCTTTTTCGCGTGGGTCGCCGTGTGCCTCGTATGGGGCACCACGTATCTGGGCATCCGGATCACCCTCGAGACCATGCCTCCGGCGCTCATGGGTGGGTTCCGCTGGACGATCGCGGGAACGCTGCTGGCCGCTTACGTCCGCGCGACAGGCGATCGACTTCCGCCCCGTTCGCAATGGGGCGGGATCGCGCTGCTTGGATTCCTGCTGCTCGGCCTCGGCAACGGCGGGGGCGTCTTCGCGGAGCAATGGATTCCGAGCGGCCTTACCGCCGTACTCGTCGCCTCTTCGCCCTTCTGGATGACGGCGATCGAGGCGGCGCTTCCGCACGGCGAGCCGTTGCGAGCCCGGGTGATTGCTGGCCTGGTCGTCGGATTCGGCGGCATCCTGGTCCTGGTCTGGCCCGACCTGACCGTGGGTGGCGCCGGTCAGCGGCGCTTTCTCGCGGGCGTCATCGCCTTGCAGATTGCCTCGGCGGGCTGGGCCCTTGGATCCTCGTACTCGCGGCGACATGCGCGCGGCGAGAACGTGCTTGGCACGACCGCGTACCAGATGCTGGCAGGCGGACTGATACTGCTTGCGGCCGGAACAGCGCGCGGCGAGTGGGCACACCTGTCGTTCATTCCCCGCACGGCATGGGCGCTGGTGTACCTGTCGACCCTCGGCGCCATCGGCGGCTTCGTGGCGTATACGTACGCGCTGCGCCACCTCGCGGTCTCGTTCGTCTCGCTCTACGCGTACGTCAATCCGGTCATCGCCGTCGCCCTTGGCGTGGTACTGCTTGGCGAGCCCTTCGACGCGCGGATGGCGACAGCCGCGCTCCTGGTGTTCGCGGGCGTGGCCATCGTGCGCCTGTCGCCGAACGTAGAGTGATAACATCGCCGAAGTGCCGCGTCGCCAGTAGGCAGTAGGCAGCAGGCAGAACCAGATAGCAGGCAGCTCGCAGCAGGCAGCAGGCAGTAAGTCCCGCTGTCCCGCAGTCAGCGTGACAGTGTGATCCACTGCCTGCTGCCTGCTGCCTACTGCCTACTGCCTACTGCCTACTGCCTACTGCCTACTGCCTACTAACCACCTGACACGAGCCAATGTCACCGAACCCCGAAATGTGGGATGAGCTGTCGGGCCGCGTTGCGGCGGTCCAGAACCCCTGGATCCGGCAACTCCTGGAGTCCGTGCTGCAGCGTCATGGCGAGCGGCTGAAGGTCTGGCCCGCGGCGATGATGGTGCACCATGCCTACGCGGGCGGACTGCTGGAGCACATCCTCAAGCTGGCGGAAGTGGGTGGCGGACTCGCCGCCTCATACGGCGTGGATCCGGACCTTGTCCTGGCCGGCGCGATTCTGCACGACCTCGGCAAGCTGGAGGAGCTAGGTCACGATGGGGCGACGACCTACTCGCGTTCCGGCAACCTGCTCGGGCACATCACGCTCGGCGTGAAGATGGTCGGCGAGATGGCGGCGGAGATCGCCGGGTTTCCAGACGATCTCCGCGAGCGTCTCGAGCACATGGTGGTGTCCCACCATGGCGCGCGCGCACTGGGCTCGCCCGTGGAGCCGATGACGGAAGAGGCGCTGATCCTCTCCGCCATCGACGACCTCGACGCGACGCTGCATCAGTTCAAGCGGCACGTGCGCGAGGACAGCGGCGAGGGTGAATTCACCGCGTATCACACGCGCTTGAGGCGGGTCCTGCTCAAACCGTCCGGCCGCTGATCAAGCGGACGAGGAAGAGCACGATCGCGACGACGAGCAGCACATAGATGAAGTTGCCCATCGTGTAACCGCTGATCATCCCGAGCAGCCACAGAATGATCAGAATGACGGCGATTGTTTCGAGCATCTCAGGTCTCCTCCCCTGGTTTCCTGCCGTTCCGGCGGCGCCCGGCGTCCTCGGCAGCAACACGTGTGCCACGGACGAGGCAGTTTCGTTCGGCAGGGTGTATCGCGAGGTACTGCTGTCGCTGCTGTTACTTACGGTGTGCGTGCCGGTCGCGAGGGCTCAGAGCACCGATGAAGCTCAACAGCAAAGCAATGCCCGGAGTGGAAGTCTGGGTGTGTCTCTCGGACGCTTCCTGGCAGGAAGCGCTACAGGTCTCGTGACGCACGAATCGGGGCACCTGCTGCTCGACGTGGTGTTCGACGCGGACCCCGGCATCCGAAAGGTCGATTTCCACGGCATTCCGTTCTTTGCCATCACGCACCGCGGCGGCCTTCCACGGCACCGTGAGTTCCTGATCTCCTCGGCGGGCTTCTGGGTGCAGCACGCCGAGACAGAGTGGTTGCTCACGCGCAGGCCGAATCTTCGGCACGAGCGCGCGCCCTTTGCCAAGGGAGTGCTCGCCTTCGACGTGCTGACCTCGATGGCTTACGCCGGCGCGGCGTTCGCGCGAACCGGTCCGTCGGAGCGGGACACGCGCGGCATGGCCGCATCATCCCGCGTCGACGAGCGCTGGATCGGCGCGCTGGTGCTCGCGCCGGCCATCCTCGACGCGTGGCGGTACTTCCATCCGGGATCGAAATGGGCCGCGCGAGGCTCGCGCGGGGTCAAGATTGGATTGGTGTTGCTTGTGGCCCGTTAAGTCGATAGTCGATGGTCGATAGTCGCGGTATCGTTTACTGACTTTGATATCGCCGGACTTTGACTTGCGCCTTGGACTTGCGACTATCGACTATCGACTATCGACTGATGTGTCGTCACGTGGGCCAAGCGCAAACGTCATCGTGCCTTCGACGACAACTTTCCCGCCGACGCGCGCGATGCCGTGGAGCCGGCCCATGCGGCTGCGGAGCCGGCGCACGAGCGCCTCGATCTCGACGACATCGCCCGGATAGACAGGACGCCGATAACGGACGCGCTCGATCCCCATGAAGTAGATCAGCTTTTCGCGGTTTTCCGGCTTCGCGAGAATCATGATGGCGCCGACCTGCGCGACCGCTTCGGTCAGGATCGTGGGCGGCAGCACGGGCCGCTCGCCGGGGCGGTGGGACAGAAACCGCTCGTTGAACGTCACGTTCTTGATGCCGACGATCCGCTTGTCGAGCTCGAGCTCGGTGATGCGATCGACGAGGAGAAACGGATAGCGGTGCGGCAGGATCCGTTCAATCGCCGAGTAGTCCAATGGCAGCGAAATGTCCATAAAGAGAGGAGATGCAAGTATAATCCGGACTGCCTGCCATCGGAAGGACGACTAGAGCCGCAGTGAGCCAGGGATTGCCAGAAGAAGCGGTGAGCGCCAGCGGCGGCCACCAGACCGCGGCCGACCGCGAGCTCGTCACAACGCTGTTCGATCTGGGTCGACAGGTCACGGCGGTTCTCGACCTCGACGATCTCCTTCAACAGCTCCCGCGCCTGATCCGCCGTCTCATCCCGTTCGAGGCGTTCGCGGTGTACCTCCTCGACGAGCGCCGCGGTGAGCTTCGCGCCGCCTATTCGGTGGGATATCCCGAGCCCGAAGCGCCGCTGCGGATCCGGCTCGGGGAGGGGCTTGTCGGCGCCGCGGTGGCCAGCGAACAGCCGCTGCTCGTCAACGATCTCCGCGCCGATCCGCGCTACCTCGAGTTCGTTCCGGGGATGAACTCCGAGATCGTCGTGCCGCTGATGCACAAGTCGCGGCCGATCGGCGCGCTCAACATCCTCAGCCGCAACCGCGATCAATTCAGCGTGGGAGACGTCGCGATCGTGCGCCAGTTTGGCGCGCACGTCGCGATTGCGCTCGTCAACGCGCGCTTGTACGAGCGGAGCCGGCGCGACGCCGAGGCCTTCGAGACGCTCGCGGAGATCGGCCGCGACGTGGCGGCCGTGCTCGATCTCGACGAGCTCTTCTCGCGCATCGCGCAGCTCACCAAGCGCGTGATCGACTACCGGACGTTCGGGATCCTGCTTCTCAACGACGCGCTCGAGCTCGAGATGAAGCTCGCGGTCCAGTACGGCGAGCGCGTGCAGGTGCCACGCGTCCGGCTTGGTGAGGGGCTCGTCGGGTATGCGGCGCTGCACCGGGAGCCGGTGCTCGTGTCCGACGTGTCACAGGATCCGCGCTACATCCGGATCGTGCCGGACGTCCGCTCCGAGCTGGCGATCCCGATGCTGTTGAAGGATCGCTGCATCGGCGTGGTCGATCTGGAAAGCCCGGAGCTCGACGCCTTCTCGAAACGGGATGTGGAGATCCTGACGCTCCTGGCGAGCCAGGCGGCCGTGGCGATCGAAAACGCGCGGCTGTACGAAGAAGTCCGGGCGAACGAGGAGCGGCTCGAAAAGGAGCTCCGGTTCGCGCAGCGCGTCCAGACCGCGCTCCTGCCGGCGGGACCGCCGAAACGGCTGAAGGGGGTCGAGGTCGCCGCGGCCTTCGCCCCCGCGCGAGAGCTCGGCGGAGACTTCCACGACTATCTGTCGCCCGAGTCGAACACGCTGGTGGTGGCGGTCGGCGACGTGTCCGGCAAGGGAGTGCCCGCGGCGCTCTACAGTGCGTTTGCCGCCGAACTGATTCGCGGCCGGACGTTCCGCCGCCGGTACATGCCGGATCGGTCGAGCCCGGCCGGCGTCCTGTCGTCGGTCAACACGATTCTCCATCAGCGGCAGCTCGAGGAGTATTACTGCACCCTCTGCTACACGTTTTTCGATCTGAAGCGCCGCATTTTGACGCTCGCGAACTCGGGGCTGCCGTACCCGATTCGCTGTTCAGGAGAGACGGTCTCCCAGATCGAGCTGCCCGGCGTTCCGCTCGGGTCCTTCCAGGGCTCGACCTACGACGAAATCACCTACGCGCTGCACGCGGGGGACCTCTTCGTGTTCTGCACGGACGGCGTCTTCGAGGCGATGGACCGGCAGGGGAGGGAATTCACGGGGGCTCGCCTGCTCGACGTCGTGGGCGCCAGCCGCCACGAGGCCGCCGCGGTCGTCGTGAAGCGAATTGCCGAAGCGGTGCAGGCCTGGCGCGGCGACACGCCTCCAAACGACGACATGACCGCCGTCGCCGTCCGCATCACCGCCTGATCCGCGCCCCAGGCGGCATTCGAGCGCTTCAGCCGGCTGGCGAAGAGTTCAGACTACGGCCGCGCGATCCGCTGACGATCAGCGCCGCTTGAAATCCAGATCCCTCTGCTCGAGGTGGAGCCCGATCGACCGTCCGCCGAAGGTCGCGACTTCGCTGACCTTGCCCTTGACGCGCACATGCGCCCCCCTGGTCGGCACGCGCCCGCTCTGCGACACCACCGTCAACTCTCCCGTGCCATCGTCCACTTTGTAGAGCTTGAACGGCAGCAGCGGGATACCCCACGAGCTTGTCACGACGCCATCGACCGACACCGTCTTGTCCTGGTAGCGGCCGGGGTTGTATTTGAGTTCCGCGACGGATGGATGCCGGACGGCGAGCGCACAGCCCGACAGCATGGCGGCGAGCGCCAGCGGCGCGGCGAAACGGGTAATCATCCTTGCCATGTCCCCCTCCAAAACACGAGTGGCCGCGCGAAATCGGCCTACTGACCCGGAATGCGGCGATGCCAGCGCCTGCCTGAGTTAACGCACTCCGGTGATTTCGCGCGACCGCGAGCCTCAACATCAAATCGCGTGCCCGCGCAAACACCAGCAAAATGATGAATTGGAAGCAAGAAGGCGTCCTGTCGCGGGGACGGCGCTGTAGTCGATAGTCGACAGTCGATAGTCGCTCGGTCGCGGCTGGGGCCAGGTACCGGGCCTGCCCCGCCGGCTTGTCCGCCGAAGCGCTTCGCGAAGGCGGAAGCGCCAGAGGGCGCGAAGGCGGGTGCTAGAACCGCTGAGTGAGCGTGACGATGGCGGCGCCGACGTTGACGTCCCGGCGCCATTGCTGTTGCCAGGTGGCGGCGATTGAGGTCAGCGGCAGGGGATCGAAGCGAAAGCCGCCGAAGACGATATTCGACCTGCCGATCGCAAGATAGTCGGCGCTGAGGAGCGGCAGGCTTTCGAAGCTTCGCGCGTAGCCGGCATTGATCCAGAACCGGCGCGTGACATGGGCCGTGCCGTCGAGAAGCCAGCCGTTGTCCCCCTCACCCGACACGCTGTTGGGAGTGTCGATCTGGCCGCGATAGTACCGGGCGGTGACCGTCAGCGATTCGCGCGGCGAGAAAGTGACGCCGGGCGAGACAATGACGACCCTCGAATCGGCGAAGTGCACGTAGCGGACGCCGCCGAGCCACTGCACGCCGTGCCTGGAGTACTGCGCTTCGAACGCGACCTCGCGGTCGGGCAGCACCTCGGTGCCGCTGCCGAAGAGCGCACCGGCGCGCACCCACACGTCGTGGCGTGGGCTCCACTCGAGCCCGGCGCCGCCGCGATCCTCGTCGAGCGCGAACTTGCGCTGGTGCTGGCCGTCGGCGAACACGCGAAACGAGTCGGTGACGCGTGCGTTCACTTCGACGAATCCCGCATGCGTGTCGGGCACATCGATGTCGAAGTGCTCGAAATAGTACGTGCCCTCGACGCGGTGCGCCCGCTCGGCGCGCAGGTCATCGTACGCGTCGCGGATGCTGATGTTGGCCGGGTCGAGTGCCATCGCCCGCTGGTAGTACGCCAGCGCCAAGGTCGATCGCCGGGCCATCGAGTGCAGCCGGCCCTGCGCGGCGAGGACCGCGGGGCGATCGGCGGCGATCGCTTCCGCCCGGTTCAACGCGTCACCAGCGTCCGTGAGACGGCCGAGATTGAGCAGCGCGTCGCCCAGTCCGAGGAGCGCGTCAACGTTCTGTGGCGCGGTCGCGAGGATCGACTGGTACACGTCGACGGCGCGGTACTGATTCCCCATTTCGGCGTGCAGCCGCGCGATCCAGAGCCGGGCCTCGATGTCGTCGGGGTTCGCGGCGGCGAGCGCCTGGAACTCCTTGAGCGCCTGTGCCCGCTGTCCGGCGCGCGCCAGCCGCTCGGCTTCGGCGCGGCGATCGGGGCCCTGTGAAGGCTGAGCGACAAGCAGAGCGCTCAGCACGGCGGCCGGCATCAATGTCATCAGCAAGCTCTATCTCCGGATTTGGGGAACGCGGGATTGTACCACTGCGGCCGCCAACCTTTTGCGAAAGGGGTGCGTCTCACCCGTACGAGCCCCCGGAAGTTATCGGCTGGAGGGGCGGCAAGCTGCAGAAATATCAGGGGTTTCTGGAGAATAAAGGAGTCAGGACATGCGGATCGTACAAGGAGCAAGTCTCGTGGCGGCGCTGGTCGTCGCCGCGGGCGCCGGCGCGGCGCTGGCCCCGGCCGCTCACGGGCAGACCAGTCGGACCGTGGTGCGGGCGCCGCAGGCCTCGACGCGGGCACTCCAGGTGCTCGGCGGAGGGACGGCGCAGATCGGGGTGACCATTCGGGACGCCGAGCCCGCGGACGTCAAGGGGAAGGAATCCGCAGCCGGAGCGGTCATCGAGAACGTCTCGGCGGACGGCCCCGCGGAAAAGGCAGGCATCCGCAAGGGAGACGTCGTCGTGGAGTTCGACGGCGAGCGTGTCCGCAGCGCGCGGCAGTTCTCACGCCTGGTGCAGGAGACGGTGCCCGGCCGTACCGTGCAGGCGGTGTTGATGCGCGACAGCCAGCGGACGACGGTCAGCGTCACGCCGCGCGAGAACGATGGCTTCGCGTTCTTCGGCGATCGCGTGCGGCTGCTCGGAGACATCGGCAGGGACTTCACGATCGACATGCCGGCGATCCCCGTACCTCCCACGCCGCCCGCGCGTCCCGCCCCACCGTCGCCGCCAACCCCTCGCGCGCTGCCCGACATTCAGTCGTTCATCTGGCGCTCCGGGACGGCACTGGGCGTCACGGTGACCGATGTGTCGACGCAGCTCGCCGAGTACTTCGGCGTCAAGGACGGCGTGCTCGTGACGTCCGTGGCTGAAGGGTCGGCCGCGGCGAAAGCGGGGGTGAAGGCCGGGGACGTCATCACCGCGATCAACGGCGCGACAGTGACCGACTCGTCGGATCTCCGCCGGAGGACCCAACGGCTGAACGACGGCGAGGAGTTCACGCTGACCGTCAGCCGCGACAAGAAGACGCTGACGCTGAAGGGAAAAGTAGAGGACGGAGGGAACCGCCGCACCTACCGATCGATCGTCTAGTCCTTCGGCTCGCGTGTTCGCGCGTTCGCTCAGGACTAGCTCGTCGCCTCGATCTTCTGTGCGCGCGCGGAGGGCGGCCCGACGAGCGTGGCGAGCTGCGCCGCGATGATCGTGGCGATCGCCAGCTTCGAGGCGTCCCGCTCGGCGTCGTTGCGGAGCTCGGCCGCCATCACGCCCACGCACCCGGCCGGCGTGACGAGCGGCGCGGCCACCGCGCCGTTCGACACGGCATCGGCCTTGACGGTCTGCAGGAGAGAAGTGCGGAATGCGGCAGCGGTGGCGTTCTCCGCGTCGCGGGGAATCGTTCCCAGCCGCGCGACCAGTTGCGGTGGATAGCCGTAGGTGACGATCGGGGAAAGTTCCCTGGCATCCGGGTCGGAAATCCAGAGCACGATGCCGGCAGCGTCGAGCACCGCCGCGGCGCGTTCGAGAAGCGCCGGGAACGATGGAGTGTCCGCCACGCGCGCCAGCTCGGTGCACAGCGAGGCGACGGTCGCGAGCTCGACCGCCGCCGGCGTCGGTGCCGCCTGGCGGGCCTGCCGGACGGGCCGCGACCACTCCTCGTCAAGCACCGCACCCAGCGAGAGATCGCCGGAGCCTTCCGCAGGCCGGGCACGCTCGGGTTGCGCAACCGGCACTTCGATCCGGGCGGCCTGCACCGGCAGGAGCAGCAGTATCAGCAGGATCGCCGCGCCGCCCACCCCGCCGGTCGTCGCAAGCTGGCGACGCCGGAGGGACGCGAGCGCGCGTTGGTGCGCGTCGCGCTCGGCCATGCGCGCCTGGTCCAGTGCGCCTGCGATTGCGGCCGTACGTTCCATCCCGTCGCCGAAGATGAGGTCGGAGGCGAGGAGCTTCTGGCCGGCCCCCGCGTACTCGCGCGCGCGACGATCCATCTGCTCGAAATCCTGGAGGGCGGCCTGTGCCTCGTCGATGGCGGACTGCGCGGCCGGCGCGGTCGATTCGGCGCGAAGCGCCGTAAGAGCCTCGCGGAGACGCGGGAGATCCGCGCCGACTTTCTCGATCCAGAACGGATCGCCCTGTCCGATGGCGACGTAACCCTGCTGGGCGCTTCGGAGGTCGAGCGCCATCCGGCCGGCGTCGAGCACGCGCTGCTCGAAATCCCGTTCCGTCTGCGCGGACGCGCTGGCCCTCGTCTCGTCCATCCACAAAACGTACGCACCGGCCCCGACCGCCACCAGGAACAGGCACAGGAGCGTCACGCGTACCGCCAGGCTCTTCATGAATCCTCCGACGCGGCGAGTTGGACGTTACTATAGCAAGGTTCGAAAAGGCATGCGCGAAATGTCCGTGGTCGCCATCGTCAATCCGATCTCCGGCGTGGGTGCGAACCCGCGGGCCGCGGCCGAGCGCGCCGCGCTGCTCAGGGAGGCAGCGCGGAAGCGCGGGCTGAATCTCGAGATCGAGTTCACCTCGCGCGGCGGTCACGCGCGGGAGCTGGCGGAATCGGCCGTACGCGGCGGCGCCACGCTCGTCGTCGTGTGGGGCGGCGACGGCACGCTCAACGAAGCCGGCTCGGCGCTCATCGGCACGGACGCGGTGCTCGGCCTCGTGCCGGCGGGGTCCGGCAACGGTCTCGCGGCCGCGCTGGAGGTGCCTCGCGATCCACTCGCGGCGCTGGCAGCCGCCTTCGACGGCTCGCCGCGCGCGATCGACGTCGGCGTGATGGCGGGCCGGCCGTTCTTCAATATTGCCGGGGTGGGCTTCGATGCGCGCGTGGCCCGGCTGTTCAACGCGCGCGCGCCCGGACGCCGCGGAGGCTGGCCGTACGTCGTCATCGGCGTGCGCGAAGGATGCCGATACCGCGGCGCCGAGTACACGCTCGAGCTGGACGGCAGCACGCAGAATGTTCGGGCGTTTCTCATCTCGTTCGCGAACGGACGCGAATACGGCATCGGCGCACGCATCGCCCCGGATGCCAGGCTCGACGACGGCGTGCTGGACGTCACCGTGGTCGAGGATCGCGCGATCCTGACGCGGTTCTGGCATGCGCGTCACCTCGCGCTCGGCACGCCGCACCTCGCGCCAAGCGTCAAGGCGCATCGCGCCTCACACGCCGTCGTCGAAACGAGCGGCCCGATCGAATTTCACGTGGACGGCGAGATGGGAATCGCGGAAGACCGGATCGAGGTGCGGCTGCTGCCGGGCGCGCTCCGGGTCATGGCGCCGCGGCCGTCTTCGGTCTCAGGATGACGTAGGTCGGCAGCCCGATCGCGCCGAACCGCTGCATGATCGCATGTGCCGGCGGCTCGTCCGGGTTCTCCGCCTGATACTTGATCTTGATGTAATTCGAGAGCGCCTCGGTCACCTTCGGATCCTTCAGCGTCGTCTTGTCCATCGTCAGACAGTTCTTGCACCACGTCGCCCACAGGTCGATCAGGACCGGTTTCCGCTCGCGCTCGGCCTCCGCGAGTCCCGCGGCAAGATTCGAGTGCCAGCCTTCCTTGAGCATCTCGGCCACGCTCGACTGCACTTCCGACGGGTCAACCCATCGGTTCGAGAAGATCCCATAGGCGACGTAGCCGTAGTACACCGCCATGCCGAGAATGAAGACGCCGAACGCCTGCTTGACGCGAACCATCCAGGCTCCGGGCTTTGGAAGCGCCGCGATGCCGGCGCCGGCGAGGGGCCACGGGATCGCCATGCCGACGCCCAGCAGGAACGGCAGGGCCAGCGCCGCGCTCGTGCCGGTCGAATAGAGATTGCCCGAGAAGACCAGCACCTGAATGACGACCGGCGCGACGCAGGCGCCGGCAAGCAACGCGGCGATCGCTCCCATGGTGAACGCCAGCACGAAGGTGCCACGGCCCGCCTCAGTCACGCGGAAGCGGCTGGAGAACCGCGACAAGTCGATCTCGAAGATGTCGAACATCGCGAGGGCCAGCACGACGAACAGGGCCGCGATGCCGGCGTTGAACCACGGAGAGGCGTTGATGGCGCCGAACGTGCTGGCCGTCAGGACCACGATCAGCCCGAGCGCTCCATACACGAAAGCCATGGCGCCGCCGTAAGCCGCGCCCAGCAGGAAGCCCCGCTTGCGCGAGCCCGCCTGCGCTCCGGCCCCGATGATGGCGATGTTGATCGGGATCATCGGCAGCACGCATGGCGTCAGGTTCAGCGCCAGGCCGCCGAGAAGGACGATGGCCAGGATGGCCGCGGCGCCACGTCCCTCGAACCAGCCCTTTTCGACCACGCCGGTCTCGGCGTTGTGAATGAACGTCAGGAAAGCATCGGTTCGGAGATAGCCCGCGCCGACGCTGAGAATGGTGAAGCGATCGAGCGCCGTGGCGGCGTCCTCCAGCGTCCGGGCCTGCGGGCCGGATGACGCGCCGGCGGCGAGCGCGGCCGGCTTCTCTCCAGTGCCAAACCTGATGTTCGCAAAGACGTCGGCATTCCGCGGCGCCGGGCGACCGCCGACGTGCAGTTTCCACTCGGCCTGCACTGTCGCGGGGATATAGCACATCGACTCGTCGCAGGCCTGGTACCGAAGGCGTGCGGGAACCGTCACCTCGCCGGCCGCCGCGCCCGGTTCTATCTTCAAGACGACGCCAAGGAAGAACTCACGTTCGAACACGCTCAGCGGCAGATCGCTGCCCGTCTGGATCAGGTCCTGCGGCTCCGGATACACGATCTCCTCCACAGAGATCCCGGCCGGCGGCGTGACGGTGAGGATGGTTGGAATCAGCGCCGGGTCGCGGGGTTTGTTCGAGTTCGCGTGCAGGCCCGGACGCAGGACCACCTTCAGCGCGACCCGAGCAGAGCCACCTGGCGCGACGCCTTCGCTTTCGACGACCGGGCTGACCTCGGCGCGCGGGGGACGGTCTTGCGCCTGTCCCGCGCCCGCCGCCACGACGAGACAGAGCGCCGCGAGGGCGGCGGTTCGAATACGAAACATCATCAATCCACTTCGCGCAGCGCGATCGTCTGCGGCGGCGACGTGGCGCGCGGCGTGCCGGCGAACTTCACGGGCGGCAGGTCCTGGAACATGAAGTCCCACTTCCACCGCTCCGACGGGTTCGACGCCTGGAGCCAGTGTCGCGCGGTCACCGGGCGCGAGAACGCGAGAGACGTCAATCCGGCGAAGGCCTCGTTGGCCGACAGGGTCGCGGCAAGATCGGCGCGGACCGCCGCGCTGCTCGTGTAGGTCAGCCCGGCGCCCAGCGCCAGCCCGACGTTGACGAAGACCTGCCAGTCCTCCTGGGCGTCTCCGGGCGGGGCCATCGCTCGGGACGCTCCCTGCAGGCGCCCCTGCGCGTTCACGTATGCGGCGTCCTTCTCGACCCAAGCGGCGCCAGGAAGCACGATGTCGGCGACGCTGGCAAGCTCGGTCATGACGACGCCATGCACGATGAGGAGGGGGAGCCGCCCCGCGCGTTTCGCCTCGACCAGCCAGGACACATCGCCGATGTAGCCGTCAGGCCCTGGATCGAAGACATAAAGCGCGGAGATGCGTCCCTGCTCCACGGCGGCGCGAAACGCAGAGATGTCGGCGGTCCCGTCGCTTCCGGTCTTCACGGGGAACCCGAGGACGCGGGCGCCGTTGACGTTCGGGGCGTCGGTCGGCGGAATCTTGAACTTGGCGTGCTTCGGCTGCGGCTTCTCGCGCTGTCGCCAGCCGACCGCCACGCCTGATTCGGGAAGCCCGAACGCGCCGCCGAGGCGGCCGATCAGGAACAGCTCTTCGAGCGACGCCTGCGCGGAGACAAAGAACCGCAGCGCGCCGGTGCCGCCGGCCGCGGTGACCTTGTCGGCCACCTTGCTCAACGCGTTCGTCCAGTCGGTTGGTTCGAGCGTCCCGGCCTCGCTGCGCACGAGCGGCCGCTGCAGGCGGTGGTCCCCTTCGATCCAGTGGTAGTCGAACCGCCCGATGTCGCACATCCAGTAGCCGTTGACGTCCGGGTTCAATCGGGGCGTCATGCGGATGAGTTGCGGGCCCTTCGCCCACTCGGGCTTCGCCTTGATCCACGCCGTCGTGTTGCACCCCTTCTCGCAGAGCGTGCAGATGGTGTCGACGGCCTCGGGGTTGTCCCACGGCCGCGCCTTGAAGCGGTAGTCCTTCGTGGTGATGGCGCCGACCGGGCAGACATCCATCAGGTTGCCGGAGAGCAGCGAATGCACGCCCTGCTCCTGGAAGGTGGCGATCTCGCTGCCGTAGCCGCGGTCCGTGATGTTGATCTGCGCGTCGGTGTCGATCTCGCGCATGAACCGCACGCAGCGCGTGCACAGGATGCACCGGTTGCGGTTCAGCATCAGCGTCGGCCCGAAGTCGACGTCGGCCCTCACGCCTTCGCCGTCGAACACGCGGCGCGGGAACTCCATCCGGCTCTCGTTCGGACCGAAGCTGTACGAAAAGTCCTGGAGCGGGCATTCGCCGCCCTTGTCGCACACGGGGCAGTCCAGCGGGTGATTGATCAGCAGGAACTCGAACACGCTCGCGCGCGCTTCGACCACTTCCGGCGTCCGCGTGTGCACGACCATGCCTTCGGTGACCGTCGTCGAACACGACGTCTGCAGCTTCGGCATCTTCTCGATCTTGACGATGCACACGCGGCACGATCCGTCGATGCCGAGCCCGGGGTGATAACAGTAATAGGGAATCTTGATGCCGCTCTCGATGGCGGCTTGAAGAACGGTCCGGCCTTTCTCGACGGTGACCTGCCGGCCGTCGATCGTCAGGGTGACGGTATCCATAACCTGCCGATCATACATTTTTTCGGTTTTGTCGGCCGAATCTGGTCACTTCACGATTTGCACGAGCGCGGCGTTGTCCTGGTTCGCGGTGATGGCGCGGGTCGGCCCCTTCAGCGCGACCGTCGTGTCGACGGTTCGATCCGTCACGGGCACCACGATCTCCTCCGAGGTGCCATTCGCGTACGCGATGGTGACGGTGATCGGCACGTCCACGACCGGGCCACGCTGCTCGAAGTGCAGCACCGCCTCGGCGCCGGTCGAGCGGTGGCTGAAGGTCAGACGCGGGATGGTGATGCCGTACACCCACGTCTCGAAGAACCGCTCGAGGTCGCGTCCGCTGACCTTCTCCATGGATTTCCGAAAATCGTCCGTGCCGGCCTTCTGGAACTTCCACTGTTGATAGAACGATCGCAAACCCGCGAAAAACACCTCGTCTCCGAGGAGGCGCCGCAGCATGTGCAGCACCATCGCCCCCTTGTTGTAAACGATGGCGCGAAAGGCGCGGTCGTCCGCCTGGATGTGCCCGAGCCGATAGCCGAGATGGATCGGCCCCCGATCGGAGTAGTCGATCGCCGTCTTGCGCATTTGCCGGAGCAGGTTGCCGAGCACGTTGCCGGGGCGTTCCTGCTCCGCATAGAGCGCGGCAAAGTACTGCGAGAATCCTTCGCTGATCCACTGTTCGTGGTAGTTCTTCCAGCCAACCGCCTGTCCCCACCATTGGTGCGCGAGCTCGTGCGCGAGGAAGAATGTCGGGTAGTCCTCGAAGCTCACCGGATCGCCTCGGTACATGAATGACGAGCCTGGGACGATCTGATTCAGCAGCACGAAGTACGGCGGGCTGTGTCCGCCGGGACGATCGCTCTCTACCGCGGCCACGGTAAAGCTCGGATAAGGGGCATCGCCGAGGATCGACCCGTAGTACTGGAAGATGGCGGACGCCTTGTCCTCGATGTCGCGCAGACGTCCGGCCTGCCGCGGGCTCGCCTGCACCGAGATGTCCACCTGCCGCCCGGCGTCACCGACGGCGACCTTCCGCGAATCGACCGGGCTGAACCTGCTGATCAGGCACGCGAGGTAGCGCGCCGGCTGCTCCACATCGAACACGAACATCTTCTTCGCGTGCTGCGGGTCGGCAACGCCGGCGGGAGGCGACGGCGGGGCCGTCCGCTGCCCGGTCGCCACCACGTCGTACTCGGACGGCACGGTGAGACGGAGCCGCGCCGTCGCGTAATCGGTGACGGTGCCCTGCGGGTACCAGTAGCTGCGGTTGCTGTACAGATATCGTGGCTCGAGCGGTACCTCTTGCGACTCCTCGCGCTGGACGTCCTGGGAGAGAGCGATGGCCTCGCGATCGAAGGACTGCGGCGGCAGTCGTCCGCTGTAGATCACGTCGAGCCACAGCTCCGTGTCCCGCACGAGCGTCGCCGGGAGGCTGATGACCAGGCTGTTCTGCCCCACCACGCGCAGGTGCAGCAGGCGGCCGAATTCGGGGGAATAGATGCCGCGGACGGCGAGCGACTCGGCGAGGCGCAGCGTCAGCGACTGCGTGCCGGCTCCGCGCATCTTCAGCTTCAGTCTGGCCTCGCCGCTGACGAACGACCGCTCGGGCATGAACTCCGCGTCGATGTCGTAGGCGACCACGTCGTAATCGCTCTGGTCGTCCTCGCTGTAGAAGCGCCCGCGCTCGGCCAGCTTGGCGGCCGACGCATACAACGAAATATTCCGGCGGCGTTTGCGATCGAAGAGCGTCACATCCTCGGCGTCGCCGGCGGAGCGCGCGTAGGTGAGTGTGCCGAACCGCGGCGTGCGAATCTCGGCAATCAGATCGCCGGGAGGCGGCGTGATCGACCACCGGTCGCGGCTCAGGTCGCTCAGGTTCAACTGCAGCGTCCGGCCGATGTAGTCGTCGAACAGGGAAACGCCGCGGCGAAGATCGAGCGGGGACACGAGGCGCGGGCGCATCTGCGACGGGGGGAAGTAGCGATCGAACTCGGACGGAGACAGGCGCAGGAAAGCCGCATCGAATTCCGTGTCGAGGTCGTCGTGGCGGTTCAGGATGTGGAGCTGCGTGCGCTCGGACGCCTCCGGCGGCGCGAACAGCATGCGCCCGCGGCCGAGCAGCACGACGGCCGTCGGCCCGTCGCTCGACTCGGCCACGAACGCCGTGCCGGACGACATGTGCAGCGTCAGATCGACCGCGTGGAGGGCCAGATTGTGGATCTCGTACTGCTTGTGCTGATTGATCGCCAGCTTGACCAGCCCGCTGAACGCGGACAGGCGGCTCACCGCGGTGATCATCCAGGCGTCCGAATCCGGAGACTTCTGGATATCGACTCGCCAGGTGCCGAGCCGTCCGTCGATGCCCCGCTCCGAGAACACCTCCAGAATCACGCGCGAACCATCGGCGAGCGCCGCTCGATCGCGCTCGTTGATCAACACGCGATCGGGCGCGGGATCGGAGAGGCGAAGGGCGAACTGCTCGAGGGCGTCGCGATCGATATCCGGCGCGCCGAGCGCCAGGATGCCGGCCGTGTCGCCGGCCGCGGCCGCGGCCTCCAGCCGTGCCACGAGGACCGCGACGCGGTCCGCCGAGGGCCGCTGCGGGACGGGCGCCTGCGGCGTCCACAACGCGCCGAGCGCGAGAAACAGGCCGAGCAGCATGAGCTTGCCGATATTAGACTCTGTTTCGCAGCTAGCAGCTAGCAGCTAGCAGCTCGCAGCTCGCGGCTTGCTGGGTCCTCCGAGGCGCCGTTCGGCGAAAGGGGCCAGCTCCCGAGCGGCACGGGCGCGCCGCGCCCCTCGGCCTATCGATTGACGGCGGCCTGCATCTGACCCGTCGCCCGGCGCTTCATGATGAGGATGGTGAGATCGTCGGTGAACCGCGAGTCCTGCGCGTGCGTCTCGACTGCCTTGATGACGCGGGCGCCAATCGCGGCGGGACTCTCGCTCGCGTTGTGTTCGAGGACACGCTCCAGCCCCGATTCCTCGAACGGCCGTCCCGACGGATCCTCCGCCTCGGTGACCCCGTCGCTGTACAGCACCAGCATCTCCCCCGGATTCAACGTGGTCTCGACCGCGCCGAATCTGGATTCGGCGAACATGCCGAGCGCCACGCCGGTGCCGTGGAGCCGCTCGTAGCGCCCGTCGCTGCGTCTGATCATGGGCGGGTTCTGACCGGCGTTGACGTAGGTCAGCGTTCCCGGCACGGGCGAGTAGACCGCGTAGAACAGCGTGATGAACCGCGACGGCGGGCAGTGGCGGCAGATTTGGGCATTCAGGCGCTCGACGAGCGCCTGCGCCTCGAGCTCCTCGTCGACCAGCGTTCGCAGGACGGCGAGCAACAAGGCCATCAGCAGGGCGGCGGGGCTGCCCTTGCCCGCGACGTCACCGACCGTGACGATGACGCGGCCGTCCCGGAGCGGCAACACGTCGTAGAAGTCACCTCCGACCGTGTTCGCCGGCCGCGTGACGCCGCAGATATCGATCTCTCCCGCCGAGTAGGTGCCGCTCGGCAGCATCGCAAGCTGAATCTCGCGTGCGACCTCCAGCTCGCCCTTGAGCGACAGCCGATCGGCGACCTCCAGGAGCACCAGCAGGTTGATCAGGAACAGGCTGACGATGAGCGAGAGCGTGCCGTCAGCCCAGATGGGAACGAGCAGCGCGATTTGAATGAACGGGACGCCGAACGGCACGTCGATCGTGGCGAACCCGCGTAACAGCCGCAGGATGCCGACGAGCGCTACGATGAGCGAGACGAGATAGAGCGCCCGGCGCGCGGGAGGAAGCTTCAGGGTGAAGGCGACGAAGATCTGCCGCACGCGCGCCGGGGGACGCTTCCACCACGGCAGCCCCGCGAGCCGGTCTTCGTCAGCGCCCCGCGTGAAGAACCGATAGGCGTCGCGCGTGTCGTGCGTGAACAGCCGCTGCAGATCGTCGACGGAGAGGTCGCGCGCGTAAGTGTCGAACAGCACACGGGCGCGCCCGGGGGCGGAAGCGCGCCGGTCCCTGCGCATACTCGCAGTATAGGTTCAAAGATGTCAGCAGAAAAGAACGGCGATCCAGGGAACGACCGCGACGGCGGCGTAGAAAACGGCGAGCACCGCGACCGCCTTGTGGACGGCCGAAAGGTGCAGCACGATGCCGAACACCCCCGCCGTGAGCTTCGCCGTTGCGAGCCCGGCGCCGTGCCCCATCACGGCCATCAACGACGCGATCACCGGGTTGCCTTCCATGCGCAGCCCGTACGCGCTCACACCGACGTACGTGAGCACGCCGTCGAGCGCCTGCGCCACCAGGAAAGCGATGAGCGCCAGATCGCCGAAGAGATTGCGCGTGGCACTTCGTGTGCCCAGTTTCACCATGCCCGTTTCGCACTTCTGGCAGGTTCTGCGTACAACCACGCCAGAACCGCCCGTCCGGACGGACATACGTCAAGGAAGGTGCCAGGCGGGAAACGCCGACCGCGCGCCTAGCTTTCGCGGGAGGTCGTCAGCTCGAGGAACACCACCTGGAGAATGGCGGCGGTGGGCACGGCGAGGATGGCGCCGACGATGCCGAGGAGCTTGGCGCCGATGAGCAGCGCGACAATCACGGTGACGGCGCTGACACCGACCTGGCGCGACATCACCTTTGGAACGAGGACGTGATTCTCGAACTGCTGTTGGAGGACGAAGAACACGATCACCAGCAGGACCTTGTTCAGCGAGACGGTCGCGGCCACCGCGATGGCGGGAATGGCCGACAGGATGGGTCCGATGACCGGGATGAGCTCACCGATGCCGGAGATCAGCGCCAGCACGTAGAAGAAAGGGATCCCGAGGAGCCACAGGCCCACCGCCGACGTCAGCCCGATGATCCCGCCAAGCAGGAGCTGGCCGCCGAGCCACGCGCTCACCTTGATCGTGACCTCGCGGCTCGCCGCCGCGACCCGCGCGCGCTCGCGCGGCGCGAACAGCCGCAGCATGCCGCCGCGCAGCGCGTCCGCCTCGATCAGAAAATAGAAGGTGAGAATCACGATGGTGACGAGGCCGATGACGCCGCCGGCGACGCCGATGACCGCGCCGACGACCGTGCCCACCGCTTCGCCGCCGCCGGACACCGGCGCGCGCACGACCGCCTGCTGCCAGGTGAGATGCTCTTTCAGGATCCCCTTCGCAATCAGGAACTCCTGTGCGCGATCGAACATCGACGGCAGCGCGTTCCACAACTGCTGCCCCTGGTGAACGAGCGGCGGCACGATCAGGAAGCCAATCCCGGTGATGGTTCCAAGAATGACAATGTAGAGCACCAGGATGGCCACCCAGCGCGGAAATCGCCGAGTGCCGATCGGCAGCACCTTCTGCCGCTCAATCAGCCTGACGATGGGGCTGAAACCGATGGCCAGCAGGCCGCTGACGTAGATGATCAGCAGCACGTCGCGGACGAGGTACGCGCTCCAGACGAGCACGATGGCGAGCACCGTCATCCAGATGGCGTAGCGGATGAGGAATTTCTGGCGCGGCGTGTCGGTGGGCACTAGCGGCCCCGGCCTGCCAGGAAGTTGCGCGTGAACTCGGCAATCACATCGTAGATGCCCGCGAGTTCCACCGGCGGCGCAAGAAAGACCACGCGGAAGAAACCATCCGCGGGATCCGTCCCGAATCCGGAGCCGTAGACGCAGAGCACGCCGGTGGCGCGCAGCAGCGACAGCACGTAATCCTCGTCGGTGACGCCGGGCGGCAGCGTGACCCGAGGCATGGCGTAGAACGCCGCGGAGGGCATCACGGAGGTGATGCCCTCGATCGCGTTGAGACGCGAGTGTGTCAGGTCCGCGCGCTCGCGCAGCGCGCGACGGAATGCCGCCTGGTGCGACCGATCGCCGAGCAGCGCGGGCGCGATCGCGTGCGCCATGGGCCCGTTGCTGCACAGGCGGCCGTCAGCCAGCTTCTTGATCCCCGCCAGGACGTCGTCCAGCCGATCGGATCGTCCGACGGCGAGCCAGCCCGCGCGCCAGCCCGGCGCGAGGTAGGCCTTCGACAGCGACGAGAACGTGATCACCGGCGCATCAGGGTTGGCCTCCGCCAGCGCACGTACCGGCCCATCGAATGCGAGGTCCGCGTATACCTCGTCGGCGAGCAGCGGGAAATTGTGCTCGTCGGCAAGATCGAGGAGCGCGCGGCGCACTTCCGCCGAATAGGTCGCGCCTGTCGGGTTGTTCGGATCGATGACGACGAGCGCGCGGGTCGCCGGAGTGATCAGGCTCCGCACGTGGTCGACGTCGGGCAGCCAGCCCCGCGCGGGATCCGTGCGGTAGAACGCGCATCGCGCGCCGATCTTCGACAGCACCGCCGTGTAGAGCGGATAGGTCGGCACCGGCACCAGCACGTCGTCGCCGGGCCCGGCAAGCGCGGTGAGCGCCAGCTCGATCCCTTCGGAGGTGCCGGAGGTGATCACCACGCGATCGGCCGTCATCGGCATGCCGCGCCGCGCGCACTCGCCGGCGACCGCCTCCCGCGCCGGCAGAATGCCCGCCGACGGCGCGTAGCCGTTCTGGCCGTCGCGCATCGCCCGCTCGACCGCTTCCACCAGATGCGCGGGCGTGTGGAAACCGAAAACCACCGGGTCCCCAATGTTCAGGTACTGCACCTTCCGCCCGGCCGCCTCGACCTTCCTCGCTTCCGCGACGATGTTGCGGATGGCGTACACGAAACCACGAACGCGGTTCGCAACGGGTATGGCTGATATCGCGCGCGGGGGCATACGCGAATCTTATCAAAGTGCCGCGCTGGCGGCGGCGGTGCGCAGGCCGGATGTAAGAATGACAAGGCAGATGAGCTGGATCGAGCAAAACTTACTCGATTTGGTGCCACTTCAGTCGGCTCTGGGGCGGGCCAAATCTGTCAAGTGCAATAATTTCAGCAGTTTAGAAGTGTGGCAGGCTCCTTGGACATGGTCCGGTCATGACGTGGCGCCGAGCCCTGCTGTCTGTGGTGACGATCCTGCTGACCCTTTTCCCGGGGACTGCGGGAGCGCAGACCTCACCGAACCAGGGACAACCCAGGTTTCGATCGGCGGTTGACGTCGTGTCGGTGACCGCGGTGGTGCGCGATCGCAAGGGCCGGTTCGTGCGCGACCTCCTGCCGAAAGACTTCGTGGTCGCCGAGGCGGGCGAGCCGAAGCGCATTCTCGATTTCCGTTCGGAGGCCGACGGGCCGGTGCGTCTCGCGCTGCTGTTCGACGTGAGCGGCAGCATGCGGGTGGGGAGGAAGGCGGTCGACGCGCGCGAGGCGGCGCGGCAGTTGTTCGGCGCGATGCGTCCGATGGACCAGGCGGCGGTCTTCATGTTCGACACGCGCCTCCAGCGCGTGCAGGACTTCACATCGGACGTGGGGGCGCTCGCAGCCTCGCTGGACCACATGGATCCGCCGTACGGCCAGACGTCAATCTACGACGCCATCGACGAGACGGCGCGCGCGGTGCCGGTCGCTGACGGCCGCGGCACCCCGCTGCCGCAGCGTGCTGCGGTCGTGGTGCTGACCGACGGGATCGACACGCGCAGCCGGCTCAGGCCGGAGCAGGTGACGGCGGTGGCGAGCGGCATCGACGTACCGGTCTACGTCGTCGCGGTCATGTCGTCGATTGACGATCCGCGCGAATCGGCGGAGGCGGCGGACGGCGGGCCGGCGAGCGCGCTGGCGAACCTCGCGCAGTGGACGGGCGGCACGCTGTTCACGGCGACCTCGCCGGCGCACGCAAGCGTGGCCGCGCGCCAGATCGTCGACGAGCTCCGTCATCAATACGTGCTGGCATTCGAAGCGTCGGGCCAACCCGGCTGGCGCCCGCTCGAAGTGCGCGCGCGCGATCGCGGGCTCATCGTGCGGGCCCGCGCCGGCTACACGGCCGGAGGACCCACGGGGAGCTCGAGCGATGACGCTCGACGGGAAGAACGGTAATCGGTCAAGGCGCGCACGGCGCGCCTGCGCGTAGGGGTCCCCGCCCTTCGGCCTGGCTCAGGGCGTGCTGAGCCCGGTCGAAGCACGCGAGCGACCGAGCCGGGGTCCGGGGCAGAGCCCCGGTTTAGCTTGGAGGTCATGATGAAGAAGTTCGTGTTGGCGATACCGATTCTCGTGTTGACGCTCGGCGGCACCACGGCCTGTGCGACGAAGAAATTCGTCAAGGGACAGGTGGGCGAAGTGAACGACAAGGTGGAAGGGCTCTCCAAGTCGGTCGAGGAGAACCAGGAGCGCACGCGCTCGAACGAGGGCCGTATCGGCGAGGTCGATCAGAAGGCGGCGGCCGCGCAGCAGCGCGCCGACGAGGCCCGTTCGGCGGCCGACGCGGTCAACACCCGTGCCGACGCGATCGAGAAGGCGTCGAAGCGGCTCGTCTACGAAGTCGTCCTCAGCGAGGACAAAGGCGGCTTCAAGTTCGGCAAGGCGACGATGCCGGATCAGGCCAAGTCGGACATCGATCAGCTCGTGACGCAGCTGAAGGCGGAGCCCAACGGCGCCTACATCGAGATCGAAGGCCACACGGACAACAAGGGTGCGACAGACCTGAACTACAACCTGGGGATGGAGCGTGCCGAAGCGGTGAAGCGCTATCTCTACGAGCAGCACCAGGTGCCGCTGCACAAGATCAATGTGATCAGCTACGGCGAGGAGAAGCCGATCGCGCCGAACAACACGAAGGACGGCCGCGCGCAGAACCGCCGCGTCGTCATCAAGGTCCTCACCTAGCACTGACGCAATTCGCGGCTCGCAGCTCGCAGCTTGCCGCGCCGACTTGTCCGCCGAAGCGTCTGGCGGAGACGGAAGCGCGTCAGCGCGAAGGCGGGCGCTCGATGAATCGGGGGCGGGACGTCCGGACTCCTGCCGGAATGATCCGGCAGGGGCTCCACGGCCCACGTCAGCACTTTCGCAGGGTGCTTGGACGTTCCGCCTCCGGTTGGTCGAGCCCCCCGCCTTCGCGCTACGCGCTACGGCGGGCAAGCCCGTGACGCGCTTCGTGCTTGCGAGCCCCGAGCCCCGAGCCACGAACCCACGAGCTGCGAGCGGCGAGCTGCGACTCTAGTCGATCCCCTTCGCTGCAATCTCTTCCATCGCTGCCGCAAACGTGTCGATTTCGTTGAGCGTCGTGTAGACGTTCGGCGTCACGCGCAGTCCTTCGTACTCGGCGTGAACGATGGGCGTGGCGATGATCCGCCAGCGCTCCCAGAGCCGCGAGACGACCTTGCCGGTCGGGACGCCGATCGTCTGGACGTTGCCGATCGCGCACGACTGCGCGGGATCGAGATTGGTGTGGAGCTGGAACCTGGGGCTCGCGGCGAGCCGGCTCGCCCAGCGGTCGCGCAGGTAGCGCAGGCGCGCCGCCTTGCGTTCGATCCCGATCCCCTGGTGGAAGGCGAGCGCCTCGGCAATCGCGTTGTGGTTCGCCGCCGGGTGCGTGCCGATTTCCTCGAACTTGCGGATATTCGCGCGGTGCGGATCGCCGGCCGGCGTCAGCGGCCAGAGCGGTCCGATGTTCTCCTTCCTCACGTAGAGGAACCCGGTGCCGATCGGCGCGAGCAGCCACTTGTGCAGGCTCGTGCCGTAATAGTCGCAGCCGAGGTCAGACGCCTTGTACGGAAAGTGCGCGAAGGCGTGCGCGCCGTCGACGACCGTCTTGATGCCGCGCCGGCGCGCCTCGTCGCAGATCCGCTTCACCGGGAAGATCTGTCCCGTCAGGTTCGTGATGTGGCAGAAGTGCAGCACCCGGGTCGCGGCCGTGATCGCGCCGAGCAGTCGATCGGCCAGTTCGTCCATCGACTTGGGCGGTACCGGAAACGAGATCTTCGTCAACTTGATGCCGTCCCGCTCGACGCGCTGCTGCCACGTGTCGATCATGCGGCCGTAATCCTGGTTGGTCGTGACGACCTCGTCGCCGCGTTTCAATTCCACGCCGAGCTGCGCGATCTGGAGCGCCTCGCTCGCGTTGCGCGTGATGGCCATCTCCTCCGGGTCGCATCCGAACTCCGCGGCCAGGTTGCGGCGGACGCTCTCGATGTTCGGCTCGAGGATCTGCCACATGTGATACACCGGCGCCTCGTTGGAGAGGTCCAGGTACCGCTTGAACGCCTCGTGCACGACGCGGGGGCTGGGGCAGCAGCCGCCGTTGTTCAGATTGATGATCGTGCGATCGAGCGTGAAAGCCTGCTGGATCTCGCGCCAGTAGGTCTCGTCGGCCGCGACGTCGGAGGCGGCCACCCCTTCGACGCGCCGCGCCGCCGCCGCCACCCGCGTAAGGCCGTCATGGCCGAAGACGGCAAGGGCCGCCGCACCCGCCGATCCGGTGGTCTGCAGAAATACGCGTCGCGTGAACATGGGGATCTCCTTCGCTGTAGGGGCCGTTCGCGAACGGCCCCTCACGGTCGATCGGGCCGATCTCAATCGGGCCGATCTCGATCGGCCCCTACAGGCAATTACAGGGCGGAGAATACTGTACTTTCGCCCCTGAAAGAGTGGCACAATACGGCCGGACTCAGGCCGATATCGGCCTTCCGGGAGGGTATTCCAGAGATGCAGGCGTATGGGCCCGCGGTGCTCCGGCTGGGGCTGGGAGCGGTGTTTGTCGCACATGGCGCCCAGAAGCTCTTGGGCGTCTGGGGCGGACTCGGCCTTGCCGGCACGGCGCAGTCTCTCGCCAACCTGCACTTTCCCGCCGTCATGCCGCTCGCGGTCCTCGTTGCCGTCGTCGAGCTGGCCGGGGGCATCATGCTGATCCTGGGCGCGCTGACGCGCTACGTCGCGCTGGCGCTCGCCATCGAGATGGCGGTCGCCCTGTGGGAAGTGCACCTCCCAAACGGCTTCTTCATCAACTGGGGCCTCGAGCCGGGTATCGGACACGGCTACGAATTCAACATGACATTGATCGCCGCGCTGATCTCGATGACGCTGACCGGTCCGGGCGCGTTCTCGATTGACGCGTGGCGCGCGCGCTCCGCGGAAGCCGAGGCGTACGGACGCGCACGGTTGCGGGCAGGGAAAGTGTGACGAGTCCCGGCGTCAGGCTGCTTGGCGCAGTCATCACGAATCCATCGAAGCCGTTCTGGCCCGACGAGGGCCTGACCAAGCTCGACCTCGCGCAGTTCTACGCGCACATCGCCGGCGATATCCTGCCGTGGATGAAGGGGCGCGCCGTCACGATGGAACGGTGCCCCGAGGGGATCCGCAAGTCGTGCTTCTTTCAAAAGCAGGCGCCCGCGAATCTGCCGCCCGGCATCGACACGGTTCGCATTCCCGCGCCGTCGGCCGGCCGCGACGTCGATTACATCGTGGGCGGCACGCGCAAGACACTTCTGACGCTCGTCAATTTCGGCTGCATCGCGATGCATGTGATGAACGGCCGCATCGACCAGCTCGACGCGCCCGACTGGCTCGCCTTCGATCTGGATCCGGCGGACAACTTCGCGTCGGCCGCGCGCGCGGCGCTGCTGCTCCGGCAGAAGCTGGAAGATCACGGCCTCGAAGGCTACGTGAAGACCTCGGGCGGCCGCGGCCTCCACGTGTTCGTGCCGCTGCGCCGGGGCGCCGACCAGGACGCGGTTCGTGCCTACGCCGCGGTCATCGCGCACGAGCTGGCCACGGAGCATCCAAAGCTCATGACCGTCGAAGCGCGCAAGGCCAAACGGAAGGCGCCGGTGTACGTGGACGTCATGCGCAACGCGTTCGGCCAGACGATCGTGCCGCCGTTTTCGGTGCGCTGGCGGCCCAAGGCGCCGGTGTCCATGCCGCTCGACTGGGATGAGGTCAGTCCCCGCCTCGAGCCCACCGTGTTCACGATCAAGACCGCCGAGCGCCGCATGGCCGCGAAGGCGCCATGGTCGAGCTTCTTCGGCCATCGCCAGACACTCCCACGCGACTGACTGACTATCGACTAGCGACAATCGACTGACGACGGTTATAATCCGGGTTTCACTCACTGAGGGGCGTCCATGGCTCCACGAAAGAAAGACCAGCCGGGATTCAGCCGGCGCACATTCCTCAAGACAGTCGGCGCGGGCGGTGTCGCAGCCGGTGTGCTTGGCCCGAAGGCCGCGGAAGGCCAGGCGGTCAAGGCGGTCGGCCCCGGCGCGGTGCCGATCCAGTTGAATATCAACGGGAAGGTGCACAGGCTCGAGGTCGAGCCGCGCGTGACCTTGCTCGACGCCGTGCGCAATCGCCTCAACATCACCGGCGTGAAGCGCGTGTGCGATCGCGGCGCGTGCGGCGCCTGCACGATGATCGTCGACGGCGAGACGGTGTACGCCTGCTCGACGCTCGCCATCGAGATGCAGGGGAAGATGATCCGCACGGTCGAGGGGTTGGCGGAGGGCACGGTGCTGCACCCGGTGCAGCAGGCCTTCTGCGAGCACGACGGGTTGATGTGCGGGTTCTGCACGCCGGGGTTCGTGACGGCGACCGTCGCACTCCTCGAGAAAAACTCGAAACCGACAAAGGAACAGGCACGCCGGGCACTCGACGGCAACATCTGCCGCTGCGGCACCTACGCGCGCGTGCTCGAAGCGGCCCTCGATCCAAAAGCAAGCGGGGTGCGCCGTGGCTGACGAACAGAATCCTCCCGCGGCACCGCCACCCTCCGGTCCGGCGCGCACCTGGCCGCCCGTCGCCGATCGCGCCTTGCTCGGGAAACCGATCCGCCGCATCGACGGCCCGGACAAGTCACAGGGCAAGGCCAAGTACACCTACGACATCGTCCGGCCCGGCATGCTGTACGGGCGGTTGCTCAGCTCCCCGCATCCATATGCGGTGGTCAAGAGCATTGACGTGACGCCCGCGCTGAAGGTGCCGGGTGTCAAGGCTGCCATAGCGCTGAAGGATCCCGCGGGTCCGACGGCGAAGATCTGGTATCAGGGGGAGGAGGTCGCCGCGGTGGCCGCGACGACCGAAGAGGCCGCTGAAGACGCGGTGCGCGCGATCAAGGTGGAGTACGAAATCCTGCCGGCGCTCGCGACCGTCGAGCAATCGATGAGCGCGAACGCGCCGGTGAACTTCCCGAAGGGCAACGTGTCCGCCGAGCGCCTGACCCTCCGTCCCGACAAAGCCGACGTGGAGGCGGCGTTGAAGGCGTCGGCGCACATCGTCGAGGGCACCTATTCAACCCAGGTCCAGACGCACACGAGCCTCGAGACGCATGGCGGCATCTGCGAATGGAACGGCGAGAAGCTGACCGCGTGGGTGTCGACGCAGGCGGTGCACGCCACGCGTGACGGACTGTCGCGCGCGTTGCAGATGCAGCAGAGCGACGTCCATGTGATCACCGACTACATGGGCGGCGGGTTCGGCAGCAAGCTCGGGCCCGACGTGCAGGTCGTGATCGCCGCGAAGCTGGCGAAAGAGGCGGGCGCGCCGGTGAAGCTGATGCTGACGCGGAAGGAAGAGCATCTCATCACGGGCAATCGGCCGTCGGCGTACGCCAAGGTGAAGGCCGGTGTGGACGCACAGGGGAAGCTGACCGCGTTCGACGCGGAAACGTGGGGCACCGGCGGCGCGGGACAGGGGGCCGGATTCAACATTCCCTATCCCGTCTACGCGTTCGGCGTGCTGCGGCAGCGGCACAAGGACGTCTTCATCAACGCCGGCCCGCAGCGGGCCATGCGCGCGCCAGGACATCCGCAGGCCTGCTTCATCACTGAAGTGGTGGTGGACGAGCTCGCGGATCGGCTGCGCATGGATCCGCTGGAGCTGCGCATGCGCAACCTGCCGCCGGCCGGCCCTGACGGGCAGGATCTGCCGACGCAGCAGTGGCGCAAGTACTTCCCGATGGCGGCGGACAAGATCGGCTGGAGCCGCCGGCACGCCACCGCCGACACGGGGTCCGGTCCGATCAAGCGGGGCATGGGGTGCGCGGCGAACAGGTGGGCGGGCGGCGGGTCCAATCGCACGCGCGCGGCCTGCGAGATCCTGCCCGACGGCGGCGTGGTCATGCGCATCGGGACGCAGGACATCGGCACCGGCACGCGCACGCTCGTCGCGATGATCACGGCGGAGACGATGGGGCTGCCGCTGACGGCGGTGAAGGCGGCGATTGGCGACAGCGAGTACCCGTGGGCGCCCGGCAGCGGCGGGAGCACCACCGTCGGGTCGATTTCGCCGACGGTCCGGATCGCGGCGGAGAACGCGCGCGACGCGCTGTTCGCGAAGGTCGCGCCGTCGCTCAGGGTCGAGCCCGCGGCGCTCGTCGCGAAGGACGGCCGCGTGCAGGTCAAGGACAACCCGGCCAAGGGCATGACCTGGAAGGAGGCCTGCCGCCTGCTCGGCGTGCAGCCGATCAGCGCGGACGGCGCCTGGCAGCAGGGGCTGTCGTCGTCGGGCACGAGCGGCGTGCAGTTCGCCGACGTCGAGGTGGACATCGAGACGGGCATCACGCGCGTGAAGAGGGTTGTCTGCGTGCAGGACTGCGGCATGATCGTCGATCGCATCACCGCCGAGAGCCAGGTCTACGGCGGGATCATCATGGGCATCGGGTTCGCGCTGTTCGAGCATCGGATTCTCGACCGCAACACGGCGAAGATGGTGAACCCGAACATGGAGTTCTACCTGCTGCCCGGGATGTCGGACATCCCCGAGATCGACATCACGCTCATCGATCAGCCGGAGCGCGGTCCGGTCGGGCTCGGAGAGCCGCCGACGATTTCGACGGCCGCCGCCATCGCCAACGCGATCGCGAACGCGACCGGCGCGCGCGTGCGCAGCCTGCCGCTGACGCCCGCCGCGGTGCTGGCCGCGCTGCACGAGGAGAGATCGGGAGGTACCAGGTGAAGGCCTTTGCCTACGTGAACGCCGCGAACGAGAAGGAAGCGATCGCCGCGCTCGGCCCGGAGCGCGGCCGCATGCTGCCGCTTGCCGGCGGCATGGACCTGCTCGCGCTGATGAAGGACTACGTGGCGCAGCCCGAGCGGCTGGTCAACGTCAAGAACCTCGATCGCACGGTCGCGAAGACGCCTGACGGGGGTCTGCGGATCGGCGCCGCGGTCACGCTGGCCGCGCTCGCGCAGCACGCGGACGTCCGGCGGCTCTATCCCGCGCTGGCCGAGGCGGCTGCCGAGGTGGGGACGCCGCAGATTCGCAACGTCGGCACCCTGGGCGGCAATCTCAACCAGCGGCCGCGCTGCTGGTATTTCCGCAACGAGGAGTTTCCCTGCCTGAAAAAGGGAGGCGCCCGCTGCTTCGCGGTGGACGGCGAGAACCAGTTCCACGCGATCTTCGGCGACGGCCCGTGTCACATCGTGCACCCGTCGAGCCTGGCGGTGCCGGCGATCGCGCTCGGCGCGCGCTTCAGGATCGTCGGACCTGCCGGCGAGCGCGAAGTCACCGCCGCCGATTACTACGTGATGCCCGATCGCAACCTGTATGGCGAGACGGTCCTCGCGCCGAACGAGCTGCTCACGCACGTTATCCTCCCGGCGCCCGGCACCGCGAAGAGCGCGACGTATGAGGTGCGTTTCAAGCAGTCGCACGACTGGCCGCTCGCGATGGCGTCGGTCGCCCTCGTCATGAACGGACAGACGATCACATCGGCCCGGGTCGTCATGGGCGCCGTCGCGCCGGTTCCCTGGCGCGCCGAGGGAGCGGAAGCGGCGCTCGCCGGCAAGCGCATCTCCGAGGCGACCGCAACCGCCGCGGCCGACGCGGCCGTGAAGGGCGCCAAGCCGATGACGCAGAACGGGTACAAGGTGCAGATCGCGCACACGGCCGTCAAGCGCGCGATCCTGAAAGCAGGGGGGATCGCAGTCGTATGACACACCCAACTCTGGCCTCACGTCACGTGACGCCGATGCACTGCAGCCATCTCCGTCACAAGGGCATGTACGTCACCGGCGACGTCACGTCCGAGCCGAACGGCTTCGCCGACGATATCGATGCGACATCCTTCTGGTGCGTGTGCACGCAGAAGGCCTTCGGTCCCGACGGCTTGCCCGTGACGCTCGAAGACTGCGCAACAGGGCGGAGTTGCTGCAACCACGACGCTGCCGAGGCGACGTAGTAATTGCCCGCGCGACGTGGTGCGCAGCCCTTCAGGGCTGCCTTGGGGCGTGTTGCGCAGCCCTTCAGGGCTGCCTTTATCGCGACGTGTTTCTTCGCGACGATCGCCGCCGCCCAATCGGCGGTCGACGCTCAACTCCACAAGGAAGCTCTTCCGTCTGAGATCCCTTCGAGCGTCGCGACGCTGCTGGCCCCCGGCGGCGCGCGCGCGAAGGTCGGCGCCGTCGTCCTCGATTTCTGGTGGGTGAAGGCACTGCCCCTGGCTGGCGGCTCCGGCGAGGCGTCGTGGAACGCCGTCGAGGAAGGGTCGCTCGTCGGCGCGGTTCGTTTGTCCGCCGACTTTCGCGACATCCGCGGGCGCATCCTCAAGCAAGGTCCCTACACGCTCCGGTTCGGGGTTCAACCCGACAACGGCGATCATCTCGGCACATCGCCGTTCCGAGAGTTCCTGCTCCTGCTTCCCGCCGCGCTCGACACGGACCCCGCGCCGCGTGGCCATCAGGGCAGCATCGACATTTCGAAGCTCGCCGTAGGCGGATCGCACCCGGCTGTCTGGAGCATCGATCCCCCCTCCACGACCGACGCGGTCCTGGCGCCCCACACGACCGAGCTCGGGCACCGCGCCGTCCTGATGGAGGTTCCCGTAGTGCGTGACGGCAAGCCTGCGGGAACGCTCCGGTTCGGCGTCGTGCTCGTCGGGCGCATCGACGCATGATGGTGGCTGATGCAACTGCGTGATCGCGCGGCGCTCATCACGGGCGCGAAACGAATCGGCGGGGCCATCGCGGCCGATCTCGCCCGCCGGGGCATGGACGTCGCCCTCTCTTACAACCGCTCGCGCGCGGAAGCCGAGAACGCCGCTGAGTCCGTGCGCGCGGCGGGACGACGGGCCGTCGTCATCCAGGCGAACCTGTCAGCCGGCAGCGACTGCGAGAAGCTTGTCGCGTCGGCGGCGTCAACCTTCGGGCGCCTGGACGTCCTGATCAACATGGCGTCGGTCTACCAGGCGGTTGCGTTTGCCGACACCGCGGAAGCGCAATGGGACGCGGTCGTCGACGTGGATCTCAAGGCGGCATTTCTGTGTGCGCGAGCCGCGGTGCCCTACATGCGCGCCGCCGGCGGCGGCCGGATCGTCAATTTTTCGGACTGGGTCGCCGCGAGCGGCCGTCCGCGCTACAAGGGCTTCCTTCCTTATTACGTTTCCAAGCGCGCGATCATCGGTCTCACCGAAGCGCTGGCGCTCGAGCTCGCGCCCGACGGCGTTCTCGTCAACGCCATCGCGCCGGGCCCGATCAGGGCTCCCGAGGGAACGACGGAGGAGGAGTCGCGCGCCGTCGAGGCCGCCACCCCGCTCGGCCGGTGGGGTGGCGAAGCGGAAATCGTCAAGGCCGTGGCGTTCCTGCTGGAGTCCGACTTCGTCACTGGAGAGACGATCCGTGTCGACGGCGGCCGCCACATCCGCTGACGGCTCCGGGATGGGCGCGACGCCCTTGACCCTCGTCCCCGTTCGTGGATAAGATCGCGCCTCCCAACGACGGGACTTCGCCAGTCGTTTCTCGGGCGAAAATTCGTTGGGCGCGCGGATGTTGCATCACACTTCCGTCGCTGACCTCACCACTTGGGCAAGTGTCCTCCAGCGCGCCGGAGATCTAGCTATTGGCCCAGATTTTTCCCCCGTGGTGGAACAAGCTGCCGATCGTGGCTGCCATCGCGGGCGCCCTCGGTCCGACGCTCGCGATCGCGGGCGTCTGGTACTACTTTTCCCCGTGGTACACGGACGTGGGCTACCGTCCCGTTCAACCCGTCCCGTACAGCCACAAGCTCCACGTCGGCGAGCTTGGCCTCGATTGCCGCTACTGTCACGCCTCGGTTGAGGTGTCGGCCGTCGCGAACGTGCCGCCCACGCGGACGTGCATGAACTGTCATCAGGTCGTCAAGAGGGACAGCGCGCTGCTCGCACCGATTCGGGACAGCGCCGCGAGCGGCCGGCCGATGCGCTGGATCCGCGTCCACAAGGTTCCCGACTACGTCTATTTCGCCCACAACGCGCACGTGGCGGCCGGAATCGGCTGCGTCACTTGCCACGGCCGCATCGACGAGATGGAAACGGTCACCCAGATGACACCCCTCAGCATGAGTTGGTGCCTCGACTGCCACCGCAATCCCGGTCCCTACAGACGCCCCGTCTCGGAGGTCACCAATATGAAGTGGACCCCTCCCCGGGACGTTCAGGCGGCGCAATTCGACCGGCCGGTCAATCCGCCGACTGACTGTTCGGGGTGCCACCGGTGAGCCGGACCTATTGGCGAAGTCTCGGGGAGATCGAGGACGGCCCCCAGTTCCGCGCCCATCTCGAGCGGGAGTTCCCGGACGGGGCCTCGGAGCTTCCCGAAGGGGTCACTCGGCGCGAGATGATGATGCTCCTCGGCGCCTCGCTGTCGCTCGCGGGGCTCGCGGGGTGCCGGCGCCCCGTCGAAGAGATCGTCCCCTATGTCAACGCTCCCGAGGAGATCGTCCCAGGGATCCCCCGGTACTACGCGACGACCATGCCGTTCCGCCGGAGCGCCTACGGCCTGATCGTCGAGAGCCACGAAGGGCGACCGACGAAGATCGAGGGAAACCCATTGCACCCCTCGACCCTCGGGGCCTCGGGCTCCCTCATCCAGGCGTCCGTGCTCGGCCTCTACGATCCCGACCGCTCGCCGTCGGTCATGCGGCAGGGGACGCGGAAGTCCTGGAGCGATTTCGTGACGGCCTGGGGGCCGCTGTCCGAGGCTCATGCCGCGGATGGCGGCGCCGGCCTTGCGGTCCTCTCCGAGTCCTTCTCCTCTCCCACCCTGGCGCGTCTGGCCGCCGAGCTGCGTGCCCGCTACCCCCGGTTGCAGTGGGCGACCTACGACGCCGTCAGCGATGAGAACCGGCTCGCGGGACTGCGGTCCGCCACGGGGCGCGACCTCGATCTCATGCTCCGGCTCGATCGAGCCGCGGTGATTCTGGCCCTCGACGCGGACCCGCTTCTCACCGACCCGGAGATGATCCGTCACGCGCGAGGCTTCGCGGCGGGAAGGAGCGCCGGGGCCTCCGGTGGAGCGATGAACCGCCTCTACGCCGTTGAAGGGGTCTACTCGCTGACGGGAGCGATGGCGGATCATCGGCTTCGCCTCGAGAACCGGCAGATCGCCCCCTTCCTCGCGGCGCTCGCTGCACGCCTTGCTCCTTCCGAGGCGGGAGCCCTTTCGACAAGCTCAGGGCAGGCCGCGAGCCTGGCCGGAGCCAGCATCTCCGGTGTCGATTCGCGCTGGATCGACGCCCTTGCCAAGGATCTTCTGGCGAACCGCGGCAAGGGGCTGATCGTGGCAGGCGAACGCCAGCCCCCGGCGGTCCACGCCGCCGTCTGCGCGCTGAACACGCATCTCGGCAACACGGGCACGACGGTCAGCTACTACGAGACGAAGGATGCGGCGCTTCCGAGCGTCAACGGGCTTGCCTCACTCGTCTCCGCGATGAACGCGGGCGCGATAAGGACGCTCGTCATCCTGGGCGGCAATCCCGTATTCGATGCCCCCGCCGATCTCGACTTCGCCTCGGCCATGGCGAAGGTCCCTCAGTCGATCGCGCTCGGGCACACGGTCGACGAAACGTCCGTGAAGGCGACCTGGCACGTTCCCCGCGCGCACTACCTCGAATCGTGGGGAGATGCGCGCGCGGTTGGAGGCACGCTCAGCGTCGTCCAGCCGCTGATCCTCCCGCTGTTCGGCGGACGAACCCCCGTTGAAGTGCTGGGGCTCATGGTCGGGGGCCAGGATCGTCCTGGCTACGACATCGTGCGGGAGACCTGGAAACCGATCCTGGGCGAGGCCGAGTTCGACAGGAAGTGGAACCGCGTCCTGCATGACGGATTCCTTTCGGGCAGCGAGCTTCCAGAAGTTGTCCCCGCTCTGACCACGCAGCCCCTGGCGGAGCTCGCCCGCCTTCGCGCCGCAGACGCTTCCGCCTCCGCGCAAAGCGCTACGGCGAGACCTCGACGAAGCTCGGAGAGCGAAGTCGGGTCGGCGAGGCCCGCCGAAGCCTTGGCGAAGGCGGGCCTCGAGATCGTGTTCCTCCCCTCCCCGTCGCTTCACGACGGCCGTTTCGCGAACGACGGGTGGCTGCAGGAGCTTCCCGATCCCCTGACGAAGCTCACCTGGGACAACCCCGCGCTCGTGAGCCCGAAGACCGCGGAAACGCTCGGTCTTGCGAGTGAGGATTTGATCCGTCTCGAGTACGCGGATCGCTCGCTCGATCTTCCCGTCTCGATCCTTCCGGGCATGGCGGACGGCGTGGTGGCCCTCACTGTCGGCTACGGTCGTCAGCGCGCGGGACGGATTGGGTCCGGGGTCGGGTTCAACGCGTTCACGGTCCGAAGCTCCAAAGCACCTGGCTTCGACAGCGGGGTCAGACTCACCAGGCTCGGGCGCACGTATCCGCTCTCGGCGACCCAGGACCACGGCAGCATGGAGGGGCGCCCCCTCGTCCGCGAGGTAACGCTGACCGGGCTTCAACCACGGACGGACACGGACTCACACGGAATCTCTCAACCACGGAAGGACACGGAAGCACACGGATCCCAGGCAGAGAACGCGCACGGTGCAACACTCGGCGTCTTCGAGGAGGCACCGCATCACTTCTCGCTCTTCAAGGAGCACGCCTACGATCAGGGGCACCAGTGGGGGATGACGATCGACTTGAACGCGTGCATCGGCTGCAACGCATGCATGGTCGCCTGCCAGAGCGAGAACAACGTGCCGGTTGTCGGCAAGGTCCAGGTGGCGAAGGGGCGCGAGATGCACTGGATCCGGGTCGATCGGTACTTCTCCGGCGAGCCCACTGGCAGCCCGGAGATCGTCTATCAGCCGGTCCCCTGCATGCACTGCGAGGATGCCCCCTGCGAACAGGTCTGTCCCGTGGCCGCGACCGTTCACGACGCGCAGGGCCTCAACGTGATGGTCTACAACCGATGCATCGGGACCCGCTACTGCTCGAACAACTGTCCCTACAAGGTGCGCCGGTTCAACTTCTTCAACTTCACCAAGGACACGCCCGACATCCTCAAGCTCGCGATGAACCCGGACGTCACGGTTCGTGCGAGGGGCGTCATGGAGAAGTGCACGTACTGCACGCAGCGGATCAATCGGGGAAAGATCGATGCAAGGCTCGCGGGGCGGGCGCTTCGTGACGGGGACGTCAAGACGGCCTGCCAGCAGGCCTGTCCCGCCTCGGCCATCGAGTTCGGCGATCTTCGGGACCCATCGAGCCGGGTGGTGAAGGCGAAAGCCGATCCGCGCAACTACGCGCTCCTCGACGAGCTGAACACCAAGCCCCGGACGACCTACCTGTCGAAGGTGCGCAACCCGAATCCCGATCTCGAGGGCGTGGCATGACCGCCCGTCTTCCCCGCCGGCCAGCCTCCGCCAAGGCTACGGCGGCCCGCCGGAGCTTTGGCGAAGGCGGGAGCTTCAGCAGAGGCGGACGCGTGCTCGGCGTCCTCGCGCTCGCGTCCGTTGTCGCCCTCAGCGGGTGCGCGCGCGGCTGCACGTCGAGCCGCCCTCCCATCCATCTCAATCCAAGCATGGATAACCAGCCGAAGGTGCTCCCCCAGACGGCCAGCACGTTCTTCTACGACGGCGCGTCCATGCGCCAGCCCGTTCCGGGAACGGTCCCGATCGGCGGGTTGAAAGAGGACACGGCCTTCTTCACGGGCAAGGGGGCGGACGGTCAGTTCGTTGCGACCATCCCCGTGACCGTGAACGAGGCGCTTCTCGAGCGCGGGCGCCAGCGGTATGCGATCTATTGCCAGCCCTGCCACGATGCTCGGGGGGACGGCAAGGGGATCCTGTTCCAGCGAGGCAACGTCCCCACGGCCTCGTTCCACCAGGAGAAGATCCAGAAGTACCCGGACGGGCAGATCTTCGACGTCATCACGAACGGAACCGGGCTGATGTCCGGGTACCGCTGGCCCATCCCTCCGGCGGACCGGTGGGCGATCATCGCCTACGTGCGAGAGCTCGAACGCAAGCGGCTGGCAAGCGCCACGGGCGCCGCCAAAGCTCCGGCGGACAACCCTGCGGGCACCAAGTGAGGGAGACATGGTGGTGAGCCGCAAGCTGCTGTTCCTGCTCGGTCCCGTTGCCGGCATTGTGATGTTCATCGCCGTCGTCTGGATGGCGACGGTCTTCGTCGGCAGGAACGAATACAAAGACCCGTACCGGGCGCCTGCCGCGACCGCCGATTCCACGCCCCGCGCGGAAGGGGTGGCCGCCGAGAAGGACGAAGCGGAGAAGAAAGCGCAGGAGAAGCCCTACGCGGAGGCCGAGTACCGGAGGTTTCCCGTCGTCGGAAGCCGCGTCGCCATCTGGGCGGTCGCGCAGCTGCATCTGCTGTTCGCGGCGTTCGTCCTTGCCGTCCCGATCTTCGCGTTCATCATCGAGGCGATCGGCTACAAGACCGGCGATCCGCGGTACGACCGGCTCGCGCACGAGTTCTCGAGGCTCCTCTCCGTCTCGTTCTCGCTCACCGCGACCTTCGGGGCGTTCCTGACGTTCATGCTCATCATTCTGTATCCGAAGTTCACGAACTACCTGATGAGCGTGTTCTCCCCAACCTTCCTCCCGTACGTCCTTCTCTTCTTCGCGGAAGCCTTCTTCCTCTATACGTACTATTACGGCTGGGGGAAGTTCCATCCCCTGGTGCATCTTGGTCTGGGACTCGGCCTCAACGTCGTCGGCACGGGCATCATGATGATCGCCAATTCCTGGCTCACGTTCATGATGTCTCCGAGCGGGGTCTCGAGCAAAGGGGCGCTCATCTCCCTCACGGACGCGATCTACAACTACACCTGGATGCCGATCAACGTCCATCGATTCATCGCGAATATCGCGTTCGGCGGATCGATCGCCGCCGCCTATGCGGCGGTCAAGTTCCTGCAGGCGGAAACCGACGAGGAGCGGGCGCACTACGACTGGATGGGTTACATCGGGAACTTCGTCGCGATCAGCGCCTTCCTCCCGCTTCCCTTCGCCGGCTACTGGCTCGCGAAGGAGATCTACGCCTACTCGCAGACGCTCGGACTGACGATGATGGGCGGGGCCTTCTCGTGGCTCTTCATCATCCAGGCGGTCCTGATCGGGAACCTCTTCCTCGCGGCCAACTATTACCTCTGGCTCGGGATGGGTCGGGTGGAGGGGGCGCAGCCGTTCCAGAGGTTCGTCAAGTACCTGCTCGCCGCGATCGTGCTCTGCTTCATGATCTGGGCGACGCCCCGGTCGATCATCGCGACGGTCTCCGAGGTCCGGGCGATGGGCGGATCGGCGCACCCGGTTCTGGGCTTCCTCGGTGTCATGTCCGCGAAGAACACCGCCGTGAACATCCTGATCCTCACGACCTTCATGAGCTTCCTCCTCTACCGCCGGACGGGGAAGGTCGCGTCGGTGACGTGGGCGAAGACGGGCCATGCGCTGCAGCTCTCCATCTTCGCGGCTGCGGCGTTCGTCGTCATCTTCCTGGGCGTTTACGGGTACTTCGTGGAGGCGAGCGTCAGGATCGGCCTCTCGGTGCCCCAGGTCGGCGCGGTCCTGCTCGCCATGGTGTCAATCACCGCGATCGACATCTTCCTCTTCCGCAAGCCGAGGAACACGGGTGCGGTGCGCTGGGGAAGGATCCCGGCGATTTCCCAGTACGTGCTGATCTTCATCGCGGTCACATTCACCTGGCTCATGGGGCTCATGGGCTACGTTCGGTCCGGGCTCCGCCAGCACTGGCACGTGTACGGCATCATTCGGGACAACTCCCCCGACGCCTTCACGCCCACCCTTGGCTTCGCGACCGAGGTCGTCTCGGTGACCGTGCTCGCGTTCTTCCTGCTGATCGGCTTCGTGTTCTGGATCGCGAGCCTGCACGACCGGCCCGATTTCGAGAGGGGTCAGAGCTTGTGAAGCACTCTTGCGTCGAGCGAGCGCAGCGAGGGAGCCACGCGAGCCGCCTTCGCCGCCATGCGGCTCCGGCGAGGTCCGCCGTAGCCTTGGCGAAGGCGGAAGCGTGTGCCGGGGCCCCCAGCGCGCGTAGTGTGCGCGCTGGGGTGGCTATGGGGGTTCGGGGGACGAAGTCCCCCGATGGAAAATGACGGTCCCGCACAGTGTCCGGATCGGCGCTCTCGTCCTGGCGACGACCGCGTTCTATGGGTATGTCGGCCAACTGGTGCCTCAGAAGGAAGTTCAGCCTCCTCCGGAGGTCGCCATCAGAAGCGATCTGACCACGGCCGACATGGTCCCGGTCGGCCGCGAGATCATGGCTGGCAAAGGACTCTGCTTCACCTGCCACACGATCGGTAAGACCGGGGCGCTCCGGTTTCCCGACCTCGAAGGCGTCGACGTCCGCGCGAAGAGCCGCATACCCGGCCTGAGCGATGTCGAGTACCTCGCGCAATCGATGTACGAACCTGACGCCTACATCGTGCAGGGATTCAATCCGGGGATGCCCCACATCAACCAGCCTCCGATCAGCCTCACCGATCAGGAGATTCTCTGCGTGATCGCATATCTCCAGACGCTTGGCGGCACACCGACGGTGACGCTCCGGACGACGCACCGATACAACGGCGGCACGGCCGCTCCGGCCCCGGGCGCCGCGCCGGGGGGGGGGGCACGATGAACATCCTCGTCGTCCTCGCCGTCGTCGCTGCGTTCGGGCTCCTTCGCTTCGGTCGCGTTAGCCTGCTGGTCTGGGCCGGCGCCTGGTGGGTGGGAATCTACGTCCTCCTGAGATTCGGATTCACTGCCCCGATTCCCGCGTCCGTCGTCTCGCTCTACATGGGAATCGTTTCGATTGCGATCCTGGCGTACGTGTCCTCCAGCCAGGAGCGCCGCGATGAAATCTCCCGCCCGCTCGTGCGGTTCATGACGGACAAGCGGTACACGGCGTTTCTCGCCGCAACGGTCGTGGCCATCCCGGCGCTCGCGGCCGCGAACGTCTACGTCCAGATGAACGTCCCGCTCCAGCCTCCGCTCTTCTCGCGGACGGTCCATCCGGCGTCGCCTTCCGAGATCACGGTTCACGACAAGAAGATCGATCTCGACGCCGGAGAAAACCCCTTCCGGCATCTCGAGGCGTCGAGTCCGACAGAGTTCCGCACGCACGTCGAGAACGGGCGCAAGGTCTACTACCGGAACTGCGTCTTCTGCCACGGCGATAACCTGGCGGGCAACGGCATGTTCGTGCATGGGCTGGACCCGATCCCGACCAACTTCACCGACAAGGGGACGCTCCCGATGCTTCGCGAGACGTTTCTGTTCTGGCGAATCGCCAAGGGAGGCCCCGGGCTGCCAGAGGAAGGGGGTCCCTGGGACACGGCCATGCCGGCCTGGGAGAAGTTCCTGAAGGAAGAGGAGATGTGGGAAGCGATCCTCTTTCTCTACGATTCCACGGGGCAGAGGCCTCGCGCCAAGGAGGAGGCCGCGAAGTAATGACCTCACGCGTGATGCGCGCCGCCGCGATTTCGAGCGGATGTCTCGCTTTCCTCATCGCCTTGTTGTGTGCCGTGCTGACAGGATCGGCGCGGGCCGCAGGTCCCAACATGGGGACCGAGGCGCAGCGGGAGTCAGGCAAGAAGCTCTACCTCACTTACTGTTCGCAGTGCCACGGCGACGCGGGTGACGGCGAAGGCTACGCCGCCTCGCGCCTGTACCCCAGGCCCCGGAACTTCACGACCGGCAAGTTCAAGGTTCGGACGACCCCCAACGGAGCGCTCCCGACGCACGAGGATCTCGTCAACATCATCAAGCGCGGCATGCCATACACGTCGATGCCCGCCTGGCCGAGTCTCTCCGACGGGCAACTGTCGGATCTCGCGTACTTCATTACGACCTTCTCCCCCGACTTTTCGGATCCGGAGAAAGCCCCCAAAACCGTGTCGCTCCCGGGTGCGCCGAAATCCACGAAGGAGTCAATCGAGCAGGGAAAGAAGCTGTACGCAGAGACTGGCTGCGACGGGTGCCACGGCACGCTCGGGCGGGGTGATGGGCCTTCGGCTCCGACCCTGGTGGACGACTGGGGTCATCCGATACGCCCGGCGGACCTCACGCAGCGATGGACTTTTCGCGGAGGCTCGTCCCGCGAGGACATCTTCAGGACGTTGAGCACGGGGCTCAATGGGACGCCCATGCCGTCGTTCCTCGACGCGCTGAAGGACGAGGAGCGATGGGCGATGACGGACTTCATCGATTCCCTCTCGGAAAGCCACGACCCCGGCTACACCGACCTCGTCGTCGCCAGGCACGTCCTGGATCCCATCGACCTGACCAAGGGGACCGCGTACTTCGAATCCGCCCGTGTCGCGCGCTTTCCGATCATCGGACAGATCACCGAGCCCGTCCGCGAGTTCCATCCGCCGACGACCTCCGTGACCGTTCAGGCGATCTACGACACGGAGTCGATCGCCCTCCTCGTTCGATGGCACGACATGAGCGCGCAGAAGACCGGGAAAAACGGGCCGTCGCTTCCCGTGCCTCCTGAAGAGGAGGAGGGGGCGCCGGCGCCCGCCGCCGCCGGCGGCGCACAGGCAGTCACGGACCCCTTCGCCGAGGAACAGCCGGCTCCGGCCGCCCAGGCATCCGAGTTCTCCGATGCCGTCTCGATCCAGGTTCCTTCGCAGGTGCCGACCGGCGCCCGCAAGCCCTACTTCATCTTCGGCGACGCCCAGAACTCGGTGGATCTCTGGTTCTTCGACCTGGCCCGCCCCGATCCCGTTCAGTTCACCGGCCGCGGAAGCGGGAACATCGCTCCCAACGACACGGGCGATCTCACCGGCGTTGCGAGCTACGACCAGGGAGAATGGTCGGTCATCTTCAAACGGCCCCTTCGCGCAACCTCGGGCGCTCCGTTCTCGCCCGGACAGTTCATGCCGATCGCCTTCTCGGTCTGGGACGGGCTCTCGCGCGAGCGGGGCAACAGGCGAGGTCTCACGGTCTGGTACTCCCTCTACGTCGAGCCGGAAACGGTGCCATCGGCCGTCGGCCCGATGGTGAAGACGGCGCTGCTCATTCTCGCCATCGAGCTGGCGGTGATCGGCTGGGTGCGGTGGCGTTACGGCTCTCGCACCCGCGGGGAATTCGGCGGTAAACCGACGCAACCGGCAGCCACCAGGGCGTGAGAGCTAGCGAACGAATTTCGCCGCGAGCGAGGGCAGCGAGCGAGCCACGCGAGCGGAGCGGGGCCGTGGGGTCCCCGCGAGCGAGCGTGTAAGGGGGTTCGGGGGACGAAGTCCCCCGATGGAGGATTGATGTACAAGAGCATCTACGTTCCCGTCGACAACTCGGACTACTCCAACCGCGCCGTCGCCTGCGCCCTCGCGCTCGGCAAGGCATTCGACGCGAAGCTGGCCGGCTGCCATGTCTACGCGGCGAGGCTCCACGACTATCGCTTCAGGCAGATGGAGTACACGCTGCCCGAGGAGTACATCGATGAAGTGGAGCTCGAGCGCCAGCGGAAGATCCACGACAGCCTGATCACGATGGGCCTCAAGCTCATCTCCGACAGCTACCTCGATGGCATGTCGCGGCTCTGCCGTGAGTCGAACCTCGAGTTCGAGCCTCGGATGATGGACGGGAAGCATCACGTCGAGATCCTCAAGGATCTGGACGGCTCACCGCACGATCTGGTCGTCATCGGCGCCCTGGGCATCGGGCGCGCCAAGGACAGCGTGATCGGCTCCGTCTGCGAACGCGTCGCCCGTCAGTGCGACCGTGACGTCTGGGTGGTCAAGCACGTTCCGGAAGCGGGCGATCCGGAGCGCGACACGATCCTGGTCGGCATCGACGGAAGTCCCCAGTCGTTCGGCGCGCTGATGACCGCCATCGAACTGGCCCGCGCGTTCAACAAGAAGGTCGAGACGATCGCCGTCTACGATCCCTACCTCCACTACTCCGTCTTCAACGGCATCGTCGGGGTGCTCACCGAGCAGGCGGCGAAGGTCTTCCGCTTCGAGGAGCAGAATCAGCTCCACGAGGAGATCATCGACACCGGTCTGGCGCAGATCTACCAGTCCCATCTCGAAGTCTGCGACCAGATGGTCAAGGAGCTGGGTTTCGAGGTCAAGAAGACGCTCGTGGACGGCAAGGCCTTCCAGAAGGTCCTCGACCACGCGCGCAAGACGAATCCCTGGCTCCTCGTCGTCGGACGGATCGGCGTCCACAGCTCGAGAGACGAGAAGGGGCTCGGGAGCAACGCGGAGAACCTCCTCCGCGCCGCCCCCTGCGATGTCCTCCTGTCCACGCGCCTCGAGGTGCCGCGGCTCGACCTGCGCGCCGAGGAGGCCGTCCGATGGACGCCCGAAGCCGAGGCGCGCATGACGCACGTGCCCGAGCAGGTCAAGGGGATCGCCCGCACGGGCGTCCTTCGCCTGGCGCTCGAGAAGGGCCATTCGGTGATTACCAGCGCGGTGATTGACGAAGCGATGGATCGGTTCATGCCGAAGCGCGCCCAGGACGCCACGAAGGCGCTGGCGGAGGCGGTGGCGCTCGAGCGGGCGAAGTCGCGCCCCGTGTCGATGTGCCGCTCCTGCGGCGTCACGGCCACGCAGCCCGACGCCGTGCGGTGCACCGTCTGCGGCGCCTCGGACTTCGAAGTGATCTCGCAGGAGATGATCGAGAAGATCGCGGCGGTCGAGGGAGGACTTCAGGAAGAGACCACCTACGACGGGCGCAAGCTTCGCTGGACCGAGGAGGCCAGGAAAGGCCTCTGGACGATGAAGAACGCCTATCAGCGGCGACGCGTGAAGGCGCGTGTCGAAAAGAGCGCGCGCATGAAGAGGCTCGACGCGATCACGCTCGACTTCGCCCGTCAGGTGATCGAGGAGGAGACTGGCGCGCCCCTTGAGATCGCGGTCCCCTCCCCCGACGCGAGGCGCGCCAGCCTCGCCGAAGCGTCAGCGGAGGCGGGCGGGGCGAAGGTCTCCGGTCTAGATAATGCCCCCCGGCTGATTGCCCGCGACGACCGCAAGAACCCCCTGATCTCGACCTTCGAGTGGACCGGCGAGGCCGCGCAGCGGATCCTCCGGGTCCCAGCCGGTTTCATGCGGAACAAGACGCAGGAGAGGATCGAGGTGCTCGCACGGGAACGCGCCACAGCCTGCCGCGCCGAAGCCCCTGGCGAAGGCGGGGCGGCGATCGACCTCGCGCTCGTCGAGGAGGGGATCGAGATCGGCAAGCGGATGATGGCCGAGATGATCGCGACCTACCCGTCACAGGGCAAGAGTCCTGCAGCCGTGGCTTCGAGCGCGCCAGCTCAGGAAGCCCCGAGCGCGGAGGCGGCGCCGCGGCCAGCAGCGGGTGGCGGTTACCTCAACGAGGTGAGGTCGATGGGGGTCAATCCACGCCAGGTCTGATCTGTCTCGGGAACGAGGCACTGTGCAGGTGCGAGCGAGCGGAAGCGAGCGAGCCACGCGAGCGGAGCGGGGCCTGGGGCCCCCGCGAGCGAGCGGGTAAGGGGGTCCGAGGGACGAAGTCCCCCGGTCTAGGATGAGTTCCTATCGCTTCTGCCGCTCGGACGACATCGCGCTTCTCGCCGACGCGCTGAATCGCTGCTGGTCTCCGTACTTTCCAGGCGAGCCGGCCGTAACGCCGGCATCGTTCAAGCGGTCGATCCGCGACCTCCAGATCTGGTGCAGCAGCTGCATGGTCGCCTTCTCGGGTTCCGACCCGATCGGCGTCCTGATCGGCGCCAAGCGGCCGTCCGGTACCCTCGTCCACAAGATCGCCGTCCATCCCGATCATCGGCGGCAGGGTCATGGCCGCCACCTGCTCGCGTCGCTCGGCTCGAAGCTCGCGATTCTCGGCCCCCCCCGGATCATCGCCGAAATACCCGAGACCCTCGCCCCTGCCTGCGAACTGTTCAGCGCAAGCGGGTATGTCCAGGAATCGCTGCTGACAGACTACGTTCTTCAGTGTGAAGGCCCTTCGAATCGCGCAGAGTTCCCGCGCTCGCTCGGGGCAGGCGATCACGACGCAGGTTTCGTGATTCCTGCCACGGTCGACGATCTCGCCGCCAATGATCTCCTCGGAGAGGCTCATCCGCAGGTTTGCTGGGAGCGCTCGGTCGAGACCCTCACGGCAAGGAAGGACGACATCGAAGGACTAGCCGTCGCTTCCGACGAGCGAATCGAGGCGTACGTCCTTTACGTGAGCTCGACGGGTGAGATTGTGTCGCTCCGCTCTTTCATCGACGACGGTGGAGCCCGTTTGAAGCAACTGCTCTCCCGACTCGGCATGGGGACGTTCCGATTCCCAAAGGTGAACCCGGCGGAACTCTCGAAGGAATGCCTGCAGATGCTCGGCTTCCGCCCCGCCGGCGGGCATCGACTCTACGCGGCGACCCTTCGACAGGGCTCAGGGTCGCCCTGAGCATCGTCGAAGGGCGAGGGCGCGGTCCGAGTAGGCCTCGAACGTGTGCCGCGGCGTCGTCGCGGTGTTCGTTCGCGCCGTGACAGGGTCACGGAAGGGCAAGAGGGGAACAGAGCGACAGGCTGCCAGGGCAACAGGGAGACGGGACGGGACGACGGGCTGCCACAGGGCGACAGGGCCGTAGTAATCTCTTTGGATGTGCCGCAATATCAAGACCCTGTTCAACTTCGAGCCGCCCGCCACCGACGCTGAGATTCACGATGCGTCGCTGCAGTTCGTGCGGAAGCTGTCCGGGTTCACCAAGCCATCAAAAGCGAACGAAGAGGCATTCGGTCGAGCGATCGACGAAATCGCAGCGGCGGCGCGCAAGTTGATCGACTCCCTCGTGACGAATGCGGAGCCGCGAGATCGAGAAGAGTACGCCGCGCGTTTGAAAGAGCGCTCGGCCGCGCGCTTTGCTCGCTGATCCCGTTCCCCGTGTTCCCCTGTTCCCCCTGGTTTCCCCGTTTGCCTGTTACCCTGTGTCCCCGATCCTGTGCCACCGTGACACCGTGCCCCTGTAGCCCTGACACGCTACTCCACGCGCAAGGCGACAGTGGGCGCGATCCGTGAGGCCGCGCGAGCGGGGAAATAGCTGGCGAGCAGCCCAATCGTCCCGAGCACCAGCGCCGCGAGCGCCATCGAGACAGGATCCCGCGGCTTCAGTCCGAACAGGAACGTTTCGGCGAACCTGCCGCTCATCATCGCGAGGACGAGCCCTGTCGCCAGTCCGATTCCCACGAGCACACCACCCTCGCGCAGCACCATCGCGATCACGTTCCTGCGCGACGCCCCGAGCGCCATGCGCACGCCGATTTCGTTCGTCCGGCGCGTGACGGTGTAGGCAATCACTCCGTAGAGCCCGACGATGGCGAGGGCGGCGGCGATCGAGCCGAAGAACGACGAGAGGGTGGCCATCAGCCGCTCGCGGATCAGCGTGCGGTCGATGAACGCGTCGAGCATCGTGAACGAGACGCCGATGCTGGGATCGAGCTCGCGCATCGACTGGACGATCGACGCGGTCATCGCCGTCGGCTCGAGACGTCCACGGACCGCGACCATCACCCCGCGGCCGGGACCCGTCTCCTGCATCGTGGCCAGGTACGCGACCGGAGCCGGTCCTTCGCGGAGACTCAGGTACTTCGAGTCTGCGACGACGCCGACGACCTCGTACTCCGTCGGCGGCGACGAGGGCGTGGCTTCCTGGATGAACCGGCCGCCAACGGCGTTGCCGCCGTCGAACATCGCCGCGAGCGTCTGGTTGACGATCGCGACGCGCGGAGCGGAGGTCGTGTCCTTGGCGGCGTCGAAGTCGCGTCCCATTCGAACGGGCACATGGAAGGTGTCGAAGTAGCCCTGGCTCACGCGGTTGAGGCGGACGTTGACCGCCTTCGGGCCCGACGCCTTCTGCAGCATCAGGTCGTTCCCCCACGCATCCCCGCTCACCGGCACCATCGCCGTCGTCGCTGCGGCTTCGATGCCGGGCACCGCGCGGAGGCGATCGACGATCGCCTGCCTGTAGGCAGTCCGCTGCTCCGGTGCGATCGCGACGCGCCGATAGTCCACGACGGTGATGACGACGTTGCGGGCAAATCCCGTGTCGACGCTCGAGAGATTGCGCAGCGTGCGCGTGAAGAGCAGCGCGCCGAACAGCATGACCACCGACACCGCGACCTGCGCGACGACCAGGCCGCGGCGGAGCGCGCTGCCCTGACGCGTGGCCGTGAGCCCGCGGCCGGCGTTCTTCATCATGGCGCCGGGGCCGAGGCGTGTCGCGCGAAGCGCGGGCGTCAGTCCGAACAGCAGGCACGTGACCGCCGCAAGTCCCACGGTGAACGCGACCATCCGCCAGTCGAGCGGTAGGCTCAGGACGATCTCGTGCGCATCGCCGTCGACGAATGCGACGAGGGCGTCGCCGAGCACGCGCGCGAGCAGGAATCCCCCGAGGGCGCCGATCGTCGAAAGGACGACGCTTTCGGTGAGGAGCTGCCGGACGACCCGCCCGCGCGAGGCGCCGAGGCCGAGCCGGATGGCGATCTCGTGCGCGCGCGCGCTGGCGCGGGCCAGCATCAGGTTGGCCAGGTTGGCGCAGGCGATGAGCAGGACGAGCGCGGCGAGCGCGAGCAGCAGCCACAGCGGAGACTCGTAGACCTCGCGAAGGTAGGAGACGCCCGTCGCCGCCGGGAGCGCGTGCAGCTTCATCCCGAGATACCTCGAGACGCTGACCGGCGGATAGTTCGGCTTCAGCGTCGTCTGGAAGATGCCGGAGGACAACGCGTTCAGGTGTGCGCTCGCCTGATCGATCGTGACGCCGGGCTTCAAGCGTCCCATCACGATCAGCCACCAGTCGGTTCCAGAATCGAGGCGCTCGGGCCGGCCGCTGAGCGCCTGGTCCGCGCAGATTGGCACCGCGACGTCGAACGAGCGGCCGACCTCCAGGCCGAAGAACGACGGCGGCGCTACGCCGACGATTTCGACCGGGCGTGCATTGAGCGTCACGGTCCCGCCAATCGCCGACCGGTTGCCGCCGAACTCACGCTGCCAGAACGCGTGGCTCAGCACCGCGCGCGGCTCGCAGCCGCGGCGGTCGTCGGCCGCCGACAGCAGGCGGCCGACCTCCGGCCTTACCTCGAGCGTGTCGAAGAAGCCGCCGCTGACGAAGAGACCCTTGGCGGGGCGCTCTTCGCCGCCCGTAGCGAGGTTGAACGACGTGGCGCCGTGGGCGAACGTGCCGCTGAACGCCTCCTGGTGATCGCGGATCTGCTCCCAGATCGGATTCGAGACGCTCTGACGCCAGGTGGCGAAGTTCCCGCGGGCGCCCTCCATGTCGGCGGGCGTGATCTCGACGAGCTCGTACGGCCGCGCGACAGGCAGAGAGCGGAGTCGCAGGGCATCGATCACCTGGAAGATCGCGGCGTTGGCGCCGATGCCGAGCGCGAGCGACAGGATCGCGACGAACGAGAAGGCGGGCGCGCGGCGGAGCAGACGCACGGCGTACCGCAGGTCCTGCGCGAGCCGCTCGAGGCGCGTCCAGCCCCACATCTCGCGCGTGACCTCCTGCACCTGCGCGACGTTGCCGAACTCGCGGCGCGCCGCGGCCGCGGCGGACGCGGGGTCCTCTCCGCGCTCGATCCGATCGCGCGTGGACATCTCGATGTGCGTGCGCAGCTCTTCCTGCAGCTCGCGGTCCCTGTCGCGGCGGCGGGTCATGACGCCTCCTCCGGTTTGACGGCGTTCAGAATGCCGCCCATCGCCTGTACGAGCTGGTCCCACTTCGACCGTTCGGAGACGAGCTGCCGTTTGCCGGCCGCCGTCAGGCGATAGACGCGCGTGCGCTGCTTGTTCTCCGAGATCTTCCACGCGGCGGCAATCAGCTTCTGCCGCTCGAGCCGATGGAGCGCGGGATAGAGCGAGCCGGTGTCGACCTGCAGGACCTCGCTGGAGTTCGCGCGGATGGCCTGCGCGATCGTGTAACCGTGCTGCGGCCCCCACCGGAGCGTCTGGAGGACGAGGAGGTCGAGCGTGCCCTGGAGCAGCTCGATGCGGTTCTGGTAACGCGTCTTCTTGACCATGGCTGTTGACATCCTACACCCATGCATGTAGCTTGTCTACACCCCTAGTGCTCCCGAACGCGGCAGCACACCGCCGACTGTATGGGCACGCCTAATCCTAGCGAGGCTGGGCCTCAGACCATCGAGGCTCCGCCTCGCTAGGTTGCATTCTTTGATAACGCCCCGCTGACGCGGGGACGGTCTTGACCGAAAAACTTGACTCAAATGGTGCGAGTTTTTCGGGTCAAGACCTCTAGGTCGAACGACTCGTTGAGCGGCGCGGTAAGCGGCTGCCCCTGTGACCCCGGGTGCCGATGTTCCTCGACGCCGCAGGGACAGTTCGCTTTGACGAACTATCGGCGCTGGCCTATGCTTCGCCCCCATGACCCGCGACGTCCAAACCGTCCAAACCTGGTACCCGCGGATTTTCCTGGCGTGCCACACGCGCCACGTGTCGCGCCGGACGTCGCCGCACGGGCTGTCGCCGAACGACTCCAACCTGCTCGCGCACCTTGACGAGCGCCGCCCGATCTCCCCGTCGTCCCTCGCCCGGCATCTTGGGATTGGAAGACCAGCGGCATCCGCGGCCGTGAAGCGGCTTGCGCGCATGGGTTACGTGCGCGTCTCGCGCGATCCGCGCGACGCGCGAGTCGTCCATCTCACGCTGGGGCCGAGCGGCGCGGCCGCGATGCGCGGGAGCTCGGTGCTCGAAGCGGAGCGCGTCCGACGGCTGCTCCGATCGATGCCGCCCGCGGAACGGCGCGCGGCGCTCGAAGGACTCTCGCTCCTCGGCCAGGCCGCACACCGGATGATGACGGAGAGTGACGGTGCGTAAGATTGTCCTGATCGTCGTTGCAGTGCTCGTCGTCGCGATCGTCATCGTGATCGCGATCGGCTACTCGCTGCCGGTCGCGCACACGGCGTCACGCGACGCGACGCTCGCCGTCCCGCCCGATCGCGTGTTTGCGACGCTCACCGGCGTCGAAGGGTTTCCGAAGTGGAGATCGGACGTCACACGCGTGGAAGTCCTGTCGAGGAGCCCGCTGCGATGGCGGGAAGACGGAACCAACGGAGCGATTACGTTCGAGATGGCGGAAGTGCAGCCGCCATCTCGACTCGTGACGCGAATTGCCGATACGTCGCTCGCGTTCGGCGGCTCGTGGCTCTATGAGCTCGCGCCCGCCGGAAGCGGAACGCACGTGACGATCACAGAGCGCGGCGAGGTCTACAACCCAGTATTCCGCTTCATGTCGAAGTACGTCTTCGGCCACACGGCAACGCTGGATGCGTATCTCGCCGCGCTGCGCAAGCAGTCAGGCTCATGAGGCTCGTTCTTCGGCGAACGTGATGAGGTACCCGTCCGGATCCTGGACGAGGCACTCACGCAAATGGTCTCCTTGCAGAGGTTCATCCGCAGGTTTGCTGGGAGCGCTCGGTCGAGACCCTCACGGCAAGGAAGGACGACATCGCAGGACTCGCCGTCGCCTCCGACGAGCGAATCGAGGCCTACCTTCTTTATGTTAAGGATGGGGCCGGCGCGGAGATTGTGGCGTTTCGCTCTTCCATCGACGACGGCGGAGCTCGTCTGAAGCAACTGCTCTCTCGACTTCGCCCCCAAAGCAAGGACACCTTCATGTTCCCGAAGGTCCACCCCGTGGAGATCTCAAAAGAGCTCCTGGAGGCGCTCGGTTTCCGCCAGGCCGGCGGGCATCTACTTTGCGCCGCGACCCTTCGACAGCGCTCAGGGTCGCCCTGAGCATCGTCGAAGGGCGAGGGCGCGGTCCGACTGAGTTCAAGCTCGCGACACGGAGCGTTGTGGCACGTGCTGAGCAACCCCGTTGCCGATTACCTGGAGAAGGGCACATGAAGAAGACCGCGAATGCTCGATTCGCAATCAAAACCTGGGATGAAAAGCCTTACGGTGAGGGCCAGGACCTGCCAACACTCACGCGGGCAACCGTCACGAAGACCTTCACCGGTGATATCGAAGGTGAAGGGCAGGTTGAATACCTGATGATGTACCGCAGCGACGGTTCGGCTACGTTCGTCGGTCTCGAGCGGGTGGTCGGACGAATCGGTGGGAAGACCGGGACCTTTGTGCTCCAACGCATCGGCGTATTCGAGAGCGGGCAAGCGAAGGAGTCCTATTCCGTCGTCCCTGGCTCCGCAACTGGTGAGCTGCGTAGCCTCCAGGGCGATGGGAGCACCGCCGTTGGTCACGGGTCCGACCATCCGTTCACGCTGAGCTATGACTTGGTCTAGCATAACGTTGACGGACAATTTGGACCGACGCGTCGAGGAGACGAGTTCGGGCGCCCCCAATTCGAGCCACTTCTGACACACGAGACACGGTGGGATTCTCGATGTCCATCGCCGGCGCGCACAAACCAGAGCCGTACTTGCAACCATGCGACTGACCACTCTCTTCGCCGTGCTGAGTGCTGCGACGCTCGCTGCGAGCGACGCCTATCCCCCGCCGCGGTTTGCCGACCCCGGCCGCGTAGCTAAACTGCAGTCGGCGATGCCGGAGATCGATCGCATCTTCCGCGCCTATGCCACCGACAAGAAGATCCCCGGGATGGTCTGGGGCGTGGTGATCGACGGCCAGCTGGCACACGTGGGGTCGTTCGGGGTCCGCGACCGCGACTCGCGGGCGCCGGTCACGCCGGACACCGCGTTCCGTATCGCGTCGATGACCAAGAGCTTTACCGCGCTGGCGGTGCTGAAGCTGCGCGACGATGGCCGGGTGTCGCTCGAAGACCCCGTGTCGCGATGGATCCCGGAATTCTCGCGGATGGAGCGACCCACGCGCGACACGCCGCCCTTGACCATTCGCCAGTTGCTGAGCCACAGCGCGGGCTTTCCCGAAGACAATCCCTGGGGCGATCAGCAGTTGAGCGCCACCGACGCCATGATGGACGACTGGCTCGCCAAAGGCATTCCGTTTTCAACGCCGCCCGGCACTCGCTACGAGTATTCCAACTACGCGTTCGGCTTGCTGGGCCGGGTGGTGACGAAGGCGGCGGGCGTGCCCTACGAGCAGTACGTCCACACGGAGATCCTGTCGAAGCTGCACATGGACGGGTCCACATTTCGGTTCGCGGACGTCCCGGCCGCGCGTCGCGCCATCGGCTACCGCCTCAAGCCGGACGGGACCTACGCAGAAGAGCCGCCCTTGCCGCACGGCGTGTTCGGGTCGATGGGCGGCTTGCTGACGACGGCCACCGATCTCGGGAAGTACGTCGCCTTTCATCTGTCGGCGTGGCCGGCGCGAGACGATGAGGACGCGGGGCCGGTGCGCCGAGCCTCGGCGCGCGAGATGGCGCACCTGTGGACGCCCTCGAACCTCACGGTGCAAGTCGTCAACGGCAAGCCGCGGGCGTCCGAGACCGGCTACGGCTTCGGGCTGCGCGTGACGTCGGACTGCCGGTTCGAACAGATCGTGGCGCACGGCGGCGGGCTGCCTGGGTTCGGGTCCTATATGGCGTGGCTGCCGGACTATGGCGTGGGGATGTTCGCGATGGCAACACTGACGTACTCGGGTCCGTCCGAACCGATCAGCCATGCGTGGGATGCGATGCTCGAAACCGGCGGGCTGCGCAAGCGCGAGCTGCCGCCCACGACCCTGCAGACCGAGATGCGCGGCCATATCCTGAACCTGTGGAAGCGCTGGGATGATGCGGAGGCGAAGCGGATTGCGGCCGTAAACTTCTTCCTCGACGCGCCGTCCGCCGAGCGGCAGGCGGAGATCCACGCGCTCAAGACCGAGGTCGGCGAGTGCACGGACGCCGGTCCCGTGATGCCGGAGAACTGGATGCGGGGCCAGTTCAACATGACCTGCGCGAAGGGCACGGTCGGCGTATTCTTCACGCTGGCGCCAACCCAGCCGCCCGCCGTGCAGCACCTGTCGTTTCGGAAGCTGACGTCGCCGGGCGTACGGATGGGCGCGCCAACAGGCGCGCCGGCGGGCGTGTCCTGCCCGCAGTAGCCAGCGCGCATTCGCGCTGCCCACCGAGATCCCCGTGCCGCAGCCTGCGCGCACGACGCCGACGCATTCGGTGAAGATCGAAAATGGCGGGCAGGAGACGCGGGCCACCGCCGCCGTCCTACTCTTCCCGCAACGCCATCAACGGATTGCGGCGGGACGCAGGATAGGCAATGGCCAGCAGCGTCGCGAGCACTGAGAGAAGCAGCAGCACCGTAATCGCAACATAGGGTGCCAGGTCGGCCGCGATCGAATCAACGGGCGCCAGCCGATTGGCGTCGGCCACTGTCAGGGCACCCCATGACCCGAGCAGGCCAGCGAGCAGCGCGGGCGCGATCGGTCTGAGGCCAGAGAAGATGACCCACCGCCGCACCACCGACGGTGCTGCGCCCAGGGCGGAACGGATGGCGAATTCCTTCCGGCGCTGGCGCGCGTCGAACGAGACCGTGCCCACGACGCCGACGATCGCCAGGAGGAAGGCGAGGACGCCAAGGACCAGCATGATCACGCTCAGTCTGCGAATGCCGGCGACGCTATCCGCCATCGCGTCCGTAAGCGTGCGGACCCTCGTCGTCGAGCCGATCAACGCCCGAAGCCGATCGCGCACGGGGCCGGTGAGCGCCTCGGCGCTGCCGGCGGTTTTCACGAGCAGCACGCCCGCATTCGAGGACTCGGGCATGAGTTGGTAGATCATCGAGCCGTCGGTTAGGGCCCTTCGGGACATCGTCTTGCCGGTCATGCGGTCACCGGCTATGCCGACGACTGTCCACTGCTCGGGGGTCTTGGACGAGACCTGCGCCTCGACACGTTCGCCGAGACCGCGGTCCCAGCCAAAGAGCCGCCGGGCGAGCTGACTCGAGATCACGACCGGCTTCGACGTCGCGGCGCCGGCCTCATCCTGACGCTCGAAAGGCGTGCCGGCCAGAATCGGAATGCCAAGTACTTCAAAGTAGTTGCGCGAGACCGAGGCCACTACCGGATCGATGAGTCCCTCCGCGTCCGGAGCCTTCACGCGGACAGACGATTCCATCGTCAGAGGCAGCTTGGCTTCGAATGCGACAGCTTCAACGCCAGGCGTTGCGGACAACGTGTCGGCGAGCACGCCCATGGTCGCGTCACGCGGCTTCTCCTCGGAGACAGCCGCGACGAGGAGCCCGGCCGTTTGGAACCCAGGCGCGGCCACGCTAGTGACGGCGCTCGAGAACGCGAAAGCCACGACGAGCGGCACCATGCTTGCGCCGACTTGCAGCCCGACGAGCCAGCGGCGCGTTCGTGACGTGCCCCGGAAGTTGGTGTCCGGCCGCCCTTTGAGCGTTTCGATGGGACGAGGGTTGAGGGCCGCGAGCGCCGGCGTGAGTCCGGCGAGTACGGCGGCGGCCAAGCCGCAAATGGCGACGGTCGTCAGGACGCGCCAGTCTGGCGCCAGGGCGTCAGCGGAGCCCAACCACGTTTCGGCGTCGAAGAACCGGACGATGAGCGGCGGCAGCGCCAAGACGAACGCAAGGCCAATGCCGGCCGCGAGACCGGCCATGAGCAGGCTTTCGGTCAGCAGCATGCGCACCAGCGCGCCGCGGCTCGTGCCCAGCGCGAGACGCACGGCCATTTCCTGCCGGCGGCTGACCGATCGCGAGAGCAGCAGCGCGGAGACGTTGACGCAGGACATGACGAGGATCAGCCCTGGAAGCGCCAGCGCCATGGCGAGGATCCCGAGCATCTCGCCGGGTGCCTCGTCCCACCGGGATCCGCTCGTGAGCACGATGCTGTGCTCGCGGCCCCGCGGCGGCGACACGCCGGCGTCAATCGAGAGGAATTCGGCAGCTGCGTATTCCGGCCCATCATGAACAGCCATTCCGGTCGAAGGTGAACACCGATTCCGACCGATGCTGAACACTGATTCCGG